>MDTA01102904.1_pt1 | contig 19735 bp, 23 predicted proteins | sample 811151 | NCBI WGS metagenome assembly MDTA01 (sample SAMN05326648, study PRJNA326480) | marine metagenome | isolation source: seawater | place: Indian Ocean: South | collected 2010 | reverse complement strand
ATGACCATCCTATGGGCATATCTTTCCCAATCTCCAGGCTTAAACGTCGTTATTACTTTGTATTTCATGTTTTTATTTTATAAATTTTTTTCCACTCTTCCAATATCATTGCTGGTATATTATCCTTTCCCGATTTATTCCACCAATGTTGTAATGGCACTGTCCAGCCTGTTTTCATTTTGTTTATAATTACATCTGGTAATATGTTTTTGTAAGCAATCTTGGTTAAAAGTTTGGTATCACTTTTTTCTTGACCAATTTTTTCATCACTATGAATATTCATACAATACTGCATGAATGTTTTTGTTGCTAATGGAAAACGTCCTTCCATGCTATAAGCCATTCCATATTTGTCATTTCTCATTAAAAATTCTTCAGGAGCCTGTGCTACACAATCAAGTGCCATGTAAGATCCTATTGGATCATTTGGATTCCACAAATCAGCAGGATAACACTTTAACATTTCGTCACGTAACACAATTTTGTCATATACTTTTATTGGACGCTTAATTCTATTAATCCATTTATCTATAATATCTGTCCATGTCTTTAACTTGTCTTTTCTTAGTTTCCAGTATTTTGGATAACCTCCCAATATCTCATCTCCCATATCTCCGGCCATTGTTACCACTATACCGTTGTCATGTAAAATTTTATTAGTATAACAATACATGGCAAGACTTGGACTATAGACAGGTTGTTCCATGTAGTATATAGAGTCATTCCAGTGCTCTTTAATTATTTCTGGAGTAATGATTATCTCGTTGTGGATAAAATTGTTTACCTCTGCTAATAATTTGGCACAATTGGCGTCTTCATTGTAATCACCGTCCTTTGGATGGATGTAGTTTGGAACCATCCTATTAGTAAATGTATTTGCTTCGCCTACAACTTTTTTTAATTCATATGCTACTAAACTAGAATCCAATCCTCCACTTAAAAATACACCAATCTTCCTTTGTCCTATACTGGCCATCTTTATAGACTGCTGTGCTATTCTTCTAAATTCTTCAGGATTGAATTTTTTGTTGGAGTTAGGTTTGATGTATACTCTCTTTCTATTTCTTATTTTCTTGTTTGTTATGTCATATACAATAGTTTCGCCTGCAAGTAATTTTTTGATCCCACTAAAAAAAGTATTACGTAACGGATTTATGCCCGTGGTGGTCATGCAACCAACTGCAAGTTTGTCGAGTGTTTTACTTCCTGGTACTGCATCAAACAGGCCTTTTATTTCAGAACCAAATACTAATCCCCGATCTATTTCTGCATAGTACACAGGTTTGATGCCTGCATGATCTCTGCTGATTGTAATTTGGTTTTTTTCTGGTTGGTAATAGGCAAATCCGTGCATCGAATCAATTTCGTCTATAAAATTTAATCCGAATTCGTCAAGTCCCCATGCCAATAACTCTGTATCACATCCTGTGATACCGGTAAATCCTTTTCCCTTATATTTGTTTTTTAATTCATAGTAATTAAAAATCTCACCATTGTATACAAGAATATTTCCGTTTGGTGTCTTCCATGGTTGGATAGATAATTGCGGCTGGGCCATTATGCTTAACAAGTTATGTCCCAGTGTTACTCTATGATCGGGATCCCACCATATCTTGTGTCCGTCGGGTCCTCTGTGGGCACATTTTTTAATGTAGTTTTGTATAAACTCAGGGTCATGAGAAGTTATACCATATATCCCGCACATTTTAAAATCCTAGTTTGTTTTTGAAACGCTTGAAAACAGTACCATCTCTTATTTCTTTTTCGGTCCATTGCTTATAACCAATGTCGAATACCCATTGATCTCTGTCAGGATATTCTGGCGATTCAATTTTTGTGAGATCTTTATTTGCTACAGGCCAAGCCAACGCAAGATCTGAGGTAACAAAGGTAGGTACTCCACGAATACAAGAGTCGATGCAGGCAGTAGAATTGTGAGTAACAACAGCATGACAATTATTTAATGCGTCTTGATAATTGAATCTATAGTACTTTTTTTCATCACCTTGAAAAAATTTTTTTCCAATAACGACTTGTACTCCGTCTTTAGGAAATTCTCCTAACCTATTTTCCATAGCGGCGACATGATTAGGATGAGGTCTCACAATAAATTTTCGTTTTGTAATTGGTCTTAATATTTTATATACATCATTAAACCATTTAATTGGATCAAGTTCGTTCATTGACCAATTGTCACTAGGTTGAAGAACAAAGAGTATAGGATCTTCTTTATTAGGTTTTTTCCATGGAGCATAATTTATATTCCAAAGTTTTTTCATTTTTTCCCACCTATCTGGAGGACTATTGTCACTTAAAAAGTTGCCATTATTCATTGGAGAATATAAAGAAACTCTCCAATGATGTTGTGGATGTGTGATGGTGTTTCCAAAACTTGATAATATTCCCCCATCGAAAGTAATAATGAATAAACCTTTTTTCTTTGCTCGTTCTACTAAATCGAGTCTACGTCCTTTTGTATGGTGCCTTTGATTAGTACCGCCATATCCAAACATACAGCCTATTTGTGCATTTGGTTCCATTTCGTCTTCTACAGTTGGCCCGGTGAGATTTTCATTTACAATTATTGGATGATCCCCACACGCCTTGACTCCTTCTGCCATGTATTTCAGGAGATCCCAACTTGCTCCTCGCCTCCTGTCTTTTACTGTCCTCCTAAAAATTTCAACCTGCATAGATATCTTTCCTTATAAAAAGCATTTCCAGCATTAATTTCTCTCTACGCCTGTTTATTACAGGAGTATATCCAAAGTCAGTAAATTTTTCTATGGCCTTTGTTGCTTTACCTAACGCAGTTTCTAGGTCATCAAATATTAGTTCAAACTCTGTTGCCAACATCTTGATGTCGATCTTATTGTCTACTATTTCATTACACATTTCTGGCCACATTCCTTCAATATCCGCTTTTACAATATCAACCTTCTTTAATGCTAGGTTATCCATAATGCCCCGCAAATTATTGACTGGCACAGATACGGACTCACAGTTTTCATGTGTTTTGATTAATGAAAAACTTTGCATATAATTTTTTATAATTCTTCTTTGGGTAAATGGTTCTTTTTTTGGATCATAATAAAAGTTTAATGTGCTATTACTCGGACCATAACCAATTGGTGAATATTTTATTTTCGTAGAGAGAAACTTATTTCTTACACTGTCATTGATATTTCTACTAGCACTTTTATATTTTATCCATCCTATATTTTTACATGTGAAAGGAGTAGGGTCAAACATATGAATATTCAGTCTTGTGTTTTCATGTAAAATAAGTTTTTCAAATTTACATTCACCACCAACACCGAAAGTTAAAACATTTTTGCTATCCTTTACAACATTTTCGGGTGCGTAGTAATTGTGATATTTTATAAAAGCAATATCTTTTGCTTCTTGTAATTTCATATCTGCTTCCCACTTTCTAATTCGTGCAACTTTCTTTACTAAATGAGGTTTTATTCTATCTGCCATCTAACACTCCTAGATAATATCCATTCCTAAATTCCTCCTGGGTGAATTGATTGTATGCAAGGCTATTTAGAACAGGACGTGGATCTTCATATCTTGGTGTTTCAATTTTACTAAAGTCTTGCTCACAGATCGGCAAGCACGGGTTATCGAAGTTTGCAAAAGCAGGCACACCGTTTGTCAACGCCTTGATAGTAATAGAACTATTAAAGGTAACAACCGCATGTACTTTATCCCATTCGAAAGGTTTCGCAGGCTTGTTATTTGCACTTTTACCAGGAATCATTTTGCCTTCTCCGTCAATCACTGCTTTTGGATTGTAAGGTTTTTCTCTAATTACAAGTTCTCTATCGGTGTTAGCCTTCAAAATTTTTAATGTTTCTTCGAGCCAATTTTTCCCATCAAACATTTCTGCCATCGCATGACTTGGCGGTACGACTAGAACATACTTTCCATTTTTATGAAATGGCCTTAGTTCGCCCTTAAACGTTTTTTTGAATCTATCATCTGGCCTATGATCTATAAAAGTTTTTACGTGTTGATTTTTCACACACCTCATCCAGTATGGTGTTCCACGGCTTTCTCCCCAATATGGTCTGTCTATATAATAAAAATCTTTTTTATTTTTTTGTGCGTGTTTATATACTAGATGTGTACCTCTCAGCACTCCCATGAATACTACTTTATCAAAATTTGTTTCATTTAATACTGTTTCATAATTTGTCAGTTCACAATTTGGCATGCCTCGTGCGGCGCTCTCAACATATTTTTCAGTATTAGGACGTTCTGTGCGGACAGCATAGTTCATTACTTTATTTCCTTTACATTATACATAGTCGCGTATCCCCTTTTGAATTCACCTATGATATTAACACTACGTCTGTAATAAGTTGGACTGATTCTTTTTGAAACACTGTGTACGGTATCTGCAGAATTATTAGCGAACATTACAAATGTATTTCTCTTATAAGGAACAGTCTTTACAACTGGTCCAAGGTCGTCATCAAAAATTTGTCTGCCTTTAGATTTATCAACCTTAGACACCTTATTTTTAACACTGTGTAATTGAAACTCACCACCAACGCTAGTATCATCTTTATATGGCATGTACATTAATCCTGCCCACATTTCCATTGGATTATCAATGTGTGGTGTTCTTGAAGTTGTTTCGGTAATTGGTTTATGCATAACTGTTTGGCCGTCTGTCCAAATATTTTTGTTCTCGTCTGCCCAACCCCTAGCACCCAGGTCCTTATCAGTAAATTTTTTTTGCAGAACTTTAGGCATGTGATCATAAAAAAGTTCGTTGACCTCATTGAACCATTCTGCAGATGTATGATATTCAGTAAATTTTCTCCAAACTAAAGGTTGAAAGTTTGGATCTAACATGACGTTGGCTTTCATTCTGTAACAAATACCATTGTCATAAGGTTGTGTATCTAATATTTGTTTTTCCGGAAAACTATTTTCTAGTTCTTCATATAAGTCCCATGGTAAGGCATCTTCTATTACAACATGCGGATATGGCTCTATAATTACTTTTGGTTTTTTTTGTAATAATGAATACATAATAATATTATACTTTGTTTTAATCTAAATGTCGAATCAAATTTGGTATGTCAACTTCAAAATTAATTAAATCATTCAGCCTTTTTACTCCTTTTGGTTTTTTACCTTCAATTTTAATCGGTACTGTCTTAGTTACGAATAATTCGTGTTTTAGTCCAAGATTGTAAGATAACAAAGGATAAACTTTTTTGTGTATCATGTTCTTATCCTGCAATTCAATTATCTTAGTATTTGCCTTACACCATAATGTGTTAACTAGTCCTGCACCGTGGGTGGCCAGTATATGTGATGCTTCAGCAAACACTTTTACTTGCTCTTTGATATCTAAGTCTTCGAGGACTATTGGTTCCCAGCCTTTCAGTTGCATTAACAACTCATTTTGATTTTCAAGTTTCCTTGTTTTTGCTTTACTTCTTGATACAAAAATTTTCCTATGAGGCTTTATATTTTCTGGAATACCGAAAGAGCCTTTAAAATGTCTTAGCCATGCTGGCAAATGCGGCACAACTACGCCATCGTTGTGATTACTCATTGAAGGGACTAGTAAATGTTGGAAACGCCAAGTTTCGCCTTTTGGCATCACAATATATCTTAATTCTGGAAAGAGCACCTTGTGTACCTTTTCAAAATAAGCACTTTGATTCGAAAGTATGTACACATATTTTGCAAAATTTGTACTCCATCTTCTTTCTATAAGTCGAAACTTACTGATTACATCAATCCATATGTGCCATGGATTGTTGACACTTTCTTCATCTATTGGCAACCAAACATATTTGTAAGTGCCGTTGAATTGCTCCTTGATTGGTGGCATTTTTATTTTTATGTTGTCTTCCCATTTGCTCCAGAGTCCATGATTTTTTTGACCTTTGTGCTTGTATTTGTCAAGCATTGGCCAGACATGCTCGGTTATCATATGCCGATTTTCAGTTATTAGCACCGGTAGACTGTTTACAGAGCAGTTGTTAAATTCTGCTACGAATGTTGGCAAGGTCGTCCATTGTTGTTGTATTGCGTATGGATGATATCTTAATTTTGTAACGTGAGGAATATCTATCACATCAAATTTATCAGTGAAGTATTCTATATTGGTAATGTTCTTAACAACTTGCGACATGGGTAGTATTATTGTATAATTAATTATTATAATATGAGACCCACACACATTTTTACCAACGGTTGTTCATTTTTATCTTTAAGGCCTAAGGAGGGCGTGGATACCCATGTTGGTATTGAACTCGCAAAGTTACTAAGGCTCAAGGAGGCACGACATTTTGGCGCCGGCGGTAGGGGTAATAAAAGGTTAAGCATATCCACAAAAGTTTGGTGTGAAAGATACCCCGAATTAGCAGACAAATGTTTTTACGTAATTGGCATCACTTCCGGTATGAGAGTAGATTTTCCAATGACACAATCATACAAAATGCATAAGTTTCCTGAATTACATTCATATTGGAAATCATATAAGCCTTGGGAAAACAAAGCCACAGAAGCATTTTACAAACACCTAGATAAAACGGCCTTCTTAGATATCGAGCAGATGGCACACTTTGAATCATTGGAAGCAACGCTTAATTTACAAAATTATTTCAAACAGAAAAATTATCCCTACGTTATGTATAAAACACTACCGGACCCTAAATTAATAAGGGATAAGAGAGATCAAAAAAATAAAGATATCTACACATTAAATGGCCTTATCGACAAAAAAAGATACTTCAGACCTGATTACTCACACCTAGAATATACAGAGGAAAAGAAACAACACTGTGCTCCAGATGACCATCATCCTTCAGCGGATGGCCATAGAGACTGGGCGGAACAACTTAAGGAATTTATAAATGCTAACAATTTATGCACCATTGAAAAATAAAAAAAGCAAAGCATGGGAGGTTTTCAACGGTGTTAAAAAATCTTGGCCTGAACAGGTGGTTGTAAATGACAATGGTATTGCTACAGAACCTCTATCGAATTCTATGTTTTGGGGATTTGTAAACAGAAATTTAGAATTAATAAAAAAATTAGAAACACGTAAACAGCAATATTGGTTTACAGACACTCCTTATTTTGGAAGATTTGATAATAATAATTTAAAGCAAGACAACCATTATTGGAGAATTTGTAAAAATGCTATTCATGCAAAATACATTCCAGGATGTAAAAAAGATAGATTCGAAAAATTTGGGATTGAACTTAAGGCACCCGATTTAAAAGGTGAACATATATTAGTTTGTCCAAGTAGTCCAGGCATCAATCAATACCTTGAAAGGCCAAATTGGACTGCCGAAACGGTGGAACAAATTAAAAGATACACTGATAGGCCAATTAAGATAAGAGAAAAACCTAGAGGAAAAGGCACATCAGGTCCAGCGGTTGCAACAATACCAATAGAAAAAGATCTAGAAAATGCTTGGTGCATTGTAACTAGTTGTTCAATTAGTGCCATCGAAGCAGTTTGTAACGGTAAACCTGTGTTTTGCGACGAAAAAAGTTTTGCCCAGCATATTGCTACAACAAATTTAGCAGATATCGAAAATCCTATGTTTGTGAGTCCTGAAGATTGGCTTTATAGTCTTTCCTATCAACAGTTTACGCCTGAAGAGTTTTCAAACGGAACTGCAATTGAAATTTTATTGGATAAAGGTTTATTATGAAAAGACTAATACACCTAGGTTGTAGTTTTGCAGTTGGTAATGCTATTCCGCATTATATACAAGATCTGCCTGACAACATAGCACCAGCGGTGCATAACCCTGTGAAAAAATTTGTGAAAGATGCAATTACTAAATTCAAAATTGAAATCAAAGATAGAATTACATGCGGCAACTGGTTGGCAAATAAACTTAATCTAGGTTTTAAAAATTATGGGGAGAATGGTCAAAGCAACGATGCAGTGTTTAGAAAATTACTAGCGATCGATCTAACAGAAACTTTTGTGTTAATAGGAATCACAGGTGGGAATAGGAGAGAAGGCCTCACCACACGGAATCGAAGACAACACTGGCACACATACAAAATGGTTGGACCTTCTACAGATCCAGGTTATAAAGACATATCATTTAATCCTTGGGTAAACAAATTGGGGATACAAGAATATACCCCAGCATTAGAAGAGGAAGAACAGATGAGAGTGTTACTGCAAATAATTTATATGCAAAATTATCTAAAGGCAAATAATGTTCCTTATCTAATGTTCCATGCGTTGTATAATGGATTTGACAAACCACTAACCGACGAAAGTAAAGCATATGCAAATAAAGTTGATGAAAAAAATTTTTATAAATTTAGAGGCACATTCGATGAATGTCAGCATGGATATTGTTTAAAAGAAGGTCTTACTGTTTCAAATTATGATGAACATCCTAACGTACAAGGACAAAAAAAATGGGGAGGCATGTTATTGGAACAGGCGTTGGAGATTAAAAAAAATGCAAGTAGATAGTTACAGTAAAATAATTTTTATACACATACCTAGGACAGGAGGATCGTGGTTTGGTTACGCTTGGCGTTCAAACTATGACAATAATGGTGAATATATTTTACGTAATAAACAATTGATTAACAACAAAAACAATAAAAGAATAGACATAGGTACACACGGAACAATAAGAGGGGTTAAGGAAAAATTTGAAAAAATAGATGCAGACATATCAGGATACAAATTTATTACCTTAGTTAGGCATCCGATAGACAGAATCCTTAGTGCCTGGAGTTACTTTTCAGAAGTTGTTGAAACTGCAAAACGTCAAAAATGGAAAAACATCGATGACATGTTAGATGCATTTGAAAAAGGCATTGGCAAAACAGAATACTATCCTCAGACATATTGGCTCAAAGAAAAAAATGCAAAGTTTGATCACATCTTTAGATTTGAAGATTTGCTTGAAGGGCATGAAGTGATTCGAAAACATTTTCCTGATTTTCCTAAACGTGGCAAGCCTGTCAAATGGAGGAATAACACTAGAAAAAGTTGGCTTGGCAGGCAAGGTAGACAAGATGGATATAAAAAATATTTGTCGCAAAAACAACAAGACAGAATCAGAACTTTGTATAAAGAAGATATAGATTATTTGGAAGAATATTATGATTGAAAAAATTAATGGATTTTGGGTACCTAGTAATGACATACATGTAAAATCTTGGAAGTCAGGATCACCATTTACTCAAAACAAGTGTTTAACTAAACTAATTGACCATTGTGAAGCAAAAAATTTACAATTCAATCACATACTGGACATTGGAGCCTGGGTAGGTACGTGGAGTATGGCAATGAACAAATATTGTGGGCGTATTTTGGCCTTTGAACCAGATCCTTTAAATTATAGTTGTCTAGTTAAAAATGTTACCGGTGACATAGAAACACATCAACTGGCAGTTGGATCAGAAGACAAATTAATTTCATTGACCAAAGATGATTTTACACAAAGCAAAAGAGTAGCAGGCGATGGCCAGATTCCTATGATTACAATTGATAGTTTAAAAATTGATGACATTGATCTTATAAAAATAGATGTAGAGGGGTATGAAATGGAGGTGTTGAAAGGAGCACAAAAAAGTTTAAAAAATGTAAAATATATCATGATAGAATTAAACAATAATACCAAAAAATACGGATCAAATAATAAAGAAATTGAAGAGTACTTACAAAAGAAAGGATTCCAAACTTTATTTTCACACTGGCCAGATAAGGTATTCAAAAGAAAATAGCATTTTAAATAGAATAATGAAAGTTTTTATAACAGGTGTTGCAGGTTTTTTGGGATCTCATTTAGCAGACCTGATGATAGCACAAGGTCATACCGTAGCAGGAAATGATAATATGATCGGTGGATACACAGATAACGTACCACAGGATGTTGAATTCCATCAAATTGATTGTTGCGATTTAGAAAATTTAACAAAGGCAATGGCAGGATGTGATATTGTTTATCACACCGCCGCTACTGCATATGAAGGATTGTCCGTGTTCTCTCCAGTTCTTGTGACGAGAAATATTTTTGAAGCATCAGTTACAACAATTACCGCGGCAATAAGAAATAAAGTTAAACGTATTGTGTATTGTTCAAGCATGGCAAGATATGGGCATCATGAAGAAGTACCATACAAAGAAACCTACGAGTGTCGACCACAAGATCCATACGGAATTGCAAAAAAGGCAGGAGAAGATGTCTTGAAAAATTTATGTGAGACACATGGGGTAGAATACGTTATTGCTGTCCCACACAATATTGTTGGCCCTAGACAAAAATATGATGATCCATTTAGAAATGTAATGTCTATAATGTTAAACAGGATGTTACAAGGAAAACAACCAATTATATACGGAGATGGCGAACAAAAAAGATGTTTCAGTTACATAGATGATTGCTTATATTGTTTAAATGCACTTGCCTTTCAAGACAATGTAGTTGGAGAAGTTGTTAACATTGGACCGGACGAAGAGCCTGTAACTATTAATCAACTTGCTGAAGCCTGTGCAAATGAAACGGGTGTTAACATAGACCCGATACATCATAAGGATAGACCAAAAGAAGTTAAATTTGCTACATGTTCCTCTGATAAGGCTCGTGAACTTTTAGGATACAAAACTTCTACAAACATGAGACAAGCAGTTAAAAAAACTGCTGATTATATTAGAACAAGAGGCACTAAAAAATTTCAATATCACTTACCTTTAGAAATTTTAAATGAACACACTCCAAAGACTTGGAAAGACAAATTAATATGATATCATTTAGTTGTCCTTCGAGAGGACGCCCAGAATTAGCAAAACGTCTGGTTGACACAGCAGAGAGCACAGCCAAACACGAAGTACAAATTTTATTTTATTTGAATGATGACGATCCAAAGTTGCCGCAATACAAAGATTTACTGAAAGAAAAATATTATACGGTTGGACCTAATCAATCTACTTGTTTAAGTTGGAACCAAATGGCGGAAAAAGCAAAGTTTGATATAGTAATGCTAATGGGCGATGACGTACAGGTCCAAACACAAGATTGGGATCAGATTATAAAAGAGCAATTTGATCAATACGTTGATAAGATTTTGATGGTGGTACCAAGCGATGGCAGATGGAAGGGAACCTTACGCTTTAAAGAAGACAATCCAATATTATGGGGTGATTCAGTTTTACCTGCGGCACATTTTGCTGTGCATAAAAACTGGATAAAAACTTTAGGATATCTTGCACCGCCTTTTTTCTGGCATTGGCACGTTGATACCTACACACAAAAATTGGCGAGGAAAATTAACCGATGTCTTTATTTGCCTACCGTAGTATTCAAAGCAAAAAAAATGTTTGACGATACCGGTAAACAGGTTAGGGCCAATCTAAACATTAATAATAGAGATAATTTTGTTTGGGAAATAGTGAGAGAGCGTTACCTACAGTCGGATATCGATTTGTTAAAAAAGGTTATTACAAGTCACCCATCTCAATAAAACATTTATTTTTTCTAGTTTTTTGGATAAAAAGGTTTAATGTAATCCTGTTTGTATTTTGGTTACTTTCATATGAATGCCAGGTATATCCTTGTTGTCCACAAAATATAAAAGTACTATTTGGCACCCATGGCGCTTCCTTTACAAATGCGTCTTCAGTCTGTGCTGTGTACATCTTTGTGCCTACATTGTGCTTTGGTGTAATATATGTAACTGAACTCCAAATTTTTTCTAGGCCTTCCTGGTGAATATGAAATTTATAAGGCAGAGGAGGAGTAATTGAAATATGAGCGTTGATGCCAAGATTCGGATAAGTCCTATAATTAGGGAACATACCACAAAGTGCTTTGTAATTTTTTAATAAATTTGTGCAAATATCAACGATATCATCATAAAAGTCAAGTTTGTACTCAGTAAAATTTTTTGGAAAGATATGATGTAACTCCTTAGTTTCAAAATTAAATTTTTCAACACACTGTTGTTCTAACTTTGTAAACGTATCTTTAGACAAAGTGTTATCCAATATTTGGTACGGCCATGGAGATGTGATGACCTTTGTTTGTAAACATTTATCTAAAAATCTTTTTCCTTCAGTCATGTATTCCTATCTGTTTTTTTATATTTACAAAATCTTGCGTTGTAAGAGAGATTTGCACACAAGGTCTTCTAGGAAAATATTTTTTTCTATCTACTATTTTTACATTTCTTGATAAAGTGATAAAGAAAGCGTTTGGTTTGTTAACAATAATTTTGTCACCTATAGCGATATCGCCCGCACTGTCTCTATCAGATCTTTCAGTAAAAAACCATAGACAAATTACCTCCTCTTCTAAATTAACATGTTTAAGATCATCACAAAAATGATATTTTAAGTTATATTTTTTTCTAAATTCTTGCCAAACTTCATGTTCTTGATTTAATTGATTCTCATACAGAATGTCATAGTCACCCAGTTTGTAAATCATTTGTGCGTAGATGTATTCTTCAGGATCTTTACGAAAGTGGCCTTTTTGAATTTTTTCAAACAGGTTCATTATGCTGAAAAAAGGTTTATTACTTCTTTTTTCCAATCATCTGCATATTCACAATCTCGGTACCCATCAAACCAAGGTCCACCTTCTGTGTAATGTAGTATTTTAGGTTTGCCATCAGCAGGCTCTTTGTACCAACCAACTAACCAATTATAGTGGTGCGGTAATGATCCGATCTCCGAATCTTCAAGCCATGAAAACCTGTGTAAAAATTTAGGAGTTTGCTGATTAAGGAAATCTGGTGTTAGAATTTTATTCTTTGGATGTTCACAGTTCCATAATACCATCGAACTCCAATTTTTTCTTGGATACACCGATTGTACTTGACCATCCATCTTGGTGGTTTCTTTAGGTTTGTAGTCATGTTGCACACAAACCACTGCCTTAGTCGGGTCACAATATTTGTCAAGTTCATGACTTGGAATTTTCCAAACAAAATCACAGTCGCAAAATACTGCCCAACCTTTAAAATCGCTTAGGTAAGGCATAAAAAATCTTGTGAAAGTAAATTGTGTGGTTGCAAGTTTATCAACTTCTCGTGTGTATATCCCTTGCTCCCGCATCTCATTTTGCTTTAGAGGGTACACTTCGGCATTTGGGTCTCTTCTTTTAATTGAGTGCTGGCAGACTTGGTATGCAATGTCCTCTCGAGAGTCCCAACCTACATAAACTTTCATTTGAATAACTCCTGTGCCAATTCAGGCATATAATTTTTAATACTTATATTTCTATATTTGTCTCTGGCTTTGATCATGGTCACAAATTTATCGTATTCTTTTACATTTGTTGTATGTCCATTGGAAATTTTATCTTCAAGTAAAGCCAAAAGATTATCAAAGTTTGTAACATGAATGGTTCTTTCTTTTTTAATTTTCGATAACTTTTTAAAACTTTTTTCTAATACAGATACTGGTAAATTATCAAATTGGAGATATGTTGGTTCAGAAATTGGATAGAGAATCAAATGTATTTCATTTTCATAAGCAAAATTTATTAGTCTATCGAGATATAATATTGTTAAATTTTGCACAGTAGCGTTAATCATTAATTCTACATAAGGCATTTTTTTGAAAAGTTTTATGTTTTCTTTTATTAGATTCCAGTCACTTGGATATCTAACATAGTCATTATTCTTATGAGTAGAATCCATGGATATAATTAATTTCAAGTGTTTAAATTGTTTTAAAATATTATACATAGTAAGATTACAATTTGTACCATTTGAAAAAATTGTAAGATCGATCTCATCAACTACTTTTATTTTTTTAGAAAGTTCTGCTAATATTTTTACAATTTCCGGAACGATGAAAGGTTCTCCTCCTAGTATTGTCAAATGTTTTAAATCGTGTTTCAATAAATTTTTTATAAAGTTTATTTTTGTTCCTTTATCCCAGTCGAAGTCTTTTTGGCTTATATTTTTTTCAAATCCTAGTGCAAGGTTTTCATTTAATAAAGGTGAACTAAACATGCCCTTACACATTTGGCACTTCAAATTACAAAGATTTGTAATAGCGAATGTCATATCCTGTGGCGACTCCAAATTCCATTTGTTCAGTTGTTTAATATGCTTTTCGTAATTCTTTTTGAATAAAATTTTATGTTTTCTGTTTCCTGCCTCTCTATGACTTTCTAAATTTTTTGCTTCTCTCATCCAGCAGTTTTTACATTCATCTAGTTTTTTATCATTTAAAAAACTGTCAATTAGATATTTTCTATAGGGACTATTCCAAAATTTATCAAATCCTTCTTTAACATTAAAATTAGTTTGGCCTTTGAATTTACTTAGATTTGGTTGTATTTCACAACATGTCCTCAACTTACCAGACGTTCTAATGTCTGCATCTGTAAAAGGTCTTATACAAAACTTATTTTTTGTTGTGTGCGATTGCATGGATATCTTTCCAATTATTTACTCTGGTAATATCCGGATGTTTAAATTCTTTGTTGTATTCGTGGTCAATTATAATTGGTTTCAAACCATATTTTAGACCACAGAGGGCATTTTTTGGCTTGTCTTCGACCCATAATAGTCCTGTACCATGAAACTCTGCAAGTGCGGAATCTTTATCAGAGCCTGTATCAAGTATTAGATAATTTTTGAATGTTTCCTCGCCAAATAATTCTGATAGACGTCTTTTACGTACTTCCTGTGCCGGTATATCTGATGTCTGTGATGTTATGGGTATCAAAGTCCAACCTTCTGCATGTAATAATTTTACCCATGTTTGTGACTCTGGCATCGGAGGCTGAGTAGCCATCCAAGCACTTTTGTTAAATTCTCTGATCTCTTTTCTAATCTGTGTAACAGTCAGGCCAAATCTTTCTGCCATTTCGTATGTGTTTTGTTTATCAGGCAGTAACTTGTATGGGTAATATCTTTGTCCGTTGTCATCATAATAACTTCTCTGTTGCATCCATTCAGTAAAATGGTTCTCCCATTCTAAAAGTACTCCGTCGACGTCTGTGAGGATTATTCTATTTGATTGTGGCATCTTCCATACCTGCCACTCTCAGTTTTACAATATTTGTGATCTGCCACTGCTTCTGATCAAGGCCTTTTGTGATTCCTAACCATTGATTTCTCATCAATGCAAAATCGTTTATTATTTTTTCCATGTTTATTACATCTGTTTCACCGTCAACATATTTTTCTGCGTCTCTGCTTGATAGTGCTCTGTTATAATTTTCTAAATATTTTTTGAATTGTTTTGATCTTTCTCTTCTTAATTCTATGTGTAAGTATTCCAAAATGGCTTCAATCTGTTGTAACTGACCAAATCTGTGTTCAACAATACCCGGTAATGACGCTGATGCCTTTTCTAAATTTCCAAATATTTTGATTTCTTTTTTTGCAATTTGTAATTCACTATCAAAATAAGTTATTGCGTCTGGAATATTATCTAAACTTCTGCTTACTTCGTTGTACCAATTAGTCATCTTCGTATCGATCGTCGTATTGCTCTATTTCGTCTTCGTCTTCATAGTCTTCAAAAACAGTGTTGATTGCTTCTTCTAGTTTTGTGTCAAACTCACCACACGCTTTTATCTCATCGTGCTCGACTCCTATGTCTTCTAAACATTTTACAAAATCTATAGCGGCATCTAACTTTTGTCTTTCAGGTACAAAGTGTGAAACAGTGGTCCACATACGTTCAATATCTTCGTGTGTCATTTCTACCATTTACTGATCCTTAGGTTGGTCTAAATTTAATTTATCAAAATCAGACATTAGCATATCTAATTTATCACCAACCCAGGCTTTTCTGAACTCAATGTGTTCTTTACCTGTAGAATCAACGTATTTTAGTCTGTTTCCTGTTTGTACTAGGATGCCTTTCTTTTCAAAAAGGTCAACGAGTCCACTGTAAGGATCCATACCCGTATCGTATGGAATTTTCACTTGCACTCCTTCGAAAGGTTTGGCATATCTTGTTTTCATTACTTTACAAGCCGCCCGTATACCTCTGACATCCGATATCTTATTGCCTTTTTCATCTTCTTTTAGTTTTAATTTTTTCATGGCGACTACTATACTCGACGCATAGATAAATCCCTGTCCACCCGATATCTTATCATCTGGATCAAACATATCTTGTGATGCGTATGTGTGATTTGTAGCCATTAGTCCCACGTTCCAACTTCCAAACATGTTCACACAGTTTCTTACAAGTGCTGTAAGTGCCTTAGGCTTTCTACCTAGATCGCCTTTCATCTCACCTGCTTCGAACTGATTTACGTCCGTTGGCGTCAGCAACATACCCAAACTGTCTATAACAAATAGAACTTTTGGTGCACCTTCTTTGTTGTCTGCGTGTTGTTCTTTGTAGCCTTTCATAAACTCGGACACAGTTTTTGCTACGTCATCAACCATCGACAGACTTAATTTTAGAAGTTTTTCTTCCGATGTATCAACTTTTAAGGCCTGTAACCATTGTTCATCTAGTGCATTTTCAGTATCAATTAAGATAACAAATATTCCTTGATCCTGTGCGTTTTTAATAATGTTGCCTGATGCTATGTAAGATTTACCCGCACCAGACTCACCTGCAAGTACTGATACTTTGCCCAAGGGAATGCCTTTGTTAAAATCTCCGGAGATCAAATAGTTAAGTGCATAATTTCCAGTGCTTATCCAATCAGTTGGGTCATTGAATCCTATTCCCAATCCTTGTATAGATTTTGTTATGCTTTTTCTAAATTTTGTTACATCAAAAACTTTTGTCATATTACTCCTTCTATTATATCTATTTTACTGTCCTTTGTCAATTGAACTCTATTCAACCATTCAATTTTACCAATTGGCAAGTTACCAATTCCGTTATTTTTATCGAAGGCATCTATTTTATTTTTTTCACACCAACTTAAAAATTCTTTTTCGAAAATACTTTCTTTATTATCAAAACTAATTAAAATGTCTGCGCCAATGAAATGATTGTTTTTGAGATTAGTGTAATTTGGATCTAAATTATCTTTCCAAATATCTATATAATTTTTTCCTAATTCATTGTAATGCAAATATACTTCATTCATTTTCCTATCAAATTGCATGTATTGGTATTCACTTTTTTCTAATGGCACACGCGGAGTTGATTCTCTTAATTTTGTCCATTGTATTGTAATTGTATTGTTTGCATCATTTACATTTTCTAATGAATGCACACAAAAATTTAGATCTCTAACACTTTCTTTTATTTCTTTTGGTGCTAAGATCATTAATTTGGTTGGATTGTCAAATTCTCCTGCAAGCCTTTCGAATTTTATATGAAGTTCATTGAGAAAATCTTGATCAAAATTTGTAGGAACTTGTATAAACTCGTGTTTTAAAAAAGTGTTTATATTTTTTATTGCAACAATTAAATCCTGTTTCATTTGATTAGAAGTTCTATATTGATAAAAAGTTCTTCGATTGTCAAAGTCTTCTCCGTCGCCAGCATAAATGGATTTAATTATGTGTTTCCATTTATGGGCGACCGAGTTGTTATATAGTTCTAAACGAAATGCAGGGGACCCGTCAATTCCGTATAGCATAAAACTACTTTGCTTGTCTTGATCTTATCAACTTCAAGATATCTTCTGCTCTTTTGGCACTATCACCTGTTGGTTGTGCCGCCGGTTGTGCAGTCGATTCTGGTGTTGCGTCCGCTTTTGCCGTTTCAGTAGCCTGTTCAACTGGAGCAGGTTTACTTGCACTCGGCTGTGATATTTGGTTAGCACCTACGCCTGCTGGCCTAAAGTACTGACCGTATTTCTCAAGATCATAAGCCTCACCATCCACAGATTTCTCAAACAATTCTTTGATTATTTTTACTTCTGCTTCGGTTGGTTCTTTAGGTCTGAAGTCACCTAAATTGTGTAAGCCAAAACTGTCAACAGCACTTCTTTCTGTTTCGTCTAGTGCTCTTTCCCTTCTTGACCATTTTGATGTTGAGTAGTCAGCATATCCACCTTTGGTTGTCTTAGTTATTCTAAAATCAACGCCTTTTACATAATCAGTTGGCAATTCTTCCATTTCCGGATCAAGCAGTGCCGATCTGATAATGTTAAAAATTTGTGGTCCAATTATGAATCTTCTTATTGGATTTTCTGGTTTACTGTCTTCGTTCAAAGGATTTTGAACAACAAAACCTTGGAAAATGTAACTTTTCTTTTTCCAATATTTCCTGCCCATGTCTTCCATGCTCTTGTCTTTGAACCATGGTCTAACTTCTGTTAGTACCGGACAAGTCTTTCCATACATCTCCATACAAGGAACCTGCACGGTTACTGGTCTCGAGTCAGTTTGACCTTTAATGCCTGCGAAAGGCAATTTGATCATGTTTCTTTCCATCCAGAAAAAAGTGTTACCTTGATCCTTGTCTGGTAAGAATCTAACAACTGTTTCTTGTCCTTCTTGTATGTTCCAGTGTGGATAAATGGCGTTGTCTCCGCCGGTTTGAGAAGTGGAGCGATTCACTTCTTGAGATTTTAATTTCGCTCTTATTTCAGCCAATGTAGCCATAATGTAAGCCTCCTATTTTGCCTATGTTTGTGCCTAAATGTATATTAAGCAATATACTATAATATACAACTATATTTATGAGAAATCAAGTATTATTATTGGTAAATTGATAGTGTTTTAAGTCTTTCAATTTCTTGCTCTGTGGCAATCTCTTCTTCTGAATAGAATTCGTTAAGGTCAAGTCCTGCCGCCTCAATAGCATCTTTTAGTGTGTATTCTTTGTCGCCCACTTTAAATTTATCACCTGCTTTCATACCTGCCGCTTTTGCCTTTTGGACTGCCATTGCAAATTCGTTGCCTTCTTTTTTAAGTATTCCGGCTTTTTGCATCTGTGCTTGTCTTTCTTTTGACATTTTATATTTCCTTACCATGTCCGAATATTGTTGGGCACTTAGACCTTTAACGCCTCTATTATAATTTCTCTCCAACCAACTTTCAAAATCTGTCTTTGCATATTCGTCTAATTCGTCCTCTTGTTTTACTTCCACTTCCTTTACACCTTTTCTTAATTCGTCAAAATTATCTTTAAAATATGTCTGTGCCATTTTATATTCTTTTGATCGGAATTTGGATTCCCCATCTTTATCCAATACATCATAAATTGTTTTGCCGTCTTTTTCGTCCTTGTACATCGATATGTAAGGTTTGATCGACTCCGGCATAAATGGTTCAACAGTTTCTTCTACCCATTGTTCAAATGTTTCTGTTTCCGATTTTGGCTTGCCTTTGATATCTTTTTTAGGATTGTAATCTGCTGGATCTATCTCGACTTTGTCTTTCATGTATTTTTGTGCTAGTTGTACTGCAATTTTTTTGTTCTTCATGTGGTCAGGTGTAGGTTTGAAGAAAGGTTCTTTTTCCTGTGCGACTGCATCTGCAACTCTAGAGGCAAAGTTTGCTATCCTGTCTTCTTCACCGGACTTTGTTAACATCCTTGATGCTATGTCAGATAATATGTTTAGGAATGCCGTGTTTTTTCCGTGCTTCTCACCTTTGTATTTTAAAACATGATCAGGCATTTCTTTGTTAAGATATATTTTACTGTCTGGATCAGTTAAGAAACTTTGCACAATCGGTCCATGGTCAATCGGTGGTTCGATTGGTGCGTCGATTGGCTCTGCATCTGGTTCTAGTTCGTTGACCTGGCCTTCCGCTTTTGGATTAGCATCAGCAAATGATTTAAGTTCATCTACTGCATCTGCGAAAGTATATT
>MDTA01125149.1_pt1 | contig 19743 bp, 16 predicted proteins | sample 811151 | NCBI WGS metagenome assembly MDTA01 (sample SAMN05326648, study PRJNA326480) | marine metagenome | isolation source: seawater | place: Indian Ocean: South | collected 2010 | reverse complement strand
TCGCACCATCTATGCATTTAAAGAGGATGTTCACCGCGTAAATTTCAATTGGGTTTCACGCCCACTCCATAAAGCTTATACGCTCGAAGAGTTGAAACAGAAAATAGATAAAGGGGTTCATACCGTTCCCTTGTCTTATTCTCGTCAAAGTTGGCTAGAGAAGCTTGAACACGACAAGTTGTTACTAGATGCACATCAAAACGCAGAATTTGCGGTTAAACGCCGGATAAAGCTGCGGCCTGAATCATCCATCCGATTAGAGGATGCAGAAAAAGCAAAGGGATATGCTGCGAGTTTGCCTTATGTTCTTTTCTCCCCCCCCAAATACCATACCCACCTTAGCAGTTTTATTGCGCCGGCAGAGGTAAAGAACAAAAGCAGAATTGGAAGCGATTGGATTTTGATTAATGAAAGGATGAACCTGTATAAAAGAAATACCGCCTAATGGCGGTATTTCTAGTTCAATTAAGCCACTGACTTATCGATCTGGGAATAGAAATAGTTGTTGTAATACTTAATGTTGTCTTCGACTATCGAGTCTAGGATACCTGACGCCTTTTCATCATCAGCGCCCAACTGCTTTCTTCTTGTTTCTATTTCTTCTTCAAACGAGCCTTGCGGATATCGGTGGACCAATAACTTTCTCGTTTCCCAAAGCCCTATTTGTTTCGCTAATCTTTCAACTATGTATGTGTCAGTTCTTGTAGAGTTTACAGTCCATAGAAAAATTGGCCCTTTCGTACTCATCAACAATTGCTCTAACCAACCATCTTTGGTGTCGAAAAGACCAATCATTGTTGAACCACCTTTGCCAGGTTTGCGAATTGAGTTTCTCAACAAATTCGCCATTGAATCATTGAGGCCAAACTCGTTAACCAAAGAGTCGATATTTTTCTTACCACCCGCACCAAGTATTATAATTGTAGTAGCCAGCTCTTTGATTTCCTCAGGGAACGCGTTACCTAATTGACTTGCTAGCACAACATCAACCCCCCACTTCCGTCCCTCAAGCACCATTGTCACAAGCTGCTCAAGAAATTGAGTTACTTTCCTACCACGATGAACTTCGTCGCCAACGAATCGTTTAACAGTTCTCTGAAGTCTGGCAATTTCTTGTTCGTGGAAAGAATAGTAATCGTGTTCGAAGATCCCCACTGGACCTTCCATTTCCTTCAGTTGGTCGGGCCCTTTATAAATATCATTGGTCAAGATGTGGTAAGCCAGCGTATACATTAGCGCTGTTCTTTTTTCCGCCTCCGGGCCTTTACCTTTTGTAACATCATCTAGGTCTAAAGACACTATTCTTGAATGAGCTATGTCGAAAACAGTTACGCCACTTAAAATCGGAAACATTGACATGGCAGCTCGAAGTTTCCTAGAAACATATTTAACGATTGGTTCGAACGTAGGCGTTTTAGACTCGGCGAAATCGTCAACTATCCTACCGTCCGAACATAATGCTATTAGGTCAGAAAAAGTTGGCACAGCATAACGTTGAGCTAGAGAAGCTAGTCGATATTCTTTGTTGATAGCTAAGAAGTCTACAACATCCCACCACCTTGGGATTTTTGTCGGCGGGTTGAAATCTAGCTCTTCAAGCTTCGCATCTACTTGCTCAATGTAGCCTGAATGGTAATCTTTTGAAGACTTCCTTTCAGCGCAAACCCTATACGCTAACTTTAGTAAAGCCTGAATAACGTCAAGTGTACCTTCAGGGGGAGCAGTATTGTCATCAGGAAGGCAAAGCGTACTTACTATGTTGATCAAAGTGGACATGTGCCCTGAAAGGGGATTCCTTAGACCTAACTGCGTATCCATTGGGTTAACACAAAAGTCTTTCGTGTTTTGAATTCTATAATATTGAGCTAGATACTGCTTAGATTCGGGCAGACACGATCTGACCAAGTCAACGAGCCCTTTAGAGCCTGGGCCGATGTCAATTTGTCTAATGTATGGAAGCTCTTGTGCGTCAGGGTGCAAGACTAGCGACCAATTATCAGATGCAAGCTCAACGGTCTTACCGAAGCCCATTGGGCCAACAACTAACTTTGTCCAATGTGACTGTTTCTGAGAATAGGGTTGGCAGGGGATAATTTTGCCTCTTACTGTCCGGTAAACCCTAGAACCTGTCTCCCAAACTGACGCTGGCTGCGTAATTGGAAGAAGTCTGGCAGTGCTGTGTAAATCAAACGGTAAAGGCTTCGCAGAGTTACCACTAGTTAAGCCTGGAATACTAGATAGTGTAGATTCAACTACGTCTCCTTCTACAGAAGCAACTTGTGTGTTACCCCAAGACTGGCAAATACGTGCTATTAACTCTCGTCTTTTTTTAGCAAGCTGGATGTCATCGTTATAAGCCCATGTGCAAATATTAATTTTTAGGCTTACTATTTCGTGTCCACCATCCCTTAAGTCTCGCAGTGCTTTTGATACTGACAGTACATCTTTATTGTCGCTGCCTCCCGTTACGCGCAGGAAGGTAGCCAAGGTGTCTTGAAAGCTAATTAACCCCATACCACCGTTGGTAATATCGTAATGAATTCTAAATGGGATATTTGCCTTTTGTAGCTCTTTATACAACGCATTAAATGGCTTTGGGTTTTGTGGACTAAATGCTACCGACAATGGGGCATATATAGTGTCACCTATCCTCGCAGTAGAACTGTCGCATGGACTAAGTTCTCGTGTCATTAGCTGATCAGCGAGTCTTGGGTAACCCAAATGAGAATAGTCACCCTTTCTCTTTTCTGGTATCTGGAGGCTATGTTTGTCACCAGTTAATACAGCTTTCCAATCGGGAGCTGTCCATGCACTATCGTAAGCCAACCGTATATCGTAAGTTAATTCATGGATATCCATGGTTCTGCAAAAAATATTAGAATTGCTAAACATCTCACGTAATGAGTTCAATAAGCTGACATGTTTATCAACATAAAAGGAAACGCCTTTCGAAAGTGATTGAGCTCCCGTCATAAACGGCATGCCCTTAGCTTGTTTTTCTTTTAGGCGCTGCAACTCCTTTCGTTCCGTCGGGGTTAAATTCCTAACGTAAGTATAAACAACTAAATAATTGCGCTCACTATGACAATACTTTGCAAGTGCATCTACTTCTTCATCAATTACACTTGTGTCAATAAAGCCAATTTTACTGGCTGTTGCTCTTGCTGTGTCACCGAAAACCCGGTTGAGTTCTTCTTTTGTTTTGTCAGTATCTGAAGAAAAATAATGAATAAATCTATGCGTCCCCTCTTGCAGGTGGGCTTTATAGTCTTCCTCAATAGTTTCAATCAAGTCGTCATATTCTTCTTTTGAAACAGTGCTGCGACTCCCATCAATACGAATACCCGAAACAAGGGTTCCATCATTTTGCACTAAACAAAAATCACCGTGCACTGTATCAAGGCTCACAAAATCTTTTGGGCTTTGTTTTAACAACTTAGAAGAGACAATTTGTGCTAAGGATTCAAAATTTGACAAAAATCGCTCAGCTAACGTTTGTGGATGGTTATATATCATTGACTTACACCCTATGTCAGTGAGGGAGGTGGTGAGAAGTAGTCAGGGTTAACCTGATGCCAGTATTTTAAAATATGCCGGTATTCAGCTTTTGATGGAAAGTATTTAAGGTGCTTAAAAATGGAAGAGGCCTCTTCCAACTTATTAGCCCTAATGCTTGTTAAAGCTGTTACGGTTTGTATTACAGACCCAGTATCCGTTAAAAAGAGGTAGTCTTTTTTTGTAGCCTGCATGTGTTGAAATTGGCTAATTAAATTTTGAGCAGCTTTAGCATACGGAAGTGATGAAACTAAACTTGTACATGTAATACGGGCAACATTGCTTACATGAGCTTGCTCGAGATTGGTAACATGTAGAATTAAACCATGATTATTGCTCCCACTAACCTGCCTACCTAATTTTTTTGAAGTAGCACAGATAGAACATAATAAAAAAGGTTCGCCTTCTGAATTAACAAACACCTCTACATAGCCAGAGGGGACTTCTTTTGTGGGAGCTGATTGAAAACCACAGCAGCTACACAAAAAATCATTGTCATTCAAAACAGACCATTCTCGCCTAGTAACCTGATAGTTCAGGTCACTAGGCATGTTCTTGCGCTCTTTGAGATTGCTGATCATAGGTTACTAGTTTGAAGAAGAGCTACCTGAGTTACTCCCGCCTTGAATTAAGGTACGAGTTTGTTCGAACTCATTTGAGTCACCAAAAAACTGATTTGTAACCATCAAAATAACAACCATGATAGAAGCTAATGCGCCACCGCCACCAATTTTCCCCCAGTGAGTGCCGTTGCTTTCGCCACCACCGCCATTTCTACCTTGCATAAGCCCCATAATGCCACTAGCAACAAACAGCACACCAACGATCGCCAAGAAGACTAATATCATGTTGAGGATACTATTACCGCCACTTGCTAGGTTATCAGCGCCTGTGCCTATGCTCTGTGCGACTGCACCAGTCGAAATTAATCCACTAACAGCAAGTGCTAGAATTGTTTTAAGGTTTCTTTTCATCTTTATTCCTATAGTTTCATTAAAAAGAAAAATACTCTGTGCCTAAAGCACCCTGACCTACACTGTTTGAAATCATGTCCACGCCGAGGTCAAATGCGTAACACAAGATTGCTAATCCGTATAAAGCTAATGCTTCAAAATGCCAATTCTCCCGTTTAGTGTCGGCCCCTATCGCACCAACATATGTGGCTCTTGCCATAAGTAAAAAACCAATAAAAGTGATATAAAACCTAACTGCATATAAGACGACTGTAGTATCGTCACCCGATTGTGGCGTGTAACTCATCAGCACAATGGGGTTGGTCTGGGTACGAAAAATTGTATATGTGCCCATTTCGAGTAAAGCACCCAGCGAGAACATCAACGGCCCGAAGAATACTTTGAAATAGCTTCCCGCTTTTGGTTGTTGATGCGCTTTATTGCTACTCGAAATCGCTTGGATTCCACTGTTAGTTAAAAGAACACCTGTAATCGCGGATATAACAATCAATGCTCTGTATAAGCCTGGTATCTGCTCAGCAATTGAGTGAAATACATTGATAAAGTTTGAATAATCCACCACTAAGACCTAATAACGCATGTGCCTGCTGTAATAGTTCGGTCAACCGCATTCATTGTGGAAACCTTTCCACAGTTTGGAACGTTGGTTCCTATGGTCACTCTTAGTTTTTGGTTTGTAGATTTGTTTTTAAGGAAAGCTATTGAACGCTCGAAGCTAGCTAGTTTAATTTCCCACTGAACAACCCGCTTTACAGGACTACCTTTAGCAATATGTGATTGAACGAGTTCTTTGGACTGAGAGGTTGATTGTTCGCTAACGTTTCTATTCTGCTCCATGTTTAGCTCTTTCCAATCTTCCAGAGCTTCTGTTCTGTTGGCCAACCAACCAAAGTTCTTCGTATTTCTTTCGGTCTGTGAAGTTAGCTTTTGAACTGCTGAATTTGCAGACTGCACTTGTGACAACAAATCATCGAAATCTCTATCAGATGTAGCAAACGTAAGCATGTCAGACTCTAGCGAATCTAATTTACTGAGCGTAGCATTAAGATTTTGTTGAATTCCTTCCATTCTGCTAATCAACTCACGCTGATTAGTTCTTAGCTCAGAAATTTGTTCTTGATATGAAGCATTACGACCGAGGTTACTCTGTATTTCTGCAACTTTTTCTTGTGATGCTTCAAATTGCGTGCTCAATTCACTAATTTTTTGTTGCCACATTTCATCTTTGATATCCCCATCACTCAACGAGGGTAAAGTTATTGCGTCAAGTTGTTGAACAAATTTATTCGGTCCAACATAGGTGACTGTTGCAGCAAGTAGAGTCATCAACCCCGCAAGTGAAATTGTGTATTTATTTATCAACCAGCGAGGAGGTTTAGGATTCGCTTTTTTCTTTACTTGATTTTTATTAGTAGAGTTTTCCTGACTACTCTCTGACTTCGGTGTTTCACTGTCAGTTTCCTCAGTTTGATTTTTGATAGGAACAACAGAGGACGTTGACGGCGCTCCTTTTGAGAATAAATCGTCTTCGTCACTTGCAAAATCAGGTTGTAAATCGTGGTTCATGTTCAGCCCCCAAACTTTAATTGAGGACAAGTTAACTATCAGGAGTTTATGTAACAATCACAAATGTAAGATAAGTCGGGAAAGACAAGAAAGGGGGCGTAATGCCCCCCTTTTGTTTAAGATTTTTTATTTAATTTTGAAGCAGGGATATGTTCGAAGAACTTCACCAAGATCTCGGTATTAGTTGGTATTCTTACCGTAGTTGGGCGATTAACTCTTTGAGCTAAAGTTGGGATAAGTACCTCACCTGCAGCGCCTACTCCCTGTAGTAACACATCCGTTGTACTCAAACCTGATATGATAGTCGTCGACTCAGTAGAGCCAGCAACGATATCAGTTTGCTCAGTTCGGTCTTGGCTGTTCTCAACACCTTCTCCAATTCCTTTGGCAAATGAAGCGAGAAAGACTCCTCCAAAGCGATACCAAAAATGGGTATCTACTTCGACACCTAATCCAGCAGAAGCAGTCACTGGGTCTAAACCTATAGCATTTGATGTAAAGCAAGGAATATCCAGAGGACAAAACCTCTTAAATACTAGAACTGCATTGTCGTAACGTAGTTCGACCTCAGCATAAGCTTTAGCGAGGTGAAGTGGGTTATCTGGATCGGCCATGTGTAGTTCGACCTCAAGCTGATCATTAAAGTCGGTATCCATCATGTGCTGAACAATAGCATATGCAGTATCGCCAGAGTTGATTACAATATTGCCACCATCAACATTAGCAGAGTCCTTGTTGGAGTTTGTTTGAGCTTTCTCTTTCTCTACTTCATTGTTGGTAGTATCGATAGCGTGATAATTACTTAGGCTCACATACTGGGGCTCAATAGAGTCCATATAGCTTGCCGTAGTTTTCTCCATGGCATTTAACTTATTTATAAGTCTCGCAGCCAATCTTGATTTAGCGTTTGAGTCTACTCTACTTGTTCGAATTTTGCCTGATTCGTCCACAGCCTGGTTAGCTAATTCAGCCGATTTTTGTTCAGGTATACTTTCATCAATGGTACGCGTTGAAGAAGCCCCCTCTTTTTTGTCATTTAGATTTTCTTTGCTCTGAGTGGCAATATTTAGAATACCTTCCGCCTTACCTTTCTGTTCAATTTTGGGCGCAAGTGCAGTGCTTAAGTCTGCCAATGATACCGGTTTATCATTAATGAGAATTTCGTCACCATTTTCTCCTGTGATCTGCCCTAAACTATTAACCGATAAACGCTGCCCTCTAAATCGAACACTACGCCCCAGTTCATCTACTACTTTATTATTTTCGTCAAGGTAAAGAAGCTCACCATCACGCTTAATTGGCATTCCATTTTTGTCTACTACGAGCCCAGAAGTCGTCTTATACAAATCTGTACCTGCAATCGGGATTAGATCCTTTGCATTTTTAATTGTCTTACCGTTTTCTCCAACAACTGAACCATCAGAATCAACCACAACAACACCTTTGGCAGGCTTCTTATCAGATGTTACTAATGCCCCAGACTCCGTCATGAATAGACTATTTCCCAATGCATCTCTAATCGGAACTCCTTCACTGTCGACTAGCTTTCCAGTTTTAGGGTCAATTCCAATTGCTTTTCCATTAACCTTAAAAGGACGTCCATGCTGATCGACAATTTTCCCATCTCTAGTAACGAAAAAGTCAGTGTTACCAATTCGCTTCATTTCCGTAGTAACTGGCTTGCCATCAGCAAGAAGCAAAACTCCGTCACCATCTGCAAGTAAAGTGCCTGATATCTTTTCTCCGTTTTCATCGACTAAGGCACCTGAATCTGACATATATACCTCGTTTCCTCTGCTATCCTTAACTGGGTTGCCCTCTTCATCAATGAGCATTCCGTCTTTCCCTATACGGACTTTTTTTCCGTTATAAGTCATTGGGCGACCTTTCTGGTCAAGTAGGTAACCATCTGAAGTGCTATTGAAACTACCTATTGACGCACCTTCTCCCGAAGAAAGGGCTTTAAACCCTCCATTGGGTATAGTTGAAATCTTACCCTCTTTAAAAGGGTTCGAGATTTTTCCACCAGCACTATCAACCAATTCCATTTGCTCATTTAAATAGACCTCATTGCCAGCGTCATCGGTTATAGGAACCCCATCTTCATCTACTAATAATCCATCAGCTCTTTTGAACACTTTCTTTCCGTTGTGTACCAAAGGGGAACCGTTGAGAGTAACCACTTCTTGTGGCAATGGCGGGTGGTCTAAAGAACTGTTAGCAATAGAATTGCCATCCATATCAGTTAAGACATTATTGGCTAATTGTCTTCCGTTTATATCTGTTAAAGCGCCTGTTTTCGATTGATAAACAACCTTTCCATCAGCATCAGTAACTAGCTTTCCAGAAAGAGTTCTAAGTGTTCCATCCGGTTGACGATAAACTTTTTCACCGTTGAAAAACATTGGTTTTCCATTTGCAGTGACAAGCTGCCCATGCACCGGCTCAGATTTGAATCCGGCATTGGGTAAATCATTTCCAGCAGCGTCCTTGAATATCTTCTTCTCAATCTTATTCCCTAAGTAATCCACCGCATCCCCAGATTCGTTCAATCTAACAGGTCTTCCATTATGTAAAATTTCGTTTCCATCCTGGTCTACAAGGGTGCCGTCTTTCTTTTTATAGACACGTTTGCCATTGTAAAGAATCGGAGAACCATTTTTAGTGACCAATTCATTATCTAATGCCTTGAACTCATTTGGCTTGAGTCTAATACCGTTTTTATCAGTGAGATGTACATTTCTTATTGGTTTACCAGCTTCATTAATGAGCTTACCGTTTTTATCTACATAAACTGTTTCGCCAGACGCCGACTTAACCACCAGCCCATTTTCATCTATTAACGAACCGTCGGGTTGCTTGAATACCTTTTTCCCGTTGAAATAAATTTGTTTCCCATCTGATGTAAAAGGGGTCTTTAATAGAGGAGGTTCATCAATAGTTTTATTTTCGACAATATTCCCAGCCGCATCAGTGAATAGAGGTTCGGAAATTTGCTTTCCATCTTCGTCCACTAGTTCGCCACTTGAGTTAATTCGCAGACTTTTTCCGTCTTCTGTTCTAACTTCATTGCCATCTTCGTCTACAAGTAATCCATTACTTTTCCGGAATACTCTTTTACCTTTGTAGAAGAGCGGTTCACCATTAGCGGTAACGCTCATTAGAGGGGGGTCTACATCATCAGGACTTATTGTTTCACCTGCTCTATTCTTGAATAGACGTTCTTTAATTTCATTGCCAGAAGAATCAACAAAGGCACCTGATTCGTCCATAAAAACGATGTTGCCATCACTGTCTTTAACCAAATTCCCATGCTCATCCACAAGACTGCCATCGCTCTGTTTAAAGACCTTCTTCCCTTTGAATAACAGAGGCTGGCCGTTGCTAGTAAGCATTACTCCTTGTGGAACTACTTTATCTAAAGAAGTGTTTGATACTGCTCTCCCATCTTTATCGGTGAATAGGTTTTCGCTAATTGGGTTTCCTTTTGCATCGACAATGCTGCCATCCATATTGGCGAACACCGGCTTACCGTCTTTAGTAGTGACAATATTTCCGTCTTCATCGACTAAAGAACCGTCTTTATTGCGGAAAACCTTTTTTCCTTTGTAGAAAATGTCTTTGCCTTTAGATGTTAGACTTGATGAACGTTGAATAGGCTTTTCAATTATTTCGTTAGAAGAAACTGTGCGTCCTTGCCTATCAGTAAATGGTAAATCGACCCTACGGCCAGTAGCATCAACAAAGCCTCCATCTGCATTCATAAAAACTGCTCGACCTTCACTGTCTAGAACAGGTCCACCATCTTCATAAACCAAAGAACCGTCGGGCTTTTTAAGCACTTTTTTTCCATTCACATAGACGTTTTCCCCTTTCTTAGTAACGAGATCTATCGCATCAGAATTTGGGGAAGATTTAGAGCTTACATCTGTGATTGGCACACCAAAGGCGTTAACCACCTCTCCATCCTTCGAGATAACCAGAGCTGAACCTGAGTCATCTCTGACAATATTCCCGTCTTCATCAACGACTCGATTCCCCTTTCTATAAAGTTTTTTTCCTTTAAAGGTTAAAGGGAAACCGTCTTCACTTAGCAATGGCTCAAGCGTTCCAAAACTACCTTGTTGAACTTTATTCCCATTCTTTAAACTGAAGCCATCCATTGAAGCAATCTGACCATCTTCAGTTACAATAAAGCCGGCGTCGTTTAATCTTAATAGTCCCCCAGTTTTAGTCAGAATTGGATTTCCATCACTATCAAATAACTGTCCGTCTTTATTCTTTCTGACAGGCTTACCATTATATAAAAGTAGCTCCCCATCAGCATTGACTACAGGAACAAGGGCATCATCGTTACTTTGAAGTTTACCCGAAGCAGAAACAGCAACATTATCAGCCGTGAGTATATCGACACCGATTACAGCTAATTCGCCACTTTGAGTCACAAATTGACCATCATTATTCAAATATAATTGATTATTTTTTTGGTCAGTTACCGCTTGGTTATCATAAGTTCTCAAACCGATTAAACCGGAAGGAAGGTATTTGTTGAAATCTATGAAGATGTCTTTCCCTCGGTAAAGGAGAGGCTTACCTTGTTTAGTTGCTAGCAATCCATCGCTAGTTAAAAATATATCTGAAGAGCCTTTTTGGGTAAGTTTCCCTTGCCTTGTAATAAGATGGCCGTTCCTGTCGTATGCAACACCTTCGCTATTTTTAAGAATGCCTGACTGTATACCCCCAGAGCCAATAGGAACTGAAAGAAGGCCATCGTCTCCTACCAAGACTTCAGCATCTTTGTGATTTCTGACAGAAATGTGACCCGTTAATAACCTATCCCCAATTCCTCTAGACACACCATCGCCATAGTGAAGAATGACGTTGTTAAATCTATCTCTCAGTATCTGGCGTTCATCTATTAATAAATCAGAATCCCCCAACCTTTTTAGATTTGCCAAAGGCTCAGCTAGCTTTCCATAGTTATCAATCAGTATCCCCGTATAAGAAAAAAGAATACCCGGCTTGTCGAAAACCTCATTTGAGCCATTTACAAGATGCCCTCTAGCATTCTGGTAGATGACACTCGACTCCCACCTTGAAGCAATCTCACGAATATCTACTAGCTCACGCTCACGGTTTCTGAAGACAAAATTACCTGCATGTCGAATAGGTTTTCCATCTAGCGTAACTAATTGAGAGTCTGAGGTTTGATACACATCTGAATTGCCTATTTGAGTCATATTATCAGCACGAAATGCATATAATCCGTTGGACATTAGTACGACACCATTTGCAGACTGCAATTGACCCATAAGGGAAACTTGCTTTGCTTCAGAGTCAATGATTTCTCCATTCACCCCCAAATACAGAGCAGTGCCGCTTTTATCACTGAATGACACTTCGTTATCCATTAATAAGGCGCCATCTTCGCCTAAACGAATTGATTGACCTGCTAGAAGATGTTTTTGCTTGTCTTCACCAACAAGATACCTATCTGCAGAGATATAAATATCACTATTCCCAACACGGCTCACATAATCGCGGTTGTTTTCAAACTCAACACCAGCTCTCGCTAACCTTGCATGAAATTCTTCATCAGACATGGTGCAACCACATGTAGCAATTTCCTCGCTAACTTCTATGGACTGATTTTGTTTATCGCCGTCAATAATGAAAGGAATATGCACACCATTTCTCTGTTTTGTCGCATTTTCATAATTGGCCTTATTCTGCTGTTCTATGGAGTCGGCATAGGCTTCATCGTAGTCGGCTAACGCATCAGCTTTTTGCTCTCCACCAGCAATCTGAACCATCGTGTTCGGTGATTTTTTATCGTCAGCTGTAATAAAGGAAACAATCAAAGTTCCCAGTATAATTACGCACACAATCATCACAGAAATGACAAGAAATGGACGGTTAGAAGGTGCCATAATTGCGCTTGTGTACTTATTAATATTCATACTTCGAGTTGTCCTTCTGAAAATACACAGAAATAGGTGTTCCGTTATCATTGGTAAACAAAATTGATGGAAGATAGGCGATTTCATAGGCCGCGAATCCCCCTGGCCCATGTCGTACTGAGATAGGATCAATACCGTGAACTGTCAGGTCAGTTAGAAGAAACAGGACTTCACCCTTTTTCCATGCATTGACCCGAGAATTACTAGTTTTTAGCTTTTCAAAATCATCACTAAGCGAATGGCCGCCTTGCAGAATTTCCTGCATATATGGCTCGTTGCTCATCATGGCATTGTGGCTCTCTAAAGGAACCTCAGAAGAAAGAGGGCCTAATTTAGGTAGCTGCATGGTAAGAGAAGCGTGATACTCATTCTTATCCGCTACCAACTCAAAGGTTATTAACTCGTCTAACCCTTTAAGCCCTACTGTTAAATTGGTTGAACCGACTCTGTAGTTACCTGTGATCTTTATCTTGTTATTATTTGATGTTTGAAGTTTTTCAGCCGTAAACTCTTCTGAACTTCCAATAGAGTCATAGACAATTTCCCAAGGCTTCCCGCTTGCATCAATAATTGATAGATGTGAATCCCAACCTGGGGTGGTATGGATTACGTATGGTTTAGCACCCGGTGATAAATCAATGCTATCAATCGTCCGTATTGGTATAGCAGGCTTCTTTCTTTTTAACGCTTCAGACTCCTGCTTTTTCATTTCAGCAAATTTTCTTAACTGCTCAGGCGTCATATTGAATTTCCGTTGAAGGAAAATTTCAAACGCTAAGTTCTCCAATTCTTCTTCTGATAAATCAGTCTCTACAGCCTCATCTGTATAGGGAATTAAATCATCAGGAAGTTGCTGCTTTTCTTGTGCTTCAACTGTGAAGCTCGCGATAGTTAGTAAAAGTGCTACATGCAAACTCTTCATTGTTAGCCCCTAACTGATTTTAAGAAGTAAGAATCTACGGCGAGGCCTCGAATATTCTTATCACGACTTACAGAATGGATAATCAAATCAATTTGGTATTCGCGACCGTTCGTTGAGTAATTTCCGCCCCCCATAAACCAGTCGAAGGTCATTTGGATATGCCAAATATAGTTATCTTCATCAAAGTCGACTATTCGCGGAGCAGAAGTCGGTTCAGACCAAGAGGTGAGTTTTCTTGATGTAATTTGGTCAATGAGCTTTGAGTTCATCATCTGCAATTGATAGTTATCAAAAGCTCTTTGGTTGGTGAACTCATCTTCAAGGGAAGTGATATATTCTATATAGTCAGTAAACGAAATCTTATGAAATTCCTTTACCTTGTCTGAAGCGAATTTTAGAACGTCTTTTTCAGTTATACTTGGGAGCGATGTCTGCTGTAATTCAACTACACTGTTCTCAGGAGAAAGTAAAAAGGCAAGGCTAATAGGATCTTTGTTAGCAGCTTTGTTTAAGCCAAATGAGAGCACCATTAGGCAAACCAGAGCTAGGCCGATACCGGCAACACATACTTTCACTATTCTACGGAGGAACTTGTTCCTATCCAAAATTATCTGTGATGGATACATTCCAGAATCTTTATAAGCCACCCTTAAATCAGTTGACTTCCCGAAGATTGCTTCTAATTCTTCGTTGTAATCTCTCTCTTCACTCATCTTTTTCTTATTCCCAAATCGCTAATAACTAAACCGTTTATATTTTCTGTCCTAATAACTTGGCGTAATCGCATATGAAGCATTAATGACTTTGTTTCTGGGTCGCCGGAAGGGCCATACATAGTTTGGATAATCGGAATATTGAATATGAAAGTCCGATACCCTTTATCTAGCAAAACGCCTTGCAATTGCGGCTTTCTGACTGTTGTAGCCGTTACGATAAGCTTTTGATTTATAATTTTATTAATAGAGCTGCTTTCGATTAAAGGCTCCATGTATAGAGGTTCAAAGAAGCCATGGAAGAAGTATGAATTTCGACTTTGTAGCTGCTTATCTATTTTAAGGAAATGGAATGAAAGTAAATCTTCTGCATAGTCCTCTGCTATGTCACCCGCATACGTATAATTGATACTTGGGTTGACCAAAGGCTCCACGTATTCAACGTTGTTATCACGATCGATTAGTGCCGGCTTTTCAATGTGGGTTTGATTAGAAAAATAGCTTAGGAAGAGGCTTATCGGGCCTATACAAAGCACTATGAACAAAAAGGCCTTAAACAGAATCGTTACCTTTTTTTCTAATTTTTTACTTTGTTTTTCAGCAAATATTAACAAAGAATCATCAATATCGACTTGCTTTACGTCTCGGCTCATTATTTATTCTTCTCTTGGTGAGCCATGAATATTTGTCCAACCCCAATAAGATATTTGACAGATGCAGCAATACATACAGCACGTTGTTGTGATGTTATATCTACTAGAGAGCCTGCGAAGTTAATGCTCGCTTTTTCACTAGGTTCTGCCTCCCCTATCGGAGCTTGATAATCTATGAACCCTTTACCTACAGGAACTTTATCAATCTGAATTTTATTTAGATTAACCTTTAGCTGGTTCAGGTATACCTGCATTGAAATAATTATTTGCTGAAGAAGGTATAACCTTTGGCTGGTAGGGTAAGACAGAAATTCTTCGTCCCATACGCAATCAACTGCGACATTTCCTTTAGAAGCAACATTAATTTCAAGTTTGAGATTTAACCTATTCATACACACCTCATTTTTAAACTGAAGTGATCATCCGAAAGTCACCTTAACTTCACAATGTGAAACCCGATTTATCAGACATTTGATGTATGTGTGGGATGAGAGGATTTATAGAATTAACCCCAATAGAATTTTGGAGGAATTCATGAGAGTCCTAATCGCTATAATATTGTTGAGTTCAAGCTTCGCCAGTCGCGCTCAAACACAAGACTTTGAAAACTATTTAAAGCAGGTGGAGAGAAATGCTAAAGGTCTAGCGACAATGTACTTTGGTGTTGGCACACACGTTACAGGGTTCGAACAAGTGCCTGGCGGTGCTTTTCATTTTCTCGCACACAAAAAAACAGGTGAGCAATATTCCCTGTATCTACTACCAGATATGGAAACTATCATCCAAGGAAACGCGCTATCTAAACACATTACTAATATAGATGAAGCTCATAAGATACCTGCCTTAGAAGCAATTGCCATTGCGAACTATAAAACGTCAACTGTCTTGACCGGTCCGGCGTCAATTATCTTGACCGGTTGTCGCTGAGTTATTCTTCCTGTTTTATTGCTGTTTTTCTTCGATAGCTTTCCCCCTGTAATTGAATGATATGTGAGTGGTGAACAAGCCGGTCTATAGCTGCAACTGCCATGGTGGTATCGGTGAACAATGCATCCCAGTCTTCGAACGATTGATTGGATGTAATGATAAGGCTGAACCTCTCATAGCGGTGTGCAATGAGTTCGAACAGTACACTGGTTTCTTGTTCTGTCTTTCTGATATAGCCGATGTCGTCCACGATTAGCACTTGGTATTTATCCAATTTATTCAGAGCATCCTGGAGTTTTAGTTGCTGTTTGGCGTCTTGTAGGTGTTGCACCAAGGCGGTGGCCGGATAGAACTTTACGCGGGTTCCGGCTTCTATCAGGCTGTAACCCAACGCGCTGGCGAGATGGGTTTTGCCTACACCGCTAGCGCCGAACAGTAGTAGGTTTGTGGCTTGTTTAACCCATTCGTGGTTATCGGCCAGGTCATGCAGGCGTGCTTTACTAATGCCTTCTATAGCATTGAAGTCGAAGCCGCCAACGTGTTTACCTGAGGGCAAGTTTGACTCTTTTAGGTAACGTAATTGTCGCTTGTCTGTCCGACTTGCCAGCTCCATATGGCACAACTCACTTAAGTAGTGTTCTGGTCGCCATTGTTCGTGCAGTGCTTTTTCAGCAAGGCTCTCCCAGTGGTTTCTGAACTCACTTAAGCGCAAGCTTTTTAGCATCAATGGCAGTGAAGCTGTATTAGTCATGTCGACCTCCTTGCAACAGTAGGCCATACTGTTTTAACGAATGCTGCTCCACTTGGAGTTGGGGTATATCACGTGTTTGTTGCTGGAAGCGCTCTTGGCAGTCAAACAGGCTGGGCAGTCTCCCCGTATTCAGTTGCTGCATGATAAAGCGCCCCAGCCGTATTTCGTTATTTTCTTTACTGGCAAGGTGAAGCACGCTGACGATATAACGACAGGCATCATCTGCTTTCATATTGCCGTTAACATATTGCCAGATGCATCGGTAATCCTCGTTAGGTAATAACTCGTCGCGCCACTGTGAACACCGGAAGGCTTGTGGCTTTTTAACCAGAGCATCTATGACGTGTTTGTAATTGACGCTGCGTTTACGTGAACTGCCTTGCGCATAAACGCGCTCTAAGTTGTAAGTCAGTTCATGACCGAGATATAAGTCTAACCTGTTATCATACACTTGTACCCGCAAGCGACTGTCTATCAGGCGGGAAGGCACTGTGTAGGTCACGCGTTTAACATTGATAGTGCTGGTGCGCGAGACGCGCACATACTCTGTTGAGTAATTGACGCTACCCACAGGCGGCAATGGCTGTAATTGTCGCTGCTCTTTGATAAAGGCGCTATTGATACGCTTGTTACGCCGCCCAACTAACTGCTGAATAAAGCCTTCATAGTCATCGCGGCAATTAAAATCGAACGAGCCGCGTATACGCAGCGCTTGCTCTATCTGCGCTTTGATATGTCGATTGCTAGACTCGATAACACCATTTTCATGCGCTACACCGGTATTATTACGTGTGGCCGTAAAGCCGTAATGCGACATCAACGACTTATAGCGTTCGGTAAATGCCTCGGCATTGTCATGGTTTCGGTACGCCGCACTTAAGCTGTCAGTGCGAACTTCTTTGGGCACGCCACCACTTTCTCTAAACGCTTTCTGAAGGCTATCGGAGAATGCAGCAAAGCTCTCACCGCCATAAACCACTTGGCAATACTGCCAGCCGCTGGCCGCTAGGCGATAGTTAAACAGCATGTGCTTACACGGTTCTCGTCTTATGGTGATAGGAGATTTGACGTGGGTAAAGTCACATATTCCCAGTATTCCTGATTCGTGATGCTGCAAGAACATCACATCTTTAGCACCACCGTGTAATTGTCGCCACTTCTTAATTCTGCGCTCAAGCGTACGTCGTGCTGTAGTTGGGAAGTCGTCGCTATGTGATTCACATAGATGATCAAATACGCCTACCGGCGTAATAAATTCATCTTGTTGTAAGATCGGAACAACGACACTCTCCCACACCGCTTCAAGAGGATCTGGCCTGGTACGCCATTGGCGTTTTGCTTGATTAGGTTGATGACGACCATTCTCAATTCGTCTGGCGGAGCTAACAGAGATATCCGCTTTACTGGCGGCCACTTCCTGCGTGAAATCCTTTCTGAACTTCATATATAACCTGACTTGTTTTTCTGTGATGTGATTTCCCGACACGCCATTCTCCTCGAATTGTCGTGTCGAACCTTAACAGAACAACCGGTCAAGATGGTTGTCGCTCAACCGTTCAAGTTAATTGTCGCTTTATAGCACTCAATCAGGCTTGCTTTTAACTTTACGCGCATCATCATGGTTTCAATAAAGGCACAAATCAATTCAAGCAAGGGGCACGCTAAAGATAAGTACACCGGGGGAAGTTCAGTTGAATAGAACACAGAACTTAAGCTCGATAAAGTGTATGAAAAAAGTATGAAAACCGCCCCTAGAGGCGGTTAGGAAATCAAAATTCCTTTAAAACTCAATAGGCGCAGTGATAAATGCCGTGTGAGACAGGAACGAACGCATGACAGATTTTAGATATTTTGAAGCCATAGCTTCTGAAAAATGAGATACGGTTTTGTCAGGATATAATTCCTCCCATTTATCTAAATCTAAGTCTTTAGGCAACTTCTTTTCCGTGGAAATAATACAAGCATTATAAATGTTTGCAGTTAAATGGCACAGCTCTTCTTTTTCCGTCTTAATCTCAATACGTGCGTTATAAAAACCCTCATACTTCGCATGTAATTCATTCTCTGTGTCTCTCCCTACGATCTCTTTTTCCAAAGAAAACGAAGATATCACCTGAGCCTTCATTTCACTTTTCGCTACGCGTTCATCGTGAAAATCAAAAGCCAACAGCCTTGAACCATTGTCTGAAATGCTAAATTCAGCCATCAGTGAGCCCCCTCTATTGAACCATAGTCGATATTGGAATCTTCCGTTTTTAAATCAAAACTCATTGCGGACTGTGCCTTCGATTTTGGTACGATAGCTCCGGATAATTGAACTCTATGGTGAGATAGATTACTTCTAACGACCTCATAACTGACGTTGAGAAGGTTTGAAACGTAGTTTTCCAATAACTCATCGCCTCCATTTACGTAAAGCTCAATCGCTTTGGTAACGACTACATTTAATTGGACACCTTCACTTTTTGCTTTAATCAACGCTTTTCTGTGAAGGTCTTCACCAATTCTGACATTGAAGCTACCGGAGCAAGGTTTTTCAGGTTTTTTACCTACCTCTCTACAAAACTCAATATATTCGTCTATTTGCGCTTCAAACGCCTTCTTAAGCTCTGGGATGGTATCTGCACCGAAAACAATACTGTCGTTTATAAATTCAACTTTTCCATACAAGCATTCGTCCTCAATAGAGAAATTAACAGATGCGTGATAATTCTTGTATTTAAGCATTTTATCTTTCATTTAATTTTATTGCTCCTTCAATAACTCAATTGCTTCATCGACCACGTATTTCAAGACTTCGTTACCAGGATGTGGCTCATGCCACATTGCAACTTGACCTGTTTTTGCATTGTAAAATTTTCTTCCAGAGCCACGTTTTGCGTTTTTTACCGTAAAACCAGCTTCTTTCATTACTTTCACGAGGTCATCCCACTTAAATTTAGAGGGCCTTTCAAGCAATTTCTCCTTGAGTTTTTCAGCTTTACTCATAAAGATGTTCGTCCATAATTCATATTGCAACTGAATTTTAGTTGCATGAGGAGTTTATACGATACTTGGGTAACTTCAAGTTCAATGAACATAAAATAAGCCATGTTGTGTCATTTAATCTAGTCGTCATGAAAAATTGCCTCAACTAACGAAGCCTTATTTGATCGTTCTTATGGATACTAAGATACAGGTTAAGTGTATTTTGAGTAGGGAAACAAATAACTTTATCATCAGTCAATAAAATCTTACCTGTTAAGTAATATATAGTTACAAGGTAAATTCAAATCCCGCCAGCTCCACCAATTCCAAAGGCTTGCCACTCGGCAAGCCTTTTTCGTTTCAGCTTCCGAAATTTGTAAATTGTTCTAATTAAAATAAAACACACACTACCTAAATAAAAGCTATTCCCATTTAGATGGTTATATTATAACACTGCAAAACAATTCTAATATATAGCTTCTCCAAACAATGCAAACAAATTCAGTGATATGCGCGGATGCGCTTACCGTGTGTGTTGACGATCGCACGCTTCTAGACAATCTCAATTTTAATGTAGGAAAAGGCGAAGTATTTGCACTTTTAGGTGGAAATGGCGCAGGTAAATCCACCACCCTTAAAACTTTTTTAGGGCTTATGAAGGCAAGTAGCGGTAGCGCCACTGTATTAGGGCATAATGCCTCTACCCAGCCAAACCAAGTTCAAAAGTCTGTTGCCTACTTACCCGAATCTGTCAC
>MDTA01205745.1_pt1 | contig 19756 bp, 21 predicted proteins | sample 811151 | NCBI WGS metagenome assembly MDTA01 (sample SAMN05326648, study PRJNA326480) | marine metagenome | isolation source: seawater | place: Indian Ocean: South | collected 2010 | reverse complement strand
TAGTGAGAAAAAAGCAATTGATGATTTTTCTTGTCTTTTTAAAATATTTTGAGCAGCATTATAAGCAATGTTAGTAGCTAGTGCTGTTTTTCCCATAGAAGGTCTTCCTGCTAAAATAATTAAATCTGATTTGTGCAAACCACCTAACTTTTCATCCAAATCTGAAAGTCCAGTAGGCACTCCAACAATACCTTGGTCATTTTTCATTGCAGTTGTAGCCATTTCAATTGTTTGGTCTAAGGCTTGATTAAATTTTAAAAATGATTGAGAAAAACTTCCCCTTTCAGCTAAATCAAAAAGGGATTTCTCAGTATTTTCAATTATACTTTCAGCATTTTCCTCTTCAGAATTCGCATTTAAAGTGTCGCTAGTAAGTTTATCTGAAATTAACACTAATTCCCTTCTCAGATACATTTCATGAATAATTTTAGCATAATCAATTGCTTGTTTTACAGAACCAGAAAATCTAGTTAACTTTACTAAATATTCAGTTCCACCAACTTCTTTGAGCATGTTATCTTTTTCAAAAAAATTTTTTAAAGTTATAGGGTTAGCAATCATCCCTTTATTGTTTAAATTTTCTATTACTTCGTAAATTTTGACATGAGCAGGGTCATAAAAAATTTTGGGTTCTACTAAAGTTGAGACTTCGTCAATAATATCATTATTTACTAATATTGACCCGATTAGCGCCTGCTCCGCTTCAAGGTTTGAAGGCTGTTTATTTTCTGGGACATTTTTTAGAGATTTAATTTCTTCCACAGAAATATATTAAAATATAAGAAATACTTATAAAGAGAAAAGTTACACACTTTTATTTACCAACTGTGGAAAAGTTATTTGGATTGTATTTTATCTATTTTGATACTTATATTAGCTTTCACTTCAGAATGGAAATTTATATTAGCTTTGTAAATTCCTAATTTGTTTAGTTCGTCTTTTAAAATTATTTGCGAGGGGCTAACTTCTGCATTAGTTTTTTCTTTTATTAAGTTTGTTATTTCTTTTGGTTTTATAGAACCATACAAATCACCATTTTCTTTACTTTCTTTATTAAAAGAAAAAGTTTTATTATTTACTAATTTTGCTATTTCAATAAACTTATTTTTAATCTCTATATTTTTTTTATTTAATTCATTTTTTTTTTCTTTAACGAATTGCTCATTTTCTTTATTAAATCTTAATGCTTTGCCTTGTTTTAAAAGGAAATTTCTACCATAACCATTTTTTACAGTAACTTTATCGCCAATATTTCCAAGATTAAGTATATTTTCTAACAAAATTATTTCCATATTTACAACAGTCCTAATATTTTAGCTTTTTTAATTTCACGCGTAAGTTTTTTTTGTTTACTGTAAGATATTGAAGAAATTTTGGTTGATATGATTTTTCCGTTATCAGACACATATTTTCTAAGCAAGCTCACATTTTTATAATCAATTATTGGTGCGTTTTTAACTGACAATGGACATCTTTTTGAAAACCTAGAGTCACCTTTTTGAAAAAGACTTAACTTATTAAGTGATGAAGAACCTTTTTTTCTTAATTTTCCACTTTTTTTTCTCATAAAAAATATTTAGTTTTTAATTTGATTTTTTAAAAAACTCATTTTTAGTATCCAGTTTTTTATATTTTACAGTAAGATGTCTAATTATTGAATTATCCAGATTACTTTTTTTTCTTATCTCGTTCAGAGTAGAATTATTCCCCTCAAATTTGTAATGAATAAAAAAACCTTTATTATATTTTTTTATTTTATTGGACAAATTGATCAGTCCCCATTCTTCAATTTTGATTACTTTTCCAGAAGTATTGTTTATAATATCGTTATATTTATTTTTAATATCTGCAACTTCTTTCGCCGCTAGATCTTGCCTTACAATTAGTGTGTTCTCATAAAATGCCATAAATAACAGAATAAATTAGTTATTAATAAAAATTGGGTTATACTATAATATTAAGTTATAGCAACAATAATTTTGTAATAAATAAATACTCTAAATGAACGTATTATTATTTCCAGGCCAAGGATCTCAAGTAGTTGGTATGGGTCTTGAATTTTTCAATAAGTTTAAAATTGTAAAAGAGTTATTCGCTCAAGCTGACGAAAAGCTAAAGTTTAAAATATCTAAAGTGATACTAGATGGACCTGAGGATCAGCTTAAATTAACTCAGAATACACAGCCTGCTATTTTGATAGTTAGTTATTCTATTTTTTCTGTTTTAAAGCATAATTTTGGACTCAATCCTGAAAAATTTAAATTTTTTGCAGGTCATTCTCTTGGGGAATATAGTGCACTAGTTTGCTCACAATCTTTAAATTTTGATGATGCAATTTATTTACTCAGAGAAAGAGGTAAGGCAATGCAAACTGCTGTTCCTTTAGGACAAGGAAGCATGATAGCTGTTCTAGGCACCCAAATTGATGATGTTAAAAATATTATTAATGAGACAAATTTTCAAAAAGGAACTTGTGAAGTAGCAAACGATAATGCTGATGGCCAGGTAATATTAAGTGGTGATAGCAAGAGTATTGATTTAATCAAAATAAAACTTAAAGAAAAAAAAATTAAAACAATACCTCTAAAAGTTAGCGCACCATTTCACTGTTCGTTAATGAGACCTGCAGCTAAAATAATGGAAGAAAAAATAAACAAAACAAATTTTGAAAAACCACTAGTCGAAATTGTTAACAATGTTACCGCTACAGTTGAAAATACTTCAAATATTAAAAAATTGCTTGTTGATCAAATTTTTTCCACTGTTAAATGGAGAGAGAGCTTAATATATATGTCTGATAATAATGTAAAAAATTTTATTGAAATTGGACCTGGTAAAAGCTTATCAGGGATGGTTAAAAGAACATTAAAAGATGTTAATAGTTTTTCAATTAACACAATTACTGATATAGAAAAAATAAATGATGAATTTAAAAGATAAAAAAATTTTAATCACTGGTGCTACTGGAGGAATAGGAAATTCATTAGTCGAAACATTCAATAATTTAGGATCAAAAATAGTTGCTACTGGCACCAATCAAGAAAAACTACTTAAACTTAAAAAAAAATTTCCAAATATAATCATTGAAAGATTCAAGTTAGACGAACACGATAAAATTGAAAATTTTGTCAATGAGGTAGATCAAAAATTAGGTGGGTTAGAGATATTAGTTAATAATGCAGGAATTACATTGGATAATCTATCCATTAGGTTAACAGAAGAAAATTGGAAAAAAGTTTTAGAAATTAATTTAACTTCAACATTTTTAATGTGCAAATTTTCAATTAAGAAAATGTTAAAAAAAAAATATGGAAAAATTGTCAATATAACATCAATAGTCGGGCACACAGGTAATTTTGGTCAAGCAAATTATGCAGCATCAAAAGCAGGAATAATTGCTTTTTCTAAAAGCTTAGCTTTAGAGTATGCTAAAAAAAATATAAATATAAACTGCGTTTCTCCAGGTTTTATACAAACAGAAATGACCGAACAGATTAATGAAGAATTCAAAAAATCACTGATTAGTAAAATTCCGTCAGGAACACTTGGCAATGCCGAAGACGTTTCAAACTGCGTGGTCTTTCTAGCATCAGAAATGTCAAAATATATTAATGGTGAAACTTTACATGTTAATGGTGGAATGTATATGTCTTGACAATTGTAATTAATAATTTAAGAAGAATTAAACATTTACGAAAGGGAATTATGTCAGACGACGTTAAAACAAAAGTAAAAAAAATTGTTGCAGATCACTTGGGGATAGAAGAGGAAAAAGTAACTGATGAAGCTAGTTTTATAGATGATTTAGGAGCTGATAGTCTCGACACAGTTGAACTAGTAATGGCTTTCGAGGAAGAATTTGGCTCTGAGATTTCTGATAGTGAAGCAGAAAAAATCTTAACAGTAGGTGACGCAATTAAATTTATCGAAAGTAAAAGTAACTAGTACTGTCACCACAAGTTTAGTTTTCTATGAAACATGATAAAAAAAATATCATGCTAATCTTATCTTCTCCTTCTGGAGTAGGCAAAACCACTTTGACGAAAAAAATTCAACAAAAATATCAAGACTTTAAATTATCAGTTTCTCACACAACAAGAAAACCGAGATCCAATGAAGTTAACGGAATAGATTATTTTTTTGTCAAAGAAAAAGAATTTGAAAAATTAATAAAACAAAACAAGTTTTATGAGTATGCAAAAATTTATAATAATTATTATGGAACTTTAAAAGAAAAAGTAGACTCTATTATTAAGAAAAACGATATAATTTTTGATATAGACTGGCAAGGTACACAACAATTATCCAAACATAAAGATTTAGAATTAATTAAGATCTATTTAATAACAAAGTCACAAGAAGAAATAAAAAAAAGATTAATAAATAGAAATCAAAACTCCCAGGAAGAAATTGAACAAAGATTCAGCTCCTATGCTGAAAATATAAAGCATTGGTCAGACTACGATTATATAATCATTAACGATAATTTGGACGTATGCTTTAAGCAAATTGAAAGTGTAATTTTAGAACAAAAAAAATAGAAAATTATCCTCTTTCATAAATTTCTACTATTGCATAATACATTTCTGGATTTATTTCAGCTGGCCTTTTATTTAAATTTAAGCACTTAGGTACCTGATCTTTCTTTAATATTTTCTTAATACTTTTGTTGATCATTTTTCTTTTATTAGAAAATATCACATTTGTGACTTTTTCAAGATTGTTAATATTTTTAATTTTGAATAGGGTGTTTTTATAAGGTTTAAAGTGTATTAACATTGAATTAATTTTGGGCTTAGGAAAAAAACAAGTTGGTGAAATTAAAAATTTTTCCTGAACTTTTAATTTATAATTTCGAATAATTGATATTCTACCATAATTGGAGCATGGATATTCACAAATAATTTTCTCTCCAAGTTCTTTTTGAAACATAAATATTAAATCAGTAAAGCTTGACGAATTTTTTAATTTGATGAATCTGATTAAAATCTGGGATGATATGTTGTAAGGTAAATTTCCAAAAACAATTGTATTTTTTTTAATTTTTTTTTCAATATCTAATTTCAAAATATCACAATTTAGGACTTCGATATTTTTCAATTTTGAATACTTGCTTTTCAAAGCCTTGAATAAGACGAAATCTTTTTCAATTATTAAAAATGATTTTGGTTTTTTTTTAATAATTTCATCTGTTAAAGCTCCTCTTCCAGAACCTACCTCTAAAATATTTTTATTTTTTATATCGATTAAATTGATTATTTTTTTTACTATATTTTTATCAATTAAAAAATTTTGCCCAAGAGACTTTTTAAAATAATTCATCCTAAAATTTGTTAATAAAATTAATGCAAGATAATAAGCTTTTGTGATTAGCTTTATTTTTTCCAATTAAATTTTTTGCAACCCCATGATCTGGTGAAATTCTTATATATTTAAGTCCTAAAGTTATATTAATTGCTTCAAATCCAAATAATGTTTTAAAAGGAGTAATGACCTGATCATGAAACATCCCAACCGTAACATCATATTTTTTGAAGTCTTCAATAAAAAAAGTGTCAGCAGCAAATGGCCCATTAATTTTTATATTTTTCTTTTTTAACTTTTTAAGTGCGGGCAGAATAATTTTTACTTCTTCAGATTTATTATCAAATTCTGCATTATGTGGATTTAATCCTAAAATTGCTAGTTTTGGTTTTTTATTTTTGTATTTTTTAAACCAATTATTAATAGTTATTATTTTATTGATAATTTTTTTTTGACTAATATTTCTTGAGATAGAATTTATGTTTAAATGGGTTGTTATAGGGCAAACTGCAAAATTTTTGCTCGTAATTAACATAACTTCAGAGTTATTTTTTACCTCACATTTCTTAGCTAAATATTCTGTAACACCTTTTTTATTAAGGAGCAGCTTATCTATAGGACAATTAATGAATCCTGAAATATTGCTATTTAAACAATTTTTATGCACATAATTTAAACATTTTATAAAAAATTTAGATGCTGAATTTCTTGATACTTTAAAAGGATTTTTAAAAGATAAGTTAATATCAATTATCTTTAAATAATCTTCACTAATATTCTCATTTAAATTATTAATTTTAGTTAATTTAATTGGAAATTTTAATTTTCTAAACTGTTGGGTCAAAAGTTTGTAATTCGAGACCAAATAAATTTTATTTCTAATTTTTTTTTTTGAATTTTTCCAAACTTTATAGATAAGCTCAGAATTTACACTATTAGGATCACCACCTATTATGACAATTTTTTTCATTTGTAAGTAATATAGCTTGTATTTTTAAGTTTTGACAAATGACTATTTGAGTATAAATCAAACAGTTCATTTTTTTTTTGATTGATAATGTTTTCTTTTAATTTTTCAATATCCTCCTCATTGATCTTAGAATTTTTTTTATCTATCAATTTTAAAACTATAGCGCTATCTGGAGTTTTGATTACTTTAGATATTTGCCCGATTTTCAAATTTGAAACTATATTACTAAATGTCGATGATAAAGCCTCGCTACTTATCCATCCTAACTCATTATTATTCGGAGAGTTGGTAGAATTAAATTTCGTTGCTGCACTTTCAAAACCAAAATTTTGAATATGTTTTTTTAATTGTTCAATCTTATTTACATCAGACTCATTATTTTCTAATAGAATTTCAATTTTAGCTAATTTAAACTCTTTAAAACTTGAGTCATTTTTGATCTTTTCTTGTAAAGCTTTACTGATAATATTTTCCTCAATATCAATCTTCTTTGAATATTTTTGATAGATAAATCTTTGCCATTTGAACTCGGTTTCAACTTCATCTAAAAATAATTTAAAATCTAAATTGTTTGAATTAAATATTTTTTTCAAATTATCAATATCATTATTTGAAATTGAATTGAGGTATGATTTTATTTGATTATCATTTATTTTGTAATTATATTTACTAAGCTCTATTTTCTTTAATTTATATTGAAGTAATAATTCTAAAGATTGTTTTTTTACACTATTAATACTTTCTTGATTAATTTTTTGATTAGATAATATTAAAGTACTTAAAATTTTATTTTTTAAATCGAGATCTGAAATTATCTCATTTTCGACTTTTAAAATTATTGAACTTTTTTTTTCAGCATAAGAGAAAAAATTAAAATTTAAAAATATTATATTTATAAAAAAAATTAATAGTATTTTTTTCATTGATTGAATGATGGTGAACTTATATTTCCAAATGGTGTTAATGTGATTTTAAACATTAAAGAATTTTCCGGCTCTAATTCAGAGTCATCATAAAATTCTCTTCGATATACCAGTCCAGCTCTTAGACAATCATTAAGATATTCATAGCTTAAATTATAATATTCTGAGGAGTCGGTTATTAAATTTCTTTTTGTTGAAAATGACATCACACTATTGTCATTACTATTTAAATCAACTTTGGTTTGAAAATATTTTTGTTCTCCAATATGTTTTGCCTCTTCAATGAAATCAAATTTTATTTTTATTGGATTAAAATTTATACTGGAACTAATTTCATTATAATTTAAATTATTATAGTTTTGGTCAATGGAAAAATTATAATCAAATTTAATATTTTCATTAATTTTATAACTTGAGCTCCCGACTAAATCTGAGACTTTTTCATCCATGCTTGTCACAGAAGCCATTTTTTTGTTTTCCTTTTCATTGACCACTTGTGCGATTGATAAACTAAATTTATCTTTTTTGTTTTCTTTAATTTTATAGTCAAATCCAAAAGTTCCACTTAATCCTGTCTCATAGTTATTTATATTGCTTAATCTATTGAGATTATAAGCATTAGAGGGGTCTAACCTACTGCCATTTGTTTCTTTTCTCATATTACCAGGAGAATATCTGAGTAAAAATTTTGGCTTTAGATAATAATTATTTTTATCATTTCCTGTCTTTTTTAAATTAATTTCTGAAAGCAAACCTAAAGAACCAAATAATTCACTAGTTGTATCCTTTTTATAAATATCAACATTTTTTGTTTCATAGTTAATATTTTTCAAATTACCTAAAAGCTTACTTTTTAATCCATTTTCTAAATTTATTTGATTAGCTTCCCAATTGAAGTCATTCACAAGAAAATTTGTGTATTTATTAGTGTCATATTTGTTTATTTTATAGTTTGTCTGTAAATCTAAAGTTCCTATTTTATCATCACTAATCAAATTTTTATCGAAAGTTATTTCAGGATAGATATATTCATACTTATCACTGTTATTTTTATTCAACGTTTCATAGGCACTAACATTAAATCCAAAAAAATTATCTTCATTTTCACTAGTGAATTCTAAAGAGTTTTTCAAAGTATCTGTATCATAATCTACTAAGTTAGATTTAATTCTGTATAATTTTAAATATTTATCATTAGAAATATGTTCATTTGAAACAATCAAAGTATTCTGTGAACCTTTGCTGCTTTGAAAATTCTTAACAAATCTTGAGAAAAAATGAGATTTATCACCTCCTTTTTTTCTACTATCAGTATTTTTATATCCTTTAGAATATCCAAAATCAGTTAAAAGGTTAGAATTTTTAAAAGCCTGATGATACTCTCCTAAAAACAATGGATACTCAGTATAATACATGTTGTTTGTTAAAGTAAAATTCTTGTCATCGTTAATTGCTAAAAAATAAGGAATAGAAATTCCTGATCCTAAATTTTTACTATTTGATATTGATGGCGGTAAAAACCCTGATCTACGATCAACTGTGTGGTCGGGATGAGATATTTTTGGAAAATAAAATATAGGAATATTATATACTCTAATTATTGCGTTATCGTAATATATCGTTTTTTTTTGGCTGTCGTGTAATATGTTACTTGCTTTAATATCCCAAGGAGGACATTTGTCGTCTTCTCTATAATCACAAATTGTAAATATACCTTTACTAAAATAACTCTTTTTATCATTTAAGGAAGTTGTATTAGAAAAAATTCTTGGTTTATTTTTTTCATTGATTTTAAAGTTCTCATCATTAAAGTAAGCCTTGGTATCAGTCCCGAGAATTTCTTTTTTCTGAGTATCAATGTAAACTTGAGAAAATTCGTAATTATTCTTTTTTTTATCTACTATTTTAATTTTTCCAACAGATTTAAATAAATTATCAATTATATTATAGTCAAAGTTTTCTAAGTAAATAGTGTTATTTTCTTGGTCAATTATTGTTGCCTCATCTTTAGAATTAATAAAACTTTTAATATCATCAAATTTAATATTACTACCATTTATTTCATATTTTTCTGAAGTAATAACTTTTGTTGGTCCTTTCGTTAAAAAAACTTTTGTTGTTTCATTATATTCAGCGAAACCAGTTTTAATAATATTTTTTTTTAAATCTTTACCAACAATATTTGTTTTTAATATCAATATTCCTGTTTTTCTATTGTACATAGCATATTCGCATTCTATTTCATATCCACTCTCAGTTTTAACAAAAACTTGATTTTTAAAAATCGTAATTTCTTTATCTTTATCTAATGATATATTTTTTGCTTTTATAAGAATCTTTTCAGCAAAAGTATTTGTATTAAAACTTAAGCCTAATATTATTAAAAATAAAAAAAATATTTTATTTTTCATTTATTTGAAGTACTCCGATAAATACAAAAAAACATAATGCCAAAACAGGTGACCAAACTGCTAAATTTAAAGAAATTTTTTCTGTTTGCCCTAAAGCTAAAGATAAATCTTTGAAATAAAAAGTAATTAAACAGGTTAATAAACCTAATACTATTAGTTTAAAATTGTCAGATTTGTTTAGGTTATTTAGAGTAAAAATAGATGCTAGTCCGGTCATTAAAAAAAGAAAAAAAGGCATTGAAAGCAAAGTATGAAGACTTTGATTTAAAAATTTCTTATTGTAACCATTATCTAAAAATTGATCATAATTTGTAATTAAATCAACAAAAGAAATCGTATCAAAATTTTTAAATAGAGTATTTATTTTATCAATAGTATAAATTGATTTTATCTCGTAACTTTTTATATCTTCTTTAATTAAAATATCGTTTTCTTTTTTGTGTATTTTAACATCGTTTAGCAACCAAACATTATTTTCAATATTTGCAGTACTGGCTGTAATTTTTTCTTCTAATTTTGAAACTTGACTCAAGTGAAAAATTTTTAAATCAACTAAGTATTTATTTTCTAATTTATTTGCGTAAATAATCCTTTTTTTACCTGTAGATAGATTTTCTTTGATCCAAAGACCATTTTTATTAAATGTTATAAGATGATCAATATCTCTAGAATAACTTGACTTGGTCATCTCATAATATTTTGCAAATGAGGATGTTAATGGATTTATGAAAACAAGTATCAACCATCCTAAAAAAAAAGAGGTGATAGCTAAGATAAACAAAATTTTTAAATTTGAATACCCAAAAGTTTTTAAAGTAATGAGATCTTTATTATTTCTTATCTTCATCATAAACCATACACTTGAGATAAAAACTATAAATGGTAATAATTTTATTATTATACTGGGAATATAAATACTGGTCATTATTAGTGGAAAAAAAATATTTACATCAATATTTTTAAAAAATTCTATCTCTTCGAATAAATTAAGTAATAAACCAAAACAATAAAAAATTGAAGTCACTATAAAAAATGTTTTTAAAAAATTTACTAAGATATATCTAAATAAAATGTTATTCATTTTTTTGTTTCTTGATTAAATTTTAAGTATAAAAAAAAATAAAAATATATTAATAAAATAAAAGGGGTAATGATAAAAAAAGTAGAAATAAAGTTATTCAATCCAGTATATCTAACACCTAGTTCTGTGAATAATAAGATTATAAAACTGTAAAAATATATCAAATATTGATTTAAATATTTTTTTTTTGTTTTTATAAGAAGTAAAGAACAACATAAACATAAGACTGGAATATAAAAAGGCATTACAAATCTTCTATTTAAAACAGAAATTATTTCTTTATTAAAATTTTCATTACAAAATTTTTCTTTTTTTTCTTTTTTTAAAAAGCACGATAAAAGCCGCCAAGATGAAATTTCTTGTATCTTGGGTAATTTGATTGTGGTAGTTTGTAAATTGCTTAAGTCAATATCCAGTTGGTCAAATTTTAATATTTCATTATCAGCATTTTTTTTTGAAGAAATTACTTCACCATCAAACAAAAATATTTTGGTATTATTAATTAAACCTTTTTTAGCTGTAATAACTGTCTCCGTTATTTCAGAACTATTTGATGATAAATTTTTAAGATTCCTTCCTTTATCATGTAAAAAAATATTCCTTACTTCATTATTTATTTTTTCTTCTACAAAAAATGTAAAACCTTTAAATGAGTCTGTAAATTGTTGAGTCTTAACAGTAGGTAATAAAAAATTAAAATTTTTATCACTTAATAATTGCCTTGATTTATTAAGTGCAAAAGGCGTTAAGACTGATGAGAAAATTAGATTTAAAGAAAGAATAATTAATGAAATCATGAACAAAATATTCACTAGTTGAATTTTTTTAACACCTGAAGTCCAAAGAATTACAAACTCACTATCTTGTGTGTGTTTTACTAAAAATATAGCTACAGCAATTAGAAATGAAAAAGGAATAAATTTCGGAGCAATCCCAAAGATATTTAATAACGAGTATTTAAAATAGACAGTTATTGAATAACCATTCTCAACAACTAAATCTAAGAAACTTACAGCTCGAACAGTGATTGCAATTATTGAAAAGGCAAATAAAATGAGAAAAAAATTTTTATTAATCTCTATAAAATAGTTTGTATAAATTTTGTTTTGAAGCATTTGTATTTTTTGTATATAATTAATTCATCCATATATTAAATTCAACTTAAGAGTGAAGAATATTAAATTTACCGTTGAATTATGGTATATTTGATCATATATACCATTCAAACTATAAGGCTAAAACAATGTCTATAAAAATAAACTATTTAAAAAAATTAAGTGGCAAAATCACTGGAAATTTAATTTTGTTCTGTGATGATAAGTACGATCTAAAAAGGCTAAAAAAGTATCTTTCTAATTCAGAATTTTCTTACATAAGCGATCTATTAAAAACAAGTGATTTAAAAAAAAAATTGTTAGTCTTTGATGTTCACTCTAAGAAAAAAATAGTGATAATTTCAATAAAAAAAAATTCAAAAGATTTTGATATTGAAAATTTAGGCGCCGAACTGTATAGGCGTATAAATTACGGAAAAAATACTCAGTATTACTTAAATTCAGATAGCATAACTGAAAAGAATGAAAATTTGATCGGACACTTTCTTCATGGACTTATCTTAAAATCATATGAATTTAAAAAATATAAAACAAAAAAAGAAACAAGAATTATTTCTATAAACGTAATTGGTAATAAAAATATACCTTCTACAAAAGATCAATTGAAATTCAGAGCATTAGAACAAGGAACTTTTTATACAAGAGATTTAGTTTCTGAGCCAGGCAACATTCTCCACCCAGATGAATATGCTAAAAGACTAAATTCTTTAAGAAAAGATGGTTTAAAAATAAAAATTTATGATAATAAAAAATTAAAAAAACTAGGCATGAATGCTTTGTTAGGTGTAGGTATGGGAAGCATTAGAGGATCTTATATTGTGACCATGGAATGGAATGGCGCAAAAAATAATTCTAAACCGTTGGCGTTTGTCGGAAAAGGAGTAACATTTGATACTGGAGGTTACTCTCTTAAACCTGCAAGATTTATGGAAGATATGACATATGATATGGCTGGTTCAGCTGCTGTAGTAGGACTGATGAAAAGTTTAGCATTAAGAAAAGCAAAAATTAATGCAGTAGGTGTCGTCGGACTTGTAGAAAATATGGTTAGTGGAGTAGCTCAAAGGCCTGGAGATATAGTAAAATCATACAGTGGAAAAACTATAGAAGTATTAAACACAGACGCTGAAGGAAGACTAGTTTTAGCAGATGCATTAACATTTACTGAAAAAAAATTTAAACCAAAAATTATTGTTGATTTAGCAACTTTGACAGGCGCTATTATTGTTTGCTTAGGATCAGAGTATGCTGGACTGTTTTCAAATGATGATAAATTATCTAACCAAATAATTAGTGCTGGCGAAAAAGTTGAGGAAAAATTGTGGAGAATGCCCCTTCATCAAAATTATGATAAGCTTATGAATTCAAAAAATGCTGATATGCAAAATATTAATTATGTGGGGGGAGCTGGATCAACAACTGCGGCTCAATTCTTACAAAGATTTATTTTGAATAAGACACCTTGGGCACACTTAGATATTGCAGGTATGGCTTTTTCAAAATATGGAGGTGCTTTAAATTCAGGAGGAGCAACTGGTTTTGGAGTAAGATTATTAAATAAACTGATAGAAGAAAATTATGAGTAATTCTGAACAAACTTTGTCTATAATTAAACCGGATGCTGTTGAAAGAAATCTAGTTGAGGAAATAAAAAATATTTTTATTAAAAATAATCTTATGATTAAAGAAAGTAAAAAAATTCATATTTCTAAAGATGAAGCAGCTGAATTTTATAAAGTCCATCAATCTAAACCTTTTTATAACGACTTGTGTTTATATCTTTCATCTGGTCCAATTGTAGTAATGATTTTAGAAGGTAAAGATGCAGTAATAACTAACAGAAAAATAATGGGAGCCACTAATCCAAAAGATGCAGAAGAAAATACAATAAGAAAATTATACGGTATATCAATAGATAAAAATTCTGTTCATGGCTCTGATTCTACTGATAACGCAAAAAAAGAAATAAAATTTTTTTTTAATAACTAAGATTTTCTAAAAATTTTAATAATTGCCTCAGGATAAGCTTTGTGCTCAAGCTTTTGAGTTTTTTTCATTAATGATAATTCATCATCTTTACTATTTATAGCAAACATTTTTTGAATTATCGTACTACCACTATCTAACTTTTCGTTGACGTAATGCACGGTGCATCCCCCTTTTTTCTCATTATTTTTTAACATTCTAGAAAAAGTGTTTAATCCTTTGAATTTGGGCAAAAGAGAAGGGTGTATATTTATTATCCTTTTTTTATATTTTCTGATTAAATTACTTGGAATTATTTTCATATATCCAGCAAGACAAATAAAAGAAATATTATATTTCCTGAAATTTAATAGTATTTTATTTTCATAATTTTGAAGCTTAGTGTTAATAAAAAAAAAGGGTATTTTGTATTTTTTCGCATAATTTATTCCATATGCTTTTTTGTTATTAGAAATTACTAAACTTATCCTAATTGGAAAACTTTTATTTCTAGAGTGAATAATAAGATTTTTAAGATTTGAGCCTTTGCCTGAAATGAAAACACAAGTATTTATTTTTACCATTTTAAAGATTTAAATAAATTTACTTTATGGTTACTTTTTGAAATAAATCCTATTTCATAAGGCTTAAATTTATTTGTAAAAATTTTTTTAATTTTTTTTACATTTCTTTTATCAACTATTAAACAAAAACCAACACCACAGTTAAAAGTTCTAATCATTTCTTGATCAGAGATACTTTTAGTTTTTAGCCATTTAAAAATTTTAATTATCTTTATTTTTGATAGATCAATATTAAGAGTTAAATTATTTGGCACAGATCTTAGCAAATTTTCAATTAAACCGCCGCCAGTGATATGTGCAGCGGCATTTATTAATCCTTTATTTGTCAAACTAAGAATTTCTTTTGTATATATTTTTGTAGGTTTTAAAATTTCTTTTTTTAAATTTCCAGGTAATTTATTTTTTTTCAAAATGGCTCTAACTAACGAATAACCATTAGAGTGAATTCCATTTGATGGAACTGCTAAAACTACATTATCTTTTTTTACATTACTCTTATCTAAAATTTTTTTTTTTGAAACTATACCAACACTAAAGCCAGCTAAATCAAATTTATCATTATTATAGATGCCCGGCATCTCTGCAGTTTCACCACCAATTAATTTACAATCCGAAATTTTGCATCCTTTAAAAATACCTTTCAAAATTTTTTTTGTTTTATTTAAATTAAGTTTACCTACTGCTATATAGTCTAAAAAAAATAATGGCTTTGCTCCTTGGACGATTAAATCATTTACACACATTGCAACTAAATCTATTCCAATAGTATCAAATTTTTTAAATTTATTAGCTAAATCAATCTTTGTTCCGACTCCATCAGTGCATGAAACTATAACTGGGTCTTTAATTTTAATATTACTGATATCAAATAATGATCCAAATCCACCTATTATATCTTTCTTATCAGCACCTTTCGTTTTTTTGACGTCTTTTTTTGATAAAATAGAGATATGATTTACTAATTTATTTGCTAACGAAATGTTAACACCACTTTTTTTATAACTATTTTCATTTTTTTTCATTTATAAATTGATAATTAGATCTTATGAAATTTTATAAACAAATAGTAATTATTACTTTAGTTGTTTTTTTGAAAACTGAAACTCTTTTATCAGAGAATAATTTATTTAATGTTAATAATATTCAGCTGGAAAAAAAAGATGGAACTACAAATAAAGCACTTGCAGACTTAGCGATTAAAAAAGGTTTTAATCAATTAATTTCAAGAATATTGCTAAAAGAAGATATTAACAAGTTTTCAGATTTAGAATTCTCTTCTATCAAACAATTAGTTACTTATTACCAAATTACAAATACAGAAGAGGGAGAAGAAAATCGACAACTGTCAAATTTTAGCGTTACATTCGATAAAGATAAAATGCATGAATTATTTTACAAAAGGGGTATTTCGTACTCAGAAATTTTAGACAAAGAATTATACATTTTACCTGTTCTAATAAAGAATAAAGAAATCTTTATTTTTAACAAAAATTTTTTTTACGAAAATTGGAATAAAGTTGATGAGGAAAATTTAATTGAATTTATACTTCCGCTAGAAAATATCGAGATTATTCAAAAAATAAATAGTAATAAAAATAATTTAATAAGCTTAGATGTTAAGACACTCTTTAAAGAATATCGAAATAAGAATTTGGCTTTAATTTTGGTTGAGGACAATAAATCAACCAATCAAAAAATATACGTTAAATTATTAGTTCAAGGAAAAAACATTTCAAAAAGTTTTAACTTTAAAAGAAAAGAAATTCAAGAAGAGAAAATTTATGAAAACATTATTTTTGAATTGAAAAAAGAGCTTATAAATTTGGTAAAGTCTAAAAACTTGATTGATATAAGAACTCCTTCTTTTTTAAATGTAAAACTCGATTTAAATAGAAAAAATAACTTAGTAGAACTAAATTCTAGAATGAAGAGCATAGACTCAATTGAAAATATTTATGTTCATGAATTTAATAAAGATTACATGAGTTTGAGAATAAAATACTTAGGCAAATTGGATAAAATTATAAACCAATTAAAAAAAGAAAATGTAAAATTGCAACTAATTAATAGTCAATGGATTATTCAAGTATTGTAAAAATGGATCAGCTTATATTTAAATTTCCATTCTCTAAAAAATATTATGAGCAAGATTTTTTTGTTTCATCAAACAACTTTTCTGCTTACAAATTAATAGAAAGCTGGCCTAATTGGCCTGGTAAATGGTTAAATATTTTCGGCACCTCTGGATCTGGTAAAACTCATTTAGCCAAAATATTAGAAAAAAAAATTAATAAGATAAAATTGGTTGATGCAAAAAAAATTAATAATGAAACTGTAGAAGAATTAAATAATTTAGAATGTTTAATTATTGATAATTTTGAAAATAATATAGATGAAAAATTATTTTACTCAATTATAAATCAATCTAAACAATTAGATAATTTTTTATTGGTAAATTCAAAACTACCTTTAAAAAGTAAAAAATTTATCTTAGCGGACTTAAAGTCAAGGATAAATAGTTTTTTATATATCGGCATCGATTTACCAACTGACGATTTATTAAAAGTAATTATTTCAAAGACTTTATCAGATAAACAAATTAGTATTAATCCAAGAATATCAAATTATATTGTTAACAATGTAGATAGATCTTATGAAAAAATGTTTAAATTCCTCAAAGATGTCGATGATTTGTCTTTATCCACTGGAAAGTCTATTAATATTAATCTAATAAAAAAAGTGTTAGATCAATGAATAAATTTAGGACCCATAATTGTGCAGAGCTAAGTGAGAAAGAAATAAATAAAAAAGTTTATCTTTCAGGTTGGCTCCACAGAAAAAGAGATCATGGAAATTTATTATTTATTGATTTGAGAGATCACTATGGAATGACCCAATGCGTTATTGAAAATAATAACGATTTCTTTCCGATTTTAGAAAAGTCAAAACCTGAGTCTGTTTTAAAAATAAGTGGTAAAGTAGTTAAAAGGTCTAGCGGAACTGAAAATTTAGATTTAAAAACTGGCAAAATAGAGGTTTCAATTGATTCTGTTGAAGTTTTATCTGACTCAAAAGAATTACCAATGCCAGTTTTTGGTGAGCAGGATTATCCTGAAGAGATTAGATTAAAATATAGATTCCTGGATCTTAGAAGAGAAGAAATGCACAAAAATATTATTTTAAGATCTAAAGTAATCTCATTTATAAGATCTGAAATGATTAAATTAGGATTTCTAGAGTATCAAACTCCAATATTAACTTCCTCTAGTCCAGAGGGTGCAAGAGATTTTTTAGTGCCAAGCAGGTTAAACCCTGGTAAATTTTACGCTTTACCTCAAGCACCTCAACAGTTCAAACAATTAATTATGGTATCTGGTTTTGATAAATATTTTCAAATTGCTCCTTGTTTTAGAGATGAAGATGCACGAGCAGACAGGAGTCCAGGTGAATTTTATCAGTTAGATTTAGAAATGTCTTTTGTAGAACAAGAAGACGTCTTCAATGTTGTGGAAAAATTAATGATAAATTTATTTGAAAAATTTTCTTCAAAAAAAATTTTAAATGATAAATTTCCAAGAATTCCTTACAAAGAAGCAATGGATAAGTACGCAACAGACAAACCAGATTTAAGAAATCCATTATTAATAAAAAACGTTACAGAAATATTTAAGCGAGAAGATGTAAAATTTGATTTATTTAAAAAATTAGTAAAGACTGGATCTCATGTCAGAGCAATAATTACAAAAAATACAAAAGATAAACCAAGAAGTTTTTTTGATAACATTGATAAATGGGCAAAAGAGCAGGGTGGATCTGGATTAGCATATTTTACAATTGAGAAAGACAAAAAACTTAAAGGGAGAGGTCCTGTAGGTAAATTTTTTAGTGAAGATTCTTTAAAAAAGTTAATGGAAATTTGTGACGCTAAAATAGGTGATAGTGTTTTCTTAGCTTGTGGAAAAGATAGAGAAATTAAAAAAATTTTATCAATAGCAAGAGATAAAATAGCTCAAGATCTTGATATTATAAATAAAGATAAATTCGCGTTTTGTTGGATTATTGATTACCCAATGTATGAGTTTGATGAAATATCCAAAAAAATTATATTTAGTCATAATCCATTCTCAATGCCACAAGGTAATTTAAAAGATTTGAATTTTGATAAACCCCTAGATATAAAAGCTTATCAATATGATATTGTATGTAACGGTGTAGAACTATCATCTGGAGCAATAAGAAATCATATTCCTGAATTGATGTATAAATTATTTTCTTTGGCTGGATATAGTAAAAAAGACGTTGATGAAAAATTTAGCGGCATGATTAATGCATTTAGTTATGGTGCGCCTCCACACGGTGGTATAGCTCCAGGGATAGACAGAATAGTAATGTTATTAGCAGGTACAGAAAACATCAGAGAGGTCACACTTTTTCCAATGAATCAAAATGCTCAGGACTTAATGATGAAGGCGCCATCAGAAGTAGATGAAAATCAATTAAAGGAATTGAATATTAAAAAAGATATAAAGAAAAATTAATTTTTAGTTTTAAGATTTATTCTTACGTCAGAAAGATCAACTAATTTTTCTTCATAATTACTTCTTACAAAACCTTTAGAAGTTATATTTTTTACAATTTTAAGAAACTTGTCGTCTTCGTTACTAGTGTTAAGATTTTTTGTGGTGGCAATTGATGGAGTATGAGCTAGTTCTTCCTTTCCAAGATATGAAATCGCAAGTTCTCTAAAAACGTAATCAAGAATTGATGAGGCGCTTAATATTCTATCATTTCCTAACACATTTCCAGACGGTTCGAATTTAGTATCAATAAAAGCATCTACATACTCTTCAAGCGGAACTCCATATTGTAAGCCTAACGAAATAGCTATAGCAAAATTATTCATCATAGCTTTAACAAGTTCCCCCTCTTTATTTGTGTCTATAAAAATCTCCCCAATTTTACCATCATCGTATTCGCCCGTATGTAAATAAACTTTATGATCGCCAATCTGGGCTTTTTGAATGTATCCTTTTCTTCTGTCAGGCATTTTAAATCTTGATGTATTTTTTAATTTTAAATTTATTGAGCTACTTTTTACATCTTCTTTTGAACTTTTTATTTTATCTGTGATTTTGCTGGGTAAAGATTTGTCTTGAGACGATCTATCAGGTATTTTATCGTTTTTTGCACCTAATCTTTTGGTTTTTCTATTATTTAGTTTTACGTCAATTACCTCTACATCACCATCAGTTCTTTGATCAATTTTCGATAATTCGACATCATCTAGATTATTTAAAGTATGTACAGTTTTAAACGTACAAGTATAATATGTCTCAACAACGTATTTTTTCATAAAATTATTGGAATCTCTTTATTTAGATATATATTAATTGTATAAGGTGT
>MDTA01051237.1_pt1 | contig 19764 bp, 19 predicted proteins | sample 811151 | NCBI WGS metagenome assembly MDTA01 (sample SAMN05326648, study PRJNA326480) | marine metagenome | isolation source: seawater | place: Indian Ocean: South | collected 2010 | reverse complement strand
CTGACCAGTACTAATAGCTCAATTGGCTTGATTTATGCACTGAAAAAAATTTTTTATAGAAATCTTAATTATATAAACAGTTTAAATTACTTACTTTTAATTTTAATTATTATTTTGGAAAGAGATTTTATTGTTAGATTTTTATTAATATGACTTGGTTTAAAGTCAACTTTGAAATTTTTCTCTAATTGGGTAATAAATTCAACAAACGAGAAACTGTCGAAGTTTTTTAGTTTATAAAAGCAATATTCGTCTATATTTTTTATTTCACTTATTTCGCTTGATGAGATTTTAAATATTTTTTTTAACAATTTTTTTATTTCTTTTTCCACAAAGATCACCTATTTAGAAATTGATTTATAAATCTTATTATTATCTACTTTAAAATTTTTATTCAAAGGTATTTTTTTTATATAAATTATTTTATTGGGCATCATATATTTGGGTAAATATCTTGTTATTATTTCTTCAATAAAATTCCTTTTTTGATTTGACTTAATAACTACAATTATTTTTGAATATTTATAAAAACTTTTACAGAAGTCTAATTTTATTTTATTTTGTATTAAATTATCAATTTCATCTAGTTCAATTCTATAACCATTCTTTTTTATTTGACGATCATCTCTTTTTATAAAGTAATAATTTTTATTTATTTTTTTTACTATATCTCCAGTATTATAAAATTTTTGGTTTTTGTATTTTATGATTCTATTTTCAATTTTTTTATCAGATATATATCCATCAAAAAGTTGTTTGCCATTCAAAAGAAGTAAACCTTGATTATTTCTATTATTTTTTTTGTTTACTTTTAAAATCTTAAATTTTGTTCCTTTAATTGGTTTTCCTATTGAAATAAATTTTTCACAATAATTTTTATAATTTTTATTTGAGAGTAAAATTTCAGTACAAGAAACAGTAAATTCTGTTGGACCATAAGTATTTAGAATCTTTAAGTTTTTTTTTGCTTTAAAAATTAAATCTAAATGATTTTTTTTTAGCGGTTCGCCACAAAAAAAAATATTTTTTAATGTCTTAAAATATTTTCCAGATAAGTTATTTCCTTTATTAATAAGATCAATTACGCTAGGGACAATAACAGTATAATCTATTTTTTTATCATATATGAATCTTCCAGGAAAATTTTTATAAAAGTTACTCTCAACTGCACAAATAGTTCCACCTGAAATAATTGTCCCATAGATATCAGTAATACTTAAGTCAAAATTAATTTCTGAAAATTGGGAGCATCTCATTTTATAAACCCTAAATTTTTTCTCAAGCCAAGTACAATAAGATTCAAGAGCTTTATAGGAGATATTTACTCCTTTGGGTTCTCCTGTGGAACCTGACGTAAAAATTGTATAAGCTATTTTATTACTATGTTTATTGTTTTTTTTCTTTATAGAAAACTTCTTTTTTAAAAATTTAAAATCATCAATTTGAATAGTTTGGATACCTTTTATTTTAATTAAATTATTTGAAACGCAAAAAATTAACTGAGAATTTGTTAATCTTGCAATTTTGTTAACTCTAGATTTTGGAGTATCTGAATTAATTGGCACATAGGTAATTTTAGATTTCAAAGCTGCTAATATTATTGGATATGCGAGAGATTTTTTTTCACCAAAAATTATTATTTTTTTAAGGTTTAGTATTGAAAGTAAAAATTTTTGGATATTATTAACAGTTAAATAAAGCTCTTTATAATTACAATTAAAATGCTCACCTTCGATTGCTTTAAAGAGTGGTATTTTTTTAGAGTGATATTGGAGTTTTTTTAATATTTTCAATTTTTTTTCATTAATAAAAATTTATTTTTTGATATTTTTGGTAAAATTATCTTTTTAATATTGTTTATATTTAGATAATAACTTTTTCCAAATTTTAATTCCGCAACATCAATTTTGTTTTTAAAATATTTTAATACAACATTGAAATTATTTTCGTATTTATGATTTATCTTAGAATAATAATTATATTTAATTTTTTTATTTGTGAAGAAGTAAATTGTTTTAATTTTTTTATATGGAACTTCTGCTAATTGTTCTAAATGATGAAGATAAGTAGCGCCTTCATTAGGAGTACAACCCAGTAGAAGTAATTTAAAATTTTTTCTTTCAAACATTTCAAAATCTGAGTCTTTTCCAAAAGCAACATTTTCTTTACTTTTTTTTAATAATGTAGAATATTTTCCAAAACCTATATGAGGATGAGTAATAGATTTACTCATTTTTACTTTATAATTATTATAAAAAAATTTATATAAATAACTATTTCCCTCTTTATAAAATTTATTTTTTATAATTTTTTTTTCTCCAGATAACCTATAGAATGGCATTACCAAGGTTCCTTGTTTCACATCTATAATCTTAAGAATATTGTCAATTATGTATTTACAAATTTTTAAATCTGAAAATCCAAAAGTAAAAAGATTAGCATGACAACATATATTATCGCCTTTTTTTAAATTTAATTTTCTTAAATGGCTTCTAATGTTTTTAGAAGATAGGTTCATATATGTTATATTCTAATAAAATATTTTATATAAAAAAACAACAAAAATGAAATTTTTAATCATTAGTGGTAGTTATAGATCTGGTACAACTTTTCTTTATGAAGCATTGAACTCAAATTTAAAAATAAAGTTGATGTATCAACCTTTTATGCAATACTTTAAATATATTGATTTTGAAATTAGAAATAGTTTAAATAAAAAAACTTTTAGCAATTTTCCATTAGGAATTACAAAGGTTCAAAATAAAATTGATTTACATAAAATTATTCTTAATAAAAAAAAATTAGTTAAAATTACAAAAAATTTAATAAGTATAAATAAAAAAAAAAATCTTCTAAAAAATAATAATCAAAAATTATATGAACTTATTCTTGTAGGTATTAAAAATTATACTTCTCAAATTTCATCAAAAGATTTAGTTGAAATCATGTTTGATGCATTAAAAATTATTTTTGAGAAAAAAAAAATTAAATACGTTGGGTTTAAAGAGCCGTTTCTTGGTTCTCTTTTAGAAAGTTTATTATCAATTAATAATACTTATATAATTAATTTAATTAGAGATCCTAGAGAAATATTATGTTCGAGAAATTATTATGAAAAAAAATCTGATGATTTTAAAAAAAAAAAACATCCTGTGATTTTACTTTCATTAATTTGTCAAAGAAATATGGCAATTGACGAAAAGTTAAAAAATAAAAAAAATTATCTATCGATTAATTTTAGTAATCTTATAAACTATAAAGATACAACCCAAAAAAAAATTAACAATTTTTTAAAATTAAAAACTGACCTTAATTTTATTAAAAATAAAAAAAATAAATGGACAATTAATTCAAGTAGTAATTCAAAAAATTATGGTTCAAATTGGAAAAACAAACTTCAATTAACAGAAATAGCAATTATAGAAAAATTATGTGGTAAATATTTTAAAAAATATAAATATAAACCTTTTTTTATAAATAATAAAATTAAATCAAATTTGGTAAAAAATTTTAAAGAAAATACTAATAAAATTTTAAAATGGACTCAACAAAATACATTCTTGAAATATGATAAAAATAAATTCAAAATCTTATAAAATTTAGACTCTGATTAAATATGATTGGTGAAAAAATACATAAATTTGCAAAAGAACTTTGGCCACTAAATAGAAGTTTAACAGGCGAAGGAGTAAGACAAACATTAAAAGTTATTTCAAAACAAATACCGTTTTTAAGTTTTTTTATTCGGGTCTCATATAATATTTCTGATAGAAAGCTTTTATTATAGTATGGCCTTAAAACTTTTGGTATATTAAATCTTAAAAAATTGTTCAACACTTCGGAATAAATAATCAATTTCTTTTTTTTTCATTTCAGAATGTAGGGGAAGTGCAACAATTTTATTTTTGATTTTTTCTGTAAATGGAATAAAATTTAAATCTTTACTACTAATTTTTTTTTTATAATAATCTAATGTATGCACACTTTTGTAGTATCTACGACAAAAAATTTTTTTTTTGTTCATAAATTCCATGAATTTTTTCACAGAATGTTTTTTAAGTATTATTGGAAAAAAATAATAACTACAGTAGGTATTTTTGTTTACTCTCATTAATTCTATAAACTTTTGAATTTCTAATTTTTTGAAAAAATCTAAATACTCTGAGATTACAGTATTTCTTTGAAGCATTAAGCTATTTGTCCTTTTTAAGTTTTCAATTCCAACAATTGCCGAAAGTTCATGCATTTTTGAATTTAGACCTGGTAAAATAATGTTACTTGAACCCCTACTTAATTGACCGAAATTTCTAAGTGCGATTAAAAATTTTCGAATTTTTTTATTTGAAGTTAAAGCACAACCACCTTCTATAGAATTAAAGGTTTTAGTTGCGTGGAAACTATAAATTTCATCTACATTTTTATTACAAGGAAAATCATTCTTAATTCTAGAGAAAAATCCAGGCGCGTTATCTAAAATAAAAATAAGATCGTTTTTTTTTGCAAATTTTTTAATATTATTTATGTCTGGTATATTTCCATAAACGGAGGCTGCAACAATAAATTTTGTATCTTTTTGTAATCTTATTTTCTTTAAGTCAAGTGTAAGAGTCTTGTTTATGTCACAAAATATTGGCTTAATATTATTTTGTGTCAACGCATTTACAGTACCAGAAAATGTAAAAGAGGGGACTATTGCACTACATTCATTTACCCCCAAATAATATTTCCACGCCTGAATTAGATTAAATAATGAAAGTTCTCCATTACAAAAAACTATTGGTCTTAATTTTGATTTAAAATGTTCTTGCAATTTTCTCTCAAATTTTAATAAGTTTTCACCATCATTTGACAGATATTTTTTTTTAAAACATTTATTCATTTCTCTGAAAATTTTTTTTGTGTTAGGAATTTGAGGAATAATTGTATTAATTTTCATTAAAATTAAAGAAAATATTCCATTCTAATTATCTTATTTTTTCTTATATTTATTTTAGCTGTTCTACCCAAAACTTGATTTATATTGAGAGGATTTATCCCAGTTCCAGGTTTTTTCATATCAAGCATAGATTTTTTGATTTTCTGTCCTTTTTTGATATTGATTTTTGATATCAAACTAGGTCTGTGGACTTTGTATACTTCTTTTTCAACCTCAGTAACAAACTTTTTTGTTGATCCTAAAGCAGACTCAACCTCTCTAATACCAGTTACTAAATTTTTTAAATCTTCTGGAGATGCAGAGGCATCATGGTCAGCCCCGAAATCATTTTGTTCAAGTGTAAAATGTTTCTCAATAATTTTTGCACCCATAGCAACAGCAGCTAAAGGAACATTGATACCCATTGAGTGATCAGAATAACCTACAATACAGTTAAGAGCCTTTTTTAATGTACCCATAACTCTCAGGTTCGCATCTTTTGCTTTAATGGGATAATGAGATATACACTGCAGAACTGCCACTGGTTTATTTGATTTTTTTAAAATATTATAAGCATTTTCAATTTCAGAAATATTGTGTAACCCTGTTGACATAATTACTGGCTTCTTATGTTTAGCTATGCTTTCTAATAAAAAGGTATTTGTAAGGCTAAATGATGCTATTTTAAATATAGGCACATTAATTTTGTTTAAAAAATTCCCATTTTTTACATCAAAAGGTGTGCAAATAAATAATATATTTTTTTTTTGGCAATATCTTTTTATCTCAATCATTTCCCATTGTTTTACTTCTAATCTTTTAAAAAATTCTCTTATTTTTTCTTTTTTTGAAATTAAACCTTTTTTCATGTATGACGCATAAAAAGCATCGTCTGAAATATATTTTGCGGTATTAAACATTTGAAATTTTACAGCGTCCACTTTTGCTTCTACAGCTACATCGACTAGTTCGAAAGCTTTTTTAAGTGAACCATCGTGATTAATGCCAGCTTCAGCAATTATAAAACATTTATCTTTTTCACTTATGTTTAATTTTTTAAGGTTGATTACATCCATCCAAAAGTTCTTTACTACATTAATGTTTAAAAATCAAAATAAAACTATATTATGTATTATTAATATTGAATTTGAAAAGTCTTTAAATTATAAAAACTCAGTAGCATTTAAGTTTCAAAAGACAGGCGTCATATAATTGAAGTAATGAAAAAGATTTTATGTTATTGCGAATTTAACTCACGAACAGGATTTGGACATTACAACAGGATAAAAATTATATTAGATGTTCTAAAGTTAAAAAACGTCGATATTTTAACTGAAAATCGTAGGGCAGCTTCAAACTTTTTCAAAAATCATAATGTTATAAAATGTAAAAATATATTTAGTTATCTAAGAAAAAACTTTTTTAAATATAAATTAATGATTATTGATCCTCCCTATTATCCCAATCAAGAAAAGCAGCAGGTTATATTCTCAAGAAAATTTAAACCGATATATGAATTAAAAGATAAAAATTTTAAAGTCATTTGGCTTACCGATGAAGAAAAGCCCTCAAATAAATTTTGTGATTTGTTAATAAATGACTATCCAAATTCACCAAAATTTAAAAAATTTTATAAAAAAAAAAATAATAAAATAAAGCTAATTTTAGGAACTTATGCTTTTCTTTTCTCAAAAGAAATTTTTCAGTCAAATTTTAGATCAAAGAAAAAGCATATTTTTATAACATTTGGTGGAGATGATCCAAAAAATTTATCTCTTAAATTTTTTAACGTTTTTAAAAACTTGGAAGGTAAAAAACTTTTTATTGTTAATTCAAAAACTTACAAAGCTTTAAAAAAATTTAATTATAAAAAGGATTTAGTTATTGAAAAAAAAAAACCTATGAAAAATTATATAACAAGACTTGCTAATTCTATTTATTATATAGCTAACCCTTCAAATATTATGTTTGAAGCAATGGCTTTTAATATTAAAGGCAATGTGATACCAACCCAAAGACGTCAAATTAAAATGGGTTTAGCTTTTAAAAAAATGAAATTTGTTAATCTTTTACCTGACTACAAAAAATTGAGTAAAAAGATGTTAAAAGATAAATTAATCACTAATTTTGACGATATTAAAAAACCAGACTTTAAATTTAAAAAAAAACTTGCTTTAAAAACTCAAAAAATGATAAAAAATTTTTTTAATAAAGAGGTTATAAGTATTTGAATATAGCAATAATACCTGCTCGAAAGGGCTCTAAAAGAATAAAAAATAAGAATAGAACCCTGTTTCATGGAAAGCCTATAATATATTGGACAATAAAAGCCGCGAAAAAATCAGGTATATTTAGCCATGTATATGTTGACACTGATTGTAGCAAAATTAAAAAAATAGCATTAAGTTATGGTGCTGAAGTTCCTTTTTTAAGAGAAAAAAAATATAGCAATGATTTTACATCTGTTAATATGTCAACCTATCGATTTGTAAAAAAGATAAAAAAGTTTCATTCGATAGATATTAAAAATGTATTTCAATTAATGCCAAATTGTCCATATAGAAATTATCGAGATATTATTAAATCATATAAAGAATTTACCAATTTAAACTCAAAATCTCTAATTAGTCATGTAAGATTTTATTTTTCTAATCCTTGGTGGGCAGTAAAAATTAAAAAGGGAAAAGTTAAAAGAATATTTAATAGAGCTTATAAAAAAAGGTCACAAGATCTTCCAGAATTAATAACTCCATCAGGAGCAATATGGATTGTTGATTGTGCAAATTTCCTTAAAAAAAAATCCTTTTATTTAGATAATTATGATTATTTTTTACTAGATTGGAAAAACGGCATAGATATTGACACCGTTGATGAAATGAAAATAAGTAAAAATCTTAAATTTTAATTTAAAAAAAAGAATGATGGTTTTTTTGATATCGAAAGTATGAGTTGTATTACATAAATATGTTGATGATGTTGATACAAAAATTGTACCTTTTTTTTAAATTTATAATTTCAGAAATTACATTATATAAATCTTTGCATAAATTATTTTGTTTTTCATAGAATATTCTATTTTATTAGGTTATTTTTTTTTAAGATATAATAAATTGCCTTAGTATTTTTATAAGATAAGTTTATGTTTTTTGAAATTTTTTCAAGGCTACTTTTTCCATCACTATATTGTAAGAAATCCATTAATTTTTGAGATTTTAATAAAGAATTATTTTTCTTTGACAAAGTTGGGTAAAGACCTCTTTTGCTCATGTGGGGCTCACACAAAATAGTATATTTTGGTATAATTTTTTTGTCTAAAATTGAAATTGCTTTTTTCACTAATTTAAAACCTCCCTCCAAGCCTTGCTTGGTAACTAAACCAAAATCATCTAATGAAGTATGATATTCAGGATAGTCAAGATATTTAGTTCTAAAAATAGAGCTTATTGGCAAATCTATTCCTGGTGAATTATATTGTCGTTCATCTGATCCTCTCTCCAGAAAAGAGTGTATTTTATAATTTTTAATATTTAATTTTTTGTAAGCTTCTATAATAGATTCATCTGATGGAGAATTTTGATATTTTGAAAACATACATGAGTGAGATCTGTTATCACCAATGCATGTTAGATTATATCCCCCTATTACTTTTTTTTTTAAATGCTTGAGATTTTTATTTAGATATATAATTGAGCCAATAGTTTCAGGAATAAAAATAAATCTTAGACATTTATTTAATTTTCTATAATTTCGTTGAAAATAATTTATCAAAGACATGCTAACAATAGGACCACTGAGCTCATTGTTTGCCATTGAGGGATGACATATATAGGTAGATATTAATATTTCTTGGTGATTTTTATTTCCGATAACAATTTCTCCATAATTCAAATAGCCATTTTGATTAAACTTTGTATAAACGACTACTTTAAATTTATCTTTTGGTTTATAAGTTTTATTTAAGACTTTGAACTGATTATAACTTAAACAAAATCCCCAAGTTTTTTTATAGTAAGACGTAATATAAGGAATAGCATTAGGTTGGTTCTTTAAGAAATGCAAATTTTCAAATAATTTATTTTTACTGAAAATCTTTTTCACTTTTTTTGAATATCCAACTAAATGTAAATTATTTTTTTTAAAATTAATTATCTTTTTGCCATTTTTATCTTTTATATATGCGTCACTTACATTCCATTCAGCTGGAACTTTCCAGTCAAAAACTTTGGTTCCACTTTTTATTTTTTTAATTTTGAAACTTGAAAATTGATTTTTAATTATTTGAAGTGTTTTTAGTGTATCTTTACCTGTTAAACTTCTATTGAGTTTAAACAATTTGTTTTTGCCGAGATTATAATAGTAACTAACACTCATTTATCAATGACTACTCCATAAGTATGGTTTTGTCACATATTTATCTTTTATTAAATAACTACTGTAATTCGTATTATATTTCTTTTTATCAAATAATTTAATTACTTCTTTAAATTCATCATATGATGTTACTCCTATAACACATTTGTCAACATTTCTTTGATTTTTGATAAAATTTATACAATGAAACATTCTTTGTTTAGAGTTCTTATAGTCATCATAAAACCTTTTAAGTCCAATAGGTTTTTTCTTTAAGATTTTTCTAATTTTTTCATGACCAAGAAAAATTAAACCTTGTAAAAAAATTGATCTAGCATGTATTTCAATTTTTTTTCTTTTAAAGCAGCTTAAATTTTTTTCTCTTACGAATTCCTGATCAAAGATATTTATGGGTAATTGAATTATATCTAGGTCTTTAATGGTTTTAAGTTTTTTTAATTCTTTTTGATTATAAATTGAAAATCCAATTTTACTGATCTTTTTTTTCCTTTTTAAAATTTTAAATTTATTTAAGATAATATCTCTTTTTTTTTTACTTAATCTAAAAAAGTTTTTTGTATCGTGTATCATCACACAATATATGTAATTAGTTTTAAATTTTTTGAAGCTTGAGTCTATTTTTTTTAAAAAATTCAATTCACTATAGGTCTTTTTTCCTACATCTATTTTTAAAATTACTTTAAGTCCAAATTTTTTTTGATATTTTTTGATTACATTGATAGAGTTTTTGTAATTATATGCCGTATCTACAATTTTAGATATTTTCTTAGATTTAAAAATTTTTATAAGATCTTTTTTGTTTATTCCATTTCTATTGTTTGAGACTCCATATTTACTTCCAAGTTGAGCTCCACCCAAGATTAGTTTCATAATATTTAATTGTTTTTTATAGATTTATTTATATATTTTTAAAGTGAATAGTTTTAATAAAAAATTTAAAATAAATAATAAATTTATAGGAAATGATAGTCCAACATATTTTATTGCGGATATAGCATCAAATCATGATAGAAAATTAGAGCGTGCTAAAAAACTTATTTCACTTGCTAAGAATGCGGGGGCAGATGCGGTAAAATTTCAGCACTTTAATGCAGATACTTTGGTATCTGATATTGAGTTTTCCAAATTAAAACTAAAAACTCACCAATCTAAATGGAAGGATAGTGTCTATAATATTTATAAAAAAAATGAACTTCTTTTTGAATGGACTGCTGAATTAGAAAAATTTTCAAGAAAAAAAAAAATTGATTTTTTCACAGCTGCATACTCAAAAGATTTAGTTGATAGAGTAAACAAATTTGTTCCTGCCTACAAAATAGGATCTGGTGATATAACGGACCATGAAATTATTGCAGCTATAGCAAAAAAAAAGAAACCCGTTTTTATGGCAACAGGCGCTGCAAACTCAAAAGAAGTTGATTTAGCTGTTAAAAAGGTAAAAAAATACAATAGAAATTTATGCTTAATGCAATGTAACACCAACTACACTGGTGAAAGAATCAATTTTAAATATTTAAATTTGAATGTGCTTGAAGAGTACAGGAAAAAATACAAAGTTATTACAGGTTTAAGTGATCATACTCCAGGGGATTTATCGGTGATAGCTGCTGTTGCATTAGGGGCGAGAGTTATTGAAAAACATTTTACAGATGACAATTCAAGAGAGGGGCCAGACCATTATTTTTCAATGAATCCCTTAACTTGGAAAAAAATGGTCGATAAAGTTAGAGATGTTGAGTCCATGCTTGGAGATGGAAGAAAGAAAATAGAAATTAATGAAAAAAAGACTTTTATTCTTCAAAGAAGAGCTGTCATGCTTAATAAGGATATGGATAAAGGAACTAAAATAAAAAAAAACGATTTAGTATTTTTAAGGCCTAACATAAAAAATGGCTTTCAACCTTATAATTATGATCGTTTAATAGGGAAAAAATTAACAAAAGTAAAACATAAATATGAAGCAATCTTAAAAAAAGATATTAAATGAAAAAAAAAATTTTAATTACTGGTGGGGCGGGATATATCGGACAAGTTATAGCTTGGTATTTAAAAAAAAAAAATTTTATACCAATTATTTTAGACAGATCTTCAAAAAAAAAAATTAAACAAAAAAGAGCTTATTTAACTTATAATTATAACATTTCTGAAATAAATAAAATTTTAGACAATCATAAATGTGATACCATTATCCATTGTGCATCTAGCAATATAGTCTGGGAAAGTAAAAATAATCCAATTAAGTATTATAGAAGTAATGTATCAGACACAATAGAAATGCTCTCAAAAGCAAAAAAATATAAGATAAAAAATATTATTTATGCGTCAAGTTCAAGTGTCTATGGAGATGTCCGTACCAATAAAAAGATTAGTGAATCTGAGAATCTGAGTCCAATATCATGTTATGGGAGAACAAAGAAGATGAATGAGGATATTATTAAAGATTTTGCTTTAAGCTATAACTTTAATTATATTTTTTTAAGGCTATTTAATGTTTCTGGTGCAATTAATAATAATGATTTTTTTCATGGACCAAGTAGAAACTCTACAACAGCGATTGCTAGAGCAGTCACTTTGAATAGCAGAAATGAAAAAAAAAATATTTAATGAGTTCAACTAAAATTAAGAAAAAAAAACACGCAACTCCTATGAGAGACTTTACGCATGTTGAAGATATAGCTCAGGCTTTTTTTAGAAGTTTAGTATATTTAAAAAAAAATAAAAAAAATCAAATTTTCAATATCGGAAGTGGCTCTGATGGAATAAGTGTTTTAGATTTAATTAAAAAAATAGAGTTAGTGTTGAATGTAAAAATACCTTATTCTGTCTCAAAAAAAATTGATAATATAGGTTATATGGTTCCAGATATTCAACTAGCCAAAAAAATATTAAAATACAAACCAACAAGTTCTTCATTAGAAAATATAATTAAGTCATTAGATGAATGGTATAAAAGAAAATAAGGTAGGTATTTTAATACCCGTCAGAGTTTCATCGAAAAGATTTCCAAATAAAGCGATGTACAAATCTAATTTCGGATTACCAATAGAGTTCTTAATTAAAAATTTATCTAATAATTTTATTAAAAAAAAGAATATTGTTATCTGTACAACCTTGGAGAAAAATGAAAATAAATTAAGTAATTTAGTAAAGAAAATGGGGTGTAAATTATTTAGAGGATCAAAAAATGATATTATAGATAGGTTTTATAAAGCAAACTTAATTTATAAATATGATTATCTAATTGAGGTAGATGGTGATGATATTATGACTGATGTTAAGTTTATAAAAATTTGCTTAAATAATTTAATAAAAAATAATCTTGACTTTGTTTATACTACCAATCTACCTATTGGTATGAATTGTAAAGTTTTTAATGCAAAAGCATTGAATTTAGCTCAAAAAATAAAATTATCAAAAAATAATGCTAATGGCTTTATGCAGTTTTTTTATAAAAATCCATTAATTAAAAAAAAAAATATACTATTTAAAAAATATAATAAATACAAAATACGCCTCACTCTTGATTATATTGAGGATATTAGATTTTTTGAGATTATGATACTAATTTTCAAAATTAAGAATTTAAAAATTAATTTAAAGAACTGTATAAACTTAATCAAAAATAACAAAGATCTTTCTAATATAAATTTTTTTAGAAATAATGATTATAATGCCAATACTAAAAAAATGAAGCCGCTGTTTTATAAATCAAAAAATACAACAAAAAAGATTTTTATATCTTAAAAAAATTTATTGTTTTTTTTAGTGCAAAAATTTGTTTTTGCATTTCTTTTCTGTCCTTCTGATTTGTTGTAAATTGCATTATCTTTTTTTGTAATTTTCTTGCTATAGGAGTTTCCCCTCTTCCATAACTTTCACTAATTTTTTTATTGCCTGAAATTAATCCAATTTTCATCGCTTGTTTAAAGGGACCCTCATCGGGCAAAATTTTCCATGCAGCATAAATTCCGTCTCCGCCAAATTCAATAAATTTTTTTCTAAAAGTTTGCCATTTGACTCCATATTTCATTCCCTCGAATTTTGCAGCAAATGAAAAATATGAATGAAAGAATCCTTTGGGAACTAATTGAGGAATTAACAATTTTGTATTTAAACGTAAAAGCTCCTTGAGAAACATACTTCCCATTTGATTTCTTTTTTTCACAAAAAATTTAATTCTCTCAAGTTGAGCTAGACCTACAGCAGCACAGATTTCTGACAATCTATAATTATAGCTTAATTTGTCATGCCTTACCCAATTAGGGTCTTGAAATTTGTCTCTGTTAATTCTTATTTTTCCACTATCAGCTTTTAAATTTTTATACCCAGCACTATTTAATTTTCTCATACTGATAGCATAATTTTTATTATTAGTTGTTACTATTCCGCCATCACCTGAAGTCATATGTTTTGTTGTTTCAAAGCTCCAACTACCCACAGCACCAATCGTTCCCGAAATTCTTTTTTTATCATCTGTACCAAGATAACATTGAGCACAATCTTCAATAATGGGAATATTGTATTTTTTCGCAATTTGCATAATTTTATTCATATCACACATTAATCCGTACAAATGAACGACCATTATTGCTTTAGTTCTATCTGTAATTTTTTTTTCCAAATCATTTGGATCAATCAAAAAAGTATTTTCATCAATATCACAATAAACTGGTACAGCACCACAATGCCATACCGCATAACCACACATTGCAACTGTTAAACTCGGAACTATAACTTCATCACCATGCCCAACACCAACTGCATCTAAAGCCATATGTAAAGTTGATGTTCCTGAATTAGCAGTTATTGCATATTTTTGATTGTGCATACTTGCAAATTTTTTCTCAAGCTGTTCATTCATTGAAGCTGCTGATTTTGCAGAAAAACCAGTTGATAGTACTTTTGCAAGATATTTTAACTCATTACCCGAGAATCTCCAATGTTTTTTCATATTTCTAAAAATTTAATATTCTTATCGATTTTATTTCTTTTAATAGTTTTTTTTTGATTACTCTTTTTTAATGAGATTTCAAATTTATTAATATCTTTATTATAATAACAGCTTCTTTCAAAAATATTTTGAATTAAACTGGTACTTATCTTTTGATTTGGTTTATACATTAAAGATAAATCATTGATGATATTTATATTAAAATTTAAAGGAATTTTTTTTTTAAATTTTATATCTTTTAAGTACAAATCATATATTTTTTTTTGATTATATTTCTGTTTAATTTTTACCACCGCCTTTTTTTTGCTGCTGTTTTTTTTTGCTAAAATAGCTAAATTATATTCCCCGTACCTTCCTGTTTGTGTATAACAGAGATATTTAGGCTCTAATCCACACTTATAAAATATTTCCAAAAAGGACTTTTTAGTAAAATTCGACATATGTCCAAGGTATATAGAATCATGCCATGATTTTACATGATTAAAAAAATTTGGAACTTCAATAAAAATATATCCATCTTCTTTTATTATTTTTTTCATACTTTCCAAACATATTCTTGGATTGTAAAAATGTTCAAGGCTTTGAATACAAGTAACCAAATCGAACTTTTCCTTGGTAGAAATATTCTCAATTTTACTATTAATTATCTTAATCTTATTTTTGATAGCAATTTTTGCTCTTGTATTATCCGGTTCTAGTCCAAAAACATTTTTATTTTTTGTTAGATGTTTTAATCCTGTTCCCGGGCCACAACCAACATCTAAAATACTCTTGAATTCGATTTTATTGTTAAGAAATTTAAAAATTTTTTTGTATCTTCTTTCTCTATTTTTCTCAATTGAGCTATTAACATAACTAATTTTATTTTTTAATTGTATTCTTTCTCTTTTCTTCCAAGCCTTTTCTAGCCATGATATTTTAGGTCTTATCGACCTGTAAATATGTGAACATCTATTACAATAAGTGGTTTGAAAAATAATGAATTCATTTTTATAATAGACATTAGCTAGAATAATATTTCTTTTTGAGTCACATACAAAACATTTAGGAATTTCCTGAACATCTTTTTTATTAATATTAAATGATATCATTTGATGTTAGGTGTATAATTTAAATATAATATTATACAAGATTGAATTATAAATTATAAGATGATTTTAAAAGCTTTAAAAGCAATATCAATTTCTTTTCCGAGGAATTTAAAAATTAAATATTTAGCTGTAATTATTTTTAATATTATTTCCGGTTTTATTGAAGTTTTAAGCGTAAGTTTAGTAATTCCATTTACCAGTGTTATTATAAAAAGAGAAAGTATTTTAGAAATTGATTTTTTAAATTTTATCTACAACTTTTTTAATTTTACAGACCTAAACAGCTTTATAATCTTTTTTTCTTTATTTTTTTTATCAGTAATAATTATTTCAAATTTGATATCAATTGTAAACGTTTGGATAATTAGTTATTTAACTTATAATCTAGATTACAATTTACTACTAAATCTTTATAAAAATTATCTTAAACTTGAATTTAAAGAAAAACTTTTAACTAATTCCTCAGATTTAATTGCTAAAATGACGATACAAGTAAAAAGATTTGTTGAAGGGGTTGTCAACAGTTTGATGACAATGATACAAAAAATAATAACAATATTCTTAATAGTTATATTTTTATCTATATTAAATTTTAAAATTACTTTTTTTACAATATTAATTTTGATATTGACTTATCTATTATTTTACAAGTCTATAAATAAAATCATTTATAATAGAGGATATGAAGTAACTCAAATATTTAATAAAAGACAAAAAATTATTTCAGAGACTATTTTTGGTATAAAAGAAATAAAGTTATATAATTTAGACAGCAGTTTAGTAAACAACCTAAAAAAACTTTCCTTAAGGCTAGCCAAAAATGTGGCTTTTATGAAAACTGTTGCTGTGGTTCCAAGGTACCTTCTAGAAATTATATTATTTATAGTCTTGATTCCTTTATTAATAATTTTATTTGCAAATCAGAATAATGATTTTGTAAATATATTGCCACTACTTAGTGCATTTATTTTTGGAATATATAAATTGTCCCCAGCTATACAATCAATTTTTGCATCAGTAGTAAATATTAGAAGTGATCTAACAGCCTTTGATAGTTTTAAAAAAGATATTGAAAATAAATCAGATGTAGGAAGATTTGAAAAAAATTCTTTTAATATAAACTTTAAAAATAATCTCCGTTTTAAAAAAGTGAGTTTTACCTTTGATAAAAATAAAAATGCATTACATGAAATAAATATAAAAATTGAAAAGGGTAAAACAATTGGTTTAATTGGAGAGTCAGGCTCGGGTAAGACAACATTATTAAATTTAATTTTAGGTTTTTTTAAACCTTCCTCAGGTGAAATCTTTGTTGATGATTATAAAATTGATCTATTAGATAATACAGATTGGATGAGTAAGATTGGTTATGTTTCTCAATTTACTTTTCTTTTTGATGATACTTTAAGTAATAATATTACTATGTTTGATAAAAATGTGAGAGAGGATTTTTTAGAGGAATGTATAAAAAATGCCGGCCTTAATGAGTTTTATAATAAAAATAACAAGAATCTTAACTTACGTATTGGAGAGAGAGGATCAAAGGTTTCTGGTGGAGAGATACAAAGAATAGGATTGGCGAGAGCCCTGTATAGGAAGCCAAAGATATTAATTCTAGATGAATTCACAAGCTCTTTAGATAAAAAAATTGAACAGGAAATATTAAATAATATCTTTGAAATCAAAGATAATTTAACAATAATATTGTCAACTCATAAATATAGTGTATTACAAATTTGTGATTATCTTTATGAAATAGATAAAGGACACATAAAATTTGAAGGAAAAATTAATGATTTCAAAACTTCTCTTAAATAAATCAATTTTTATTTCAGGTGGAACTGGTTCATTTGGAAAAAACTTTATTAAAAAGCTGTTAAAAAATAACAGCTGTAAAAAAATTGTTATTTATTCAAGAGACGAGCTTAAACAATTTGAATTAAAAGAATTTTTTAATGACAGTAGATTAAGATTCCTCATAGGAGACGTAAGAGATAAAGATAGACTCAATTTTGCTTTAAGAGATATTGATATTGTTATACATGCTGCCGCAATGAAACAAGTACCAGCATCTGAGTATAACCCAACTGAGTGCATAAATACGAATATAATAGGAGCTCAAAATATAATTGAAGCTTCAATAAATAATAATGTTGAAAAAGTGATTGGTCTATCTACTGATAAAGCAGTGAATCCTATTAATTTATATGGAGCAACAAAATTAGCATCTGATAAGTTATTTGTTGCTGCAAATAACATAGTCGGAAAACACAAAACAATTTTTTCAGTTGTTAGATATGGCAATGTCATTGGCTCTAGGGGTTCAGTTTTACCCTTTTTTAAAAAAATTGTTAATGATAGAAAAGGATATTTTCCAATTACAGATTTATCCATGACACGTTTTTGGTATCAAATGAAAGATGCTATTAAGTTCGTTTTTGACTCACTTTATTTAATGAAAGGAGGTGAAATATTTGTACCAAAAATACCCTCTATTAAAATAGTAGATTTAGCAAGGTCACTAAATCCTTCATTAAAGATAAAGATTATAGGTATAAGGCCTGGAGAAAAAATCCATGAAGTAATGTGCCCAAAGGATGAGTGGGATAAAACTATAGAATTTAAAAATTATTTTATAATTACACCATCAATTACATTTGGTGAAAAAAAGAGAATAAATTATTTTAAGAGTATTTCAGGAAATAAGGGTAAGAAAGTAAAAATCTTTTTTGAATATAGTTCAGGTCTAAATAAAAAGTTTCTTTCGATAAAAGAAATTTCCAAGTTAAATGATATATCAATTGATTGATTTACAGTATTAAAAAATATATTTTTGCCAGTTATAAATTTTTACAAATTATATTAAATCATATTAAATAGTCTTACAAAAAATTCAAAAATTTAAAAAATAAATTTAACCGATGTTAAATATAATTAAATATGTTTTAGTATATATAGAACGTTTTTCGAGATTTCTTTTTTTGATTTTAATACACTAGGAGACTGGATTGCTTTTGAGTTTAAAGATGAATCCAAAAAATAAGTAAAATTTTTGAAAAAATTATCGTTTTTTACGTCTGAACTGATAAATTTATCAAGTTTGTTATTAAAGTTTTTTTTAGAATAATTAAGTATATATTTACTATCTTTGTACCAAATATTAGAAAACACGACGCATTTTCTCTTTTTTAATATGCATTCAAAACCAATTTGTCCAGCAACTGTTATTGTACATTTTGCGTTATCTATTAATTTATAAGTATCAGAACTTAATTCTAAAAATTTTAAGTTTTTGATTTTTTTTAACTCTTTATAAAAATTAATATTTTTAATTCTATCACTTAAATATAAAGGATTTGGATGAAATGTTGCGGGATTTTCTTTATAATAGATATAATATTTCTTATCTATGTTTTTAGATATTATCTTTAAGGTTTTAATTATTTCACTATACTCACCACCCTCTGGGCAGTTGGTGCTTTCTGGTTGAAATTGACTTGCGAAAAAAATATAGTTTTTATTAAAATCGATTTTTTGAGAATTTTTTTGATAAAATCTTTGCATAAAAAATTTATTGATTATTGATCGAATTGTAAGAACTTTTTCAAATAATACTGACTTATAAAATATATCAAATTGAGATTTTGGATAAAAAATAGTTTCTTTTGACTTTTTCAAAAATTTAAAACTCATTATTACAAAAAATAATTTTAAAATATTTAATGATATAAATTTTAAATATGTAAAATTGTTATACTCGATATTTTTTATATACTGGGGTTTAGCTACTTTAAATTCTTTATTAACTCTTCTTTTTAACATTTTAAAAATTTTAAAATTTCGAGAAGGAAATTTTTTAGAATGGAGTTTAGTGTAAATATTTCTTTCATTTATGTCTTGAATTAAATAGCAATAATTTTTTAAATAGAATATTCCAAAAAAAATTGTTTTAATTTTGAGGTATTTGCAACATAAATATATTATATAATCATAAACTTGATGTGGAGTGGTCTTAGAAAAAAAGAGAGAAATTTTATTTTGTGTTAAAAAATTTAGCCAAAAATTAATTGTTTTGTAATAATTTTTTTTTTTTCTTTTAAGTTTAAACTGTTTAAAGGATCAAATCTTTTTATCATTTCGCAGTAAATTTTAAAATTTTTGTCAAAATATTTTTTATTAATCTTGCATTTTTTTACTTTTTCTACTTTTAGTTTATTCGTTATTGCATCACTTACATTAATAACAGAAAGTTTTTTAAAAAAACTTTTAGACTCATTTGTAAATTTAGTTCTATCAATAATATGCACATGATTAAAATTTCTAATTTGGGAAATTTTTTTTAGGACCGGAAGCCATTCTACATCATCAAAATCACAAAAAATTACATTCATACAGATATGCTCTCTATCTTAAAAATTATTTTAAAAATCAATTTG
>MDTA01095626.1_pt1 | contig 19772 bp, 17 predicted proteins | sample 811151 | NCBI WGS metagenome assembly MDTA01 (sample SAMN05326648, study PRJNA326480) | marine metagenome | isolation source: seawater | place: Indian Ocean: South | collected 2010 | reverse complement strand
CTAAACAAATTTTCTTTGATGCAGTTGTTTATTGTATGGTCCTTGACAGTTGTCGGTATAAATATCTCTGAGGGAGTTAATTACAGATACGCATATTGGAATTCATCAGATTGGTTTGATGGATTATCTAAAATCATCATGAGTTCATCTGTTTTTCTTCTCTTGTTAAGACGGCAGAATTTATGGGTTATTGGCTACAAACGGTTAAGCATTAAGGAGATCATCACTCATTTATTCCTAGCTATTTTGTTCATAATTTTTGGAGGATTTGGTAAAACTAATGACTATTATTTATTTTTTACAAATATGCTTCCCTATGCAATTAGTTTTTTAGCTGGTCTATTAGTTTTTCAATTTAAACTTCTCCTTGATAAAGAAAGCGGTGAATGGGTTGTTGAAAATTGGGACGGCAAAATTTTCATTTTAATGACTTCATGCATTTTATACATATTTTCTGTTGTAGTGGGGTTTTATTTAGATGACCCCTTACTAAGTACAGTTTCTATGGTAAATTTGCCATTCTCTTTTGTTGCTCTTGTGTTTAATAGCCACGTAAGACACCTACAACGGGCTCGCTTCTATCCTATTATGATATCTTGTCTGTTTTTGTGTGTTCGTGCCACTTGGTTTATTTTACCACTTTTGGTGCTATTCGTCACGTTTAGGACTGTAAATTATTTTAAGTACGGAATTGTTTATCCATCTTTTGGTGTGGACTGGGATGAGTCCTCACAATATATCTAAAATGTATGATGTTATAATTATTGGAGCTGGACCCTCTGGCTGCTCGGCTGCTCTTTATGCAAATAAATTAGGTTTGAAAACTTTATTATTAGACAAAGCCTTTTTTCCTAGGGATAAGGTTTGCGGAGATGCTCTATCTGGCAAAACTGTTAGAATTTTAAGAGATTTAGAATTATTGGAAGAACTAGAGAGCTTAGGTGGGGCTGGGATAAAAAGAATTACATTTGGGGGTCCTAATTACAAGCAATTTGATGTATTTCTCAATGGATCAGAACATAACGATTACATAACAAAAGGATATGTCATCCCTCGATTAATCTTTGATAATTTTCTTTTTGAAAAGGCCAGTGAAGTTTCAGAAACTATAGAAGGTTTTACTGTTAAAGAAATCATAAGAGATAATGGGAATATTAGTGGAGTAGCAGGCGATACTGCTGAAAGTAAAAATATAAAATTTAAAGCACCATTGATACTTGGTGCTGATGGGCCAAATTCAATTATTGCAAGAAAGGTTGGATGTTATAAAATGGACTCGAGAAATACAGCTGTTGCAATAAGGTGTTATTATGAGGGAGTAGAGGGACTCAGCGATCAAATTGAACTTCATTATCTAAAAGAAGTTAATCCTGGATATTTATGGGTTTTTCCTGCTGGTGGCGATAAAGCTAATGTCGGTATAGGATTAAGTAAAGATGCAGCCAAAAAAGAAAGTAAAAATTTAAGGCAGATAATGAATGATATTTTATTATCACAAAAATTTAAAAAAAGATTTAAAAATGCTTCCCCTCTAGAGAAACCTATTGGTTGGAACTTACCACTTGGTAGAATACAACGGCAAAACTATGGAGATGGCTTTCTCCTTTTAGGAGACGCAGCTGGACTTGTAGATCCTTTTACTGGCGAGGGCATAGGAAATGGAATGTTATCAGGTAAGTACGCTGCCCAAGTTGCGGAAAAAGCACATAGAAATAATGACTTTTCTAAATCAATCCTCCATGAATATGATAATTTAATATGGGGAGATATAGGTGGTGAATTAAGAACAAGCACCAAATTAGCAGATTTGGCAAGATATGAATTTTTACTCAATTTTGTAATATCAAGAGCATCAAGAAATAAAACTGTTAGAGATATAATTTCAGGCATGCTATCGCAAGAAATATCAAGAGATGAGCTGTCTAAACCAAAATTCTACTTTAATATTCTGTTTTCCTAAAAATGGATAAAAAAGAGCTATTATCAGTTCTTAATCTATCAAGCTTTGTTTCTTTAGATTTTGAGACAACCGGGTTAGATGCCGAAGAAGATCGTATAATTGAGGTAGCTGCTATACGTTTTATCGATGGAAAAATTAAAGAACGTTTCGTTACTTTAATAAACCCCCAACGGCACATTTCAACAATAATTACTTCCTTAACGGGTATAACCAATGATATGGTAAAAGAAATGCCTATAGATAAGGATATTATCAAAGACCTTTTGTCTTTTATAAAAAATGACCCAATTGTTGCACATAATATTCAATTTGATATTAGATTTTTGAATTCCTTATGTATTAGGAATAGTTTTCCTGAAATGAAAAATTTATTATATGACACTCTTCAACTTTCAAGAACAGTTTGTTTTGACCAACCAGTATTTAATCTGTCAAGTTTATCTGAATTATTTGGTCTGTCCTCAGAAGGAACCCATCGTGCAGAAAAAGACACAGAAAATTGTGGCTTCATATTTATAAAATTAATTGAAATTTTATCAAGTCAAAATCTTGAAATAATTTCTAAAATTCAAAGTTTTATCAAAGATTCAAAAATTCCAAATACAGATCTTTATAATGATTTAGCCCGGCAACTTTTAATTAATGGCTCAATTAAGTATAAAGGGAGTGGCAATCAGTATGTATACGATTTGAAATCAAATAGATTTAAGTATAATGGTTTAAATAAAGTGAAGGAACTTAATGCAGAGAGAACATTCGGTCCTGATGGTCTAATTCAAAATGTAATCGAGAACTTTGAATATAGGAAAAATCAAGTGTCATATGCTGAAAATTCAGAAAAAGTGTTAAATGGTGATCCAGGGGTCAGTTTGGTGGAAGCTGGAACAGGGCTCGGAAAAACTATGGCTTATTTATTTGGTGCATTCAAAAGATCAATTGATTTCAAGGATGGAGGTCCAACAATAATATCATGTAATACAAAACATTTGCAAGATCAATTATTTTACAAGGACTTACCTCATCTTGCTAGAGGAATGAACGTTCCTATTGATGCAATGATGGTCAAGGGAAGAAAAAATTACATATGCAAGACCAGATTTGAGTGGATGGTTGCAGAACCTCTGATAATTGAAAAAAAAGATTTAGAAGCTTTAATCCCTATAATGTTCTGGCTTTTTCATACAAAAACTGGAGATATTTCTGAATGCTCCGGATTCTTCAATTCAAGAAGAACTTGGTTGTTGTCATCGTTCTGTAGCGAATCTGGGTTCTGTACAAGCGGAATTTGTGATCTAAATAGAGGATGTTATTACGGTCCGCTTAGACAGGCGCTGTATAAAGCGGATACTATAATAGTAAACCATTCGTTGTTAATGACAGAGATTGAGGGACCTGGATTTTTTCCTGAGTTTAATTCAGTAATTATTGATGAGGCTCATAATTTAGTTAGATCCGCGTACGAGCAATTTAAAATTGAATGGAGCGAAAAAGGTATTCATTTACTCCTTCAAAAAATTGATCCTTCACACCCAAGATCGATGAGATGGAATCAAATTATTCAAAAAATCTCCGAAGATCAACCAAGTTTACGGAAACATAAAGAGAGACTAAAATTAGCTGTATCAGACGGAATGAAATCTTTGAGCAATCTAATGCGTGCATTAGCTGAGGAAAATACTCATTACTTTCAAATGGGTAAGCAATACCAAGAGAAACCAATTGTGAGAAACATTGAAAAATTATACGCACCTGTTAATAGTGAACTAGTTGTCTTCAAAAATAGTTTACGAGATTTAATGGTCATACTTTCCAAAATCAGAGCAACTATTTTAGAATTGGATTCAACTCAAGATAAATACCCTACAATACATACAATGATTGATCGTAACATTGAGGCGGTAACTAAAATCACACAATCTTTAATAATATTAAGCGAAAACCAGCAGCAGGATTGGGTCTATTGGCTAGAGGGTAATTATAGATCAAAAGACATGAGTAGAGGTCAACTTGAAATATCGTTATATGCCTCAATAATCGACATTGGTAAGGTTTTTAGAAATAAATTTTTTAAAAATCTAAAGCACTGCATGCTAACATCTGCAACTTTAAAAATAAATGGTTCATTTGATTACTTTTTATCTAGAATGGGATTGTTTGATAGAGACGAGGTGAAAACTGCAAATTATTTAAGCCCTTTTCACTATGGGCAACAAGTCAGATATCATCAATATGCGGGAAGTGAGGACCTTTCAAAAAATCCAAAGTATATCGGAGATTTAGTCCTTTATCTCAAGGATAAATTCGGAAAACGCATGATGGTTCTATTTACCTCGAGAAAATTATTATCAGAAACTGCGGATTATATAAAAAGTGTTCCACAGGGGAAAAAATTACCATTATTTGCTCAAACTAAAGGTGCATCAAGACCAGGTATCATAAAAGGGATGCACAGATTTTCAAATGGAATTCTATTTGGTACTAATAGCTTTTGGGAGGGCGTAGATTTACCCGGTGAACTTCTTGAAATACTTATTTTAGTAAAACTTCCTTTTGATGTTCCAACCAATCCATTAATAAAATCCTATTCAGAATATATCAATCGCAATGGAGGTAATAGCTTTCTTGATTTTACTGTCCCCGAATGTGTTGTGAAATTTAGACAAGGATTTGGTAGACTTATAAGGACCACTCGTGATGAAGGTAAGTTTATATGCTTGGATAACAGAATTGTTAAAAAAAAATATGGAGAAGCATTTATTAAATCTTTACCTATGGAAATGGAGCCTTTTTCAGATTTTGATTCAATTAATTGATAATATTTAAATTTTACATTGATTTGAATGCTCTGTTATCTTACATAAATTAATGTATGAAATCATTAAACAAATTTTTTGAATACCGTAGAAAGATATTTTCAAGTAATCACTTATTTTTTCTATTTATATTTTCTAATCATGACTAATAGGCCTCCATTTAAGGACGCACTGACATTTGATGATGTACTTTTAGTCCCAAAAAATTCAGAAGTATTGCCAAATGAAGTAGATCTTAGAACAAGACTCACCAAAGATATTTCTTTAAACATCCCAATTATCAGTGCGGCGATGGATACAGTGACGGAAAGTGAAATGGCAATAGCTCTGGCGCGGGCAGGTGGGCTTGGCGTAATTCATAAAAATCTATCAATTGATGATCAGGCCACTATGGTAGATCGAGTAAAAAGATCAGAAAGTGGAATGATTATCAATCCAGTAACAATTGACGTTTTAAGTTCAATTTCAGAAGCAAAACAGTTAATGGCCAAATTTAAAATTAGTGGACTACCAGTGGTAAAAAATGACAAGCTAGTAGGAATCATCACCAACCGAGACATAAGATTCCACGTAGATGAAACCTTGCCAGTATCATCACAGATGACCTCAAAGGGCTTAGTGTCAGTGCCAACTGGGACATCCTTAGAAAAAGCAAAAGAAATTCTTCAAAAGCATCGAATTGAAAAATTATTGGTTGTTGATAAAATTGGGAATTTGACTGGGCTTATTACTGTTAAGGATATACAGAAAAAGGAGGATTATCCTAACGCATGCAAAGATGAGAAGGGGAGACTGAGAGTGGGTGCAGCGATTGGTGTCGCGATGGAAAGCATGGACAGAGCTACTGCTTTGGTCGATGCCGATTTAGATGCGATATTCATTGACACAGCCCACGGACATTCAAAAGGGGTTTTAAACCTTGTATCAAAGATAAAGTCTAAGTTTTCTGATATTGCTGTTATTGCAGGAAACGTTGCAACAAGTGAAGGCGTTACGGCACTAATTGATTCTGGGGTAGATTGTGTAAAGGTTGGAATAGGAGCAGGTGCAAGTTGTACTACAAGAGTAATAGCTGGAGTAGGAGTCCCTCAATTAACAGCCATAATGAATGGTGTCGATGCGGCCAAAGTGAGCGGAGTTCCAGTGATTGCAGATGGGGGCGTAAGGTACAGCGGAGATATTTCAAAAGCTCTAGCCGCTGGTGCAGATTCAGTTATGCTAGGAAGCCTTTTGGCTGGCATGGAGGAAAGTCCTGGAGAATTTATCCTCTATGAAGGTCGTCAATATAAATCCTATCGTGGAATGGGATCACTAGGCGCAATGAAAAAAGGTAGTGAAGATCGCTACTTTCAAGAAGGCGCAGAAGCAACTAAGTTAGTTCCTGAGGGGATTGAAGGTATAGTACCGTATAGAGGTCATGTATCTAATACTAAACATCAATTATTAGGAGGGATCAGAGCATCAATGGGCTACTGTGGCTCTAAAAACATATCATTATTTGCACAAAACTCTAGCTTTATTAAGATAAGTAGTGCCGGCACAAAAGAAAATCATCCTCATGAAGTAAGAATTGTTAAAGAGGCACCGAATTACCAAGTTCCAGACAAATAAATTATTTTGCATTTGATAAAAATAAAATTTAATTCAGTGAGTTGACATGGCGCGTAATTTGTGATTTCCTTCTTGCGCCTGTATTTTGGTGTATGAGTTTGCTTTTCACTGATTTATCAATTATGCTTACTGCTGAAGGATATAATTTTTGGGCTTCTTTTTTAGATGTTGTTTGAAGAACTTTTTTTATGTGAGTGCGAAGAGAGGACATTTTCATTATGTTTCTTGCGCGTCTTTTTTTATCTTGTCGTTCTCTTTTTATTTGTTGAGGATGTCTATCCATATTTATACAATCCCTTTATAATTGGCATCTTAAGTTAAGCTGTGTTTAAAATTTAGGTCAATGAGAGCTTATTCAGCTAAAAATATTCGCTAATTATATGGAAATATTAGGTTACTTAAAAAACATTTCTATTTTCTCTGAATTGAAAGATCAAGATCTTAAATTAATTTATGAAAAAATGATCTTGCGCTCATATTCAAAAGGCGAGTTAATTGTTCTGGAAGAAACAATTGGTGATAAGTGTTATTTTATTTTTGAAGGGAGTGTAAAAATTACTCGCTCTAATAAGGATTGAAGAGAAGTTATTTTAGCTATATTAAATGCAGGAGAGTTTTTTGGAGAGATGTCTCTCTTAGATGGAGAAACTAGATCTGCTAATGTGTTCTCGCAAGAAAATACAAAGGTGTCAATACTTTCTCGTGATGATTTCTTATCAATTTTAGAGGAATATCCAAAAGTAAGTATTGAATTGCTCAGAGAGTTGACAACTAGATTGAGAAAAAGCGATGAACAGATAGCTAGTCTAACACTTAGTGATGCAGAAAAAAGAATAGGCCGATGTATAATCCGCTTAGCGGATGAGCAAGGGATAATAAAAAGAGGGCAAGTCACAATAAAGAAACTACCATATCAGCATGACATTGCTAATATGGCGGGTACCTCAAGGGAAACGGTTTCAAGAGCGTTAGTTCTTCTTGAACAAAGCGGTTTAATTATGCGTGACGGTAGGAGTATGGAAATCATAGATTATGTCACTTTTAAAAGAGAATTTGACTAGTGATAGACTTTCTTAATTTGTATAATTACAAAAAAAATTTACTTCAATTTAAAATTTCAATGGGATGTTTTTTGTAAAATGAATAATGGCGTTGGTGAAATGGGGTTTCTAGAGCACTTAGAAGAGTTGAGATGGAGAATAATAAAGTCGCTTATAGCCCTAATAATTGGAACAGGAATTTCTTTTGGCTTTATAAATGAAATTCTATTTTTTTTACTTGAACCTACTCAAAAAACTTCAACCATTATCGATTTACAAGTTCTTTCAGTTCAAGGAATGTTTTTAATAAAATGGTTTATTGCAATTGGCGCAGGATTTATTTTGGTGATTCCAATCGTTATATATCAAATATGGAAATTTATCTCCCCTGGTTTAAAGATTAATGAAAAACGTTATGCGATACCCGTAATATTATTTTCTAGTATTTCTTTTTTTATTGGGATTAGTTTTGGATATTTAGTTATCGTTCCATTTTCTTTAGAATTTTTTAGCGGCATGGGATCTGGCCTAGTAGAAAATAATTTTTCCATCAATTATTATTTCAGTTTTCTTTTTTGGTTACTTTTAGGAACTGGACTTGTTTTCCAGCTACCAGTAGTTTCTTTACTATTTTCAGGACTAGGTCTACTCACCCCACCATTTATGCGACATTATAGAAGACACTCTTTAGTAACAATTTTTATTATTTCCTCCTTCATTACACCACCAGACCCAGTTTCTATGCTGATTATGGCTTTTCCTTTAATTATGTTATATGAAATAAGCATCGGCATATCATGGTTGGTAAATTCCCGTCGGAAACCAATTTGATAACTTATAATTAATTAAGGTAATTTCAGATTAAATGCAAGCTAGTACAATTACACTCAAAAATATAGTTGAACCCATTGGTAGTGATATAAAAATTTTCCAAAGTGAATTTGAGAACGCATTAAAATCTGATGTTCGCTTAATTAATTCTATATCAAAATACATGCTTCGCAATCGCGGAAAAAATATTCGACCGATACTTACTATTTTATCATCACGCTTAATAGGTGAGCCTTCAGTTAACAGTTATCGTGCTGCAGCGATGATGGAACTTTTACATGTTGCGACATTAATTCATGACGATGTTGTAGATGATGGAACACTTAGAAGAGGAAGAGCCTCCATAAATAGAATATGGAAAAACAAGATATCTGTATTGATGGGTGATTTTATTCTGAGTCGAGCTCTAATAAATATGATCGGAATAAGGGATTTTGACGCTCTTGAATTAATTTCATCAACTGCGGAAAAATTGAGTTCAGGAGAGATTCTCCAAATTGAAAAAAGCATCACTGGTAGAATGACTGAGGACATTTATTACGAAATGATCAGTCAAAAGACTGCATCTTTAATTGCAACGAGTTGTGAGCTTGGCGCTATTACTACAACTAAGAATAAAAAAGACCGATCACTCATGCAAGAATATGGACATAATCTTGGCATGGCATTTCAAATAAAGGATGATTTATTTGACCTAGTGGGTAGCGAAAATGACACAGGGAAAAATGGGGGAGCTGATGTAAAAAAAAATATGATTACACTCCCTCTCATATACTGCTGGGATAATTTGCCTAGGAGTGAAATAAATAATTTAAAAAAGCTCTTATCAAAAAAAAGAAAAACAAAAAAAGTTTTAGAACAAATTAGATACTTAGTTGACTCGGCAGGGGGTATTAGTTACGCTAATGCGAAGCTTAATGAGTTCTCTGATAAAGCAACAAATGCAATATCTAACTTTCCAGACTCTAAAATAAAAAAATCGCTTGTAGATTTAGTTTCCTTTAATTTATTTCGGACCAGATGAATTATGAAAAATCCTCGTAGGATCCTAATAATTCGGTTTAGCTCTATAGGCGATATTGTTTTAGCCACTTCACCCTTGGTGACTATTCGAAATTCATATCCAGAATCTGAAATAACATTTTTGACTCTTGAGGATTTCGCATCCTTACTTGAATTTCATCCATGTATTGACCGCATAATAAAAATTAGTAGGAAAAAATCTCTTAAATACCACATTCAAATTGCAAGGCACTTAAAAAGATACGAGTTTGATCTAGTTTTTGATTTACATAATTCTCTTCGATCTAAATTTTTATCCAGAGATGTATCTAAAAACATATTTAGAATAAAAAAGCCAAGATGGCAAAGGTGGCTATTGTTCCAATTTCACTACAATATTTTTCCTGAAAATTTTAGCGTACAAAGAATGTACCATGGCGCGCTCAATAATATTTGGAAAAATGATGATCACATACCCAACACAAAAATTGCTATTCTTCGTTCAGAAAAAGATTCTGCGAAGTTACTTCTGAGAAAGATAGGTGCAGGGCCAAACTATATAGTTATAGTCCCTGGTGCTGCATGGCCTAATAAAATATGGCCAGTAAAAAAATATGCAGAACTTATCAATAAAATTAAAATTAATCTTAAAGTTGATACCGTTTTAATTGGTGGAAAAAATGATGATATTTGTAATGAAATAAATAAAATGGCTGGAAATACCTTTAATCTTGCAGGGAAAACCTCTAAGCGGCAAAGCATGGCAGTTATATCATTAGCAACTCATGTGGTTGGAAGTGATACTGGAATGGTTCATGCCGCTGAGGCAATGGGAATTTCATCAACAATGATTCTTGGACCCACATCGAAAGAGACGGGTGCTGGAACATATTTAAAAGCATCAAACGATATAGAGCAGAGTAATTTATGGTGTAGACCATGTTCGCAGAATGGGAAATTAAAATGTTTTCGCTCAATACAGTTTTGCATGGAGGAAATTGAAGTTCATAAAGTTTATAATACCCTTTTTATATCATAGAGCATAATGGCACTCTGGTTCATATTTTATAACCTATTTTTTTATCCAATATTTTTTTTTGTTTATTTAGTGATTTCTTTTACCAATAAAAAAGCTAGGGAGGGTTTCTTAGGAAAAATAAGATCAAAGCGTTTGATATGTAAAATATTCAAGGATAAAAATGTGAACTCAGAAACATTTTGGTTTCATGCAGCGAGCCTAGGTGAGTTTCGTCAAGTCAAACCTGTGATCGAAAACTTAAAAAAAACCATACCGGAGAGTACTATTTTAGTGAGCTTTTTTTCCCCATCCGGCTACAATTATGCCGTATCTGAGGCAATAGATTTTAAGGTATATATGCCTTTTGACTTTTTATGGACTGTCCATTCTGTTTTAAATACTATTAAACCAAAAAAAATAATTTTTGCAACTTATGATCTTTGGCCTAATCTTCTTTGGTTAGCTAAATGGAAAAACATTCATACTAATTTGTTTTCTGCTAAGATTCACAATGAATCGTATAAACTTAAATTCATATTTCGGAAATTTTATGAGGTATTATATGGTTCGCTATCTTCAATTTATGCAACAGGGGAGATCGATCTTATTAACATTAAGAAAATAATTACTTTTCAAGATAATTCCTTATGCAGAGTATTAGGCAACCCTAGATTTGACAGCTTGATTGAAACCAAGAAAGGCTTAAACTCTCACGTAGAGTCAAAGATTAAAAATAGGCCTAAAAGACTAATACTTGGTAGTATGCATGAATCGGATGATAAGATCACTTTAAATATTGTTTACGAATTACTAAGAAAGTATTCAGATTTAAAAATACTACACGCGCCTCATGAGCCAGAAAAATATATTGTTAGGGACCTAAGAAATGACTTCAAGAATGCAGGCTATGATGCTTTCGTAGTTGAGGATAAAAATATCTCAAAATTACCCGATAGCAGGGTTGTTATTTTGGGAACTGTGGGCGTTTTATATAGACTATACTGGTTCGGTAGTTTAAGTTACATTGGAGGTGGTTTCTCATCAGGAATTCATAATATAATGGAACCTGCGATTGCAAAATTGCCAATAATTTTTGGGCCAAACCATAAAAAGTTTCCAGAAGCGGTCGAGTTAATTCGTCTTGGAGGTGCTTTTCCCATAGCTGAAGCTTCTCAATTTAAAAAATCCTGTGAGTTACTATTGAATGATAGAATCCAGGTTGAAAAAAGCAGCAAGGCTTCTGGTGTCCTAATTCAAAATAATTTGGGTGCTTCCAAAAAAATTGTCAGAGGTCTAATTGAGGACTGATTTAACTTTCAAAATTAATTTTCCCAAATTTAAAAGTGAAATTAAGACCTTTTCTTTCAATTATGGTCTCCACATTATTTTTGGTGAGGGGGGGGTTGGTAAGACTTCACTATTAAGATCCTTAGCTGGCGAGGGTATTGGTAATGAGAACTTCATGGTCACGGAAATCAGATCTTCAGGCGATTTTTATATTGTAAGTCAAAACCCAGATGACCAGATTTTCTGTAGGACTTTACAAGGAGAGATCTCTTTTACTCCCGAATGCTATGGAATGGAGCCGGCGGAAATTGCACAGGTGATAAAAAAAGGATTTGAATTATTTCCATATAAATTGAATTCTGAGCTAAACCCATCATATCTTTCAGGAGGAGAGAAAGAAATGCTCAACCTTATTACTACCATGCAAATTGATGCGAAAATAATTTTGATTGATGATGGTCTTTCTTTTCTGTCTGATAAAAATAAAACAAAATTTTTAGATATTCTATCGAAATGGTCAAAAAAGAAAAAAAAAATTATCCTTTGGGCCACATCTGAAATTAGAGATGTTAAATTTTCAAAAAATAGGCTGCGCTTAGAACTTTTCAAACTCAGCTACTTTAAACAAATTCCAAAATTAAATTATAAGAGCATGACTCCTAGCTCTGGATATTTAAATTTGGATTGCGAAAATATTTCATTTAATTATAACAAAAATATTATACTTAATAATTTTTGCCTGAAAATTACACATTGCAGATCACTCGGAGTGACAGGGGAAAACGGTATTGGAAAAACAACAATAGCTAAACTTTTTTCCAAGATTTTAAAGCCAAAAAGTGGCATGTTAAATATTACGATTAACGGTTATGAGGTATCATCTATCGGTTATTTTGATCAATTTCCAGAAAAGTTAATCCAGTACAGAACTATAGATGAATTATTGAAGACAATGATAAATAATAAGATATTTGACCCCAAGATTTTCTCAGTATTTACAAAGCGGTTGTTTCGATTTCAGATTATTTGGGATCATATTAAAAATAAAAGAGCTAAGGATATCTCATGGGTTACACTTCGCCTACTAATCCTAGTAATTATGACTCATTGCAACTATGAGTTGTTAGTTTTGGATGAGCCTACATTTGGCTTAGGTATGGAACAAAGAATTATTTTAAGATCCTATCTTAATGAAAGCATGGTCTCAAAACATTTAATTATAGTCTCACACGATTATAATTTTGTTAATTCTATTTGCGATCAAACTTTTAATATGAACTCAATGTTAATGAATAATAAAAATAATGTTGAAACAGATGGTTTCTAGGTTAAAATCTTCAGTCTCAGTTGAAAACCCAAATCGCGTTTTAACTCTGGCAAATTTAATTAGCCTTTCGAGAGGACTCTCAACTATTCCTATTATCTACTCGCTCAGTAAACCTGAGTGGAACTGGATAGCGGCAATATTAATTATTTTAGCTGCCCTTTCAGATTCTTTAGATGGTTATTTTGCTCGGCGAGCAGGTGAGGTCACGCATATAGGGAAATGGATAGATCCTTTAGCAGATTTTATCCTAACCGTATCTGTAATGTTATATCTTTCCATTGATAATAGGTTCCCATTTTGGTATTTTTTATTTTACACAACAAGACATGCGTTGATTGCTGGGTTAGCTATATATTTTTTAAATTACGAAATAAAAGTGTTAAATTCGAACTTATGGGGTAAATGGGCTGCAAGCATTACTGCACTAACTGTTTTCTTACATATTTTTGAATTTTCATCACTTCCTTGGCTTAAAGAAGTATCATTGTATTGTGGTTCTATACTTCTTTTATTAAGTATGGTTAAATATTTAAAAGATTTTTACTCAGCATTTACGAAATTTTATGTTAAGTAAAATTTTTCACACGCTAGGAAAAACAAGATCAGGTTTGCTTGAAACTTTTAATAGTTTAAAAGGAAATACCCTAGATAAGCATGATCTAGAAAAGTTAGAGGAGCAGTTACTCCTTTCTGACATGGGAATTGAAGTAGTCGAATCTGTGATTGGTGTTTTAAAATATAGTAGCAGCGATAATCTGATTAGTAGTGTTAAATATCATCTTTTAAACATTTTACCAGAAAAATATACTCCTTTCCAATTTCCTAAACCAACCGTGATTCTTATGGTAGGGGTAAATGGTAGTGGAAAAACTACCAGTTCGGCAAAACTTGCGAATTACTACAAAACTAATGGTCGAAAAGTAATGCTTATAGCTGCTGATACCTATAGAGCAGGAGCGGTGGAGCAATTAAAAATTTGGGCACGACAACTAGAATGTGATTTTATTTTTAATGATGCAGCAAAAGAGCCAAGTTCTGTTTTATTTGATGGTTTAACCTCTGCTCTAGCAAGACACTCAGATGTAATAATTGTTGATACAGCTGGAAGGTTACATACTTACGAACACTTGATGGGTGAACTCGAAAAATTGCATCGAATTATTCTAAAAAGATTTTCAGGATTTGAGATGATGAATTTAATAACTATTGATGCTAACCTCGGTCAAAACAGTTTAGTCCAAGCTAGACAGTTTGCTCAACATATTGACATCAATGGTATCGTATTAACGAAACTTGATGGCACTGCAAAAGGGGGAATAGTTTTTCCTCTTTATAAAGAACTAAATATTCCGGTATATTTTATATGTTTGGGAGAGAAAATTAATGATATTGAGAATTTTGATCCTAATTTATATTTAGATGCTTTGCTGGGCGACAATAATGAAAAATGAGAACAAAAAACTTCACCTTATTAGCTTGGGTTGCGCGAAAAACCTTGTTGACTCAGAAATATTATTGGGTGGATTAAAGAACTCTAGTTTATCCATAACAAATACACCAAAAAATGCTGATACAATTATAATAAATACGTGTGGGTTTTTAGATATCGCAAGAGAAGAATCCATTAACACCATACTTGATGCTGCGGAATTAAAAAAAACAGGTAACCTTAGTGAGTTAGTAGTCATGGGTTGTCTTAGTCAAAGATATCCAGATGAAATTTTAAAGGAAATACCAGAAATAGATGGAATCTTTGGTAGTAATGATCACCAGCAAATAATTTCCTTTTTAAGTGGGAAAGACTTCAGCAAGGATGATCCATTGTTTTATAGATCGCTTATGACACCATCTCATTATGGATACATTAAAATTGCTGAAGGTTGTGATAATGGTTGCTCCTTTTGCAGTATACCCATAATGAGGGGATTGCAAAAAAGTAGAGCAATCCCCGATATACTAAATGAAGCTGAAGTGATGGTAAACGATGGCGTAAGAGAATTATTAGTCATCGCCCAAGACACAACTTCTTACGGTTGGGATCTGAATAATAAAGTATATCTTAGCGATTTAATTTACGAGCTTAACAATCTACAGGGATTAGAATGGATTAGAATTCATTATGCTCATCCTGCACATTTATCGAAAAAGATTATTAGTGCCATGTCGCAATGTGAGAAAGTTTGCAAATATCTAGATATGCCCATACAACATGCCTCAGACTCAATATTAAAATCAATGCGAAGAGGTTTAAATCAACAAGGCATCAGAGAAAGGATTTTAAGATTAAGAGGTCTTATTCCAGATTTAGCACTTAGAACAACATTGATTGTAGGATATCCAGGTGAAACAGAAAGTGATTATTTTGAGCTAAAGAATTTCATTGAGGAAATAAAATTTGATCGGCTAGGAATCTTTACATATTCTGAAGAAGAAGGCACTGTAGCATCAAGTCTTGAGGATAATGTTCCCCGAAGCGTAAAGGATCAGCGGCTTAATGAGTTGCAGGATATTCAATGTGAAATTAGTTTATCCAAAAATGAGTCATTTATAGGAAAATCATTAAAAGTTATCGTAGACAAAACAGGCGAAAATACTAGTTTTGGGAGAAGTCAATTTGATTCCCCTGAAATTGATAATATTGTCCATATTAAACAGCGAGTCAAGAAAGGAACCTTTGTAAATGTGGAAATAGAATCTGCTAATGAATATGAGCTAATTGGCTCAATAAAAACTTAGGGATTTATTTTTAATTTTCGAATTAACATAAACATTATTTAATGCTAAATCCATTTTCTTTCATCCACTGATCATTAGGAAACTTAGTCATGTAATTCCTAATTCCATCAGCTAGGATTGCAAGACAATTTTTATTCTCTCCAAGAATTTTTGCAGCTTTTAGAGTCCCAACCATGGTTGCACCGCAAGAGCCTCCGCATAGCAAACCCTCTTCTTTAATGAGTCGGCGTGCCATTAAAAAAGATTCCTCATCCTCTGTTTTGACGTATTCATCTATTAATGAATTATCCAGAACCTCTGGAAAAAAGTCGTAACCAATACCCTCAACAAGATATGAAGAAATCTTATTTCCTCCACCAAGTATGGATCCAATTGGATCAACCCCAATTATCTTTATTTTCTTGATTGTTTCTTTTAATTTTTTTGCAACACCTGTAATTGTCCCTCCGGTTCCTACACTAACGACTATCATATCTAACTTATCTCCAAAATCATCTATTATCTCTTGAGCGGTATTATTGTAGTGCGCGTTAGGATTAGATGGGTTAGAGTACTGATCAAGGATGTGTGAGTTTGGAATTCTTTTCTGTAGCTTTTTAGCTGTTTGAATATGACTCTGGGGGTCATCCCAAGCTGCTTCCGTTGGGGTTCGAATAATTTCCGCACCAAGCGCCTCTAGGGTAATCTGTTTTTCAATACTCATTTTTTCAGGCATTGTAATAATACATCTGTAACCAAGAACTGCCGCGGCAAGTGCTATACCTTGACCTGTATTACCAGATGTTGGCTCAATAAGTGTGTCACCCGGTTTTATGCGACCGGAATTTTCAGCATCTAAAACCATTTGATACCCGATTCGATCTTTAACTGAGCCTCCTGGGTTAAGATATTCGCATTTAGCATATATATTACAGTCCAGGTCCTGTCCTATTTTGTTTATTTTTACAACAGGTGTTGAGCCGATAGTATTTAGTATATTGTTGTAAATCATAAAAATTTCCTTGAAAAAGTTTACTATTAACTTAATTTAGTAGGAATAAATTACATGACAAGTTAAGGACTAAACATAGTAAAGATATTTTGAGTAACTCTTCTAATAAGCTAACAGGACCATTTCTAATTAATTTGCGAAACACCTTTAATGAAATTGCTGGCGCAGATAAGTTAATTGATCGAAAAGAATTTCATAAGGGATTAGATATCAATGATAAAGGAATATCTGATCGCTTATTCGATATTTTTGATTCAGACGGTAATGGTTATATTGATTCATTTGAATTTATGTCAGCAATGGAGGCGCTAATTAATGGAAGTGAGGAGGATAAAATTAGATTTGCATTTGATATTCATGATGTTGATGCAAATGGAATTATTGATAAAAGTGAACTCCGTGTCCTTATAGAGCAAAGTTTTTTAGAAAACGAACTAGATTTTGACGATTATCAGATTGATTTTTTAGTTGATGAGTTTTTTAGGAGGGCAGATATCGATAGTAGCGGAACAATTGATTTTGAAGAATTTTTAAAAATAGCAAGTGATTATCCTGACTTTATAACAGGTTTCGCCGTTAATCCTATTTCGTGGATTAATTCAGAAAAGCCAAAAGTAAATATTCAACAACCTGATGGAAATCAAAAATCAAATACCGGTCTTCAGGTTCAGGGTTTAAGTCCAATCGAATGGCTGCTAGTTCCCAGGATGATCTACATGTATAACATTCTTTTAAATCGGAGAAAAAATCGCAGTAGTGTGGAATTGCTAGCTATTCATCTGTTACCCTCAAGAGTATTAGAGTTAGTTATAAAACCTCCGGAAAACTTTAATTATACTCCCGGTGATTATCTTTATCTCAATAGTCCTCCAATATCTAAAATTAAATGGTATCCATTCACTATAATTCGTCGAGATTCAAATAATAATATAATTCTACATGTTAAATCTAATGACAATTGGACGTCCAAGCTTTACGATGAGATAATTAACGCAATTCAAGTGTCAAATACTGTTGAGTGGCCTATTAGAATTGATGGTCCTTATGGGTCTTCAACAAACCGTATTCTTCGATCTGAAACTCCGGTTCTTGTTGGTGCTGGACATGGCGTAACAAAACTTGCACCTATTTTACAAGATATTGCTGTTCGATATAGAAGCGAGGACCCAGAACTTGCAGTAGATAAAATTCACCTTTATTGGATGATTAAAGATGATATGTATTTTGAATGGTTTATTAAATTGCTTCAAGAAATTGAATTGTATGGAGACACAAAGTTCTTCCACTATAACATGTATTTTATTGATAAACATCCATTGGATTTGAAGGATAAACTTCTGTATTTAAAAACAGATATAGCGCATGGTAGGACTGATGTAACTCTCCTTGATGGTCACGGTTTAAGAACTCATATTGGAATGCCAAACTGGAACAGAGAAATATCTCAAATAAAAAAAAGCTCGGGTACAAACAGGGTAGATTTATTTTATTGTGGGCCAGGGAGTCTTAAGGGCGATCTTCAAACAGAATGCATCAAGCAAAGCATACCTTTTAGCCAGCGAAAATTCTGAAAATTGAAACAAATTTTAAAAAATAAAACAGCTCTGATAATTGGAAATGGATCAAAGTTTATTGATGCGATTACTAAGCAATTTATTCACCAAGGCGCTCAGGCAGTTTTTTGTTTAGATGTGCCCAACCAAAACAAAAGGAGACCCTTAACTGAAATAGAAGCTGAAATCTTACAAAATGGGCAATTAGAAAAATTTAAATTTCCAGATATTTTTCATTATATAAAAAACAAGTTTCAGTCATTGGATGTTGTCGTTAATGATTTGAACTGCATTTCATTGAAAGATGTGCAGGCGCAAAACGTAAAATATCATTATAAAAATTATGATTTAGGTATTGAAATAATTTGTTATTGTATGGATAAAATTTTTGAAATAATGATTAAGAATAAGACTGCAGGCAGTATAATTAATATCTTGCCCAGTTTTGGAAACACAAAGTCTATTGATAAAGAGAAAAATATTATTTATAGAGGGGCTCTATCCAGTTTATCAAAACATTGGGCGGTGACCTTTGGCAGGAATAATATGCGCGTGAATGCTATATCTCCAGGATATATATTGGATGAAAGTTATAGTATTGAGGATCAGATTAATGAAACTGTTTATCTTAAAAGATGCGGTAGCATAAATGAAGTTGTAAACGTAGTAACCTTTCTGGCGAGTGAAGAGGCTAATTATGTAACTGGAAGTATTATTAAAGTTGACGGGGGAAAAATCATGTGATAAATGTTTTAAAACGTAGGATCAAAAAAGTGAATTAAAAATAGTTAAACTGCAAGAGGACATTAATATCCTCTTGCAGATCTTGTATCGTTTTATTTTATTTTGATTTCGAGTTCATTCGGAACCGATTCTTTTGATTTTGGTAGCGCGATCAAAAGAATCCCATTTTCAAAACTAGCAACAACCTTTTTCTGCTCAACAATGTCTGGGATTTTAAATGTTCGATGAAAGTTTCCATTTCTTCTTTCTCTGTAGTGAAAAGTTTCATTTTCGACTTCAGTTTTCGAACCTTGATTGCTATTTATCGTTAGTATGTTGTTCTTTATTTTGATGGTAACATCATTTTTGCTTAATCCCGGTAAGTCAACCATTATGGTGTATTCCTTATCATCTTCTTTAACATCAACTGGAGGTGCCCAGTAATCAGTTTCCTCATCATTTGAATTCCAATTGTTTCTAATTGTACTACTGAAGAGATTGTTAAAATCATCAAAAATTGATGTCCTATTTGGGGACCATTGTACTAATGTCATTGAAAACTCCTTTTATTCGTTTTTTTGTTCATTATGTAATAATTATTCAGTTCAATATTTATACCGTTCAAAAATATATGCTGTAATTGTATTTTAAATGCCAAAAGGGCATAGAAATGATAATTCGCCATCGTTAAGGGAGCCAAAATGGCATTTAGTCGGTTTTGGATTATATAATATCATAACTTGGATCATTGATACCCAAGCTAATTAAATCATAATTTCAGTGGTCCATTTGTCAAGAATTTTAAAATTTGGTGAGTATAATGAAATCTAATATTAATTTGAAAGAACTTTTAAGTGCTGTAAACGTGCCCGCTGACTGG
>MDTA01116233.1_pt1 | contig 19773 bp, 15 predicted proteins | sample 811151 | NCBI WGS metagenome assembly MDTA01 (sample SAMN05326648, study PRJNA326480) | marine metagenome | isolation source: seawater | place: Indian Ocean: South | collected 2010 | reverse complement strand
TCTCGACATTTAGGGCTGAGTGCGCGGGAATCGTCTCTACGTTGGGAGGTGCACCGACTGAGCCTGGACGAATCCGGAAGGAGACGACGTTCTCGTTGTAGGAGAGCGCCGAGATTGGTGCTGTGAAATGTTCGTTTAGATCCCGTTGCTCCCACCCTTCGTCCCTGAGGGGACCAGGGAAGAATGAGGCGTCCGCTATAAGATCTCCTGAAACTTCGGTTACACCCGCGGCTTGGAGGTCGTCAACTAAGAGTTGAAAGACTTCGTCTTTGCTTCCGTAGAAGCGGTCAGACAAGCCCGGATCGCCCGTTCCGTATAGGGTGAGATCGCCTTGAAGCACTCCGTTTTTGACGGGAGCACTTGAGAGAAGGTAAGTGCGAAAACGGTAGTCTGGTCCGAGTCTTTGCAGTGCTGCTGCTGTAGTCAGTAATTTGATATTCGATGCGGGAGCTATTGCACTTGCTGGATCGATGGAAAAGATCGTTTCACCGGAGTCGAGCGAGTATACGAGCACACTCCATCGGGCCGTTCCCCAATTATACGATTCGAAGGTCTCACGGATCTCGTCTTGAAGCGACTCCGCATTTTGCGCGCTCAACTCTGTGGGTTCGGTCGCCATACTCATGATGACTAGAACGGACCATACGGACGTGATACAGGCACGTCGGGTGAGCATTGTCAAAAAAATCTCTGAGACACCTTTTAGGGAGTTGCTAGGAGATCCTTCGTCGGCAAGCATTCGGGGCAGTAGCCGGAGAGTTCCAGCCTGTACCCGGTCACCGTGAATGTTCCTGCTGTTTGCCTCAGAGAATCGATCTCGCCCGTCATCAGTGTACCGGGGAGGTCGAGGACTTTCTCACAAGAAACGCAACGGGCATGGTGGTGCGGATCAGTTCTCCCATCATAGCGAGCCGAATGGTCTCCGTATGTGAGTTTGACTGCTAACCCGCACCCCACAAGGGTTTCTAGGCTTTTGTACACCGTCCCTAGTGAGATCGCTGGAAGTCGTTGTCGAACCGCTAAAAAGACTTCTTCAGCTGTTGGGTGCACGTCCGTCTGAGCTAGATAACGGAAGACCGCCCCTCGCTGCTCAGTGAAGCGCTGGCCGTTTGCCCCGAGGGCTTTCCTGAGGCGTACATCAGTGGCGGATTTGCTCAGCATTCGGATTCGTTCGCGGACTGACCAGCTAAATGACCTGTAACATTGACCAAGGTTATAACTGCGTTCGGAACTCTGTCAATTATAACATGCTTTAATCAGCCTTGGTCGAGCCAGTTCATCCACCTAGATGTCCCCTCGGTTCCCTATAGGTGACCCAGCCATAAGATCGGTTATTGATACCGAGAGCGGATGGCGATCTAAAACCACACAGGTCAGATGGTTTGCTCAGAGGAGGGTAGCGTGCACATTGGGACGGATTCGATCCCCACACGAGCTCGGATGAGGATGAGGAATGAGTGACGTCGGCGAACTAGATGCGCTTCTTCAGGAAAACAGGAGGTTTCGGCCTCCAGCTACTTTCGTTGATCAGGCTAATATCAACGATCAAGACATCTACGAGAGCGCAGCTAGCGACCCGGAAGGTTACTGGTCCAAGTGGGCTGCGGAACTTGATTGGTTTGAGCCTTGGAAAAGAGTGCTTAAGTGGTCACCGCCGCATGCCGAGTGGTTCATGGGCGGAAGGATCAACGTGTCTTACAACTGTCTTGATCGACATGTGGAGGGCGGACGTGGTGATCGTACCGCGATTATATGGGAGGGCGAACCCGGAGACGCTAGAACGTTCACATACGCAGAATTGCATGGAGAGGTCTCTCGTTTCGCGAATGTCCTCAGAGGTCTAGGTGTCGAGAAGGGTGACCGCGTAACGATTTATTTGCCCATGATCCCCGAAGCGGCGATTGCGATGCTCGCCTGCACTCGGATAGGAGCTGTTCACTCTGTTGTCTTCGGCGGATTCAGTCCGGATTCTTTAGCGGACCGAAACAATGATGCAGAGTCAAAGCTGCTGATAACGGCAGATGGGGGATGGAGGCGTGGCTCGGTTGTGCCACTTAAGGCCAATGCGGATGCGGCGCTGGAAAAGTCCCCTACCGTGGAAAACGTAGTCGTCGTGGCGCGTGGGGGAGACCTCACGGAACAAACTGCTGTCAGGATGAGAGAGGGCCGCGATCACTGGTATCATGATCTGATGGCAGAGGTGTCTTCCTCGTGTCCAGCGGTTTCAATGGATTCAGAAGACACACTTTTCATCCTGTACACGTCGGGTACTACCGGGAAGCCAAAGGGTGTTGTACACACGACGGGTGGGTACTTGACCCAAGCCTATGCTACAACCAAGGCGGTATTCGACCTTAAGGATGATGACGTCTACTGGTGCACTGCTGACATAGGCTGGATCACGGGACACAGCTACATCGTATACGGACCTTTGGCGAATTGTGCTCAAGTAGTGATGTATGAGGGTGCTCCTGACACACCTGATCGCGGCCGGGTTTGGCAACTCTGTGAGAAATACGGCGTAACCATTTTCTATACGGCCCCAACTGCGATAAGGGCCTTTATGCGTTGGGGAGATCGATGGCCCAAGAAGTATGATCTCTCTTGTTTGAGGGTTCTGGGTACTGTAGGTGAACCTATCAATCCTGAGGCGTGGATGTGGTATCACCAGGTGATTGGAGGTGAACGTTGCCCGATCGTCGATACGTGGTGGCAGACCGAGACTGGAGCGATCATGATCACCCCGCTCCCGGGTTTGACCGAGACCAAGCCGGGGACCGCGACTCGCCCGTTCCCAGGGATTGAGGCTGCTGTAAGGGATGAATCCGGAGAGGACACAACGGCTGGTTACCTAGCAATCACAAAACCATGGCCTTCAATGTTGCGCGCAGTTTGGGGCGACGAACAGAGGTTCAGAGAGACGTACTGGTCGAAGTGGCCTAGAGTCTATTTCCCAGGTGACGGAGCGAAGGTCGACGAAGACGGGTATTTTTGGATTCTTGGTCGGGTAGATGATGTTCTGAATGTTGCTGGGCACAGGATAGGAACAATGGAAGTGGAGAGTGCCTTGGTAGATCATCCGACTGTGGTGGAGTCTGCAGTAGTTGGGAAGGCTCATGAGATCAAAGGAGAATCGATCGCTGCGTTTGTGACTCTTAGAGAAGGAGTCGATGGATCGGATGAGCTTGTAACGGAGCTACGGACTCACGTGGGCGCTAAGATCGGAGCAATCGCGAAGCCGGAACTCGTGGTCTTCACTGCAGAGCTTCCGAAGACTCGTTCGGGTAAGATCATGCGTCGTCTTCTCCGTGACATTGCAGAGGGAAGAGCGATAGGTGACACTACCACGCTGGCGGATCCGTCGGTAGTGAAGCGGCTCCAGGCCATACACGAGACTGAGGAAGGCTAGGCTAGGAGATTGCTTCCCTCAGCCCTCCGCGAACGGATCCGGGGTTGGGGGTGCCTTTGATGCGCGCTCTTCAGCCGACTTCTCTTTGATTTTGCGAGCGGGTACGCCGACGTAAACCCAGTGGGGATCAGTGTTTCTTGTCAGCATCGAACCTGCTCCGATCATTGAGTCGTCGGCAACGTGTGTACCGGCTAGTACCGTCGCATGGTAAGTGATGCGCACACCCTCGCCGATCACTGTCCTAGGAAGGTAGACGATTCTCCCATCAACAATGTTGTGTGAGTGCGAATAAACGTTAGCGAAGTCCGAGACTGACGAACGGTTACCTATTTTGATTCCCCCACGATCGTCTAAAAGCACATGGCGATGGACAACGACGTTGTCCCCGACGTCCATGTTATACCCAAAGGAGAACCTGACGTGCGTGAAGGCCTTAAAGTTTTTTCCGCACGAGTTGAACACATGCTTGGCAAGGATTCTTCGAAAGCGGATGCCGAGGTCGATGTTCTCACCTAATGAACTGCGATCGAACATCTCCCATAGCCAGATTAGCGGCTTTCGTGGTTCGTACCTAGCGAGATCAATTTCCTCGTAATATTCGGGTTCCAGCGTGACGTTGCGCGGATCCATGTGAGCGAGTGCGACTTTAGCAGTGCTCGATAGGCCGGCTTGCTCGGAAGCGTCCAGATCTGGATAGTAGATATCCGTAAGAACCTCTCGGCATAGCTCGTTGCGATCACAGGCAGAGTCGTTTAACGATTCCTTTAGCCAGGCTAGCCACTCGTCGTAAAGAGATGCAGCTCCGTCTGCAAGCGGGACAGGGCGTAGCGGAAAAAAAGACATGGCAGGGGCTTATAGGGATTGTTCAGTGTGGTAAGAATTTAGCTAAATTTGTATAGAGTGGCCTGAGACTCGAAGCCTTTTCTGAGACTCTGGCCTCTACGTTGAAATTCGCTCTAAAGCTTACGCTAACTCGGTGTAGACGATGCACGATGTCCTTCGCCAAAGGCTAATCAGGAAGATCGAAGGGTTACCGGAAGAGCAAGTATATCAAGTTCTCGACTACATCGAGTTCATGGAATCGAAGTACGCCAGTAAAATTGACGTCGAGACCTCGGGCCTGAGAAAATTTGCTGAGGACCTTGAGGATAAGCTGCGACGAACGGTTGTAAGCCCCGGGATGATTAGGGAAGCTTTTCAGTTAGTATCGTCTGCGGACAAGGTTCTGTCCGACCTCTCCCGTGCAGGTCGGCAGGTTCTAGATGATCTACAAAATGTCATCGACAGTGATGCGCAACGAGCTGCTGAGGTGGTGGACGAGATACTAAACTTGGAGGTCGACGGTCACGAACCGGAGTATTCAGATACTGAAGTTGAGAGAAAAAAGTCAGCTGGCGAATGCGCCGGTGAGGGAGTCGAAGGGAATGAGATGTCACCCGAGTGACTTCTGTGTGCAACGACGAGGTCTACTTTGACCTCGACCACCGTTCTTCCAGGATTCGTGGATGGTCCCCAATAACTCTGGTGGCGTTGACGATGTACGAGAGTCCATCTATCGTCCCGGATGGTATCATCAAAGGCTCAGTCTGCGCACTTTTTCGCCCGTTCCGCAAAGCCCGGTTTCTCCGGGAAGCGGGTTCGGGCGCTCGCATTTTCTTAAAGGTCTAATTGTCTATGGCCGATGCTCATTTCACCGGACGGATAGTGAAAGAAGCTCTTACGTTCGATGATGTTCTTCTGATACCGGGGCATTCCCAGGTGCATCCCAAGGATGCGGATGTATCCACCTTGGTCACGCGTGGGATAACCCTGCGTATCCCGTTGCTCGCAGCAGCGATGGATACGGTGACAGAGTCTGGAATGGCTATACAAATAGCTCGAGAGGGAGGTCTCGGCGTCATCCACAAGAACCTGTCGCCCGAGAAGCAAGCCGGGGAGGTAGATCGAGTTAAACGTTCCGAAAGTGGGATGATACTGAATCCGATAACGCTCGGTCAGGATGGTTCTCTCAAGGACGCCCATGAGTTGATGGCACGCTTCTCGATAAGTGGAGTGCCGATTGTCGAAGATTCAGGTCGTCTCGTGGGCATTATTACGAACCGAGATCTGCAGTTCGAGTCCGATCTCTCAAAATTAATCTCTGATGTGATGACATCCGAGAATCTTGTAACGGTCCCAGTTGGGACAACGTTAGAGCAGGCAGAGGAAATTCTTCACAAGCACCGTATCGAAAAGCTTCCAGTAGTTGATAACGATGGGTGTCTGAGAGGCCTCATAACAGTAAAGGACATCTTCAAGCGTCGTCGGTATCCGGATGCTTGTAAAGATGAACACGGACGACTCCGTGTCGGGGCGGCTATCGGAGCTTCGGCTGAAGACATAGAGAGAGCCGGGATGCTCGTCGACGCTGGCGTGGACGTAATCGTAGTCGATACAGCTCATGGACACTCCGAGGGTGTGCTGAAGGCAGTTGCTAAAGTGCGTGAGCGATTCCCGGATGTTCAGCTCATAGGAGGCAACGTGGGTACCGTGGAAGGAGCTAGAGCATTAGTAGAGAGGGGTGTTGATGCAGTTAAGGTTGGTGTGGGTCCCGGTTCCATCTGTACGACTCGAGTGGTAACGGGTGTAGGCCTTCCTCAACTGACGGCTATAATGGATGCTGCAGAAGGTGCAGATGGCTTGGTTCCGATCATCGCAGATGGGGGAATCCGCTACTCTGGGGACATAGTAAAGGCACTTGCCGCAGGGGCACACTGCGTAATGATGGGTTCTATATTCGCGGGAACGGACGAGTCGCCAGGTGAGACATTTCTTCTCGAAGGACGACGTTTCAAGACTGTCCGGGGAATGGGGTCGATGTCCGCAATGGAGGAGGGGTCTGCGGACCGTTATTTCCAAGACGCGTCTAGAGACAAGCGTAAGCTGGTACCTGAGGGCATCGAAGCGCGTGTGCCGTACAAGGGACCGGTGTCTGACACAATTTACCAACTAGTAGGTGGGCTTCGTGCGGGTATGGGGTATTGTGGAGTCGGTTCTATAAGTGAGCTACGGACAGAATCTCGTTTTAATAGGGTGACAATGGGCGGACTCAGAGAGTCTCACCCTCACGATGTCACGATCACCCGCGAGGCACCGAATTACCACGGTTAGTCTCAGAGAAACTCCCCAATGGATCTTTTAGTCTCGAAGGGTTCTCGCTTTGGTGGATTTGTTCTATTGCTGGCAGGGTCGAGTTGCTCTTTGGTCGGGGGTAGTGAGACGACCAATCCGGTTCTCTTTCCGGAACCCAATGTGGAGTTGCGGATCAAGACTATACAGTTCGAACCTTTGCACTGGGCATTTATAGCTCCTCCCACATCAACCGGAAGAGTCGATGAATTGCTAGCGTCACCAGTTATGCGAGATCCCGAGTTTCAGGAAGCTGTAGACGATTGTATCGAATATTGGGAAAATGCAGCTAGACCTTGGTTCCCTGAGTTTCTTCGCCGGATGAGTATTTTCGAGGAGATGGTTGATTCCGTTCTCGATGCAAAAGAACTCCCAACATCCCTGAGATACCTTCCACTTATAGAAAGTGGATACAACCCCCGAGCACGTAGTTATGCAAGCGCCGTGGGGATGTGGCAGTTCATGCCGGGCACAGCGCGTGAGCATGGAATGACTGTCGCTGCCTTTGTAGATGAGCGACGTGACCCGTTCAAGTCAACTGACGCCGCCGCCGAATACCTTAGCTCGTTGTATCGGCGATTCGACTCCTGGTTTCTAGCCTTGGCGTCATACAACGGAGGCCCCAATCGTGCACAACGAATTCTCCGTCAGAACGCCAGGCTGGAGCAGCCATCCGATTCACTGTTTTGGGCCCTTCGGCAGCACTGGCCGCGGGAGACTCGGGAGTTTGTGCCCAAGTTAGTAGGTGCAATTATCGTTGCTAAAAACTTGGAAAGTTATGGCTACGAGCCTCCTGAGCGCGCCCCCCCCTTTCGGTATACCGCTGTTAAGGTTCCCGATGCAACGACATTAGATGTCCTAGCACAAGCTGCAGAAGCTGAAGAAGACGAGATTCGGTGGTTAAATCCGGAGCTTTTCCGTGGATTTACACCCCCAGGAGAAATATACGAACTTCGTGTTCCAGAGGGGCAGGGAGAGATCTTCACTCTGAACTATGCTGCGATTCCGCAGGGAGAGCGGATGACAGTGGTTGAGCACTCTGTAGAGCACGGTGAAACGTTGTCCCACATTTCCGTGAAATACGGCATTTCAGTTCGAGACCTACAGGCAGCCAACCCAAGGGCACGGCCTCGCTATTTAAGGGTGGGCATGCGCCTCACTGTGCCGATCCTAATTAATCGTTAGCTGCACTTATGTGCGCTCTCGTCAGAGTGTATGACTTCACTGCGAACTCCACGCTCCTGACGCGCCACCCTTTTTGCTTATAAGTCTGATTCCCTCTATGTACATTCCACGGTCGATAGCTTTGACCATGTCGTAGACCGTCAGCAGCGCGATGCTAACTGCGGTGAGAGCTTCCATCTCAACACCAGTCTTCCCCGTGTACTTCGAGGATGCTCGAGCCTGGAAGCCTGGAAGATCCAGATCTGCCTCTAACTCAACTTCTATAGACGCTCCGGGGAGTGCGTGACACAGGGGGATTAGGTCCGCCGTCTTTTTGCCACCCATGACGCCTGCCAGCTGCGCCAGTTGCACGGGATCCCCTTTTTCTGTGCGCCCCTCCATGATGCGCTTGAGGGTTTCTGGTTTCATGACGATCCGCCCCTCAGCGACGGCCGTCCTTCGCGAGTCGTCTTTGGCGGTCACATCCACCATCTGGGGTCGTCCGTCGGCATCGAGATGCGTCAGACCGTCCGGTCGTTTACTCATTGGCTGGATCCTGCGGCGGTGGGGATCGAGGAGTCGAGCAGAACTTGGCGAAGGTCTCGTACAAGCCCACTTACGACCAGTTGGGGATTCACATTTCCACGAGCTAGCTCACGGGCGCGTTCGACAGCAGGAAAGGCGCAGGGAACTCGAGACGGTTGGATGCCAGCTTCACTGGCGTGCTTTTTTAGTCGGGTGAGCGCGTCGTAATTGATTATAAGCTTATCGGCACCAGCTGTTGCGGCTGCAAGATCGCGGAGCCACACCTCTACGAATGTGAAAACATCCATTAGCTGGCGTGCCCGAGTCGAAGGAAACGATGCCGCGAGCCGATATCCCGAGCCACGGTTTTGGGTTGTGGCACCCACCACTATATCGAAGGCACGCCTGCGAAGATCTTCTAGAGGACCTGCTTCACCTTCATCAGGAAGGAATGCCATTGCGCGACCGGGAGACCCCTGACTTAACTGGGCAGCCCACTTGCCTGTTCTTTCGTCGACACTGAAGTGGTTCGTTAGAAAAGCGTATACTGTCTCGCGGGACAGGGCGGGTACATGCAATGGAACCGTTCTGGACTTGATGGTGGGTAAAAGCATGCCCGGCTCGCTGCTCGTAAGTATGAACCGTGCTTGTCCCGGGGGCTCTTCCAGAAGCTTTAGAAGAGCATTCGCTGCTTCAGGACTCGCCGCTTGAGACACGAGTAATTCTGCCTGACCGATTACGAACACTGGGCCTTTGGCCATACTTGGTCTTTTGGTGGCCTGGCTTCTGAGATTTGTGATCGTACCTAGATAGAGTCCGCGGACGTCATCCCACCAGCTTGGAACCAGACTTTGGGCACGGTATTCAGACAGTTCCTGAAACCGAGCTGCTTCCAGTGCTGCAGCTAACTTCTCTTTACTCGACACCTTGGGTCGCGGGAGGGGAAAGTACCAGTGGACATCTGGGTGCTCCAGCGAGCGAACCATCCGACAAGGGCCACAACTATCGCACGGCTTTTCAGTGGCAGTCGCAGTGCAGACGGTCAGTTGAGCGATCCATAGAGCAAGTCTCTGTTTGCCGATTCCCCGAAGTCCTTGCAGCAGGATTGCTGCCGGCAGCTTTCCTGACTCATGTGCACGAAAGATCGAAGCGCGCAGTCTTTCATGGCCAACGATATCATGTAATCCCATAATCGATGTTAACGGCTTCGGAGCCAAATCAGAGGGTCTTGTGCTTGGGGGGAGGATCCGTCTTCCATGGGTGCCCGAACCTGAAACTCCAGATGTGCACCTTCCGGGGTATCAGCTCCACCCACAGTGCCCACCACTTCGCCTTCCATCACCTCTCGTCCTTCGACCACCCTGATCTCGTCCAGATACAGGTACAGGGTATAGAAGCCGTTTCCGTGGGAAAGCATCACTGTTGGCCCATAGCCCTCGAATGGGCCCGCATAGGCAACTATTCCTTTTTTCACAGCTTCAACGGGGGTGCCAGTGCGAGCGCTGATCCCGATCCCATTCCATCGGATGACAGTCCCGTTCGGTCGTCTGTCGCGTCCGAACTCATATATGACCTCTCCGTTGACTGGCCACTCTAGGGAGCCTGCATCCTCGGAAGATAGAGTTGCGTTACTTCGAGACTCCAAATCTCTTCGACGGTCTTCGAGTGCGTCGATCAAGGTCGCCATCCTGTTTGCGTCTGCCCTCAGTTCTTCAAGTCTCGTGGAAGCCGTTTGTTCTCTAGTTCGATACTGCTGTATGGCCGATTGGTGTGCCTTCTCGACCGAGCGCAACTCCGCGACCTCTGTAAGTCGGTCCTGACGCAAGGTACCGAGAACCGACATCCTCTCGCGGAGCACATCGTTTTGTTGGGTCAGGGCAGCCTCCAGGTTGCGGACGCGCTCAACCAAGCTTTGATCGAAAGCCGCAATTCGTTGGAGGTAACGATATCGGTTTATCACGTCTGTGAAGGAACGCGAGCCCAAAAGCACCTTTATCGTATGCGTGGGACCCATTTTGTATATATCTCTTAGCCTCCTAGCGAGAATAGCTTTTCGAGTCGCGAGTTGTTCTTGAGATATAACTAGATCGCGTGAGGCTCCGACGACCTGTTCGATTGTAGCTTCAGATTGGAACTCTAACTCAGCTAGGGCTGACCGAGTTGCACTCAACCGACGTTCGAGATTATCAAGTTCAGCAGCGGCGTCTCTAACTCTGATCTGAACCTCTCCTAAGTCCCGTTGTAAACGGTTTCGTTCCTCACGGATCTGTTCGAGGCGCCTCTGACTTTGCTGGATCTCCTGATTGAGGTTTGCGTTTTGCCCGTAAGCTGGTGTGGTCAGCGCCAGAGCGATCAGGGCACTGATGAGGCATGCTAATCTCACCCTCAAACCTTCTTCAGATGGCGATGGATTGCCACGGCACTTGAAATCGTACCGAACAGTAACCCGGCTGTTATTCCTATCGCGACCCAACTGAAGGGGATCCAGGCGACATCTGACATGTAAGTAGATACACCCGTGTAGCTTAAGTAAGTGAGACATGACGCAAGTATGCCACCTGTGAGTCCCGCCAGGGCTCCTTCAAGGAGGAATGGGCTCCTGATGAATCCATTGCGTGCCCCTACCAGCCTCATAATGTAAATCTCTTCACGTCGTGCAAAGACAGCGATTCTCAACGCGGCCCCAATGATTAGCGCTGCAACCATTGCGAACGCCCCGCCCGCAGCCGTCGTTGTGGCCAAGCCGATCCTTCGCAGGGTGAAGAGCCGATCGACCCAATCTTCACCGTAAAGCACATCCTCAACAAACGCATAGCCCTGAGCTTCTTTTACGATTTTCTCTATGGCCTCAGGTGTTCGACCTCGTGGATGCAGCGCTATCTCGATTGATTGTGGAAGGGGATTTAACTCGGAGTCCAAGTATAGCCGCCCAAACTCGGGAAGATCGCGCTGAGCGCGCTCCAAGGCATCCATTTTCGAGAGAAAGTTCGCATTTGACACTTCTTGGAAATCCACGATTTCCGTTAGAAATAGATCGATCTCCCTTTGGCGGGTGTTATCACGTATGTAAACGACTATCTCAACGCGCTCTTCGATCTCTGCTAGAGCGATTTGGAGGTTGTACGTCGCTAGCGAAAACAGTCCAACCACATACAGCGCTAACCCGACCATGCCGGCAGACAGAGCCGTGAGTATAGGCGCTCGCCTGAACGCCGTCATTGCCTCACGGATTGCATACATTAGTGGGTCCCGGCTTGACTGATATTCGAGTCAGATACTAGTCTGCCCTCGTCAAGCTCAATTACGCGGGCACTAGGGTGGCGCCCTATCAACTCTAGATCGTGTGTGGCCATAAGCACGGCCATTCCGCTTGCGTTGATCTCCCAAAACAAGTCGAGGATTTCACTAGTTGCTTGGTCGTCTAAGTTTCCTGTAGGTTCGTCGGCAAGGAGGATTTCCGGTTCGTTTGCGAGGGCTCGAGCGATCGCAACTCGCTGACGTTCCCCACCGGACAACTGCTCCACCAGTGCACCTGTTTTGGGGGAGAAACCCACCTGGGCCAGAAGTAGGTTTGCTCTCGCAGGGATAGCTTTTCGTGGTGTTCCTGTTACTTCGAGTGCGAAAGCTACATTCTCAAGTGCGGTCCGGCCGGGAAGGAGTCGAAAGTCCTGAAATACCATTCCAACGAGGCGACGAACCTTCCATAGATCTCGCTGTGTGATGTGATCGGAAGAGTATCCATCTACGTTGACTTCTCCGTAGCTAGGACGGTCCGACATATGGATGAGTCGCATAGTAGTGGACTTGCCCGATCCGGAATGCCCGGTGAGAAAGGCGAACTCACCCTTTTCCACACGCAAGGAGACATCGCGCAGAGCGTACCCTCGATGCGGATACTCTTTTGATACACGAGTGAGTTTGATCACCGGATTGGGTTGCGAAAGGGCTTAACCATTCTCCGGAGACAAAGCTTAGACATCAGTCGATGGGGTGTCAAAGCGATTGCTTGCAAGTCGATGAGCAAGGGTGAGAGCTTTGATCATTGAGGTGGGATCAGCTTCGTCAGAGCCCGAAATATCGAATGCCGTTCCGTGGTCTGGTGATGTTCTGATGAACGGTAATCCGAGTGTCACATTGACTCCGGTCCCGAAAGAGACCGTCTTGAAGGCGGCCATCCCTACGTCGTGGTATGGAGCTATCACCGCATCGAACTCTCCAGACAGCGCGCGCCTAAAGACTGTGTCGGCAGGTAGTGGACCTTCGACGTTCACTCCCGAAGCGTCGAGGGACTCTAGCGCCGGACCATAGATGTACTCCTCCTCGTCACCGAAAAGGCCACCATCTGAAGCATGTGGATTTAGGGCACACATGCCGAGGCTAGGATCAGTGATCGCCCAGTCCTCCACTAATGCGGTATGCAGCAGGGTCGACTGATGGACCAAGAGGTCTGTAGTTACGGCGTCCGGGACCGAACGGAGTCGGATATGTGTCGTTCCAAGTAGCACACGGAGCGGTGCCCCAAGTCGTGTCGTCTCTGCTGCCATGAGCATGCCTACTTGATCTGTATTTGCCAGTGAGGCAATCATCTCGGTCTGGCCGGGAAAAACTCTGCCACTGAGCCTCAAGGACGGCTTGTGCAGTGGACTCGTTATGATCCCTTGGATTTCACCCGCTAGGGCTGCCTCAACAGCACTTTCGATTGAGGAGGCAGCAATATCTGCGGCCCATAACCCGTCTCTTGATCTTTTTTGTCCCTGTGCCTCGAAGGTCTCTAGAGCTTCGTGGGGTAATGGTCCATTGGGTCCAAATACAACGATGTCCGCGTCGGGTAGTGTTTTACTTAAGTGAGCTAGGCCCTTGCGAGCTACTTCCGGACCAATCCCACGCGGGTCCCCCGGTGTGAGGGCGAGACGAGCGCTCACCTACATGCGGATGTCTATATGCGTTCGCGCTCTAAGCTCACGCATGATGCGCTCGATCTGCCGCTCCTGTTGTAACTGCGCCGCGAGCTGGGCTTTTAGATCTTCAAAGGTGTAGGCTCCAGCTTCTCGTACCTCGGTTACCGAGACTACAGCATAGCGAGTCTCTCCATTCGGAAGTTGATACTCAAGGGGGCCTACCAGATCACTCTGGTTTGCTGTACGAAGCATCCCGTACGCCGGGGGAAGCTCATCGAGTTGCTCAAAGGCAAGCGTGATTGAGTCAGGGGCGGCTTGATCTGAAAACTCTTCGTAGAGTTCGATCATGGGTGTTCCTGATTCTGCTTGCTGTCTAACAGACGTAGCCGTCTCGCGCGCTATAGCGAGGTCTTCTTCCGTCTTTTTTGGAATGATTAGGATGTGCCGCGCATTCCGCTCCCCGGGCCGCATTCGCTCGACCTTGATGATGTGGAAACCGAAATCGCTTTCTACTACATCACTGATTTGGCCGTCTAGCAGGTTGAATGCTGTCTCCTCAAATTCGCGCACCATTCGCCCACGTCGGAACCAACCCAGATCCCCTCCCAGCGCTGCACTTCCAGGATCTCCGCTGTATTGGATCGCGAGCTCTGCGAAGTCCTCTCCCGCTCTGACCCTCGCCAAAAGTTCCTCTGCTAGCGCACGGGCTGTGTCTATCGCGGCTTCGGTCGCGACGGGCTGGACCACCACCTGTCTTATTGTCATTAGCCTTGGTCGCTGCTCTAGTTGGCCTCGAGCTTCCTGAAACCGTTCGAGTAAATCTTCTTCCGAAACTTCGACCGGTTGCGCCTCACGGAGGCGGGACTGATAGAACAGTTGTTCTATCTGCCGCACCCGCTGCTCGTTACTGAGGATATCTCTGTACTCTGTGAGTGTTAGTGCCTCTGCGGAGAGTGCTTCCTGCAATTGGATTTGCCCTCCGAACTGAGTCGTGAGTTGAGTGATTTGTTCGGTGACTCGCTCGTTGATTGCCTCGTCACTGACTTGCAAAAGTGAGTCGCTTGCGGCCGCTTGAAGAACGAGTAAACGGTCGATGAACCGATTGAGAATCTGCTCGAAAAGGACGTCGTAGTCTGCGGTGCCCGGGCTCGGAACCGGTGCGCCTCCAAGCTGCATTCTCTGAATCTCTTCTTGGACCTGCGTCTGGACGATTGCTGAGTCTCCAACTACCGCGACTAGACGGTCGACGACATCTAGGTCTTGCAGTTGGGCTTGACCCGCACGCGGAAAGAGAAGGATTAGTCCGGTTGCTAGGACGTTTAATTTCATCATCAAGTCTCGTAAACCTCCACCATTGAAGGGTTCCTGCTATCGTCCGATCGTGTCGGCTGTGGTTGATGTGGTAAGGGTTTCCTCCACGGGAGAGAGTTGCCGGGCAGCTCTTATCTGAGCGACATCGAGTACCACTTGGCCTACCCCTTCGTCGAACACTCCGCTCGAACTCCCTTCGCGCAGTTGGAAACCTACAAGCCCTAGGGGAACGATCTGTGTTGCCCCCGATAGATTATCCAGTAAAGCGTTTTCTACTGCACGGGCGAGAGCGATCTCTAGAGCCTCTCCTGGAGCTTGGTCGAGGTCTAAGAAGCCGAGTACACGCGCCGCATTACGGAGCTGGCTACCCGCTTCTTTTATCATGGCTTCTACACTGTCTCGGGCCGGCCGTAGCCCCTCAGATTCCGCCTCACGGATGAGCAGGTCACGCCGTGCTAGGCTGCGAAGAAATTCCATCAACTGATCGTCGGAACTCTCCGAAAGCTGCATCGGGAGTGTCGGTGACTCCAGTTGTATAAGTGTTTTCATATCTCCTACGGATACGGATCCCCCGTCCCACTCAATAACAGGGCGGCGGGTGGCGCGCCCCGATAGTGAAGAGCTTGGGTTCTCAGCCAACTCTCGGACGATTTCGATCGCGCCTTCGGCAATCATGGGTGCAGCCCGGTCGTACAGACTGGCCACGAAGGCCGATTCTGCCTCCTGTACAGTCCTTGCTTGTACCTGGCTCCGGTATAGAGTTGCTGCTTCTTCGAATGCCCTGAAGCGGCGCTCTTCTAGACGGATAATGTGGAGTCCCATCGGTGTTTCTACTACCTCGCTGATCTCACCTGGCTGTAAAGCCAGCACTGCCTCCTCGAATGGAGCCACCATATCGCCACGGCCAAATGATCCTAAGTCACCTCCGTTCAATGCTGTCCCCGGGTCTTGGCTGAGTTCTCGTGCCAGTCCTGAGAAGTTTTCTCCTCTAAGGACTCGATCTCGGACACCGGATAGCGCTGCTGCGACGCTGTCTCTTTGGACTTGCGTAGCTCCGATGGGCAGTCGGAACATTATGTGCCTTGCCCGCATCTCAAGCGCTGGCTCTTCGGTCTCGTAGAGCTGTCGGAGTTCCTCTTCTGTCATAAAGGTGTCTACTTGGATCACTGAGTCACGCAGTTGGAAGACCATCACCTGCTGTGCCTGCCGCATGACTAGTGGTTCGAAGTCGAGCATAGAAAATGTAGAGTCGGTCGCGGTCGCTTCGGCTAGGAGGGTGTAGTTTAACCATAGCTCGGCCACCGCTTTGACGACGCCGGCATCAGCTGCAAGCCGTTCTTCATCAACTAGTAGGTCGACAGCGTCGTCTATGCTCAGCGTATAGTTATCTACCATTGCTACTAGTCCATCGGTATTCTGTTCGCCTGAGCAACTGATTGTCAGGACTCCCACTGTCAGGACCAGGATTATTTTACGATTCATTCGTGATTCCAGTTCTGCGTACCGTCGTGAAAACTCATGCCGCCTTATCTCTTGAGGCGTAAAGTGCCGATAGGGCTATGACGACTACTTCTATCATCGGCTCAAACCCCTCTCGGGTTAGCGTAATGGATAGTGGATGCATTCGGAGCACTTCCATACTGACCTGTCTTTCTCTCAGAGGTCCTTCAAGATTCGCTATCTTGGGCACTACCCCCTCTCTGAATGAGAGCCGCGCCCAATCCTCTCGAACGATAACCCTCTCCAGTCCGAGAAGCTTACCTAGGGTTCGGATCTCGGCTGCGTCCAGAAGACGTTTGACTTCGTCCGGTAACCGACCATACCGGTCAGAGAGCTCATCACGAAGTGCTTCGATCTCGGCCTGCGTTTCCGCTTTCGAGAGCCGTCTGTAAAGATGAAGCTTTTGGTGAGAATCAGGAACATATTGGTCTGGAAATAAGGCAGCTCCAGCCACTGTGACGTCTGGGACGGGCCACTCAATCTCGGCTTCCCCTTTTTCTATGCGTTTTACAGTCTTCCTCAGTAATCGCATATAGGCGTCGAGTCCGATCTGGCTAGCGAAGCCAGATTGATCTGCCCCCAGAAGGTTGCCCGCACCTCTAAGCTCTAGGTCACGCATGGCCACCGAGTAGCCAGCACCGAGTTCGGTATACTGCTCAAGGACACGAAGTCGCCTCTGCGCGTCTTCATTTACGTCATTTGGTACTAGTAAATAACAGTAGGCCCGTCGGTCAGAGCGCCCCACACGACCTCGAATTTGATACAGCTGTGAGAGACCGAATCGGTCAGCCCGGTCGACGATTAGCGTGTTGGCGTTAGGCACGTCGAGCCCGTTCTCAATGATCGACGAACACACGAGGATGTCGATCCCACCATCGACAAAATCCCTCATGATTTTATCTAGTTCTCCTCCCGCCATCTGGCCATGTGCGATACCGATTCTCGCTTCTGGGATGAGCTCCCGGATCTCCTCGGTCACCGTGTAAATCGTGTCTATTCGGTTGTGTAGGAAGAATGCCTGACCACCGCGATCGAGCTCACGATACAGCGCCTCTGCAAGAAGTTGGTCCGTCCACGGGATCACGTTCGTAAAGATCGGCATTCGGTCTCTGGGAGGTGTCCGGATCAGCGACAGGTCACGGACCCCGGATAAAGACAGGTAGAGTGTGCGCGGGATTGGCGTCGCGCTTAGCGTCAGGACGTCAATGGAATTTTTTAGTTTCTTCAGCTTTTCTTTGTGCTTCACACCGAACCGCTGTTCTTCGTCGACTATCAGTAGACCAAGATTCTTGAAGACTACATCCTCTGAAAGAAGTCGGTGTGTTCCAATGACGATGTCTGTCTCGCCTCCAGCCAGCGCTGCCAAAACCTTTTTTTGCTGCTTCCCAGTCTGAAAGCGACTCAGTGAACCCACACGGACCGGATAGTCAGCGAGGCGTTCTCCGAACGAATGTCGATGTTGCTCGACTAGGATAGTGGTGGGTGCTAGCACAGCTACCTGTTTGCCGTCTTGGACCGCCTTGAAGGCTGCCCTGATAGCGATTTCAGTCTTTCCGTACCCCACGTCACCGCAAACGAGTCGATCCATGGGCCTTGGCGCTTCCATGTCTCTTTTGACGGCCTCTGCTGCCTTCCTTTGATCGGGCGTGTCGTCATATAGGAAGGACGACTCCATTTCGAGTTGCCAGCGGGTATCTTCACTGAATGCGTGCCCGTTTACTGTCTGTCGGCTAGCATATAGCTCGAGCAGTTCTGTGGTCATCTCCTCGATCACCCGCTCTGTTTTCTTGCGGAGGGTTTTCCACCGTTTCCCGCCAATCCGATGGATACGCGGCGGCTTTGCATCTTCAGATTCTCCGACCCAGCGTTCTATTAAGTCAAGCTTGGTGACGGGTACTCTGAGCATATCGCCTGCTGCGTACTCGATAACCATGACCTCGAGCTCTTGACTGGCGATATGAATGTGTTCCAGACCTTGGAATCGTCCCACTCCGTGATCCATGTGCACTACGAATGCTCCAGGGCTCAGTTGAGCGAGGCTTTCAATTGCGATAGAGCCGCGGAACTTTCGGTTGCGGCGGACCCGGCGGGTGCGTCGAAAGACCTCGTGATCACTTAAAACTCTAAGCGGTGGGTCACTGCAAAGGATTTCGAATCCGCTTGCTAGGGCACCGAGCCCAAGGCTCGTCCCCGACGGAATTCTTTTGAGGCCTCCAAGGATTTCTTCAAGTCGTTGGAGCTGACCACCATTCTCACATAATATTATACTGGCAAATCCTTTGTGAGAGCCCTCCTGAAGGTAGTTTTCCAGCCTCCCCATGTCCCTGTCGATTTCGGGGGGTTCCACAGAGTTGAAACACAAAGAGGTGCTTAGCCTCTCGGTTAAGTCGATACGTGAGAATCGACTCAACCGATCTGAAAGCGTGTCTGAAGGGATGAAAAAGTGGCTCGGCAATTCTGGTGACGCTCCAGAGTCGACAAGATTGTCGTAGAGGGTAGAGACTCGGGCCCATCTCTTATTGAAGTCTGCGTCCATGTCCCACTCACCGACCTTAACAAGAATTGCACCAGAGGGAAGTATCTCCACTAATGACGCTGACTTGTTCTCGTTTACTTCTTCTTGGGTATTCGGACGTCGTAAGTCGACGGGGAGTATGTGCGTTTCCTGAAGGGTTCCGTTCGACCGTTGGTCTGTCACATCAAAGGTGCGGATAGACACTATCTCGTCACCCCAGAATTCGAGTCGTACGGGGTCGCCAGCGGATACAGAGAAGACATCTAGGATACCTCCGCGCACTGCGAAGTGCCCTACTTGCTCGACCAGGGAAACGCGTTCGAACCCTCTTTCCTCGAGCGCCTTGGACAAGCTTCCGAAGGGCAACTGGTCGCCGACCTTGTAAGTAGAGCGCAGTTCGGTCAGATGAGCAGGTATCGGAACTCTCTCTTGCAGCGCGCGCGATGAGGTGACGATGACACGGGCGCGCCCGGAGAGGATAGCCTCGACGGCTTCGACCCTCTGGCCTCCGATTGCGAAGTGCGGTTGGGAATCCTCGTACGGCAATGTTTCTTCTTGGGGGTAGTGAAATATCTGCTCGATATTGTCGAGGAGCGCTTCTAGGTCGCTCTGAAGAGAGAGCGCATCGTGTGGAGATTCGCATATTGTCACGAAGGTCTTTCTCGGATGGGCACGATGCAAAGCTGCGATGGCCGCAGATCCTAGAGAACCGATCGCTCCGCCCAATTCCCGCCTGGTTCCTGGCGGCGGCAGATCTGCACTCAACCTTTTGACCGCAGGAGAGGATTCGAGTGCTCTGAGGAGGAGGCTAGTCTCCACTTTCCGTGCTCCCGGAGGACCCGCCAAGGCGACTCAAGGGGCTGGCCGGTCCAGATGTCGCCATAAGTGCTTCAGCCATCAGCAGAAGCAACAATCCAAGTAGCAGCGGCCACCATAGCTCTGGACCTTGTCGTGCTCTGTAAACCGAGAGGTCCCAAGCCTCGGTGCGATCTATAGGTATTACGCTCTTTCCTATTGCCTCCTGAAGGTCCGAGACTTCAATCGGTTCGAGAAAAGACTCTGAGGAAGGTGGATTTAGCGCTAAGATTGATAGGACGGAATCCTGCCTGACAAAGGTATAGAAGCCGGCTTCTCCTGCGCCTCGCACTGTGCGAGTTCCGTCTATTTCGACTTCTCGACCTGACGGGAACCTCACGTGTGTCGCTGCTGACGGGACTGGAACTGTTGATCCTGTTAAATATGCATTGAGTAGGCCGCTTGATCCTGCCCATTCACTAGTTATC
>MDTA01009072.1_pt1 | contig 19777 bp, 15 predicted proteins | sample 811151 | NCBI WGS metagenome assembly MDTA01 (sample SAMN05326648, study PRJNA326480) | marine metagenome | isolation source: seawater | place: Indian Ocean: South | collected 2010 | reverse complement strand
CCAGTAAAGCGCAAAGTCATCCGGAAATGAGCTGGCGACCGGCACATCCATGGGCTCGATAATGTGCCCCAGCTTTTCCAGGTAGCGGGCCGTCTGCTCAACGGTTTGCCGGGTTTCCGTATCGGTGGGGTGGCCGTTGATAGAATCCAGCACCAGGCCAATGCGCAGTTGCCGGCCAGAGGGACCATGTACATGCCCGATGGCAGGGAGTTTCCGGTTTTTGAACCAGGACTCTGCGTGCGCCAGGAAGCCGGCGGTATCACGTACCGAACGGGTCACGACGCCATCACTGATGATATTGACGGGCAAATCCCGGGCGGCATCATTGTCCACTACGCGCCCTCGTGTAGGTTTCAGGCCCACCAATCCGCAACAGGCCGCCGGTATGCGGATCGAGCCACCACCGTCATTGGCGTGGGCAATGGGCACCACACCGGCTGCCACCAGGGCGGCAGCGCCGCCCGAAGATGCGCCGCAGGAATAGTCCAGATTCCAAGGGTTGCGAGTGGGGTTCCCCTGGGCGGGCTCCGTTGAGGCGTTAAAGCCGAATTCCGGCAGTGTGGACTTGCCCAGGCAAACATAACCCTGCGCCAGCATCTGCTCGGCAAACGGGCTGGTTCTTTTCGCCACCCGGGGCGGGACTGCTTGTGACCCGTGCCCGGTGGGCAAACCCTCAACGTCTGTGTTGTCCTTGATATAAGTAGGTACACCGGCAAAGGGGCCAGTCTGGGCGTCCGGTCGCTGGCTCTGTGTCAGCGCTGGCTGATAACGTTCAGCCACCACACCATTGATCACCGGCGCTGCCAGCCGTGCCCGCTCAATTGCCGCTGCCGTTACTTCCTGTACCGAAACCTCGCCTGAACGAATCCGTTCGGCAAGGGCGGTGGCGTCGTTGTCGGCCATCGCGTCGTTGCGGAAACAATGGAAGCGGGTACTGGCTGGCTGATTCATGGCGGCTCCTGAATGTAAAAACAGAGGCTTACTAACATAACTCAGGCTTAAACATGACGATATGTCATTTCAGGTATGGCGTCACAAAACAGGTGCAAAAGGTGGGTTTGAAAGGATTGCGTCCCGTCTCTTTCAATGCAGCGTCAAGCACAGTAAGCTGGTTGCCAACCTACTGAACCAGAATGAATAATGGATCTGATTGAGCCTGCTGTCCGGGTTTTCCTCGGCGTCTTTTTCCTGATGATTGGCCTGCAGTTTGCCGCCCGTACACTCGGCCTGTATTCGCGACTGGGCTTCTCACACATCAACTATGGCAAGACCGGGACGGCCACCTGGTGGCATCGTCATATCTTCAACCTGTTCCGGGCTGCGATCCTGCTGATGTGCCTGGCCAGGATCTGGGTTGATCTGGACGCCTGGCTGGGCGTTTTCCCCCTGCTGTACCACTGGCCGGTGTTACTGGCGGGCGCCGTTTTGCTCCTGGTTTCCTATACCTCGGTAAATTACCTGCAGGCTTACATGCATGAAGACTGGCGTTCCGGCATTGATGACCACCACGGCAGTGGGCATCTTCTTACCGATGGACCATTTGGTCGCAGCCGGAACCCGCTGTTTCTGGCGGTGATGACGGGGCAGTTGGGGTTCTTTCTGGCGTTGCCCAGCGTGTTTTCGCTGGTGTGCCTGGTGACTGGCGTGCTGGTGATCATGCGCCAGGCCAGGGAGGAAGAGAAAGCCCTGGCCAGGCGTTTTGATGAACAGTACGAGGCCTATTGCAAACGGGTGCCCCGCTGGTTCTGACTGTCGGGTTCAGGATGCTTTGTTCCGCGCTTCCTTGATCACGTCGTAAGCGTGGCTGATTTCACGGGTTCGTTCTTCCGCCATTTCCCGCATACTTTCCGGCAAGCCGCGTCCGGCGAGTTTGTCCGGGTGGTTTTCACTCATCAGTTTGCGGTTAGCGCGCTTGATCTCGGCGTCTGAGGCCTCTGGCGAGACGCCAAGAACCTTGTAGGCATCATCGATCTGCTGGCTGCTGGAATAATTGCGGGTACCGCCCGCCTGGCCGGCATGGGCGCCACGCAGCATAGCTTCAAGCTGGTCGACCTGACTTTCCGGCAGCCCCAGCCCACGGGCGATACGAACCAGCATTTCGTGCTCGGCCGGATGTACCTGCCCGTCTGCGGCAACCGCAGACACCTGTACCTGCAGAAACATCTGCAACAGCACCGGCTGGCGGCCGGAAGCCTGCATGAAGCGCTGGAGTTCGGCGTCCAGGTCGAAGTCCGATGCTTTACCCCGGTTGAACGCTTCCTTGGCCATGGCTTTCTGGGATTCGTTCAGGCGAAAGCGAATGAACATGGCCTCTGCCATCTGGATTTCATCCCGTGAGACCACGCCATCGGCCTTGCACAGGGCGCCCATCACCGCGAACACGGATTCAATGAAACCGGCCTGCAGCCCCTGAAGCTTGCCCAGCAGTCGGCTTTTCATGCGCTGGAACAGGAACGCACCAATGGCTGCGCCAACCAGAAAGCCGGGGAATCGACCAAAGGCATAACCGATCAGACCGCCAAAAATGATTGCGAACAGCATTCTCTATCCTTCGTTGAGTAAACAGTCCTGAGAATATACGTGTTTTTGGTCAGGGCTTCATGAACAGGCTTTCATCCACGGCATCAATCTGCTCGGCCTTCAGGTGCTGGGCACCGTAGCGCCGATAGGTTCCGGAGCGCACGAAGAGCAGGAATACGTCCCGGTCTATATGGCCCTGTCTGGTCATGTTATCCATGATGTTCAGCGCTTCAGACAGTGTCTTGCCCTGCTTGTAAGGGCGATCCACGGCGGTCAGCGCCTCGAAGATGTCAGCTACGGCCATGATTTTCTCGGGAATGCTCATATCCTCACCGCTCAGGCCGAAGGGGTAGCCCTTGCCGTCCACACGCTCGTGGTGGGTGCCGGCCAGCCGGGGCACACGGGCCAGACGGTCTGGCAGGGGCAGGGCATCCAGCATGCAGATGGTCTGCACGATGTGTTCGTTGATACGGAAGCGCTCTTCTTCCGTCAGGGTGCCGTACTGGATGGTCAGATTGTGGAGTTCTCCCCGGTTATCGGCATACTCAGGCAGCTTCATGTCAAAGCCCCAGAGATTGCGCGGGTCGTCCCGCTGGACCGGAGGCACCCGGTCGCCCCAGGTGCGAATATGCCAGGGTTTGTCTGCCAGCAGTGGCTCGGTGGCGGGCAGTGCCGCTTCCGGAGAATCCGCCAGGGCTTGCTGCTCATCCCCGGAGAGGCCCAGCCGGTCACTGAAATGGCGTTGCCAGGTCTGGGCTCCGATCTGGCGAATGCGCGCTACATCCTCGTCCGACATGGACTCACTGCCCACATTGGCGTTTGCCAGGAAGCCAAAGTCAGCCTGCAGTTTTGCCTGGGCCTCATCTCTGTAACGGGCAGCCTGGGTCGGGTCTTCTCCATTCAGGCAGGCTTGAAGGTAACGGACCTCGGCATCCCGGTGCAGGATTTCAAAGCGGGCCCGGATTTCGTGGATGCGGTTGTAGATGGTTTCCAGCTTTACGGCTTTGTCGACCACATATTCCGGGCTGGTGATCTTGCCGCAGTCGTGCAACCAGGCCGCCAGGTGAAATTCGTAACGTTCGTCTTCGTTCATGCGGAAATGGGCAAAAGGCCCTTCCGATGCCTGCTCTGCCACCTCCGTGATCATCTGGGCGAGCTTGGGTACCCGCTCGCAATGACCGCCGGTGTAGGGCGACTTGGCATCAATGGCGCTGGCCACCAGGCGGATAAACCCATCGAGCAGGGCCTGCTGGCTTTCGATCAGTTCACGGGTTTCGATGGCAACTGCGGCGGAGCCGGCAATTTCATCCACGAAAACAATCAGGTCATCACTGAGATGGGTGTGGTCGCCCACTTCCATTTCGATGATCAATGCACCAATGAGTTTCTTGCGTCGATTACGCAGGATGGCAAACACCGGGTGGCCGGATATGTGGTTTCTTAGCTGGCGAATGATCTCGTTATCGTCTGCCACCTGGTTGATGGCTGGCAGGCTGGCGGGCAGTTCAAGTCCGCGGTTAACAGCCAGGTCGAGCTTATGTTCATGGCTGCTGTACAGGTAAATCGCGCCCCGTTCCTGGCTGACGATGGCGATGATCTGATCAAGAATGTCGCGTAACAACTGGTTCAGATCCTGGCCCCGGTTGAGCACCGTGGCGATGTTCTGGAAGCTTCGGATGGTGCGGGCCATGTCATCCAGGGCAATGCTGAGTTCCGAGGCTTCCCGGATATGGGACTCCGAGCGGATTGGCGTGTCAAAGCGGAAGCGGGAGAGGCTGCTGACCCGGTCGGTCAGGCGTTCAAGGGGTTTGCCCACCTGGCGCCCCATAAACCAGCCAAGTATCAACAGCAGAAGCGCTATGCCGCCGGCGATCGCGGTCTGGCGGGCAAGGGCGGCCCAGACATCGGCCAGCAGTTCATCCGAGGGAATGGCGACAACCACGGAGAGTGCTTCATCGGGCAGGGTTCCAAGTCGCTCGGCCATGCCATACCAGTCACGGCCCTGCTGCTGAAAGCGGCGGATTTCCCGGTTGGTGCCAGGCTCAAGCACCTGGCGGATCACGGCATCGGGCTCGGTGTTACCGTCGGCGTCTGCAAGCAGTTCCCCGGAGGCGCTGACAATGGCCAGCCGGCTGCCTGGGGTCTGTTTCAGCTCCGCCAGTTGCGAGCCCAGGTCGGTCACGGTGACATCAACACCCAGCACGGTACCCGGGATACTGGCGGCCCTCTGAGACAGGGTCAGCCCGGTTTCCTGGGTGGTGAAAAACACATAGGGCGCTGATAGCTGCAGCGAATCTCCGGCCCTGGCTGCCTGATACCAGGGGCGCTGGCGGGGATCATAGTCGTAATCCGGCAGCGAGCGGCGTTCGAGCAGTTCCAGGTCGCTGTTATAGAATTGCCAGATTCCCTTGCGCAGGTTGCCCTGGTATTCCAGGCTTTGCAGCAGATAGCGACTGGTTGCGGGGGCGTCCGGAAACTGGAGTGAGCCCGAACTGCGAATCTTACGGAACAGGAAAAAATCGCCATTGTCATAGCCTGCGTATACCGCACTGACAATATCGCTGCTGGTGAGCACATCGGCAATCACCGGCAGGCGTTGCCGTCGTTGCTCAAGGGTGGAACTCCGGGTGAGTGGGTCGTGCCGCAACAAGGCCAGCGCCGTAGCCGGCGGTTGGGTAATGGCATTGATACGATCGTCCACGCTGAGAGCCAGCTGTCGGGCAGTGGCGGCGGCAGCGGTGACCTTGGCCTGTTCCATGCCCCGATAACTCTGGGCCACCAGTGTGATGGCCAGTATCAGCATTCCCAGGGTAATGGCAGAGGCTATCAGGAATGCCAGTGATACCCGGGCGAACTGTTTGTTGTGTGGCGGTTTTGTCTGTCTCACAGCGTCGGGATCCAACGACGGATGAAGGGTTCTCTAAGTGTAGACGCTCTGCGGGCGTTATTCTGATTTCAGAAGATAAACGGGTGGCTTATGACGCCAGATCTGTTTTCCGGGTTGAACGATCAACCGACAATGGAAGCCTTTGACGAGGGCGTGGTTGTGCTACGGCGCCATGCCGTGAAGCACCAGCAAGCCTTGATGCGAGATATAGAACAGGTGGCGCGACAGGCGCCGTTTCGCCACATGAAAACGCCGGGTGGCCATCAGATGTCGGCCGCCATGACCTGTTGCGGCCCCCTGGGATGGGTGACTGACGAGACAGGGTATCGCTACCAGCCTCAGGATCCCTTATCCGGGCTTCCGTGGCCGGCCATGCCCGAAAGCTTTGTCTCATTGGCCTGCAAGTCAGCCCGGGAAGCGGGATTTCCCGGCTTTGACCCGGATGCCTGCCTGATTAATCGCTATCAGCCAGGGGCCAAAATGGGACTGCATCAGGATAAGGACGAAAAAGACTTTGCCTGGCCCATTGTGTCGGTGTCTCTGGGCCTGCCCATTGTGTTTCAGTTTGGTGGACTCAAGCGCAGCGACCGCCCCGCGCGTATTCTGCTGGAACATGGTGATGTGGTGGTCTGGGGCGGCCCGGCCCGTTTGCGTTACCACGGCGTTCTGACTCTGAAAGCCGGTGAACACCCGGTGACCGGCTCGGCCCGCTACAATCTGACCTTCCGTAAGGCTGGCTGATACCTTATTGCAGCCAGGCCACCAACAGGCCTGCGGCCAGAGATAACACCATCGGGCCAGCCACCAGCAGACCGGTTTGTCGGTTGCCGATACTCCAGGCGATGCCCGATTTCACCAGATTATTCACCGCTGCCGCGATGACAATCCCCAGCACGGCTGCATCCATGCCCAGGCCATCGTTGGACATCCGGGTAAGAGACAGGGTGATGGCATCGACATCCGCCACGCCAGAGGTGGCGGCCAGGGCGTAAATGCCGACATCGCCAAAGGCATTCTTGAGGAATTCCCCCAGTAACAGAATGGCGGTCAGCAAGAAACCGAACACCAGTGCGGAAGAGAGATCCAGCGGGTTCTGGTTCATGGTGGGCTGGCTCACCTGCAGTTGCCGGGCGTTGCGGCGCCAAATGATCAGCGCGGGCACGTAGAGGAGGGCGGTCATCATGGCGACCGGCCAGATCAGGCTGGGTAGCAGTGCCTTGTTGATGACCAGGCAATAAACCAGAATCCGGGGGAACATGGTGCCGCAGGCAATCAGGATGCCGGCAGCAAACTGCGGGCTGAAGTCGGGATTCTTCGCCGATTGCCGGGCGAAGTGCAGGCTCAGGGCGGTAGATGAACTCAATCCGGCAAACAGACTGGTGAACAGAATGCCTTTGCGGGCTCCGGCAACCCGGATGGCAAAGTAACCGACAAATGAGATGGAGGCGATCATCACCACCATCCACCAGATTTCCCGGGGGTTCAGCACGCCACCCGGGCCCATGGCCTCGTTTGGTAGCAGAGGCAGCATCACCACCGAGATCAAGAGCAGTTTGAGGGCCGCGTCCAGTTCGCTGGCCTGAAGCTTGTGTACCCAGCCGTGGATTTCTTCCTTGTTGTCCAGAATGATGGCGGTGACCACCGCAGCAGCGGTGGCGATCACCGGATCCACCGCCACGGCAACAGCGCCGAAACAGAAGGTCAGCAACATGCCGACCATGCCGGTAATGCTGAAATTGCGGATGTGTTCCAGGCGCTCGCTGTAGGCCACCAGCCCCATGGCCACTACACTGAGTAGCAATACCGGAAAGGCCCAGGGGGTAATCTGCTCCGACAATACGGCGGCAATACCGCCCAACAGCCCGACCAGTGAGAAGGTGCGGATACCGGCAATGCGTTCCCCGGATTTCTGCTCCCGGGCATCCCAGCCCCGCTCCAGGCCAATGATGGCCCCGAGCAGCAAGGCCACGGCCAGATTGATGGTGGTCTGGTTGGCGTTTAGGAACTGGCTTGCTACATCGTCCATGTATTTGTCACCACAAAGATTATTTAAACGCATTCTAGGCAATTAGCGGCCCCGGCGGCACCCCCGGTCTGTCTGGATGGCCAGTCTGGCCATACTTTCAGGACGGTTTCTGGTACCCTTCGCGGCCCCGATCTGATATCCCCAGGAATTGAAAGCGACACCCCTGACCATGACAAACGCACTCAAGCAGAACTGGTTTTCGAACATCCGTGGCGACTTACTCGCCGGAACCGTGGTTGCGCTGGCACTGATTCCGGAGGCGATTGCCTTCTCTATCATTGCCGGGGTTGACCCGAAAGTGGGCTTGTATGCCTCCTTCTGTATTGCCGTGATTATTGCCTTTGTAGGTGGCCGCCCGGGAATGATCTCGGCGGCCACCGGCGCCATGGCGCTGCTGATGGTGACGCTGGTGAAAGAGCATGGGCTGCAATACCTGCTGGCGGCAACCCTGCTGACCGGTGCGATCCAGATTGCCGCCGGCTACCTGAAACTGGGCGGCTTGATGCGGTTTGTATCCCGTTCAGTGGTGACCGGGTTCGTGAACGCTCTGGCCATCCTGATTTTTATGGCCCAGTTGCCGGAACTCACCAATGTGACCTGGCATGTCTACGCCATGACCGCCGCTGGTCTGGCTATTATCTATCTCTTCCCGCTGATACCCACTGTGGGCAAGTTGATTCCGTCTCCGCTGGTTTGCATCGTCGGTTTGACCATTGTCTCCATGGTTATGGGGCTGGATATTCGTACCGTAGGTGATATGGGGGAATTGCCGGATACCTTGCCGATTTTTCTGTGGCCAGACGTACCGCTGACGCTGGAAACCCTGATGATCATCCTGCCCTACTCACTCGGTCTTGCCGTGGTAGGGCTGCTGGAATCCTTGATGACGGCGACGATTGTCGATGATCTGACGGACACTACCAGCGACCGTAACCGCGAGTGCAAGGGCCAGGGCATTGCCAATATCGGTTCCGGCTTGCTGGGCGGCATGGCAGGCTGCGCGATGATCGGTCAGTCCATCATCAACGTGAAATCCGGTGGTCGCACACGTTTATCCACGCTCACGGCCGGGGTCTTTCTGCTGATTCTGGTGCTTGTGCTCGACAAGTGGCTGGTGCAGATTCCGATGGCCGCCCTGGTGGCCGTGATGATTATGGTCTCCATCGGTACCTTTAGCTGGGATTCCATCCGTAATCTCAGGGAGCATCCATTGTCCACCAATATCGTGATGCTGGTTACGGTCATTGTGGTCGTCGCCACCCACAACCTGGCTTTCGGCGTGCTGGCCGGTGTCCTGCTGGCGGCCCTGTTCTTCGCCAACAAGGTTGGCCATTACATGCTGGTGACCTCCGAGCTGGACGAGGCAACAGACACCCGTCGCTATACCGTGGTGGGCCAGGTGTTTTTCAGTTCCTCGGAAAAATTCCTGGAATCCTTTGACTTCAAGGAAGCGGTGGACAATGTTGTGATAGACCTCAGCCGCGCGCACTTCTGGGACATTACCGCCGTTGGCGCGTTGGACAAGGCAGTGATCAAGTTCCGCCGTGAGGGTGCGGATGTGGAAGTGATTGGCCTGAATGAGGCCAGTGCCACCATCGTTGACCGCTTCGGGGTGCACGACAAGCCCGACGCCGTTGACCAGCTGATGGGGCACTGATATGACTCAGACCAAAGAAAACTCTGACATTCGCAGCAATAATAACAGCCAGAATCAGGCGCAAGGCGAGGCAGCTATGACGGCAGACAAGTTGAGAATTGTGGCGTGTATTGACGGTTCACGGGCTGCCCCCGCGGTGTGCGACTTTGCCGCCTGGGCCAGCCGCCACATGGACACGCCGCTGATGCTGCTGCATGTTCTGGATGAAGAACGGTATCCGGCCGAGCCGGATCTGGCTGGCAGCATCGGCCTTGGCAGCCGCGAGCATTTGCTGGATGAGCTGGCGGAGCTGGACCGTAAGCGCTCCAAGCTTGCCCTGGAGCATGGCCACCACATGCTGGACGAAGCAGAGGCCAGGGTAAAAACTGCGGGTATTGGCGAGACGGTCAAGCGCCAGCGCCATGACAACCTGGCCGAGGCTCTGACCGCGCTGGAAAAAGAAACCCGGCTATTTGTGATGGGGTTGCACGGTGAAAGCAGTTCCGATCGCGATGTGCACATCGGTAGCCAGCTTGAGACCGTGATCCGTAGTGTGCATCGTCCGATTCTACTGGTGCCAGATGAATACAGCGAGCCGAAAAGTGCCATGGTGGCCTTTGATGGTTCCGCGACCGCCTTCAAGGGCATTGAGATGATTGCGGCCAGCCCGGTGTTACGGGGCATGCCTTTGCACCTGGTGATGGTTGGAGCCGACACGGCCGATCGTTGGGAGCAACTGAAAAAAGCGGAAAAAATGCTGGAAGGCCTCGGTGTTGAGATCACGGTGGCTATCCGCGCTGGCGATGTGGAGCCCACGCTGCACGCCTATCAGGAAGAGCACAGCATCGACATTCTGGTGATGGGCGCTTACGGCCACTCGCGAATCCGCCAGTTTCTGGTGGGCAGTACAACAACCACCATGCTGAAAACCGCGCACAAGCCGCTGGTTATTCTCAGATAAGGAGCAACCATTGCTCACAGGCAGCCGAGAGGGGAAGCCGATGATCAGAAGGTTATTGCCCCTGATATCCCTGGTTGTCCTTGCTGGCTGTGCAGGAGGGATCAAGCCGATGGAACACGGGCCGGCAATACCGGTCGCCTCGGAGCCAGACGCTTTTCTGCAGTCGCAGAGCCAGGAGCGGGTCGGCGCCGGGCTGCCGGCGGTGAAGCTGCTGAACACAGGCCAGGATGCCTTTCTGGCCCGGGCTGCTCTGATCGAGACCGCCAACCAGCGCATCGACGCCCAGTATTACATCTGGAACGATGATGACAGTGGGCGTTACCTGGCCAGCCGTCTGGTTGCGGCCGCTGATCGCGGGGTGGTGATTCGCCTGCTGCTGGATGACATTAATGTTGCTGGCAAGGAATCCCTGTTCGCCCTGCTGGATGCCCATGCCAATATCCGTGTGCGTATATTCAATCCATCCCGGTCCCGGGATGGATTCGGTCGCTGGCTCTCGTTTATCACTGACTTTGATCGCATCAACCGGCGCATGCACAACAAAACCTTTGTGGTGGATGGTCTTGTGGGTATTGCCGGGGGCAGGAACATCGGGGATGAGTACTTCGATCAGCATCCGACACTGAACTTCCGGGACCGCGATGTTCTGGTGCTGGGGCCGTTGGCGGAGGACATGACCGCCAATTTTGAGGCCTACTGGGACAGTCCCTGGACCTTGCCGCTGGTAGAGCTTTATCCCAAGCCTGAACAGGCACAACCGAAGCTCAGCGTACTGATTGAATCTGCCGCCTCGCGGCATTACCAGATCGAGCCCCCAGGAAACCGGCAAACGGCAAGAACCTATCTGGCGACCTTGTTTGCCAACACCGTTTCCGCACCCGCCGAACTGGTGTTTGATCCGCCTCCCGAAGACCCGGATGCACCGGCAGAGGCTCCCCAGAGAACCGCACAAGCCCTGTATGATCTGGTAGAGGACGCTCGCTCCGAGATTTTGATTGAATCGGCGTATCTGATCCTCACCGACAACCAGCTGAAAGCGGTTGACGGAATTGGCAACGGTCGCCTGGAGGTCGCTGCACTGACCAACTCCCTGGCGACGAATGATCTGGTGACCAATCATTCGGGTTATGCCCGCTGGCGCCGGGCGATGCTGGAACAGGGTATTGAGCTGCACGAATTGCGACCGGATGCCCCTGCCTGCCAACGTTGGGTGGCCGCCAGCGCGGCCTGTGACGGCGGCGAGGTAAGCCTTCATTCCAAAGCGGTGGTGTTTGATCGGGAAACCCTGTTTATCGGGTCTTTTAACGTGAATCTGCGTTCCATTTATCTCAATGGCGAGACGGTGCTGGTGATCAAAAGCCCGGAGCTCGCCGGTGCCGTGGCGGACGATATCCGTTACGCCATGGAGCCCCGGAACAGCTGGCGGGTTGAGCTGAATGGCCAGGATGAGCTGGTCTGGCGGTCAGAAGGGCAGGAGGTGCAGCACGAGCCGGAGGTGGGTTTCTGGCGCCGGGCCATGTCGCGGATGCTGTCGTGGTTGCCTATCGAGAAATACCTGTAGCGGGGCTCAGGCTTCGTTGCCGGCAGCCACACCGGACGCCCAGGCCCACTGGAAATTGTGACCACCCAGGTGCCCGGTCACGTCCACCACTTCGCCAATAAAAAACAGATTCGGCCGGTCCAGAACCGCCATGGTTTTGGAGGAGAGCTGGCGCGTATCGACTCCGCCGAGGGTCACTTCTGCGGTTCGATAACCCTCGGTGCCGGCCGGTTTCACCGTCCAGTTGCCCAGAGTGTCGGCAATCTGTTCGATGTCCTGATTGCTGCAGCCCTGCAGTGGGCCATGCCAGCCCTGAAGTTCATTAAATGCCTGGGCAAAACGTTTGGGTAGATGCTGGTTGAGATACTGCGCCAGAGTGGATTGCGGCTTTTGCCTGCGAAGTGCCAGCAGGTCCTCCTGAATACGCAGGCCGGGCAACAGGTTGATGTGCACCTCATCCCCCGGCCGCCAGTAGCTGGACACCTGCAACATGGCCGGGCCACTCAGCCCCCGGTGCGTCACCAGCATGGGCTCGCGGAAATGCTGGTTGTGGCAGTGGGCATCCACAGGGCAACTGACGCCCGAGAGTGGTGCCAGTTGCTGTTTCAGCTCCGGTTGCAGGGTAAAGGGCACCAGCCCGGCCCGGGTCGGCAGAATGTTCAACCCGAATTTTCTGGCAAGCTCATAACCGAATCCGGTCGCGCCCATGGTGGGAATGGACAGGCCGCCGCAGGCAACCACCAGAGATTCGCAGCTCAGCACGCCGCTGCCGGTCACAACCTGATAGCCACCGGCCACCTCCCGTACCTTCTGAATCTGGGTCTTCAGCCGGATCTCCGCGCCCGCCCATTCACATTCGGTCAGCAGAACATTGAGGACATCTTTGGCGCTGTCCCGGCAGAACAACTGACCGGGCGCTTTCTCTTCGTACTCGACGCCGTGTCGATCCACCAGTTCGAGGAAATCCTGGGGCGTGTACCGCTTCAACGCCGAGATACAGTAATGGGGATTGTCCGAGAGGAAATTGGCGGGTGTGCTGTTCAGATTGGTGAAATTACAGCGCCCGCCGCCGGACATCAGAATCTTCTTGCCCGGTTTGTTGGCATGGTCCAGCACCAGCACATGCCGACCACGGTAGCCGGCGGTTGCCGCACACATCAGCCCTGCTGCGCCGGCGCCGATGATGATTACGTCATACGCTGAGGATGAACCTGCCATGATACTACTCGCCGTTGGTGAAAAACGCCGGGCAGTATACCAGCCTCACGGCAGGGGAACGGAGCCTTCCATGTAGAAGGCTGCCTGGCCAGAGATGGCGACCCGCTCGCCCCGGAGCTCGCAGCGCAGTTCGCCGCCGCGGGCAGAAACCTGGCGAGCCCTGAGTCCCGTTTTACCAAGCTTCTCAGCCCAGTAGGGCACCAACACGCTGTGGATGGAACCGGTCACGGGGTCCTCGTCGATACCGGCGCCGGGAGCGAAATAGCGGCTGACAAAATCGCAGTCCGTTCCCGGCGCGGTCACAATCAGGCCCTGGTTGCCCAGCTCGGCCAGTTTGCGGTTGTCCGGAGTTGCGCTCCGCACCTCGTTTTCGGAATCCAGCACCACCATGTAATTGGTGTCGTTAGGCACGTAGAAAGACTCGCCAGGTGCCCCAGGCAAAGCCTCCAGAATCAGCGCCGGCGTTGGCCTGTGCTCGAAGGGCAGGTTCGGGAAATCCAGCTCCAGCCAGCCTTCTGCCCGGCGGGTAACAGCCAATGGACCACTTCTGGAGTGAAAATTCACGGTGTCGGCCGGCCAGCTCAGCCGGTTGAACACCACCCACGCCGAGGCCAGTGTGGCATGGCCACATAACGGTACTTCCACCGCAGGGGTGAACCAGCGGATGTGAAAATCCGCCCGGTCAGACTCTGGCAACGGCACCAGGAACGCAGTCTCCGACAGGTTATTCTCCAGCGCTATTGCCTGCATCCGCTCGTCTGGCAGCCATTGGTCCAGCGGCATAACGGCCGCCGGATTACCGCCGAACAGGGTGTTGGTAAAGGCATCGACCTGATAAATCGGTGTGGTGTTCATAGGTTCTCCCTGTTGAGGTTGGTCAGATAATGTCTGGCTGGCGAACGGGCGAAGCGCTGTAATTCCTGCTCACTGTAGCAGTGGACTTCCGGCAGCGGGCGGTTGCCGGTGAGAATCCAGTGGTTGTGGCCGGCCGGGATTACCCGGATACCATCCCGGGCCAGCCCTTGTATGGTTTTGAGGTGGAGACCGTTGCCTGTCGTAGCGTCTGCACCGGCAAGGTTGAACAGATCCTTCCGACTGGCTCTGGGTCTATCCGGTTGTTGATTAAAACACTCGTGGGCTTGCTGTGCGTGTGCCATGGTGAAACTCCCTCTTCAGTGGATGGCTCTATTGTTCGCTTATCCGTGTTGCCATAACAGATTCAGTTAGCCAGGCATTGAATCGGTACAGATAACCTGTAATCTGAACTGTGCTGGCCGAAAAGTAGCCAATCTGTACTGCCTGAATTGACGCCGGATCTGCTGCAATAGACCTTGATTGGCCACTGCAAACAGGGAGAAGACCATGGGTGTGCTTTATAATCAGGTAGCAGATCAGCTGCAGGGGCTGATCCGTGATGGCGTTTACCGGGAGGGTGAGCGGTTGCCCGGGGTTCGGGTGCTCAGCCGCCAGTTCGGTGTCAGCATTTCCACAGTGCTTCAGGCCCACCAGACGCTGGAAGCCCGTGGCTATCTGCAGGCCAGGGAGCGCAGTGGCTATTTCGTAAAGTTGCCTGCCAGGGACGTGCCGGAACCCAGAATGTCGGAACAACGCAGCCAGCCGCTGCCGGTGTCTGCCCGGGAAATGACACTGGATCTGTGCGCGGACGAGCAAAAGCGCATGGTGCCGTTGGCAACCGCCATACCGCACCCGGATTACCTGCCGCTGCGGCAGATCCAGCAGAGCACCTTGTGGGCTGCCCGGCGGGGCCTGGAAACCCTGGACTACGCCTTCCCCGGCAAGGAATCCTTTCGCCGGCAGATTGCCCAACGCATGGCCAGCCTCGGCGTGCCGATTTCGCCAGACGATGTGCTCGCCACCAATGGTGCTCAGGAGGCCATCATCCTGGCCCTGCGAGCGGTCACCCAGCCCGGCGACATTGTGGCGGTGGAATCGCCTTCCTTTCCGGGAATCCTGCAGGCGCTGGAAGTGGTGGGGCTCCGGGTGATTGAGATTCCAACCCATCCCTCCGATGGTATCAGCCTGGAGGGGCTTCAGCTGGCCCTGGAGCAGTGGCCTCTGAAAGCCTGCGTGGTGGTGCCGAATCACAGTAATCCTATGGGTGCCAGGATGACGGACGAGCGCAAGCAACAACTGGTGGCCATGCTGGCGGCCGCCAATGTGCCGTTGATTGAAGACGATATCTATGGCGATCTGTACCACACGGGTGAGCGCCCGCGGCCCGCCAAGGCTTTTGATCGTGCAGACAACGTGATCTACTGCAGTTCTTTCTCCAAAACCATTTCACCGGGCCTGAGACTGGGCTGGATGATCCCCGGCCGACACATGGCCAGTGCCCGCCAGCACAAATATTTTGTCAACCTGGCAACCTCGTCCATTCCTCAGCTGGCGGTGGCGCATTTTCTGGAGCAGGGTGGTTACGATCGTTATTTGCGCGCTGCCCGCCAACACTACCGTGAGGTGACCGAACGGCTGCGTTCGTCCGTGGCCCGGTCGTTCCCGGAGGGCACGGCGGTCAGCCGGCCACAGGGAGGGTTTGTGCTCTGGGTGCAGCTGCCGGACGGTGTGTCCGGTACTGAAGTGTATCGGCGCGCCCGGGCCGAAAACATCAACGTGGCACCGGGGCTGATGTTCTCAACCACCAACAAGTTCGAGAACTGCCTGCGACTGAACGGTGGCAATCCCTGGACAGACCGGCTGGAGACCGCGGTGATACGACTTGGCTCCCTGGCCCACGAAGTCCAGCGTCATTCTGGCTGAGCGGGCTGCCTGAGTTCGAGCGGGTTCAACAGACCCGCGGCAATGGCCAGGCCGGTCACGTCTGGCAGACGCTCCGCACCAAGGCGCTTCATCACCCGGGCCCGGTACAGGTCGATGGTCTTGACGCTGACATCCAGCTGCTCGGCAATTTCCTTGCTGGTGTAACCCTGGGCCAGGGGCAGGAATACATCCTTTTCCCGGCGGGTCATGCTGGCAATCAATGCTTCGGTACTGGCAGCAGGCGTTGCGTTTGGTACAGGATCGTCGGCGTCCTGAAGGGCTTGTTGCACACTGTCCAGCAACAATTGTTCGTTGAATGGTTTTTCGATGAAGTCAAAAGCCCCGGACTTGAAGGCCCGTACCACAATGGGCACGTCGGCGTGGCCGGAAACAAAGATGATCGGCACGTCCAGGCCTCGTTTCTGCAACTCTTCCTGTACGTTCAATCCCCCCAGCCCCGGCATACGGATATCCAGAACCACGCAGCCAGGGCGCTGGTCTTCCACCGCATCAAGAAACTGGCGGCCATCGATGTAGGCTTTCACCTTCAGCCCCACTGATTCCAGTAGCCACTGGGTGGATTCAAGCATGCCGGCGTCGTCGTCGACCACGTAGACCGTGTTGTGCGTGTCTGGCATCAGGGTTTTTCTCCTGGCGGATGTGCGAAATCTGCGGTGCGATTTGGGGCGAGTCGGTGCTGGTTAGGCGGGAATCGACAGATCAATGACAGCCCGCCGGTTTCGGCGGGTATGGCGTCGAGAAAGCCGCCAAAACCTTCGATAATCGAACGGCTCATGGAAAGCCCGAGCCCCAGGCCTTTGGGTTTGCTGGTGAAAAACGGCTGAAACATCTGGCGTATGCCTTCGTCATCCAGGCCCGTGCCCTCGTCGGTGACCTGGATCAGGGTTTCGCGCTGATCGTTGATGCAGGTGGTCACCACGATATGGGACAGCCGGCCGGTTTCGCCACGGGCTTCGACATTGGCTTCTATGCCGTTACGGACCAGATTGATCAATACCTGCTCCAGCAGAACCGGGTCTGCGGTAATCACGGGAGAATCGGCGGCCAGATACTCCTGTAACCGGACCCCGTTTTTTTCAGCTTCCCACTGGCACAGTTTCACTACGTCGCTGATAACGGCATTGAGCGAGACCGGTGCCATGCGCTTCTGGCCCTTGCGCAGGAAAGCTCGTAGCCGTTTGATGACTTCTGAGGCCCGGTTGGCATGATGTACGATCTTCTGCAGACCGTCGTCCACTTTCAGCAGACGGTCCGGATGTTTGTCCGCTTCCTTGAGAAAACGCTGGCTGGCGCTGGCGAAATTGACGATGGAGGCCAGCGGCTGGTTCATTTCATGAGCAATGCTCGAGGCGAGCTCGCCCAGGGTGGCCAGGCGGGCGGTATGGGCCAGCTCGTCTGCCAGTCGGCGGTTCTGCTCTTCCGATTCTACCCGGGCCGTAATATCACGGGAGACACTGATCACTTCGACTACGGCACCGGTGTATGTCTCGCGGATGGCCCGGCTGGCAATTTCGAACCAGCGGCGGCTGCCGTCCCGGTGATGGAGTTCCAGAGTGAGGGTGGCGTAGCCGTCTTCCCGCAGGCGGTGGCGGGTTTGTGCCAGCTCTTCGGCCAGATTCTCCCCCTGGAAAACGTCTTCCAGGGCTTTGCCGCGCAGCTCTTCGGGCCAGTATCCCAGCAGCCGCCAGGAAGCGGGCGTGGCGTCGATAAAACGGCCATCCGGGGCATGGCGGGAGATCAGGTCGGTGGTGTTCTCAGTGATCAGGCGGTAAAGCCGGTTGGAGCGGACCGCCTGCTCCTGATCCCGAATGTCGTTGGTGGCATCGCGCCCGCGCACCAGAACCTGCGTGCCCTCTGGCAGGGGAATAAAACTCCACAGAACGATTCGATCACTGAACCGTGACTCCACATCCTCAATGGCCCGGCCCTGGCCGATGGCCGCCTGCACCAGCGCCTGAGTGTTTACCGGTAACAAAGCATCTGGTGTCTGTGCTTTACTGATAGTGAGCAACTCACGGGTGGCACGGTTGCAGTCGGATACCGTGGCGTCGGCTGCCAGAATCAGCGTGGGTTGCGGATCGCTGTCCAGTAGGAGATTGATTTGTCGAGAATTGTTGGGACCTGTCATGTTTTATAGAAGTATTCCCATAATACCATGGTAGAGTTTCTAGTAGTTTTGCTGTGGTCTACCATTTTCGGCAATGCTGAGTATAGCTGCTTTAGCGATTCTTCTGAATACGCCATAAGAACAACATCCGAGTTAGAGGACCACGCCAATGACGTCGATCTTTGACCAGGGCCTAGAGCCCCGGGACGCGAACTACGCTGTTCAATCCCCCATAGATTTTATCGAGCGCACGGCCAGTGTGTATCCGGATTACCCGGCCATCATTCACGGTGCTATCCGCCGCACCTGGGCTGAAACCTACGACCGTTGTCTGCGCCTGGCATCTGCCCTGAAAGGCCGTGGAATCGGCCGGGGCGACACCGTTGCCGTGATGCTGCCGAACATTCCGGCCATGGTGGAGTGCCATTTCGGCATTCCGATGATCGGTGCCGTGCTCAATACCCTGAACGTTCGCCTGGATGCCGAAGCCATCGCCTTCATGCTGGAGCATGGCGAAGCCAAGGTGGTAATTGCTGACCGGGAGTTCGGTCAGGTGATCAAGGATGCGGTGCGCCATCTGGAGCACAAGCCGCTGGTGATTGACGTGGATGACCCGGAATATGGTGAGGGCGTTCAGGTCAGCGATCTGGATTACGAGGCCTTCCTGCAGGAAGGGGACCCGCAGTTCCAGTGGAGTTTCCCGGATAATGAGTGGGATGCCATTTCCCTGAACTACACCTCCGGCACTACCGGTAATCCCAAAGGCGTGGTGTACCACCACCGCGGTGCCTACATCAACGCGCTGGGCAACCAGACGGTGTGGTCCATGGACATGCACCCGGTGTACCTGTGGACGCTGCCGATGTTCCACTGCAATGGCTGGTGTTTCCCCTGGACCATTACCGCCATGGCCGGTACCCACGTGTGCCTGCGCCGGGTAGACCCGGAGAAGATTCTGCAGCTGATTCGTGACCATCAGGTTACCCACATGTGTGGTGCACCGATTGTGTTGAACGCACTGCTGAACGCCTCTCCGGCTGCCAAGGCGGGGATCGACCACGAGGTGAAGTCGATGACCGCCGGCGCTGCGCCCCCCGCGCAGGTGATCGGTGCCATTGAGGAAATGGGCATCAAGGTGACCCACGTGTACGGCCTGACCGAAGTCTACGGCCCGGTCACCGTCTGTGCCTGGAAATCCGAGTGGGACGAGCTGCCGTTGCAGGAACGTGCCAAGGTTAAGGCTCGCCAGGGTGTGCGTTATCACACGCTGGGAGGCACCATGGTGGCAGACCCGAACACCATGCAGCCGGTGCCTAAAGACGGCAAGACCATCGGTGAGATCTTCCTGCGCGGCAACACCGTAATGAAGGGCTACCTGAAGAATCCCAAAGCCACCGAAGAAGCCTTCCGGGGCGGCTGGTTCCACACCGGAGACCTGGCGGTCTGGCACGAAGACGGTTACATGGAAATCAAGGATCGTCTGAAAGACATCATTATTTCCGGGGGTGAGAACATTTCCACCATCGAAGTGGAAGACACGCTGTATCGTCACCCGGCGGTGATGGAAGCGGCGGTGGTGGCCCGTCCGGACGAAAAATGGGGCGAAACACCCTGTGCCTTCGTTACCCTGAAACCGGAGGCCGGCGATGTCTCCGAGGAAGACATCATCAACTTTTGCCGGGAGCATCTGGCCCGGTTCAAGGTGCCGAAGACCGTGGTCTTCACCGACCTGCCAAAGACCTCAACGGGCAAAATCCAGAAGTTCGTACTGAGGGACCAGGCCAAAGAGCTGAACTGATTCCTTGAACGGCTGCGCCTCTGGCGCAGCCAACCTCTCCACAAAAACAACACAGGCTGGCATCTGAAATACGGTGTCTGGAGGTATCGTTATGCAAATGTTCCACAGAAAGAATGGTGAAGAGCAGCCGTACTGGCCTGCTGGTCCCTTTAAAGTCCGACTGCCGTTTGTCCATTACCGCTGGGAATTCGCGGAGATGGTGCAGGCGTTGATCATGTTTGTGGTCAGTCTGGCCATGATTCCGCTGCTGGAAAAATATCTCGGTGTTCCCTACGACGTGGCCCT
>MDTA01043598.1_pt1 | contig 19786 bp, 21 predicted proteins | sample 811151 | NCBI WGS metagenome assembly MDTA01 (sample SAMN05326648, study PRJNA326480) | marine metagenome | isolation source: seawater | place: Indian Ocean: South | collected 2010 | reverse complement strand
AATATCCATACATATATACCTTTAGCAAAATATTGATATAATTGAGAAAATGTCAAGATTTACAACATATGCGATTAAAGAAATCTCTTCAAGTTTTTTATTATTAATAATCCTGTTAAGCTCCATTCTATGGCTTGGACAAAGCCTTCGACATGTTGATTTATTAACTACTGAAAACGTATCGTTTATTTCATACCTTTCTTATATATTATTGCTTTTACCTAAAATATTACTCATCACGATTCCAATTTGCCTTTTTCTTGCTGTCTTATTTAATATAAATAGATTAAGAAATGATAGTGAATTAATTATTTTGTGGGCCTCTGGAAAGTCAGCTCATGAGATATTATTAAAACCGATCCTATTTTTTGCAACTTTAGTATTTTTTTTTTCTATTATTCTTAGTATTTATATAACTCCTTTTTCTCTTAACGAAATAAGACACAAAATAATAGACATCAGATCTTCCGGAATTCATGCATCGATATTAAAAGAAAAAAAGTTCATATCACCAGCAGATACATTGACAATTTTCTTACAAGAAAGGAATGGAAATAAAATAAACGGCTTATTAATTCATGACTTAGGAAACACAAATAAACCTCAGACATATATTGCTCAACATGGAGAATTTATTGAGTCTGGTAATGAAAAGATACTCAGATTATTTAATGGGAATATTCAAATCTTTGAAAGCAATCAAAACAAAATATCTGAAATAGAATTCGAAACTTACGATCTAAATTTGACCCCATATAGTAAACAAGAAGATAGCCATATTTATTCAGATGAGCTTTTTACCAATCAACTTTTTAATAATTTAGAAGGTAAAAGAATTAAAGAACTAAACAAATATGAGAAAGAACAATTTGCTGAATTGCACTCAAGATTTGTCAATCCACTTTATATATTTAGCTTTGCTTTAATTCCATTAATTATATTGAAATTTTCAAAAAAACCTGGAGATAATTTATTGTTTCCCATTACAATAATTTCAACTCTAGCATTCTTTTTTCAAATAACTCAGATTACTTTGTCTAACTTATTAATAGAGAATAGTAATTTGGTTTTCGTTTCATATATATTGCCAATATTAATAATTATTTTAACGATCATTTTAATTTTGTTTGATAGCTTTGAAATTAAAGGACATATCAATGCTAAATAAAATAAATATATATATATTTAAAAAATTTTTTTATGCTTTCTTGGTTACATTTATCATATTTGCTTCAATTTTATTTATTGGTGATTTCGTTGAGCAGCTTAGAAAATCAGCCACTAAGGATGTTCCTCTAAACATTATATTTCAACTAACATCTCTAAACTTTTTGAGCCTTATATACTTTACTTTGCCATTAATTTCCTTCTCGGGCTCAATATTGGCCTTTTTAAGTCTCATAAGAGGCTCAGAAAAAATAATTATTAATTCTGTTGGTATTTCGAATATTAAAGTTACGCTTCCAGCAATATTATTATATTTTTTTCTGGGAATTTTTTTCATTACTATTGTTAATCCCCTTACAGCATTATTTGACGAGAGGTATAGCGAATTAGAGTATAAATATATTGACCGAGTTGATAAATTTGCTTCTATTACAAAAAACGGATTATGGCTAAAACAAGAAAACCATAATAAAAATATTTCCAGTGTATTATTTGCTCAAGAGATTAAGAAGCAAGGCACTCATATTCTTGATTTTATGATCTTAGAATATGATCAAAATGGGCTTTTTCAAGGAAGACTTGATGGAAAATCCGCTGTACTAGAAGATGGTTATTGGAAAATGATTTCTACCCAAATAACTCCAAGATTTGGATCTGCATCTTTTGAGAATTACATTGAATACAAAACTAATATTAAACCTGAAGATATTACAGACAGCCTATCATCTCCGACAAACATTCCTATATGGAGATTAGTAACATTTATAAGTTTTTTAGAAAGCTTGGGTTATTCTGCCGTTGATTTTAAAATGCACTTATATGATTTAATAACTTTGCCATTTTTTATGGCCTCATTAGCACTGTTGGCATCATCAATAGTCAGAAATTTAAAACAAAATGATAGATTTGTTAGATCAATTATTTATTCTCTTTTAATAATATTCATTATTTATTTTTTATCTAACTTACTTGAAGCATTGGGCTCTTCATCTCAACTGAATCCAGCGATTTCAAAGGTCATATTGCCAATAATTGTTACAATTCTATCTATTATAATATATCAAATAGATAATCTTAAAAAAATATACAGATGATTGAACTTTTAAAATTAAAGTATTTTTATTTTATTTTACTATCTTTCGTAATTTTAACGATAGTATCTTCAAATAAAATTTCAGCTGATCAAAAAATAAAGATAACAGCAGATGAAATAGAAATAAAAGATGAGCTAGGAATAATTGAAGCGAAGGGTAATGCTGTAGCTAATAACGAAAAAGGATCAAAAATCAAATCTGACTTGATAATTTATGACGAAAACAAATCTCAAATAAGTGCTGAGGGAAACATTATTTTAAATGATGTTGAAGGAAATACATATTTCCTCGATAAACTTGAAACAGATAATGAAATGAAAAACCTAACAGGAATAGAGGTAAAGGCTAGATTGGATGATGGGTCAAGAATAGTAGGATCAAGCGTTATGAAGCAAGAAAATGTAAGCAGCATAGGAAATGCAGAATTTACGCCCTGCCTAGAAAGTGATTACTTGATAGAAGGTTGTCCTGGATGGAAATTAAAAGCAAAAAAAATATTTCAAGATAACGATAGTAAAACAATTCATTACGATCACGCTCGTATACATTTATTCAATGTTCCTGTTTTTTACCTTCCATATTTCTCACATCCTGATCCATCAGTGAAAAAGAGGTCAGGTTTTTTGATGCCAACTGTAGAAACAGATCAAAATTTAGGGGACTCTTTCTCAATTCCAATATTTTATAATATAAAAAGTAATCTAGATCTTACTTTTACCCCTACATTACAAACCAAAAGTAATAATTTTTATTCCATTGATTATCGTCAGCTTAATAATATAGGAAAATTTAATATTGCCGCAAGCATTGATGATAACAACGATAGTACTGGCACAAGTCATCATCTTTTTTTTAATTCAAAAATAAATAATCCCTATGGATCATTAGATACATTTATAGAAACAAGCAATAATGACACCTATATGAGAAAAAATAAAATTAATAAACTAACAGTTTTAAAATCTGGATTGAGTTTTGAAAGGGCTAGAGAAAATTATTTTTTTTCAATGGATACTATTAGTTATCAGCATCTTGCAGTTCAAGAAACAGAGCAATGGGAGCACATTTATCCTCGTATAATTTATAACATATACGATATTAAAGATAATTTTATGAAGGGGAACATAAATTTAAATAATCAATTTCAAATAAATAAAGATTTAAATGAAAATTATACAACTCTAGCTTCATCGCAATTAAATTGGTATAAGAATTCTATAGATACAAATAGCGGATTAGTGTTTGAAAATAGGGCAAATCTAAGACTTGTTTCTATTTCAATTGATAATAAAAATAGCGAAGATACTGACAATATTAGATTCTATCCACAAATACATAGCGTTATAAGTTACCCTCTATTAAAATCCAATACGGGGATTAGCCAAACTTTGTCACCCATTCTAATGCCAATACTTGCTCCATATAACAACTACACAGGGGCACAAAATATTTCGGGCAGTAATCTTTTTTCATCAAATAGGGCTACATCAATTAAAGAATGGGAAAGTGGACCACGAATAAACTATGGAGTTGAATGGTTCCTGGATAATAATATTGACACAACCTTAAAATTTACAATCGGCCAGAGTTTTAGACTAAATAAGGAAAGGTCTGATACAACTGAAGAGTTATCTGACTATTATTTTTCTTCTAACGCATCATTCACTAATAACTATATAAATAATACAATTGTAATTGATAGAAAAGATATTGATGTCAAATCTATTAGCATGAATACATATTCTGAAATCTACGATCTTAGATTTAAAATTGATTATGACTACACTTCTGGAAAATATTCAAATATTAATGAGCAAGTTGCAGTAGGCGGCGAATATAATTTTAAAGATAACTTTTATCTTAAATTTACTGGCACAAAAGATATAGATACTAATAAAAATATTGGGTATCAATATGGATTGCTTTATGAAGATAATTGTCTAGGAGTAGATTTTAATTATTACCGAGATTTGACTATTGACAGAGATATAAAAGAAAGTGACGGCTATAGTTTTACAATAGTTCTGAAGCCTTTTGGATCAACTAGAAGTTATGGAAAAAACAAAGTTTTCGGTCCTACAATCAATTAACATGTTAAATAAAAAATCTATTATTTTTTTAATATTTATATTTATTTTTTTTTCAGTATTAAATGTAAAGACTGAAGATAAGATCGAGCATAAGATTGCAGTTTTGGTTAATGAGCAAGTTATTACCTCTTATGATATAATACAGCGAATAAAACTAGATTCGGTTATGCAAAACATAAATATAAACAATCTAAATAACCAAATAATTGTCAATAATGCCGTTGATGAACTTATAAAAGAAAAGCTCAAACTTGAAAAAATAAATGAATATAATATCGAAATAAATGATAATGAATATCTGAATTTTGAGATTAATTTTTTTAAAAATAATAATCTTGATAAAGAAAGAATAATATTAATCCTTAAGGAAAATAATATCGACTATCAAAATTTAAAAGATAGATTGGTCGGTGAAATATTGTGGAATAAACTTATAAGTTCTCTATATTATAGATTCACATCTGTTAGCGACTTAGAAGTGGATGAAATAATTAAAAAAAATCCAAGCATTAATAATATCCAAGCAAAAAATTTAGTAATTCAAAGACAATTAGATTTGCAAAGCAGTAAATTACTAAGAGATATGATGAACGAGGCTACAATTGAATATAGATAGGGTTAAACCAAAAAAATCATTAGGTCAAAATTTTATTCACGATAATAATTTTTTATTAAAGATGAATGATTTTATCATTTCATCAAAAAATAATACTATAATTGAAGTTGGCCCTGGAAAAGGTGCGCTTACAGAGCTTCTCGCAAAAAAAAAATTTAAAGATTTATATTTAATTGAAAAAGATGATTTCCTAGCAGGGCAACTTAAAGAAAGATATGAAAATAAAAAAAATATAATTATTATTCATGATGACGCTTTACTGTATGACTTTAAATATTTCAATAAAAAAAAAAATGTAATAATTTATAGTAATTTACCTTTTAATATCTCGACCAAACTTTTAAGCATATGGCTCAGTAGTGACGTGTGGCCTAGTTTTTTTAGCAAAATGGTTCTAATGTTTCAGAAAGAAGTAGCAGATAGAATTGTTGCAGTTCACAATACAAAAAAATATGGTCGTCTTTCTGTGTTAGTTCAATCAAGATGCAAAGTACGCAAGTTAATGGATGCTCCTTCAACAACATTTTTTCCTAAACCAAAAGTTGACGGAAGCGTAATACTCTTTGAGCCAATAAATAATTTTAACAAGATAAGCTTTTTAAAACTTGAAAAATTACTTGAAAAATCTTTTAGTAGCAGAAGAAAAAAAATTAAGAATAATTTGCACGAATACAGGCACATTTTGCTTAACTTGAATATAGATGAAAATTTGAGGCCCGAAAATCTATCTGTATCTGATTATTGCCAACTTGCGAAATTAATTAATTAGTAATTTATTTCTGCTTTTATTTATTATCCTTTCAATTTCATTAACGCATATTTCAAATTCTTGATTTACCACCACATAGTCATAGTCATCTTTATGATTCATTTCAGTTTCATATTCCTTCATTCTATTATTGATTGCTTCTAAGTTATCCCCAGATGTTTTTGCTCGCAATTTTAATCTCTCAAAAATTACATCTTTTGATGGTGGTATTATAAATATTGACACAATGTTTGAAAAAGTAGATTTCCTGAGTTGTAAAGCGCCTTGCCAATCAATATCAAATAATATATCTCGATTGTTTTCAAAGTGGTCCGTAATATTTTTATGGGGAGATCCGTAGTAGTTACCAAAAACATTTGCATATTCAATGTATGAATTGCTTTCAATTTTTTGTTTAAACTCCGACACTTCTATAAAGTTATAATCTATACCATTGATTTCATTGTTTCTTGCCGGCCTTGTTGTATCAGAAATTGATAGACCAATTGATTTGTCTCTTTCAAGTATTTTTTGACAAACAGATGTTTTTCCAGCTCCTGAGGGTGACGAAATTACAATGATTAATCTATTTTTACTAACCGCTGTCATTGAATTTTTTTAAAAGGAGAGATACGTTTGTTCCACCAAATCCAAAGGAATTAGATAAGATATTGTTAATATTTAATTCAAAAGGTTTTTCTTTTATAAAATGAATATTTTTTGTCTCTATTTCATTTTCTAAATTTAAATTAAAGGGAACCTTATTATTTTGTAAGCATAAAATTGAATAAATGGCCTCAACTGCTCCAGAGGCACCTAGTAAATGTCCTATTTGAGACTTTGTTGAAGATACATTAACTTTACTTTTATTGTTTTTAAAAATTCTATCTATTGCCACAGCTTCTACTTTATCTCCAGATGGGGTTGAGGTTCCATGAGCATTTATATAATCAATACAACTCGAATGAGTTTTTGCATCATTTAAGGCATACTGCATTGCCCTGTAAGCACCATCTCCCGAGGGTTCAGGTAGGGTATAATGGTATGCATCAGAAGACATACCGTAACCTGAGATTTCTGCTAAAATGTTTGCATTTCGTCTTCTTGCATGCTCTAGCTCTTCTAATATTAGTATCGCACCTCCTTCACCCATTACAAAACCATCTCTTTCATCGTCAAACGGTCTTGAGGCACTTTCAGGGCTGTTGTTATATTTTGTGCTTAACGCTTTGCAAGCAGTAAAACCCTCTATTCCGATAGGGCTGATTGTCGCTTCAGATCCTCCTGTTACCATTAAATCTGCTTGACCATGCTGTATAAGTCTAAACGATTCTCCTATTGCATGAGCAGAAGACGCACAGGCTGAAACAGTTGAATAATTTGGTCCTTTAAGGTTATATTTTATTGATAAATATCCTGATGACATATTAATAATTCTACCCGTTATGAAAAAAGGACTAATTTTTTTACCCCGACTATACGATACAGAGGTTTCTTCAATCCCCGGAAGTCCACCCATTCCAGAACCAATAATACACCCTGCTCGGTACGATGCGGGATCATTTATTTTATTTATATTACTTATTTGAAAAGCTTCTTCGCACGCCGCTAAAGAAAATTTTATAAACTTATCAATTTTTTTAATTTCTTTTTTTTCTATCCATTGCTCCTCTATAAATGAGCCTTCAATTGATATATCTTGAGGCACCTCACAAGCAACTTGGCACTTGAAGTTCTCAGCGTCAAAACCGTTTATTCTATTTGCTCCCGATTTGCCAGATATAAGTCTTTTCCAATTTGTATTGATTCCGCATCCAAGAGGAGTCACCAACCCTATGCCAGTAACAACAACTCTTTTCATTATCTTTATATTATTTTGATTCTAAATGAGAAATTGCATCACCTACGGTAAGAATAGTTTCAGCCTTGTCATCAGGAATATCAACATCAAAAGCTTCTTCAAACGCCATAACTAATTCAACTGTATCTAAACTATCTGCTCCAAGATCATCTATAAATTTAGCATCTTCAGTAATCTTGGCCATATCTTCAACGCCGAGGTGTTCAGCAATTATTTTTTTTACTTTTTCCGCTACATCACTCATAAAAAACTCCTAAATATTTATTTCGATTATTACAATATACCTCACATTGTCAAGCCACCATTAACATGAAGTACTTGACCTGTAATATATGCTGATTCTTCTGAAGAAAGAAAAAAAACTGCTGAAGCAACCTCATTAGCTATACCTATTCTGCCCATGGGTATCTTTTTTTTCATCATGTCCAATTTACTTTCATCAATCGTATCAAGCATTTCAGTCTCTATGAAACCCGGTGCAACACAATTAACAGTTATTCCTCGTGAAGCAACTTCGTTTGCAATTGATTTAGTCATTCCTTCAATGGCTGCTTTTGAAGCTACATAATTTACTTGACCTGAATTTCCAATTTTTGCAGCATCAGATGAAATATTTATGACTCTTCCCCATTTCATTTTGATCATGTCTTTAATGATTGTCTTAGTTAATTTAAAATTTGAATTAAGATTTACATTAATTACCTGATTCCATTCGTCGTCTTTCATTCTAATAAATAGATTATCTTTATTTATACCTGCATTATTTATAAGAATATTAGTCTCTCCATAAAATTCTTTTGATTTTATAACCAGATCCTCTATTTGAGAGCTCTCAGCTAAATCACATTTAATAGCTTTAAAGCGTTCTTTATAATTTTTTTCCAATGCAGATAATTTTTCTGAATTTGTACCTGTTGCACAAATCACATACCCACTTTCGTGAAAGGCTCTCACCAGTGACAATCCTATACCGCCTGTTGCCCCAGTTATTAATACATTTCTCATAATTTAATATTATCTAATTTTTCCAGATCTTCCAGCTTACTTATTGATATTGCGTTAACATCTTTAGATATTCTTTTAACTAAGTTCGTTAGTATGTTGCCAGGTCCAATTTCAATAAAATTTGTAACATTATCTCTTATCATATTTTCAATTATTTCACGCCATCTTACTTTAGATGTTATTTGATCAATTAACAATTTACTTATTGCCTTTTCATTACATGACTCAGCAGTTACATTTGAATAAAGCGGGACATTAAATGACTCGAATTTAAAATTTGAAACTTCTTTTTCCATTATCTCAGCGGCAGAATTAATAAGCTCGCAATGGAAAGGAGCGCTTACATTTAACTTTATAGCTCTTTTAATATTAAGTGCTTTTGCATTATCCCTAATAAAATCAATGGCGCTGATTTCTCCACTTAAAACAACTTGACCCTTTGCGTTATCATTCGCAATAAAAACTTTACCATAACCGCTTGCCACCTCTACCGTACTGTCGATTATTTCATCGTCACAACCTATCAAAGCTACCATACCTCCTGATCCTAATGGCATACTATCCTGCATCGCTTTTGATCTTGTTTTCAAAAGTTTAACAGAGCTATCAAACTTTAAGCATCCGTTAACAACCAAAGCGCTGTATTCGCCTAATGAATGACCTGCAACACAACAATAAGAGTCTTTATCTAGCAATTTTTCATAAATTAATGCCTCATACACAGCAATACTACTTGCCATAATAGAAGGTTGGGAGTTTTGCGTTTCTGACAGATCATTTTCTTCGCCAAAAAAAATTAATTTAGATAAATTTCTTTCGATTGCATTATCTAAATTTTGATAAACTTCTCTTGATATATCGTATTTCTGGTAAAAATCATGACCCATCCCAATAAATTGAGAGCCTTGACCAGGAAAAATTAATGCTGTTTTCATCAAAAAAGAATGCTTGCTTAAAGTTCGATTATAGAATATTTATTCCACTTTTAACAATAAATACATGATAGAAATGGCACAATTTGAACACATCATTATGTTAAAGCAAGACTTGAGCTCCTCTGACCTAGAAGAGACTCTAAAAATGCATGAGCAAACTCTTGATGAACTTGAAGGAAAAATGATTTACAAGGAAAGTTGGGGATTAAGAAGTTTAGCCTACCCTATTAAAGAAAATAAAAAAGCATTTTATGAATTTATGAATATAGAGTTACCGCAGAATAAAATTGATGATTTAAATTCTAAGCTAAATTTAAATGAAAATATCATCAGATATCTATCAATTAAGGTAAACAATTTTTGTGAAACACCCACAGCTATGTTTAAAGAAAAGGACTCTAAATAAGCAATGGAAAAATTCTCTAAAAAAAACGAATTAAGTTTTGACTATAAAGACACAGCCGGTCTTAAAAAATTTATTTCTGAAAAAGGAAAGATAACTCCCAGGAGAATAAGTTATATATCAATAAAAAAACAAAAAGATTTGTCTAATGCAATTAAACGTGCAAGGTACTTAGCCCTATTACCTTATACTGGTAAATAATATGCAAATAATCTTACTCGAAACATTGAACAAGCTTGGAAAAGCTGGTGAAGTTGTAACCGTAAAAGATGGTTTTGCGAAAAATTTTTTGATACCTCAAAAAAAAGCATTAGTTGCAAATAAAAAAAATATAAATGAACTTGAGTCAAAAATGGCTCAAATTAAAGAAAATAATGAAAATAAAATTAAGGAAGCTAACAATATCAAGTCTAAATTAGAGGGCAAAGACATCACCTTGCACATGGAGGCCAATGAAGAGGGTAATCTATATGGTAATGTTAGACCTAGGCAAATACATCAAGCAGTAAAAGATTTATTTGCAGTTGACCTAGATATAGGTGATATTGTTATTGGGAATATTAGTGTGTTAGGATCTCATAGTATCACTCTAAGACTGTATGACGACATATTTGCAACGTTAAATTTAGAATTAATCAAAAAAAATTAAGGCAATTTCTTGCTATATCAATAATTTAATAAGAATTTCTACTAAGAAACCTTATGCTGTAATAATATTAACATTATAAAATATTTGTTAATATCTTTAATTAAATTCTGCTGACATCTTTAATATTTTAATATTATCTATTTAGAAAATATGTCTTCATCATTTCAATTTCGAAGTAATAACGTAGAGTCAAAAGAGTTACCTCATAATATAGAAGCTGAACAAGGAATTTTGGGCGCAATATTGCTAAATAATGAGATTTTTTTCGACATATCTGAAAAAATTAACATTGAACATTTTTACGAACCAATACATAGATTGATTTTTGAAATAATTGGCAAAACAATATCAAAAGGGCAGATAGCAACCCCCGTAACTCTAAAGAGTCATTTTGAAGTAGAGAAGAATTTAGAAGATATTGGGGGATCAAATTATTTAGCTAGACTTGCCAATTCAGCTGTTTCTCTCGACTACGCAAAAAATTATGCTGACATTATTTATAACCTCGCTGTAAGAAGGGGTCTTTATGAGCTGGGAGGCAAAGTTCAACATGATGCAATTGAAAGTGATATGGAAACAAAGCCTGAAGACTTAATAGAGGAAACTGAGAAGGATTTATATCAAATTTCAGAAAAAGGAACTTCACAAAATAATGTTCATACTTTCCAAAGTTCTGTAGAAGAAGCTATTGAATTAGCAAAAAAAGCCTTTGAAAAAGATAGTAGTGTCGTTGGTATATCAACAGATTTTACTGATCTAGACTCAAAACTTGGAGGATTTCACCCATCTGATTTGATAATTATAGCCGGTAGACCTTCAATGGGAAAAACATCATTAGCGACAAATATAGCCTTTAATATTTCAAAAAATGCATATATCGAAAAAAATCAGGACTCGTCAGTTTTATTTTTTTCGCTAGAAATGTCCTCAGAACAATTAGCAAGAAGAATTCTATCAGAACAAGCAAGAATAAGTTCTAATGATATAAGGCGTGGAAATTTATCTGAAAATGACCTTGATAATTTAGTGTCAGTATCAAAAGAAATATTAGAAATACCACTTTTTATTGATGATACACCGGCAATAAATATTGGAACACTATCTTCAAGGGCTCGGAGGTTAAAAAGAAAAAATGGCCTAGGAGCTATCGTTGTAGATTACCTGCAATTACTTAGACCTAGCAAGTCATCAAGAAATGAGTCAAGAGTATTAGAAATTTCAGAAATAACCCAGGGATTAAAAGCTCTCGCAAAAGAACTAAATATACCAATTATTGCTTTATCACAATTATCAAGACAAGTTGAACAGAGGGAAGACAAAAAACCACAACTGTCTGATTTAAGAGAGTCTGGATCAATAGAACAGGATTCAGATGTAGTTATGTTTATTTACAGAGAGGAATATTATCTTGAAAAAAATGCGCCTTCACCAGGTACAGCCGAATTTATAGAATGGCAACAAAAAATGGATGAAATTCATGGCCAAGCAGACTTACTTATAATGAAGCAAAGACATGGACCCACAGGTAATGTAAAATTAAGTTTCGACGCAAAATTTACAAGATTTGGAAACTTTATAAGTAAAAACAATACAGAAAATTATGAATAAATTTTTAGAATATGAACAATGTTGATAAAAAAACTCTTCTAAATATTAACTTAGATTCAATTAATAAAAATTATAAATTAATACAAAAAAAAATTGGGAAAAAGTGTTGTATAGCCGCAACAGTTAAAGCAAATGCATATGGATTAGGAGCAGATAAGATTGTTCCCAACTTAATTAAAATTGGCTGTAAATTTTTTTTTGTTGCCACTACAAATGAAGCAATTCAATTACGCAAGTTGAATAAAAAAATTAATATTTTTATATTAAACGGGCTTATAACAAACGAATTAAAATTAATACATAAACATAATTTAATACCTGTAATTAATAATCTTAATCAATTGAGAAAAATTGAGAGTTATCAAAAAATAAAAAGAAATAATCAAAAGATTGCATTGCACTTTGACACAGGAATGTCACGTCTTGGTTTTGATAAATCTGAAACTAAATTACTTGTTAAAAATAAGTCAAAACTTATAAAGAAATCAAAAGTATTTCTTATCATGAGTCACCTTGCATGTGCTGACGATAAAAAATCAAAATTAAATAAAATACAATTGATTAAATTCGACTCAATTAGATCGCATTTCCCAAATTGCTTACATAGCCTATCAAACTCTGCAGGGGTATTGCTTGGTAAAAAATACCATTTTGATATGGTTAGGCCAGGTATATCTCTATATGGAGGTCAGTGCCAAAAAAAAGAAAAATTAATATACCATGAAGTTGTATCTTTGAGAGCAAAGCTTATTCAAATAAGAGAAATATATAAAGGTGATACAATTGGATATGGCGCGACTTTTAAAGCTGGGTCAAAGATGATAATTGGAACATTAGGATTTGGTTACGCAGATGGTTTTAATCGACTTTTTTCAAACAATTTTCAAATTAAACTTAGAAATAAGACAATTAAATTAGTAGGCAGAGTTTCAATGGATTTAATAACAGTGGACTTAACAGATATTAAATCCAAAAAAAATATTATGAATGAAGAATTTGAAATAATAGGTGGCAAATATTCAATAAATACTGTAGCTAAAATAATTGATACAATTCCATATGAAATATTAACTAATCTAGGCAAAAGATATGAAAGACGATATATTTCTAAGTAAATGGAAAGATTTTATTTATCCTTATTTAATAAGTATTCAAACTTAGTCTTAATAATACTGACGGCGACTCTTTGCTTCTTTGCATATAACAGTAAAAATTTTCAATTAGATGCATCATCTGACACTCTTATTCTTGAGCAAGATGAAGATCTAAAAAAATATAGAAAAATGATTGATGATTATGGAACAAGTGATTTTTTGATTGTTACTTTTACAGATGAAAATAGAATCTTAACTAATAATAACTTGGAACAGATCAAATTATTTGTACAAAGTGTAGATAAGCTTGGGTGGGTCAAAGATGTTCAATCTATATTCGATGTGCCTTTATTAGAGATAAATAATCAAACACTTACAGATCTTATCGATGAAATACAAACCATTGAGTCTCCCAATATCAATCTTCTTGAAGCAGAAAATGAATTACTGGACAGTCCAATTTTCAAAAACCTAATAATTAGTGAAGATGCAACAAGTACGGGAGTTCTTATTAATTTTAAAAATGATGAAGAATATGAATACCTTATTAAAGAGAGAGATAGACTTCGAGACTTAAACAAACCATCAAATGAGGATTTAAATAAATTAAAAAAAATAAATACTGAATATGAAATAAACAAGAAGAGTTTTGACAAGGAGCGTCATCAAAATATTAATGAAATAAGAAATATAATAAATAAATTTTCAAAAAATAATCTGAAGATTCATCTCGGTGGAGTATCAATGATTGCTGACGATACTATAACATTTGTTAAAAATGATATAATAGTATTTGGATTTGGTGCCCTATTGTTCATTTTAATTGTTTTATTCTTTGTTTTTAGAAATCCCCTTTGGATGTTTGTGAGCATTACTAATTGTTTAGCCACATTAATTATAATGATAGGAACTGTTTCTCTTATGGGCTGGAAAGTGACAGTAATATCCTCAAATTTCATCATGTTAATTTTAATATTATCCTTATCAATGACGGTGCATATTGTTGTCAGATATCGACAGTTTTTAATTAATAATACAGATAATTCTAAAAAGAGCGCTCTTATTCAAACCTTAAAGAATATGTATAAGCCATGCTTATTCGCTGCATTAACCACGATGTTTGCTTTTGCCACACTTTACACAAGTGGCATTAAGCCAGTAATGGATTTTGGCTTAATGATGTGTGTTGGATTAATAATTACATATATTACAAGCTTTTTATTTTTACCATTAATGATAGATCTGTTGAATCTTAGTGTGCCTTCTAATGTATCATCAAAACAATCTGAAAGTATTTTTGCTAAAATTGCTATAAAAGCTCCAAATATTTTATTGTTACTTTTTACGTTAATTTTTTTTCTAGGCATATTCGGCGTAACTAAATTGAAAGTTGAGAACAGTTTTATAGATTATTTTAAAAAAGATACTGAAATTTACAAAGGTATGAAACTTATTGATGATAAATTGGGTGGTACCACTCCCATAGATATCATTATTGATTTTAATGTTGACACAAATCAGTCAGATGAAGAAAATTATGATGAGGATTTTCTAGATTTTGGCATAGATTATGATCAAGAAGATTACTGGTTTACGAAGGAAAAAATAGATAAAATCAAAAATATTCACGACCATCTAGAGAAATACCCATTCGCTGGTAAAGTTTTATCACTTGCATCAGTAGTAAGAACAGCAGAAAAATTAAATTCAAATAATGAATTTGATACACTTGAACTATCTGTACTTTATAAAAAACTACCAAATAATCTTAAAGAGCAAATTATTAAACCCTACGTATTAATAAATCAAAATCAAGCAAGAATTACAATGAGGGTTATAGACACTCATCCTGAATTAGTAAGAGGACAATTTATTTTAGATCTAGATGATTACATAAGTAAAAACTATTCTGAGAAAAATATGAATGTTTCGACTACAGGAATTTTAATACTTTACAACAACATGCTACAAAGCCTTTTTGACTCCCAAATTAAGACATTATCAATAGTTTTATTTGGAATATTCCTGATGCTTTTTATTTTATTTAGATCATTAAAAACGGCAATTGCTGCAATTATACCAAATTTGATCGCCTGCTTTGTAATACTTGGAACTATGGGGCTACTTTCAATACCCCTTGACCTTATGACGATTACGATTGCAGCAATTACTATTGGGATAGCAATTGATAATTCTATACATTACATATATCGATATCGCGAGTATTTGTCTGCAACTGGCGACCCCGACAAGACTCTAATTAAGTGCAATGAAACTGTTGGTGTTGCTATTAAAAATACCTCGTATACGATTATTGCGGGATTTTCCATATTAGTTTTTTCAAATTTTTATCCAACTATTTATTTTGGAATTTTTACCGCTTTAGCTATGCTTATTGCGCTTTGGGGCAGTCTAACATTATTGCCAGTTATTCTTAAAATACTTCTTAAAAAATAAAAAATGAATTTTTACTCTTCTCAATTTTTAAACTCTTTTGACATTTCTCAAATTTTAAATCCTTTTGACATTGCATTTTTAATTACAATATTTATCTCATTTTTTTTTGGTATTAAAAATGGTTTAACTAGAAGCATTCTTAATTTTATTAAATGGATAATTATTTTTTATTTAATACAAAATTGTTTTACTTTTTTGAGGCCAATATTTGATCTATATATACCAAGTCAATCTCTTTCTGATATATTAATATTCCTTACTACCCTAATTGTATCTTATATTTTAATTTCATTTATTAACCGCCTAATTATAGGTGTTTTACAGCCTAAAAAATCATTTTTAGTCGATATGTCTTTTGGGGCAGTACTTGGAGTATTAAGAGGTTATTTAATTTTCACTCTCTTAATTTTTTTTATAAATAGTAATTTTTCATCAAGATCATTACCTCAATTTTTATATTTTGGATATTTTCAAGAAATAATAAATAGTGGGACTGATCTTCTAAAGCAAGTGCCAAGAAATATTGATAAAATTCAAAATTTTGATCTTTAGTAATGAAAACTTTAAACTGCTTAATTACTGGTGCATCTTCTGGAATAGGAAGAGAGATTTCAATTGAATTATCAAAATATGCTAAACATATATATATAAATTCACGAACTATAGATAAATTAGAAGAAGTCCATGATCAAATTATACATAATGACTGTGAATGCACCATTGTCCCACTCAATTTAAATGATCCAAATGGAATAGAAAATCTTGCAAGTCAGGTATTTTTAAAAGATAAATCATTAGATATACTTATTTTATCTGCAGGAACAATAAGCCAGCTGTCTCCTGTTGACTCAATGGAATTAACAAAACTAAATGAAGTGTTAAATCTTAACTACTTATCAAACTTCAGAATGATTAAAAGTTTTCATCCGCTATTAAAAAACTCAAAAAATTCAAATATCATCGCAATATCCTCCATCATGGATAAAACTAAAGAGCACTATTGGGGCATCTATCAACCTATAATGAGTGCCTTAAATGAACTACTCTTGATATACGCAAACGAAAATAAAAATACCAATATTAAAACAAATATTTTTTGTCCTAAGTCAGTAAACACAAAATTCAGAGAATCTATTATGCCTGGTGAAGATAAGAAAAATCTAATTACACCGAGGGATGTGGCCATTAAAGTTGTTGATTTTGTTTTAAAAACAAAGAGTAATGGTCAGATAATAGAAATTAATTAATATATGGATTATTAGATTTTTGAAAATCATAAACAATTGGAATGCCATTAAGTTTAAAATAGCTTCTAAATGCATTGTCAAAATACTTTTCAAAAATTTGTGGGACTTTCCTATGGATATTTAAAAATACTTTAAATTTAGGAATTTTATAATCAATTTGCACAATATATTTAGGCTTAACTTCAATTTTATTAAATTTTGGAAATGTAGCTTTGTTATTTAAATAAGTTATAAACTTATTTAATTTTTTTTTATTAATTTTTATCGAAGTTAATTGATTTTTTGAAATAATCTCATTTAAAACGCGAGTAATTTTTATATTTTTTTTTGCAGAAATAAATTCAATATTTATTAATTTGTATTTACTGTAATTATTTTTTAAATATTTTTTTATTTTCAATTTAAATTCTTTGCTCTCATCAACGATATCAATTTTGTTGAAAAGGAAAAATAGAATTATTTTTTTATTTATAGCTAAGTCTGCCAAACGAAAATCCTGCTTTGTAATACTTTCCAATGAATCAATTAATAGTATTATTACTTTCACATTATTTAAGGTCTTAATTACCTCTGAATTTCGAGCTAATTCGTTCTTTTCTGTCACTTTGCTTTTTCTACGCAAACCCGGGGTGTCAACTATTGCAAACTCAAACTCATTGTAAATAAATTCTTTTTTATAAAGAGATTTAGTAAGACCATATTCATGGCCTACCGGAGATACATGATCACCAAGCAATGTATTAAAAAGTGTAGATTTTCCTGAATTAGGTTTGCCAATAATACCTAAACTTATTCTACTTAAACTCATACACATTGGAACTTTCATCTGACAAATATATAGACTCAGATAATATTATTGGTGGCACTAAAATGCCGTTTATTCCAATAGATTTTGAGAGCAGAATTTCCCCTGTTTTAGGGGAAACTGCCTTTAATTCACCAAAATAAGATATATTATAAATTAAATTATTAATTAAATAAGGCCCAAGCCATAGGTTTAAATTTTCTGATTTTTGGCCTTTTTTGTACTTTGATAAATCTGTTATCCAGAATATTTCTGAACTATTTCTATCTAAACAAATTAATTTACCGTCCTCATTAACAATGTAGATTTGGTTACCTGATATAATTGGCGTTCTATAGCCTGATAAATCTATTGCCCAGTTTCTCTGTCCATTCATTGCATTAACAGAAACAAGTTTACCGTTAGAACTAAGGGAGTAAATAGTGTTTTCAGTGATTACTGGACTTGCAGAAATATCTTTTATGTCAAAATTACTTACCATTGATATTTTTGAAACATTCTCTGACCAAACAGGTTGTCCGGTATCAAAAATAAATGCAACTAATTCGCCGTTACTAAACGGTGCTATTATAGTATTTTCAAAAGCAACTGGTGAAGAAGTAAAGAGATTTTTTTTATTCTCTGATATTGTTTGGAAGGACCAATTAATCTCTCCGTCTACTATATCAACTGAAAATATTCTATTATCCGCAGAGATAAAGTAAATATAACCCCTATATATTAATGGTGGTGATAAAATCGGATAGTTTATGCTTGTAGACCAAATTTCATTTCCATTATCAGAATTAAATAATTTTATCTGTCCATATCCATCAACAAATACAATCTGATTATCAAAATAAGCAATACCACCCCTGACAACTTCATATTTTTTTAATCCCTCTATCTTTATATCAACTTTAAAATTTATTTCTTTGCTAATTGTGTTTGTGCATTGAATAAAGCCATCATTTAATAAATGACAAATATTATCCTTGAAGAATATTGGCTGAATAATGTTCACAGGACCTTTTTTGCCTGAAATAATTTTTTGTTTTTTATCAAATGAAGCTTTAGAGGATATGTTGTTAAGATTATTATATGGATTTAGGAAATGCTGACTCCAAAAATTCACTACTTTAGGTTCATCAATATTAATTTTATTAAGATCTAAATTTAAAGTTTCAGATATTTCTGCACTATAACTTAATACCGGGAAACCTTCACTCTCAGCTTCAATAATTTCTTTTTCCACACATGATACAAGAAATAAAAATATTATTAGAACTATAAAAACTTTATGAAACATATTAATTTGCAATTTCAATAAATTTTGTCGCTCTTATTCTTATTTCTATTGGAGTATCAGGATTATCAACTAACTCCTGAAATCCCTTTTTGCCTTCATCGTTTTTTCCGTGAAGAATTTTTTTTATTGATATTAATTCTTTAAAAAGAAATTTAAATCTACTTTCTTTAAGCATATCGTCATCTATAAAAGTCATCAATTCATCTTCAGTAAAATCGTTAATTTTCTTAACTAAAAGTAGGTAAGTAGCTAAGTCGTTAATGATTGGATCATATCTCTCGTTTTTAATTATCTCTTGCAGATCAGTTAAACCTTGCTGAATATTGCCTTTTTCTATTTGTAGATTAGCTATTTTAAATTCGGCCATTCCAGATAGATATTTATTATTTGAATTTTTGAGTTCCTCAAATTGTGATATTTGTAGAAATGTATTTTCCTCGTTTGATGCATTTATGTATATTTCTAAAAGTTTTTCGTTATTTATTTTGTCTGTATAATTTTTTACTTGATATACAATAATTATGACTACAATAATTAATAAAGAAGAAATTGCATATAGCCCATATTTGTTCCAAAGATTGTGCAACTTGTCTTTTCTTAAATCGTCATCGACCTGTCTTAAGATATCACTCATTGATCTTTACCGTTGTTACTTACAATCCGTGGATGCATATGATAAATATGGTCTGAGGATGGAAAAGTTCTATCTTTAACTTCTT
>MDTA01089499.1_pt1 | contig 19790 bp, 18 predicted proteins | sample 811151 | NCBI WGS metagenome assembly MDTA01 (sample SAMN05326648, study PRJNA326480) | marine metagenome | isolation source: seawater | place: Indian Ocean: South | collected 2010 | reverse complement strand
GCTCGCGAATATTGGCCTATAATGGTCACTGGGTTATGATCCGCACTCCATTCGCGTAAAAACACCGCTAAATTAAAGAGGCTTAGCGACTTATTAAAAGTTAAGTTGGGAATAAGTGGCGAAAGATTTTGACAGTGTGGGGAAAAATGGGGAATTTTGGGGGACTTTGTAGATTAATAGGACAAATGTCTTCCCACTCCAGAACGATATACGTTGGCAAGCATCAGCGTAACTTAGATTCGAAGAATCGTCTAGCGATCCCTTCGAAATGGCGTTTTGATGGGGACACGGAAGACGGTTTCCTGGGCTTACCTGACCCGAGTGGGTGCGTTTTGGTTTTGCCGCCCCAGCAAGTGGCTAAGCTCTACGATAGAATCGAAGACCAGCAGCTTAGCGACGAAGACGCCCAGGAGCTTCAAGACAAGTTGTTCTCGCAGGCAACGTTCTTCAGTTGCGACAAGCAAGGGCGGGTGAATATGCCCGACGATTTGATTGAGTACGCGGGCATTGACAAGGAAGCGGTGCTAGTCGGGCGGATGATCAATTTTCGCATTTGGAGCCCCGAGCGATGGGGAGCCATAGATCCGAAGTCTAACAACGATGACATTGGGAAGCTTATGAAACGAGCCAACCTCTAACCCGTAGATACATGATGAAAAAGGAATCGAACCGAATCTCGTTTTTAACTCCCTTGTCCCATCTAGTCGGGGGACGATACCGGAAACAGCAACTGGGCCGATTGCAGCTGTTTGGGATGGGGGGCACCTTTGGGCACGGAATCGTCAGGCACTACGACAGCTGGGATGTGGGCGAAGAATCGCCAGACCGGGTAGCCGTGAGACAAGATATTAAAGAAATCGCCGAGAAGCGTCGGGAGGAAGCGGCGCAGCGATTGACGCTCAGCGACAGGCAATTGGGATGATTGGTCTGGCTGATAGCCTGATTTCGCTCGCTCCGATGAAAGGACATAAACCAGTCCTGCCTGAAGAGACTATCGAGTTTCTGGCCGCCAAGAATGGAGGCTATTTCCTGGATTGCACGTTTGGGGGAGGCGGGCACACAGAGCTCATCTTAAAAGCCGCTGATACCAAAGTGCTGGCGTTGGACCAGGATCCCGAGGCAGGCGAAAGAGCCAAAGAATTCGAGCGAGCCTATGGTGATCGATTTCAGTTTCAGCGTAAGAATTTCTCGGATATCGACCAAATAGAGGAAGGGCCCTTCGACGGGATCCTTTTCGATTTCGGCGTATCTTCATATCAATTGGATCAGACTGAACGCGGGTTTTCTTTCCGTGGGGATGCTCCTTTGGATATGCGAATGAATCCGGAATCCGATCGACCATCGGCTGAGGAGTGGCTGGCGAAAGCGAGTCGTTCCGAATTGATTGAGGCGATCAAGGATTTTGGTGAAGAAAAGAATTGGCGTCGCGTGGTCGACGCTATCATTGAAGCGAGGGCGCAAGAGTCGCTCCACACCACAAAGGCGTTGTCGGAACTTATCCTATCCTGCATTCCGGCAAAGCAGCGCTACGCTTCGAAGATCCATCCGGCGACGAGAGCCTTTCAAGGTATTCGCATCGCCGTTAATAATGAAATTGAGGTTATCGAAAAAGGGTTGCCAGCCGCGTTCGAGCGACTCAAGCCGAACGGCAGATTGTGCGTGATAAGCTTCCATTCGCTGGAAGACCGGATCGCAAAGAATTTGTTTAGGCAATGGGCGGGAAGACCTGCCCCTGGCGACAATCGGCCTCAAGACATGCGTCAGCGGCGAGCGAGCTTGCTCACTCGTCGACCCACTCAAGCTAGCGATAGGGAGATCGCAGCGAATAAGCGGAGCCGTTCGGCGAAGCTCAGGGCGCTAAGGAAAGCGGAAACATGAAAACAGTAGAAAAAAGGAGTAGCAGGATAATGAATAGCAACGCGACACGTAAAGAGGCGCTAAATCGCCAATTCGTGGCTTTGGCCAACGACTTTCCAATGGAAAGAGGACTCTTCACTTGCAAGCAATTCCAAGACGTCGCTTCGGATAGGCCGGCATTTACGATAGGCTCGTTTGAAGATGAGTATCCAATATACAGAGATAAATTGATGATTACGATCGACGGTAGATGAGTAGCGGAAATATAAAGAGCCGGACGGCGAATCGCATATTGAATCAGATAATTCTCTGTTCAGTGGCGATGCTGGCGTTAGTTGGCGGATTGGGTATGATCACGGTTTGGCTTCGGCACCAAACGTCGATCACCGCGAATCATCTTCAAGCGATTGAACAGAAAATCGTGGAGGAACGGCGAATACATGCTCAGTTGGATGTAGAATTGGCCATAGCGATGTCGACCGATCGATTACTGGAACTGAATCGAAAGCACAAGCTAGATCTCCAGGAGCCGGCGTTTACGCAAATCGTTCATGTCGAACAGAATGTAGAGAAGCGGCTCTACGAGAAAACCGCCAATGCGCTTTTCACTGCGTCGGCGTTATCCGGCAATTGAAAAGCGAATGGCCAAGAGTTTTGCCCCGAGAATCAGGTTTTGGACACTTGCCCTTGGCATTCTTCTAGGGTATGGAGCGATTGGATATAGATTATTTGAGCTCCATGTTATCGAAGCTCCTAAGCTCATAGAGGAACTAGAGAGCAATCGCTTTAGGCTAATACCCCTGAATTCGCGTCGGGGAGACATTTTTTCTTACGATCTCAATGGAGATAAAGAACTCTTTGCTACGAGTAAAACGCTACTTGAAGTCGGAATCGATCCGGTTGCCCTAAAGAAGGAAGACTTGGATAAACTCCCGCAGCTATCTCGATTGCTGAATCAAGAACTTTCGCGGGTGGAAAGGGTTTTCGGCGCAAGAAGCGGCGAGTTTATTGGCGATGATTCTACGCGTAGGGATCGCTGGAGGCTCTTGAGTCGGAGGGTTGAAGAGGGGCTCTATGATCGAATTTTGAAGCTAGAGATATCTGGGTTGTATGGAACGCGTAACTACGAAAGGGTATACCCAAAGAATTCGCTTGCGTCTCACATCATCGGACTGGTGCGGCACGACGGAGAGGCTGTTCTGGGAGTCGAACGCGAATTCGATTTCTATTTGAGTGGCCAGCGAGGCTGGAGAGAGTCCGAAGTGACGGCGGGGGAAGAAATGGCCCAGTTCCGAAGACGCTATGTGCCTCCTCGCGATGGTATGAATTTGGCCTTGTCGATCGATCCGTATGTGCAGCATCAGATCGAGCTTGAACTTGCGAATATTGCAGAAAAGTTCGATCCAGAAACGGCATGTATCATTGTCACTGATCCATACACTGGTTTCATTCTCGGGTTGGCGAACTATCCGACATTCAACCCAAACAGATATACGGAGTTCGATGAGTCGACACAAAAGAATCGAGCGATGACCGATCCCATTGAGCCGGGATCCACATTCAAAATTGTAGCGGCAAGCGCCGCCTTAGAAGAACGACTGGTATCGATCGGTACTTATTTTGACTGCTCTATACCTACTTTGCGAATGCCCAGTGGCTACGTGGCCAAGTTGCCAAAGGACTGGAAGCCGTTTGGCATCTTAACAGTCGAGGATATCGTTGCAAAGTCATCCAATAGAGGAGCGGCCCAATTGGGAGCCTTGGTAGGGTCTAATGGATTTTACGACTACGTGAGAAAATTCGGATTTGGCGAAAAAACCGGTTTGGATGTTGGTATCGAGTCGCGAGGGATCCTCAATCCGGTTCGAAAATGGGATGGATTGACTTTGACTAGGATGACGATGGGGCATGCGATTTCCGCTACTCCATTGCAGACTCACTACGCGATGGCCGCGATCGCCAATGGCGGTTTGCTTATGCGGTCCCAGGTCGTATCCAGGATTTTGGACATCGATAGCAAAGAAGCGGTCAATTTCGGACCGATGGTACGAAGACGAGTTGTATCGAACCAAACGGCCAGGACTATGTCTGAACTCCTTTTGAAAACAGCGTCAGAAGGAGGGACGGCTTTCAAAGCTGGGATACCAGGCTACCAGGTTGCGGGCAAGACTGGTACAGCCCAGAAGATTATCAATGGCCGATACTCCTCGCAGAGTCATGTCGGCTCGTTTTCAGGCTTTTTTCCAGCTAGCGATCCAGAGCTTGCTATTACGGTGATAGTCGACGGATCCCGTAGCGGAATGCCGGTTTCTGGTGGGAGCGCAGCAGTGCCCGCTTTCAAAAATGTAGCGGAAAAGCTAGTACCCTACTATGCTATTACTCCTGTGAATCAAGATCGGGCTTATGCGTTGGGAGGCGCAAGGCCGTAAGGCAATTGTCTAATACGAAGATGGTATCGACGCAGAAGAGGAGATCCATAGAGGGAGAATTGGATAGGGATCGGATGGAAAAGACCAAAAAGAGAAAGCAAGAGGGCAGAAAGCTGAGCGCATTGCTGAAAAAGAGCGGGGCGAAGCTTAAGCGCGGTTCAGCGGATCCACGCGTTAAGCGCCTGGTCATCGACAGTCGAAGGGTCACTCCCGGGAGCCTGTTTTTCGCGCTGCCGGGACTTCGTAAGGATGGAAATGCGTTCGTCGACGAAGCATTGAACCGGGGGGCAATCGGGGTCGTATCGAACTCGCCACGAAAATTTGGACTTTCCAAAGCGGTTTTCGCTCAATCAGACGATCCTCGACTAACCTTAGCGAAAGTAGCTAGAAGGTTTTTCCGAAAACCAGACAAGGATCTCGATCTGGTCGGAATCACGGGAACGAATGGTAAAACGACCGTCGCTCATCTTGCTAAGAATTTCCTTTCAGTTGATGGCGCCAAAACGGGTTGCTTGGGTACGGTTGGCTACGACTTGGTTGAACGCGTGCTTCCCTCCTTTAGAACAACTCCGGAGGCTCACGAACTTTGCGAATTGCTTTCTCAAATGAGGGACTTCGGGTGCGAGCGAGCGTTGATGGAGGTGAGTTCCCATGGCGTGGATCAATTGAGAGTAGCGGAACTGAGATTCAAAGTCGGCGTTTTCCTTAATCTGACTCGGGACCATTTGGATTATCATGGGGACATGGAGTCTTATTTTGCCGTTAAGCGAAAATTCATCAATGGAGAGATTGGTCCTCCACCGAAGCGACTAGCGATAAACGTTGATGATGAATATGGGCGGCGGCTGGCTAGCGAGTCCAGAGAAGAATCGGTATTGACCTTCGGTCTCTCTGATGATGCCGCTTTGAAGGCAACCGATGTCGAGTTAGCTCCGAATCATTCGCTTTTCACCTTGGAGTATGAGGGGAAGCGTTACCTGACGCGGTCTCCGTTGATAGGAAAGTACAACATCAGCAATACATTAGCAGCGCTCTCGACAGCGATCCTGTTGGGCTTGGATATTGAAAAGTGTATTGCCAGCTTGGAGACTTTTAAGGGAATTCCAGGTCGGATGGAAAGAGTCGATCAAGGTCAGGCATTCGAAGTGGTCGTTGATTATGCTCACACGGGCAACGCCCTAGAAAATGCGCTGCGTATGCTAAAAGAGATTACGCCTGGCGAATTGAAAGTGGTTTTTGGTTGCGGTGGTGATCGGGACCCAGGGAAACGCTCGGAGATGACGCGCGCAGCCACTTCGCTGGCGGATTTCAGTTGGGCGACTACGGACAATCCGCGTTCAGAAGCTCAAGAGCAGATATTCGACGATATGCGAGAGGGTATCGTAGAGGGTGGAGAAATAGACTTCGTATTAGACCGACGTCGGGCTATTGAACTTTCCCTGAAAAGCGCTCAGCCTGGCGATTGCGTCTTAATTGCTGGAAAAGGGCACGAGCCGTTTCAGGAATTTGGAGACACGGTAGTACCCTTTGACGACCGAAAGGTAGCGAGAGAGTTGCTCGACTCCATCAAACTTGGCGAGCGGATTTGAGAATGCTGGAATTCGAAGCCCAGGAGTTGCGTGACTGGTGCGATGGAGAATGGATCAAAGCCCTCGCTGGAGATTGCGTGAGAGGATTTTCATTCGATACGCGAACGTTGAATGCAGGGGAAATGTTCGTTGCCTTGAAAACACCGAAGCGCGACGGGCACGAATTTCTTCAAGCAGCGAAAGACAAGGGCGCCGCGGCGGCTTTGGTTAGCTCAGCGCATCCAGCCGTAGATTTGCCGCAGTTGCTAGTCGAAGATTCGCTCGTTGGATTCGGAAATCTCGCTAGAGGATACCGCGAGTCAGCTTCGGCGACTATGGTTGGCGTGACTGGGAGTTGCGGCAAGACGACTTTCAAGGATCTATTGAGCTGCCTGTTGGGAGGGAAGCCAGGCGCCTGGAGCACTGAAGGTAACTTGAATAATCGTATTGGAGTGCCCGCTACGATTTTGGCGATGCCTATTCGCGAATGCCGATTTGCCGTAGTCGAGGCTGGAATTAGCGAACGGGGAGAAATGGAGCATCTTGCGACGATTATAGATCCAGATGTTGTGGTCTTTACGTCCATTGGTCCTGCCCATCTTGAGGGTTTGGGGAGTCTAGAGGGAGTCGCTTCAGAGAAAGGTCGCTTGGCATCTAAGAATCGTACTCGACGCGTTTACATGAGTGAATCGTGCCAGCCCTTCAAGGATAGATTGGCCGGTGGGTTTGAATATGAAATCGTGGCAGAAGGGATCGATGAGAAGGGAGCCAGGAAATTCACCCATACTGTAGTTGGTGACTATACTCGGATCTCAATCGAAGGGATGGATCGGGAATTCGAGGTGCGTGGTGGCGGGAGCGGCCTGGCTAGCAATGTAGCTATGGCTCTCATCGCAGCTTCGGACCTGGGAGTAGATGCCGCGGAGCTTGAAGGTCGATTGCGGCATTGGCGACCGGGCGAAATGAGGGGGGAATGGAAATCCATAGGATCCGCGCGCGTTTATTTGGATTGCTACAATGCGAATCCACAGTCCATGCTCGATGCGTTGGAGACATTCGATCGTCTTTCTGACGGGACCGCAAATCGCGTATTCGCGCTGGGATCCATGGAAGAGCTTGGGGACTGTTCAAGCGAATGGCATCGGCGGGTAGGCTCGTCGATAACGATGAGAAGCGGGGACCTAGCTGTGCTTATTGGTGACGGAGCGGAAGCCATGAAGCAAGGTCTTGAGAGCAATGGGGATCGAGGACGCATTGAGTGGATATCAAAAATCGAGGAGATCCAGCCAATTTTGTCAGGGTTTTCTGGTGACGTTTTCGTCAAAGGGAGTAGGCTGCATGGGCTTGAGAAGGTTGTGAGCTATATTGCTCAATCGGTAGAAACGGAGAAAGTCTCATGCTAAGCTATTTAGCGCAATACGAAGAGGTTTTCGGGCCGCTCCGGCTTTTGAGATTCCTGACGCTTCGCATGTTGTTGGCATCAGGCACGGCTCTTTTCATCGGCTATCTGCTGGGGCCCTGGTTGATAGGAATGCTGAGGCGACTAAGCTTTAAGCAGAGCTTTCGTACCGAGTCGGAAGTAGGAAAGCTTGCCGAGCTGCACTCCGGGAAGAAAAACACCCCAACGATGGGCGGGCTGCTGATCTATCTTTCGGTAACAATCAGCTCGTTGCTTTGGGCTCAATTCAATGTTTGGACGCTGACCGCTCTTATGGTCTATACGAGTTTGACGGCGCTCGGTTTTATTGACGACTTTCTTAAAGTCGCGAAGCGGAATAGTAAGGGGTTCCCTTCTAGGGGAAAGATCATTTGGCAAAGCCTGACTGCAGCCATAACTTTGTTGATCTTGTTGAACAATCCGCTCAGCGTGGACAAGGCCCAGGAGCTGTGGCTGCCGTTTGTCAAAAATGCTGTTGTCGAGCAAATGCCGCTATGGGCGCTATTCGGTTTTCTTTTTTTGGTTTTGGTGGGCTCGAGCAACGCTATCAACGTTACCGATGGCGTTGACGGGCTGGCAATTGGCTGCACCATAACCGTAGCTATCGTGTATGCGATTATGGCTTACGCTGCGGGTAATGTAATAATTTCCGAATACCTTTTGATATCGAACGTTCCAGGAGTAGGTGAATTGGGCATAATTTGCGGCGCTATTGTTGGAGGAGGGCTTGCTTTTCTTTGGTACAATGCCCATCCGGCTGAAGTCTTTATGGGCGATACGGGATCACTTGCGCTTGGGGGGCTCGTGGGAGTGATAGCGTTTATGACGCATCAAGCGGTTACTTTGATCATCGTGGGAGGAATCTTCGTGCTGGAAACGGTTTCGGTGATTCTGCAGGTACTCTCTTTCAAAAGCACTGGAAAGCGTATATTCAAAATGGCTCCGATTCATCATCACTTTGAATTGAAAGGTTGGGCGGAGACGAAAGTAGTTATAAGGTTTTGGATACTATCCCTTATATTTGCGTTTGCTGGACTAGCGACATTGAAAATCAGATGATACAGCACGCTCCACATATTCCCACCTGGCTAGAAGATAGTTTGGAATCTCCAGTGGCGATTCTAGGGGGTGGGGTAAGCGGGCTCGGAGCTAAGGCTCTGATCGAAGGTATCGATGGTGAAGCAAGGATCTTTGACGAAAGTTCTAAAAAGGAAGATGAAGCTGTTTTCGCGCGAGAGGAAGCGAGAAGATCCCGCCTAGTGGTAGTGAGTCCGGGTTTTGCTCCCGACCATCCTTGGGTGAAGATCGCCCAAGGGGAAAAATGCCGCGTAATTTCCGAATTCGATTTAGGCGCTTCGTTGTGGAAGGGACCGATAGTGGCGGTTACCGGTACCAATGGGAAAACTACGCTGACGTCCTTTCTCGATCATGCTTTCAGACACTCGGGCATCGAATCGTTTGCAGTGGGTAATATCGGGCGACCTTTGTGCGAAATCCTGTCGGGAGAATGCAATTCCGAGGCGATCGCGGTCTGCGAAGTAAGCTCTTTCCAGGCCGAGTTATCTACGCGATTGCAAGCGGACTACGTTCTCTGGACGAATTTCGCAGAAGACCATTTGGATAGGCACGGGAGCATGGAATCGTATTTTAATAGCAAATACACTTTAATATCGAATATGCGAGGCGACTCAGTTGTCGTTGATCGTACCGTGTCGGACTACGGGAAGCGGTTGGGGCTGGAAATTCCGGAAAAGCAGATTTTGAGGCGAGCGAAGAAGGAGGATCGCGAACGAGTGAAGGGTAGCGTGTTCGAAACTGATCCGGAGATCGAATCGTATATGATGGCCCGGTCGCTTTGGTTGACTTTGGGTCTCAGCGAAAACAGTTTAGAAGATGCTGCTAGAGCGTTCAGTAAAGATCCTCACAGAATGGAGTTCATTGGCGCGAAAATGGGGATTCGGTTCTGGGATGATTCTAAGGCGACGAATTTTCACGCTACGCTTTCAGGATTAAAGCGATTTGATCAGCCCGTGATCTGGATTGGCGGTGGCAAGGACAAGGGAGGATCGATCAAGGGTTTTGCAAAGCAGATTGTTCCTTACTTAAAACAAGCGATTTTGATTGGCGAAACCAGGTTTTCGGTAAAACGGGAATTGGAATCGCTAGGGCTAGTTACCCGCGAGGTTGCCAGTTTGGAAGAAGCTGTAAATTTGGTTTTAGAATTGGGTCGAAGTGGCGACGACGCTCTACTTAGTCCTGGATTCGCTAGCTTCGATATGTTTGAAAGCTACGCTAAAAGAGGAGAGGCTTTTCGGGAGGCGATCGGCCACCTGGACTCGGAAAGGAACGTGCAATATGGTTAAGTTTTACAAAAAGGAAAATGGCGTAAAGGCGGCACGGATTGGAATAATCGTAGCCGCTCATATCGTGGCAGTGGCTATTGTCTGCCTAATGAGCGGTTTTGGCGATAGAGGGTCGAAACGCGAAGGATTGTCCACTGCTGGAGCCAATGGTATCGTAAATTGGTCGAGCGATTCGCCGAATGCTCAAGCGCCGACCGTTACAACTGCGAGCATTGATTCGAGAGCATCAGATTTATCTGGATACAATGCGGAAGAAGGTGGCGTCTCGGTGAGAACAGCTCTTCCTGAAATTTCCAGCCGCGAGCGATTTGCCCCGAGACGACCTAATAGCAGTCGAAGTCCAAATACTAGCGCAAGGACTGCACCAACACGAGGCAATCCCTCTTCGTCTATGAACAACGACGATTCCGTATTGACACCCTTAGGTGGTCCAGCAGTTCGCAGTGGTCAGCCATCGAGTATAGTAGCTCCTGCTCAAGCGTCGGATATTATTCGATACACCATTAGAAACGGCGATAGTTTGTGGGCTATTTCTAAAAAGTTTGGAGTTTCGCGTGATGCTCTGCATTCGGTCAACCCAGGCCTCACGGTCAATATTCAGGTTGGCCAAGTCATCAACGTTCCTCGAAGCAGTTCTGCTCCAATTTCGGCATCGTCCGCTACATCTTCGCCCATTTCGTCAGTGGTTGCGCCTCAAGGAAATTTTTACAAAGTCAAAAGCGGTGATGTTCTATCTCGAATAGCAGCGAATCAAGGCGTGACGCTGAGTGAATTGAGGGCGGCCAATCAGCTGTCGGGCGATTTGATTCGGGTCGGTCAAAAGCTGGTGATTCCGAAATCCGGAGGTCCAAGCAGACAGTCGTCGTTAGCGAATCGGGGTCAAGGACTTCAAGTTGTGGTGGCTCCGGGTGATAGCATTTTTTCTATTGCGGAAAGGTACAATGTATTTGCCAGGGATATCGTTTTGCACAACAACATTCAAGATCCCGCTCTTATCAATCCGGGCCAGACGCTTTTCATTCCTAGTAATAATTCTCGAAACGCCCCAAAGCCGGAAACAATCGATTCGCCCGAGCCACGCTCTACCGGAGAACCCGCAGTGAATCCGAGTCCGCCCGCAGAGACAATTCCTGAAGACCCGCCATTGAGATTGGTTGATGAAGAGGAATTTCTTCAAGACGAGGAGCTAATCGAGCAGCCAGTTATTCCGATAGATAATTAAGTGTACTGTCAGAAAGACTACGCTTGAAAATGGCGAAACGTAGAACGAGAGCAACGCATACCGGACACGTTGGTGTATTGAATCCAGCTGCGGCTATTGCTGTTTGCGTGTTTGCCTTGGCGATGCTAGGGGTGTCCGTTCTGTTCAGCGCGTCTCTTCCAGTCGATGCTACGGACCCTTATCGCATAATAGAAAAGCAAGCAGTCTGGATGGGGATTACGTTTATCGCGGGTCTTTTGGTTTTGAAGGTCGATTTGGAATGGGCTAGAAAATTCATATGGTTAGGCTACGGGATTTGCGTCGCGGGGCTGATTTTGGTGTTATTACCCGGAATTGGATCGTCAATAAATGGCAGTCGGAGCTGGTTCCGTTTTGGACCCTTCAGTTTGCAAATCGCCGAATTCGCCAAGGTCGGTCTCGTCTTTTTCCTAGCCCACTACTACAGTCTGATCCGAAAGGATTCAGGAACATTCTGGAAAGGTTTTATATTCCCCTGTCTCGCGATTGGCCTCGTCGTTGGGCTGATTATGCTGCAGACCGACTTAGGAACGGCCCTGATCATTTCTATGGTTAGCTTTTGTTTGCTCTACTTGGCAGGGGCTAACGTGTTTTTCTTGGCAGGGTCCTCTTTCGCTGCGCTGGTACCTGTTGGATTTCTCATTTCGAAAGACCCGGAACGGTTGAGCCGCTTGACGGCTTTTATGGACATGGAAGGCAATAAGTCTGGCGATGCCTATCAAGTGTGGCAGGCAATTCTCGCGTTCGCTGCTGGAGGGATCGAAGGAGTCGGCCCTGGAAATGGGAGGCAGCAGTTGCGATCGTTGCCGGAAGCCCATACGGATTTTATATTCGCCATTGTCGGTGAAGAATTCGGGCTGATAGCGACGCTAGCCGTGGTGCTGGTTTTCATGGGTTTGTTTGCGGCAGGAGTCGCTCATGTGAGGAAGGCTCCCAATACCTACCAGTTTCTCCTCGCGTCGGGGTGTCTTTTGACGATCAGCATTCAAGCTCTAGTTAATCTGGGAGTCGTTACGGGCTCATTGCCGACCACGGGACTCCCTTTGCCTTTCATTAGCTATGGAGGATCTAACTTTCTGGTAATGGGAATATGCGTCGCTTTTTTGCTTAACACGAGTTTGGCCTGGCAGTCTCCCGCTCTCAAAAATTCAAAGCGGAAGCTAAAAGAAATTTAGGTATGAATCGCGCCCTAATCGCATGCGGAGGGACGGGCGGACACCTTTCACCGGGAATTGCTCTTGCCCAAGAGTTGATGTCGCGAGGTTGGCGCTGCCAGTTGCTGATAAGCAGCAAAAAAGTCGACACGCGTCTCGTTGAAAAATATACGGATTTTGAATACGAGACAATTTCAGGAAGTGGATTAACTTTTCGTCCGCTCGGGTTTCTCCGATTCATTCGCGACTTTGTTAAGGGCTATCGCAGTTGCTTAAAGAAAATCGATTTGTTCAAACCGGACGTAGTCATTGGTTTTGGCGGATTTATTTCGGCTCCAAGCTTGCTTGCAGGGGCGAGAAAAGGGGCCAAGATCGCGATACACGAAGCGAACCGCGTGCCTGGTCGAGCGACTCGACTGACGAGCCGAATAGCAGACCGAATCTACTTGCCGGAAGGCGTTCATTTGAAGGAGAAGCAATCTGATCGGGTTCGATCTGCGGGGATTCCGTTGCGTTCGGAATTCAACCAGAAAGAGAAAAGCGCTGCCAGAAAGTCTCTCGGCTTGGAGGTTGATCGGAAGACACTCTTGGTTTTCGGTGGAAGCCAAGGCGCTAGATCGCTAACCGATTGGTCGATTGAACATGCGAATCAGCTGGAGCAAGGCGATATTCAGCTGATTTGCCTTTCGGGATTGGGCTACGTTAAGGAAAGAAAAGACGCGCCTAATGGATGCCAGGCCAAACAGCTCGCCCGTTTTCTCGATTTTAGCGATGACATGTCGACGCTTCTTTCCGCGGCTGATCTTGTTGTTTCACGAGCGGGAGCGGGCAGTTTGGCGGAAATTGCCAGATGTGGCGCGCCTGCGGTATTGATCCCGTATCCATTTGCGGCAGACGACCATCAGGTCCACAACGCCGAACGTTTTGAGGAGCAAGGCGGGGGTGTTCGATTGTCGGATAAGCAACTCGATAGATTGTATGAAACTGTCGATCGATTGATAGCGGATGATGAACAGCTGGAGATTATGAGGGATCGATTGCGATCGATGGACGCGAGTAATTCGAGAGCGGAAATCGCAGATGATATAGAAGCCCTGGTATCGAATACAAAATCGGTCGGATTAGAACTGGGAAATGAGGAAAACGCTTTGAGGTGAAGAGTCGCAGAACAAGCTCTAGAATTCATCTTGTAGGCGCTGGTGGAGCCGGCATGCTGCCGCTGGCCATTATTTTGAAGCAAGCTGGAAATAGTGTTAGTGGAGAAGATGATGCCCTTACGCCAACAGCCTGGAAATACCTTGATAAGCACAATATCAAAGTGGCGACATTGGAATCGCTGGAAGACAGCGAAGCTGTGGAAACCGTTGTCCGTTCCTCGGCGATCAATGATAGGCATCCCTCCATCGTCGAAGCCAAAAATCTTGGATGCCGAATATTGGCTAGGGGCGAACAGTTGGCTGAATTGGTCGAGGATAAGCGTTTGATAGCCGTTGCCGGATCACATGGGAAGACATCGACTTGCGGAATTCTGATCGATCTATTGGAAGAATTCGAGGTCTATCCAAGCTATGCTATAGGAGGCCTATTTTCGAATGGAAAAGATCCTGGCTGTTGGAATGATTCCGATTGGGCCGTCGTTGAGGTTGATGAAAGCGATGGAACGATTGAATCGTTTAATCCAGATGTATCCATAATTTTGAACATAAATCATGATCATCATGCCTATTATCGCCATTTCGATGACTATTTAGCTAGCTTCTCTCGGCTTTTTGACAGGACAAAAAACAAGGTGGTTTTACCCGCTTCGATCAGGGAGGTGTTTAGAGAAAAGGTTGATCGCGATAAGATAATTTGGGCTGACGAAGAAGAATTGCCAACGATCCAGTCTAATCAGATAGGAGCTTATAGCCGACGAAACCAGCGGGCTGCGCTAGCAGGGCTTGGGGCGGCAGGAATTCGGATTCCAGAAAAACTGGAGATGGGCTTCACTGCGATAGCTAGGCGGCAATCAATTCTCTATCGTTCGCCCGAGGTTATAGTGTTTGAAGACTACGCTCATCATCCTGCGGAGATACGGGCGTTTCGAGAAGCGTTGGAGGAGGCGTTTTCCGGTCCGCTCTCGGTAGTTTTTCAACCCCACCGGTATTCGCGAACCCTAAATTTGAAATCGGAGCTTGCCGAGGAGTTAGCGAAATTCAATTCGACGTCTTTGTTGGATGTATACAGTGCAGCGGAACCTAAAATTGACGGAGGTACAGGGCGCGACCTATTTGAATGCCTAGGCAGAAAATCGGAGAATTGCCGCTATGTTGAATCAAAAAAGGATTTGATCAAAATCCTTAATCCAAAGCTAGGAAACGAAAAGATCCAGAACATCGTTTTTCTTGGCGCGGGGGAAACGGATATCTTGGCTGAAAAGTTTGTAGAAGATCTCAAACAAAACGAACCTGTTTGGGGAGGCCTCTTTGAATCCTTGGCTCCGATTGCCTCCTCAGACTTGCTGTTGAGAAGAAACGAACCGCTACTAAAAAAGACCACTTTGCGTGTTGGGGGAGTTGCGGAAATGTATATGGAGCCTACTTCAGAGCAAGAGCTTGTAGCGGCGCTGACTTATTGTTTCGAAAACCGAATACCTGTGTTTCCACTAGGGAGAGGTTCAAATCTTATAGTCCCGGATGAAGGTGTCCGAGGCTTGGTCATTCGATTGACGGGTCCGAATTGGAAACGATTTGAGCGAACAAGCGAGGATTCGATTCGCGTTGGAGCTGGTCTTCGCATTAAGGAGCTTTGTGGCCTGGCCTGTCGTCATGGCCTGGAAGGATTCGAGTTCCTCGAAGGGATCCCCGGAAGTGTGGGCGGTTCCCTGCGCATGAATGCGGGCGCGATGGGTGGCTGGATCTTCGATCTAGTTAGACGTGTTCGGTTCGCCAAACTGGATGGCTCGATAATCGAGGCTGGCGTTGAAGAGCTCACAGTAGGCTATCGCCACTGTAGGGAACTCGAGAATGCGATTGCCATCGATGTTGTGATGAAGCCCAAATCATCAGGTCAGAATGTATTGGATTTGCGGCGAGCAATTGATGTATACCAATCTAAACGCAAAGAGAGCCAACCGAGGGAGCCGAGCGCTGGGTGCATATTTAAGAATCCGGAGGGCGATTCTGCTGGGCGGATCATTGAGGAGCTCGGATTGAAAGGCACGGCCATTGGCGGAGCCGAGATAAGTCGAGTCCATGGGAATTTCATTGTTAATCGAGGGGGCGCTTCGAGTGATGACGTGATCGAGTTGGTGAAGCTGGTTCGTCGCGAAGCCCTGGCAAAGCGACGTGTGGAGTTGCAGCCTGAGGCTCTACTGTATGGGAATAGTTGGGAAGAAGCTCTGAGATGAAGTCAAAGCCTGCAGTAGCTGTTGTCAGTGGTGGGATTTCCGGAGAGAGAGAGGTGTCACTGGGATCTGGGCAAGCGGTTTACTCAGGTTTGAAGGACGATTTCGGCGCCGAAATGTTCGAGCTTCGGGAAGCCTCGCTACCTGATGGATTGGACCCGAAGGGGCATGTCGTTTTTTCCACATTGCACGGCACTTTTGGTGAAGATGGGGCATTTCAGCAGCTTCTCGAGTCTGCAGGTGTCGAATTTGCTGGTTGCGAGAGCGCGAGTAGTCGTCTGACTTTCGACAAGAGCGAAACCAAAAAAGTCCTCGGGGAAGCCGGTGTTCCTGTTTTGCCGGAAATCGTGTTCGATCGCAATTCGCCTCCAGATTCCGAAGAGGCATTTGAGATTCTTGAAGGCCCTTTGGTTCTCAAGCCTTTAAAAGAGGGAAGCAGTTTAGGCTTGGGATTCGCTGATTCGCCTGCCGAATTGGAGCGATTGTTGGCAAACTTGGCTTTTGATTTTTGGATGCTGGAGAAACGGATAATTGGTCGTGAGGTATCCGTTGGAGTGATTGACGGAAAACCGCTCGGCATCGTCGAGATTCGGCCGAAATCTGGCCAATTCGATTACGAAAGCAAATACACGAAAGGGAAAACCGAATTTTTAGCTCCAGCCCCTATGTCCGATTCGTTGTCGGATCGTATCCGGGGGATCGCTCAAAAATCCTACGAGGCGTGCGATTGCCGAGATTACGCGAGGGTAGACGTGATGATCGATCTCTTTGATCGGCCCTATGTCCTGGAGTTGAATACGATTCCAGGGATGAAGGAAACCAGTCTTATGCCAAAATCAGCGTCTTGTTTGGGCATGAATTTCAAAGCGATGTTAAAAAGCATCATTGAGCCTGCGATCTTGAGATTTAGATCTAAGTATTCAGTCTGTTGATATGGCTAGGAGAAAGACGGCAAACGCGTCCCGAAAATCGAATTCCTGGAAGGACATAGAGCAGGATGTAAAGGCGAAAAGCATTAGTGAAACCGCGTTCAAGCGAATCTTGCTAGCCCGTTGCCGAACCGTAGCGCTCTTTGCGGGAGCGTTTCTGATTGCGGCGGCAGGTTTGAAACTCTTCGTAATGAACGACGACCTTTCTGTCTCGATTACGAAAGCGGGTCGAGCATTGCCGGTAAAATCGATCATTGTCGAAAGCGACGCATTGCCGAGAGACTGGATACTTGAATACCTGGATTTGAATGAAGGAGAGATAGATCTGTTGGGCTTAGAGCTCGACCGATTGAAAGCGCGATTGGAAAAGCACCCGCAAACGTTTTCGGCGCAAATAGCGCGTCAACTTCCAGATACGCTCTTCATATCTGTTAAAGAGCGAGAACCGGTGGCCAAAATGCTTGCCGAAGATGCACGGCGCGGGCGATTGACCTTGCTAGTGGATCGGTTTGGCATTGTGTATGAGGGAATTGGTTACGGACCGAAGCAGATCAAGAGCTTGCCGAATCTCGATGGAGTGCGCCTAAAGCGAAACGAAGATGGATTCGAGCCCTTGGTGGGCATGGAGCCGGTCGATGATCTTCTCTCGCAAACTCGAGATATTGCCCCCCATCTCTACCAAAGTTGGAAAATCGTCTCGCTTGCCGAGTTTCCTAAATTGATTGTGAAGAGCGGATTCGTTCGGGAAATCGTCTTCGAAAAAGGAGAAACGGATTTCAGACGCCAAATTTCCAGGTTAGACTACATCGTGGATTACTACAAGAGCCACGCCTTCAGCAAAGTAGAAAAAGTCGATCTGACGATGAATAGCCAAGTGCCCGTTGAACAATCGCTGGTCGCCCGCAGATAAACGCAAACCTTAGTGCAAGTTGTGTATAGATCTAAAATAATAGCAGGTATTGAAATAGGTACGAGCAAGGTATCCGTATTGCTCGGCGAAATCGCGGAAGGCCGAAGCCTGAATATTATCGGTTTGGGTCAATCCTCTTCAAAGGGAGTTCTAAAAGGCGATATCGTGGATTTTCACGAAGCGAGCGATTGCACACACGCGGCGATTCTATCGGCCGAAGAGCAAGCGGGAGTTAAAATCGACGGAGTGTACTTGGCCGTTAGCGGGAGCGACATTGAAGGATTTGCTAGCGAGGCATCGGTCAATGTAACCGCAGGAAACCATCGAGTTACCAAAGAGGAGATCGAGCAAGTGTCAGGATTGGCCAAGACTCGAGAAATTCCTGAGGATCGTGTGGTAGTTCACCATTTGAGACGCCCTTATCGGCTGGACAGTCGCCCGGTTGAAGCTCCCTTGAATATGGAGGGCGACCGTCTCGAGGCTAACTATTGGACCGTCCACGGAAATGCCAGGAAGATCGGCGACGCCATTCATATCATCAACGGATTTAATCTCCATGTGGATGATGTGGTTTTAGGCGCCTTGGCTGCGGGATCGATTGTGGCCACGGAAGAAGAGAAGCGGAACGGATGCCTTGTAGTGGACATCGGTCGAGGTTCCACCGACTATGCGGTTTTCCAGGGTGGGCGGTGCGTTCTGGCGGGGTGCTTACCTCTCGGAGGCGATCACATATCTAACGATCTAAGTATTGGATTGCGAATGCGTTTGAAACAGGCGGAAAGCCTCAAACGTCGCTATGGATCGGCGACGGTCGAGCACAAGAACAAGAGCGAGAAGGTTTGGCTTAACAACGATTTCGAAATTGGCGATCGTCCCGTTCCACTATGGAGCGTAGAGAAGATTATCGAACTTCGGACCACTGAGATATTCCAAGTGGTTCAAAAGAAGCTCGGAGCCCATGGCAGGTCAGAGCGACTTTCGGGTGGAGTAATTCTTAGCGGAGGAACATCCAATCTACGGAATATTGAAGCCTGTTCCGAGGCGGTATTCGGCGCTTCAACCCGCGTAGGCGACAATACTGCTTTGGCGACTGGCGATTTGAGAGATGCCCAATACAGCGTTGTAATCGGATTGTTGAAATACGGATTGCAGTATCATTCGGCTGGAGACGAAAAGGAAGACGCTCGAGCTGGACTGTTCGGCAAATTGAGGCGCGCGCTTTCAATAGGATAACGAGGAGAGAGTTGCTGTGAACGAATCGGGACAGATATCGATGAAAGTGATTGGCGTCGGCGGAGCTGGCTCCAATATTGTAGACAGGTTGATGCTTAGCAATCCGTCTGGAGTGCAACTGGCGGTGATCAATACCGACCACCAGGCTTTAGCAAATTCACCTGTCACCGACAAGCGGTGTATTGGAGAATCCATAACGAGAGGACTCGGAGCTAGCGGAGATCCGGAAATCGGGAAAGAGGCCGCTCTAGCAGATAAATCAGAGCTTGAATCCTTGGTAGAGGGAGTGGACCTGCTTTTCATTGCGGCTGGATTGGGAGGTGGAACAGGAACGGGCATTGCGCCAGCGCTGGCGGATATTGCTGCTCAGAACGGAGCGACTGTCATCGCCTTTGTCACCTTGCCTTTCACTATAGAAAGAGCGGGGAGGGCTAAAGTGGCGAAACGCGGTCTTGAGAATCTGAGGCAAGCTTCCAACGCTGTCATTCCTCTGCCTAACGATTTGCTGGTCCAAGTAAGTGAGGGGAATGCTTCGTTATTAGATGCGTTTAGCCAGGCGGACGCGTGGATTGAGAAGGGAATCTCTTCTATTTGGAAGATGATGAGCAAGACAGGTCTGATGAATCTGGACTATTCCCAATTGCGTCAGGTTTTTTTGAATCGGGCAGGAAAAACGCTTTTCGGACTAGGTGAAGGAAACGGTGAAAACGCCGCCAATGAAGCTATCGATGACCTAAAGTTGTGCCCATTGCTGCATACGCCGGAATTTTCGAAAAAGGCGGATCACCTATTGGTGAATTTGATCGGTGGCGCAAATCTAGGCATAAGCGAAACGCAGAAAATTATGGAGAGCGTCACGGATGCTTTCGGGAAAGACGCAAACGTGGTCATGGGTGCCGTCATTGACGAATCCATGGGAGAAAAGGTCGAAATATGCGTTATCGGGACGAGCGACCTAAGCGACGTTTCCGTCTTCCGAGGTCGAAAGCGATCCGCTCCAGTACCAACTGTTCGAGAGGAGAATCAAGCGAGAGGCTCGGTTAAAAAAGAGTCGTTGAAAGGGGTTCACAAGAAGCGAATTAAGGTGAAACAGGACGAGTTCTCTTTCAATGAAGGCGAGCCCAGGGGCGAGTTCGAGGAAACGATGGGGTATATTTTTGAAGGCCAGGACTTGGACACCCCGACATATCTTCGCCGGGGAGTCAAAATTCCTGTTTAGCTAGCATAATCGCGGTTTCAATCCAATCGCCTAGCCGCAGTTGCTGACAAAGTAGGTTTGTATTC
>MDTA01092805.1_pt1 | contig 19793 bp, 16 predicted proteins | sample 811151 | NCBI WGS metagenome assembly MDTA01 (sample SAMN05326648, study PRJNA326480) | marine metagenome | isolation source: seawater | place: Indian Ocean: South | collected 2010 | reverse complement strand
GCGGCTGCTTGGGGACAAGCAGCCCTACCACTATACCTCCGAAAGTTTTCCGCTCACGCCGTACTGCATAGCGCCCTCGGCTCCCCGCCAGACCGATTACGCGAATGCGATTTGCTTCATGGCGGTCATATGCCCGCGCAGTTCAGCCCCTACTTGTTCAACCGGGTGATTTCTTATCGCCGTGTTCACTTCGATCAAACGCTGGTTGTCGACTTGGTTGTCTTCGACATCCAAACCTTTGCCAATAACGTCCGTATCGATGGCGTTCATGAAATCGCCCAACAAGGGAACAGCTACATTCGAGAATAAGTAGCAGCCGTACTCAGCTGTATCCGAAATTACCTTATTCATTTCGTAAAGCTTCTTGCGCCCAATCAAATTGGCGATCAGCGGCGTTTCATGCAACGATTCGTAGTAAGCCGACTCCGCCTTGATGCCCGCAGCCGTCATGGACTCGAAGGCCAACTCAACCCCAGCGCGGATCATCGCGACCATGAGGATGCCTTTGTCGTAAAATTCCTGCTCGCTGATTTCCACATCGGCCGGGTTGGACTTCTCAAAAGCGGTTTCATTAGTAGCCTCTCGCCAACCGAGCAAATCCTTATCATCATTGTCCCAATCGGCCATCATCGTCGACGAGAAATGGCCAGACATGATATCCTCTTGATGCTTGTCGAAGAGATCGCGCATCAGATCCTTGAGTTGCTCAGAGAGCTCGAACGCCTTAATCTTCGCTGGATTGCTCAAGCGATCCATCATATTTGTGATACCACCGTGTTTCAGCGATTCGCAAATCGTATCGAACGCATGCTGAACAAACTTGCTGGCCCATCCTTCATCGATTCCCTGCTGCACCATCCGGTCAAAGCAGAGGAGAGAGCCTGCCTGAAGCATTCCACAGAGAATCGTCTGCTCGCCCATCAAATCCGACTTCACTTCCGCGATGAAACTGGACTCTAGGCAACCCGCTCGGTCTCCCCCGGTTCCCGCGGCATAGGCCTTGGCGATGTCCCAACCCTCGCCCTTTGGATCGTTTTCCGTATGCACGGCCAACAGCGTAGGCACGCCAAAACCGCGTTTGTATTCTTCTCGCACTTCCGTTCCCGGGCTTTTCGGGGCCACCATGATTACCGTTAGATCTTCCCGAATATACGCGCCCTCTTCCACGATATTGAATCCGTGGCTATAGGACAGGCAGGCGCCTTCTTTCATGTGAGGCTGGACGGCAGCAACGACGGCAGCATGTTGCTTGTCCGGGGTGAGATTCAGGACAAGATCAGCAGTTGGCAGGAGCTCCTCATAGGTACCCACTGTGAAACCGTTTTCCGTGGCATTCTTCCAGGACTGGCGCTTTTCAGCAATGGCGCTATCGCGAAGGGTATAGCTCACATCCAAACCAGAATCCCGCAAATTGAGGCCTTGGTTAAGGCCTTGAGCTCCGCAACCCACGATGACGATCTTCTTGCCCTTGAGCGCTTCGACGCCGTTGAATTCGGAGCTATCCATGAAGCGGCAGCGACCGAGTTGTTCTAGTTTCTGAGCTAGCGTCAGAGTGTTGAAGTAGTTTTTTCTGCTCATCTCGAGGTGATGTAAAAAGTGAAGTCGGAGACCTTATGCGCGTCCCGCTGTCTCCGTAAAGCGAATAAAAGCTTCCCTGATGCCGTATTTTGGGGATCACTAGAGCCTTTCCCAAAATCGCCCGATACCTAGATTGGACGGCTTTGGAAACGGACAAAAATTATCGATGCGAATATCCCGACTAAAACGCGATTTTCTCTACATTCACCATTGGGAAATTCAAACTGATGAATGCTGGTGCATTCTCGGCGGAAACGCGTCCGGCAAAGGCCTGCTCGCTTCGATTTTGACCGGAGATTTGAAACCGAAGTCTGGGAATATCGACGATCTGCCTCGACCAGCGCGCTGTGTCTCTTTCGAACAACAGCACGCATTTTACGAAGCGCAGCTACGGAACGACGATACCGACTTCATCGATCGCCTAGACACAGGTTCCACGGGCTTGGAAGTGTTGCAACAGTCCGGATGCTCCAGAACGGAGGCCGTTGAACTGGCTAACCGGCTCGGAGTTGGCTACATTCTCGAAAGGGGTTATCGGCTCCTATCAAGCGGCGAGGCTCGAAAATTGATGCTTCTCAGAGAAATCCTCGCAGGGCCGGAGATGCTGATCCTCGACGAACCCTTCGAGGGATTGGATCCAGAATCTAGAGATCAGGTTAATTCTCTGGCGGCATCTCTCGTTCAAGAGGGCCACCTAATTCTCCTGCTTGTCAACCGAATGGATGACATCCCCGACTGGACCACCCACTTGGGGATTCTGCAAATGGGCAAACTGATCGCTTCCGGAAAAAAGAAGGAAATCGTATCTAAGCCGGAACTACGCCAGCTTTTCGAATTCAACGAATCGGCAATCCCGGAACTTCCAGCCCCACTAGAGCCGGCGCCTAGCTTCGATCCGATCCTAGAGCTCAGAGACGGAAAGGTTCAATATGGCGACACCCAGCAGTTTAGCGGATTTGATTGGACGCTTAAACCCGGAGAGCATACTCTCATTACCGGCCCTAACGGAGCGGGCAAATCGACTTTGCTGCAACTCGTCTCCGGCGATCATCCCCAGTGCTATTGCAACGATCTCAAGATTTTGGGCTTTCAACGCGGAACGGGCGAGAGCGTGTGGGAAATCAAACGCCATATTGGCCTCGTATCGGCGTCATTTCATCGCGACTACCGAGCGCCCGGCAATGCCATCACAACGGTAGTATCCGGTTTTTTCGACAGCATCGGACTCTATCAAAATCCCAGTGCCCAGCAATTGAAACTCGCCGCGGAATGGCTGAAAATTATGGGGCTCGATCAACAGGCCAATGCGTCATTCCGGCAACTATCCTGGGGACAGCAACGGCTGGTATTGATCGCCCGCGGGCTGATAAAGCAACCAGCTCTGATGATTCTCGATGAACCCACGCAAGGACTGGACGATCTCAACCGGCATCTCGTACTCGCCTTTATTCAAAGACTCGCGGAACTGAAACGCACAACGCTCCTCTTCGTTAGCCATCGTGAGGATGAGCATCTACCGCTTTTCAAACGTCGAATCGATTTTAGAAAATCGATAGACGAATCCGGCTCTCTTTACACCCCTCGCTGGGATTAACGACTAAGTTCTCTGGCAGGTTTTGCCACGAGACCATTTCCAATTGAGAAAATGCCCTACCACAAAGGCCGTTCCGCCAAACAAGGTCGCGAACGGTTCGAGAGATTCGCTAACGGCTGGACGGACGAACAAGAATATGGCGAGACCCATCATGCCAAAAACGAAATGGCCTACGCGTTGGTGGATCCGATAACCGTTTATGAAGGTAAAACCCGCAAGGACCGCAACTGCCGCAATCATCCCTGACTCCACGGCCTCGTGCCCAATAAATTCGATTCCGGCCAATGGGATGGCGCTCAAAAGGACCGGAGCCAATAAGCAATGCGCCGCGCACGCTACTGATAATCCGATTCCAGCAATATCCATCTTCGCTAACTGCTTCTCGCCAATCATCGACTTCATTAAACCCAAGGCCTAAAATCGATTCGACGCATATGCAAGTTAGTTGCGCTTCTATCGCAAGTTATTTGCAATAGAAATTCGTACTGGCCCGCTCTTTACGCCACGGGCAAATCTTGCCAAAGCATCTCGAATGCTGAATTACCGTTACTCATTGCAACCCGAACCGGGGCTTGTACGTTTTGATAACTATGAAAATTCGAGGAACCGGTATTGCCTTTACCATCATCGCGCTGCTATCAGCCGGGATGAGCCAAGAGTCTTTAGGAGCTGATAAATCTAAAATGGAATCGATAATCTTAGGAGCCGGCTGCTTTTGGTGCACAGAAGCGGTCATGCAACGCGTTGAAGGCGTGGAAAGCGCCGTTTCCGGCTACATGGGCGGACACGTGAAAAACCCAACTTACCGGCAGGTGGTAACTGGCGAAACGGGTCATGCCGAGGTCGCCAAGATCACCTTTGACCCTAGCGTCACCAGCCTCGAAGAACTGCTGGAGATTTTTTGGCTGATGCACGATCCCACCACCCTCAATCGTCAGGGGGCGGATGTCGGCACGCAGTATCGTTCGGCCATTTTCTACAACAGCGAGGAACAGAAACGTATCGCTGAAGCGTCGATAGCGAAACTCGCGGCAACTAAGACGTATCCAGATCCAATTGTCACCGAAGTAACGGCGATCGAACCGTTCTACCCAGCCGAGGAATATCACCAGGAATACTACGAGCTAAACAAGAATGCTGGGTATTGCCGCTACGTCATCCACCCAAAATTGAAGAAGCTAGGCTTCGAAGATTGAGGCGACCTATTTCGGACGACCGGGCTAGTCCTCCCTATTTCCCTGTCTTGAAGTAACCAAGCCGGCGGTTCACATTGGACCGCTCTTCCTCTCTCCACTCCGCGTCAAACCATTCTGGGTCTATATCGAATTCGTAACCGGGCTCGCCATCTTTTAACAGTGTGACCGTATTCAGAATCAAATTAGCCTCGACCTCGGTTTGCGCGTTTCTCAACGCCTGATAAATGGTCCTCTGCGGATCTTCAGCTCCTACTAAAGCCAGAAACTCAGCTGCTCGGACACGCACCAAATTGTCTTCGTCCGAACGGGACAATTCTTTCGCGGCAGCTTCTAACTCGCTCGCCTCTTTTCCGAAGGAGCTGCAAACAATCAGGGCCCAGTAACGGGCAACTGGATCCTTCGAAGCCAACGCCTTTTCAATCCTGCCCCGAGCCTTGGAAAACGGCTGCAAACTCAAGTCCGAAACGTCCACTAGTTTTTGGATACGCTTGCGATTAACTTGCCCATAATCAACTGGATTATCCATGGCCTCCGCAAGCATCACCGGCTCAGGCAAAAAGCTCAAATCTGGCAATGATTTAACCTTCCGGGCCAACCTTCGCCGCAAGTCCTTCAACACTCTCGCATATTCCGGATCCGCGCTGAGGTCTTTCACTTCGTGGGGATCCGCATCGATATCGTAGAGACCTTCTACTGGACGCGGCTCGAAAAACTGCCTTTGAGCGGTGTTCAACTTCCCTGCATGATACAAGTCTCTCCATTCTTCATAAGCGAGCATGCGGTAGCGATACTGATTGAATAGACCATCAAAATTGAACGGCTGATAGTTTCGAATATATTTGTATTTTCCTTTACGATACGTCCGAACGAAATCGTACTTCTCGTCGAATCGATCGGCATACCCGAACGCCTCATCGCGAGCATTCAGGTCCGACGCAGTCACTCCTTTGCCCAAAAATGGACTACCGTCCATGGCTTTAGGCACATCCACTTCAGCCAGATTCAACACTGTGGGACCGAAATCAACGAAACTGACGAATCCTTCTACGCTCGAGCCTGGAGAGGCCGGCAACAAATGTCGCCACTTTTCTGGGGCGTAAACAACGAGGGGGACATTCAAACCGCTTTCGTAAGCGTAACCCTTGCCCCGAGGCAGCACGCCTCCGTGATCCCCGTAATAGAAGATAATCGTGTCTTCAGCCAAACCGTCGCTCTTCAGGCTTTCAATGAAAGCGCCCATCTGAGCATCCGCTTCGCGATGGTGATCCTGAAACTTGGCATAGGTATAGCGGAACGTGGGCGTGTCCGGATGATACGGGAAAACTTCAATCGAATCGGCATCGGTTACGGTCTTATTCTCCTCCATAAAATCTTTGGAAAAGTGAAGCTGACCTTCGTGGGTACGGCCGAAGTTCTGCACATGGAAAAAGGGCTGGCCCGGCTTGCGGTTCCGATAGCTGGCTTTGTTGGAGGACTCGTCCCACATGCCTTTGTCACTCAGATTATAGTCCGTTTTGCTATTGTTCGTCGTATAGTAGCCCGCATCCTTCAAATAGTAAGGAAACATTCGCAACCCTTCAGGCATGGGAGCCAACGCTGACCGCCTGTGATATTGAGCCGCAATTCTTGGGGCATAGGAGCCCGTTATCAACGTGCTTCGGGCGACCGAACAAACCGGAGCGTTGGAAAATGCATTCTGAAAAACGAGCCCTCCTTCAGCAAGTTTCTCAATGTTGGGCATCGGAGCTCCGCCTTCCTGGTAGAGACGCAGCCAATGCTTCGAATTGTCTTCCGAGACGAGCCAAACGATATTCGGTCGGTCGCTGGCAGCGCTTAGTACGGCAGTTGCTAGAAAGGCAAATGGAACGGAGGGAAATTTCATGCCCAAAGCGATTAGGGCCTAATTGCATTGCTGTCCACTTGATTGTCCAAACAATACCCCTGCCAATAATACGAAGTTGAAATGAGTAAACGCTACAAGATTTCCTACCTGTCCGATATCGAACCTACCCCCTGCCCCTGCGGATTCGCCCGCAGAGCTTTCATGGATGAAGACAACACCATCGCGTCGCTACACCTGGTTGATATCAAGAAGGATTCCGAGACCCACTATCACAAAAAGATGACTGAGATCTACTTGGTCCTCGAAGGCGAGGGCCATATCGAGCTCGATGGGGAGAGCATACCGGTCAAGCCCTTGACGACTGTAATGATCAAGCCCGGTTGCCGGCACCGAGCCGTTGGAGACTTGAAAGTCATCAACGTCCCCATCCCCAAATTCGACCCCGATGACGAGTGGATGGACTGATGCTATTCGCCAATCACCTCTACCGCTTTCGAAACTCTATGCGTTCTTGTTCAGGCGTGTTCAAACTTCCGCGTACCTGCCAGTCTGACGGTGTACGAGCTTCCTGGAAAATACGTTCGAAAGTCGCCACCATTTCCGGGCGTTGCTTCGCCAAGTCGTTTTCTTCCGCCGGATCTTGCGTCACATCGTAAACTTCAATCGGCCCGGTCAACATAGGGCGTCTCACGGCTTTCCACTTGCCCGTGCGTAAAGCCTGTTTGGACCCCTGCTCGTAAAATTCCCAATACAAGTACTCGTGTTTCACTTGCTGCGTATCATTTCCCAGAAGCGTAGGCAAAAAACTGATACCATTGGTTGGAACCTCCAGATCATCCCCGGCAATATCAACAGCCGTGGCCATAAAATCCACTTGGCCACTCACTAGGGAAGCCGTCGTCCCCGGCTCGATTTTTCCTGTCCATTGAACAATCAGCGGCACGCGAATTCCACCATCATACAAGGCGCGCTTTATTCCTGACAAGGGACCGTTGGCGTCAAAGAATCTCGGATCGTTGCCCGCTTCGCTATGAGGCCCATTGTCGGAAGTGAAGAAAATGACCGTGTCTTCGATCAAGCCATGTTCCTCAAGGCGTTCGACGACTTTACCCACCATCATATCCAGATAAGTCACCATAGCTGCCTGACCTTTATCCTGTTTCGACCAGGGCTTATTTTCGTAAATTCCCAGATCCGGCACAGCAGTTCCGTCACCGGTCTCATTCCAGGCTTCATTGTTGGCATGCGGGAGCGTATAGGAAAGATACAAAAAGAATGGGTCGTCTTTTTTCCGATCAATGAAATCCAATGTTTCGTCTACCATGAGAGCCGGACTATACTCAACTTTCTCCGACGCGATTCCCTGGCCCCATTGCCCTTCGTTGGGAACGACATTCTTCAGAGGAATGCGGTCTTCATTGCGAATCAAGAATGTCGGGTAAAACAGGTGGGCATGATGCTGATCCAAGTAGCCAAAAAAGTAGTCGAAACCCTGATTGGTTGGCATGCCCGATGTGCCTTCGTGCCCCAATCCCCATTTCCCAACCTGGCCAGTAGCATAGCCTTCCGCTTTTAATAGCTCCGCCACCGTGACGTCCTCTGGGCGAAGGTTGTTCTTGCCGTTGCCACGAATGTAGCAATGTCCGGTGTCCAATCCTGTCATCAACACGCATCGAGACGGGGCGCATACCGTGGATCCTGAATAAAAATCGGTAAACCGCATTCCATTTTCCGCGAGTCGATCGATATGCGGCGTCTTGATCAGCTCCTGACCATAGCATCCTAAGTCGCCATATCCGAGATCATCAGCCATTATAAAAATGATGTTCGGCTTTTCCCTGGCGGGCAGTGACGCAAGAGCTAGAAGAGAGAGAACGGAAAGAAGGAATCTCATAAATTTATGGAGTTTGATTTGGCTACACTGAATTCGTAATCCGGTAAGCTAGAAATAAAACAAAGGAGGCTTCAATCGTTTTGCGATAAAATGAGCAACGCTTCCAGCGATTTATATTGCCTAGCGAGTTCTTCCGCGCCCAGGGCGCTATTCTGGACAAGGCTATCGAAAAGCTCTTGCTTGTCTCGCTTCAAATCCTGAATCCGTTCTTCAATGGTACCTTTGGCTATCATTCTGTATACGAAAACGGTATTTGCCTGGCCGATACGGTGCACTCGATCAATGGCTTGATTTTCCACAGCCGGATTCCACCAAGGATCCATCAGAAAAACGTAGTCCGCCGCATGCAACGTGATTCCTGAACCACCAGCTTTGAGAGAAACGAGCATCGCCGCTGTGTCTTCGATCGTCTGAAACTCTCGTACTGGGGTTTCCCGATCCTTGGTCGCTCCCGTTAGCTCGAACAGTGGCAGCTCAGGGAAGGAATTGCTTATCAGCGTCCTTACTCGATTCAGAAATTGGACGAACTGACTGAAAATCACCACCTTGTGTCCAGTCCCCAGTACTTCTTGCAGCTTCTCGAGTAATACCATCAGCTTCCCGCTCTCATTCAAATCGCTCGTCACCCATGGAAGCAAATCCGGATCGCAGCTAGCCTGCCGCAACCGCGTCAACAAGCTAAGCGCTGCAAATCGATTACCTTTCAATGCGCTGCCAAGATGATTCCCCAACCGGGCAATCCCCGCTGCGCAAATGCGACTATATTCCTTTGATTGTATTGCTGTAACCGGGCAAACTTGGTCGATCAGAATCTTTTCGGGTAGATCATTAGCCACTTGTTCTTTCGTTCGTCGCAGCATGAACGGAGCAATCTGGGCTCTCAATCTCGCTTTAAACCGATTCGGGTTCTCCTGCAATTCACGTTCGAATGAACGTCGCCTTCCCAAAAGTCCAGGCATGAGAAATTGAAAGGAGGGCCAGATATCGAGAGGGCGATTCTCAATCGGCGTTCCCGTCAAGGCAACACGTCGTTTAGCCTTTATTTTCATCGCCGCGCGGGTCACCTTAGCGTCGGGATTCTTGATAAACTGGGCCTCGTCGATAATGGCGTATTCAAATTCGTGATCCTTAATCTGGTCGATTCGGTTCCTCATAAGAGCGAAACTGGTTACTAATGCATTCCAATCCCCATCGATTCGCTCGATCGCTTTCCCTGCATAGCGTATGGCCTTCAAATCGGGAACAAATTTCTGGAATTCCGATATCCATACAGGCACTACGCTCGCTGGACAGACGATTAAGGCTTTGCGCCCACTGGATAAGGCATCCCGCATTAGAGCGATAACCTGCAAGGTCTTCCCCAGCCCCATTTCGTCTGCCAGTAAGCAGTGGCAGTCATGAGACAACAAGCGATCCATCCACTGAACCCCTTCTAGCTGGTAAGCCCTCAAGCAAGACAAGTAGACTGCCTCTCCGCAATTCCCCTCTAGCAGGTTGTTCCTCCATTGAAGTAATTCCCCTTCTAGCTCTACGTTCGTCTTTCCATCTGGAAACAGAGAAAAGAGCTGATAGGGTTTAAAGCCCTCTTCTTCTTGCGGCTCCAATTCCTCCCAACGTTCGAGCAATTCCTTCGAATCGCCCGACAAGGTCACGATACCAATTTCCGGAATCAGAGTGTGCGAGTCGGCGTTGCCTACCAAGTTTCTAGCTAATTCGTCCGACAATGAGAGCCCATTCGATCCTAAAGACCAACTCAGGCCCAAACTCCCGCTCGGCTCCAGATTCGCTTTCGCCTGCAATTTTAGTTCTTTGAAACCATCGCGAATATTGGATACGTTGTCGCGCTCTTCCGTCGAATAAAGTCGCTTCCAGCCCGGCCAAACATTCTGAACGAAGAATGGGATCTCCTGCAGCCTTGTCAGCAAGTAGCCATTGAATTCCTGCGAATAAGTGAAGTGCGACTTGTGGGCTCTGGCAGCCAACGAAATGAGTCGACCGCGCTCTTCCGCAGTCCTCGCCATCGGAGCTCCTTCCGCTACGCTCAACGCCGGCTCTTTCTTACCATCTTCGGAAAGCCAATAGGCCTCGCAAATCAATCCTTGGAAATGCGTATCCAATACGAGATGCAGCATTCGCTCCTCTTCAATTTCGAAGACAGGTTCGGCGATGGCCCCATTCACCGATGATTCGGAACGATCTTCCTCAGTGGACGAAGACTCCTGAAAATAGTTTAGCTCCTCGTCGGCAATGAGCTCTTCGATTTCCAGAAAACCAGCCACTGCTATGGCGTCCGCGAATTCCGGATCTGATGAGGAGGATCTAATCGAAAAACCTTCATTTTCCCAATCCACAACCGAGTAGTCTTCCGACTTGCCAATCTTGCAGGTCACGATTGCGTCGTCGTCTCCGATAGAAATTTCCCGGATGTTTCCCTTTCGATAAATCTTTCGGCCCCGTTTGATTGCCTTAGAGTCAAACCGATCCTCCCATCCGTCATGCAAGCGATCTTTCCAATGCTCCAACGAATGCTTGGAATAAAGTCGATTCGCGGCTCTCCAATGCATTAACCGGGCATTCAAAAACACTGGAATCCACGGCTTCAATGCAAATTGGCAAAAACCTGAACCAACCGAATCCCGTCGAGATGGAACCAAACTTTTCAGGAAATGGCATTAGGAATCGCCAAACCGAGAAATCGGAAAATAATCCGCCCCATGCTTGCATCTTTTCGTAGAGCTTTCTTTTCCGGCGTCGTCCTTCTCGCTCCACTCGGGATCACGTTTTTCGTCTTTAACTGGCTAGTCCTCAAAATCGGAGGGAGCTTTAAAAACAAAGTCTTCTTCTTCCTCCCCCGGGAAATCCTCTCAGATCCGCAGATGGAGCTCTTCTGGAATATAACCGCGACGATCATCGTGGTGTGCCTGATCACGCTTCTCGGTTTTCTATCTCGCTACTTCGTCGCTAAATATCTTTGGTCGATCGGCGAGCGAATCCTGCATAATCTGCCTGTCGTCAACACCGTCTATACATCGGTAAAGCAGATCATCGACACTTTCAGTTCGGAAAATCGGGCGGTCTTCCAGAAAGTGGTTATCATACAATTCCCCCGCGAAGGCAGCTACGCAATGGGATTCCTGACAAGCCGTTCTAAAGGGGAAATTCGAAACAAGACGGAAAAGCCAATGCAGAATGTGTTCGTCCCGACCACCCCAAACCCGACCAGCGGCTTTCTGGTCATGCTTCCCGAGGACGAGGTTAAAGAACTGGACATGTCAGTTGGAGAAGGGATGAAGTTCATCATTTCCGGTGGAGCTGTCGTTCCGGATTGGAAGCCAGCCAACGCTCTGAGTAACGAAGCGAACTAGAAGAACCCGAGCATGCCCTCTCCAGAATTTCGAGTTCGAGGGATCATCCTTGGGAGCGACCCAAGTGGAGAACGGTTTGTGACTCACGCCTTGCTCACCACCGATCAGGGAATTTTAAATTTACTAGCCAGGCGATCGAACAAACCAGGAAAGCAAGTCGCCATAGATCTGTTTGACGAAGGAGATTTCCGTTTCGAACGAAAGCCGGAAAGCCAATCCACATTCCTTAAGGAAGTTCAGATCTTACGCAAACACGACAAAATCGCCCATAACTACGATGCCTTCAAAGCATCTGCTCGATTGGCTAGGCTAATCCGCGCCAATCCCATTCCGATCGAGAACCAGGATCAAATCTACGATTTGCTAAAACGGGGTCTCGAAGCCTGGGAATCCGGCAAGGATCCAGACGCCGCCCTACTCAAATGCCTCTACCTCTATTGCCGTTACGAGGGTTACCCAATCAAAGAGGAATGGGCTATGAGACTTCCGAATGAAGAGTATTCTAGGCTCGCTCAAATTCTGAACCAGCCACTAGGAACGGCACAGTCCAGAACGAGCAAGAATAACGACCTGATATCTAGTCTCGAGCAGTACTTGGATCGTCACACCCACATACGTATTGGAAACTAGTTCGATATCTCCGATACGAAAAACCCAATATACTTGCTCAAATCACCCAATATTAACCTCTTACCGCTTGCCCGTTCACTGTAATTTCTACTAGCATAGTGCCATGGCCCAAGATTCTTCCCCACAACCTCCTCAAGACAACACACCGGATGCTTCTGCTAGTGAATCCTCCGACGCGAGCAAGGACGCTCGCACGATGGCTCTGCTCGCTCACATCCTCGGGATTTTCACATCCTTCGTCGTGCCTCTTATCATTTGGCTGATCAAGAAAGACGACGAATTCATCGCCGATCAAGCGAAGGAAGCCCTGAATTTCCACATTACAGTGACAATCGCCTATTTCGCTATCACAGTAATCGCCATAGTCACTATGGGCATTGGTTTTATCCTCTACCCCGTTCTCGGGATCGCCGTACTCGTGCTCGGTATCATTGCGGGCTTGAAAGCCAACGATGGCATTGCCTATCGGTACCCCTGCACAATTCGGCTGATTAAATAGAGATCCCGGAAAGGCTCTCGCAGGTAGCGGGCGATCTCCGAGCGCCCACTTCGAAAGAGTAGAACAGGCATCCTGCCTGTTTGCAGAGATTAAGATCACAGGCTGGAAGCCTATGCGACCTTTTGTACGCGCCGCTTGCACTGCCGTAGCTTCGGCGTAGGCGTGAGATAGACCGCTTCCCATCGAAACTGTGGAGGTTCAAGCTTCTTCCCGAGAAAATGACAAGAACTGGCTTAGCCTCACTAGCTAACCCCGTCGCAGTTCAGAACCCTGGAATCGTACCAGGATTCTCCATACCTTTTTTAAACGGCAAGTGATTTTTCCCGTTTCGGAGTCGAACGACTCGGGTATTTCGATCTTATGGAGATCAATCGTCGCATGATAGCCGCGCTCGGAAAAAACGTCAATCACCATCGCCATCGATAATGCGTTTTCCAGAATCGGGTTTTCCGAATTCACATGGGCTATACCAGAAATGGCATGATGCACGACAATCGGCATAATGTCCTGCTCTATGAAATCGATTACTCGATGAAACTCTTCCCGATGCTCGAATTCATAAGCATCCAATCGCTTCACCAGCTCTTGACGGGCATGCGATACGATCTCTGACGCCAAAGGCAGTTTACGGACCGAATCGAAGGTGCTTGGATCAAGTTCCAAGGAGCTCTGATACTGAAGCTCCTTAACGATATTCTGACGAACTTCCGCAATCGAGCCTTGGGCATTGATGAAGTGGTAGTGGAAAACTTCCCGCAATGATTGCAGGGCGTCGTAGGTACGTTCCTTGAAAACCTTATAGCGACGTCGAGCCGCTTTAGGATCCGCATCCGTTGAACGGTACTCTAGCAATTCCCCGATTCCGGTACGTTCCACTTCCTCATTGTGCTTGAGCACTTCATGACCGCGATTCAATTGACGCTTCACACTCTCGCTCTCGTCAATAAAGAGCATCATAATGTGCACGATCGGCTGGCGAAATTTGTGATGCAATTCTGTATTGTCGTATTCACTACGCAGCTGTAGCATCTTATGATACAGCAATTTCATGCATTCGACTTGCACCAGCGTACGCGGAAACCCGTCCAGAATGCACCCATCCTCGTATTGCCGTTCCAGCATTCGCTCGAGAAGGATGCGTATAACCTCTCGATCGCCAACCAACTGGCCAGCCTCTTTCAGCTCCTGCATCTTCGGCGTATTGAGCAACGAACTGACGACGATAGGTTCGCAAGTCAGGCCCCTCGCTTCCATGATGAACGGAGTATTCGTGCCTTTACCCGCTCCCGGAGCTCCCCCAAGAAGGATTAACTCCTTTGGAAAGTGCAGACGTTCCCTGCCAAATTCGGTTTCCAGCTCGTTCCAGACCGCATTGAAGATTATCTGGGCGTCCTTAACCTCTAGGTCCTGATGATTTTGCCCATCCCCATTTTTGTCGGCTGGCTTACTAGTGTTCGCGCTTGTCTCTTCGGTCTTCATTCAGCTGCGCGAACTTCCCGAGCCCGCTTAGGCGTTGTCTATCTCCCCAAAACAGGCCCCGATTAGCGGGAAATATCCCGTTGACTCAAGACTTTATGGTTTCGAGCTCCCAATATATCCATGGCGATATCCATGTCCTCGATACTCATCGCCAGAGCCGATCGACCCATCGGCCGGCTTATAAACGAATAGATATAGTCAATATTCACTTCCGTTTGCAGGAGCGTCGTCAGGACTCGCTCTACATCATGCTCCCCTGCTATCTCCACAGCTAGCACCTGGCTTTCAGAAAAGGAAACCCCGTTTTCCCGAAGCAACTCACGGGCTCTATCCGGATCGTCAACGATTACACGCAAAATCGCGCTGTCAGTCGTATCGAGGGTGTTCAATGCCAGGATATGAATTTCCCTTTGACCGAATAGGCGAGTTAGGTCCGCTAGTCTCCCCACTTTGTTCTCTGTAAAGATGGAGAACTGGCAAACGGGATCAGGAGTCGTGGACTCAACAGAGATCTGTTCCATATTAACTTAAGATAAGACTCTGACTATGAATAGCCTGGAAATAGCAATAAAATCGGCAGTATCCTCAAAAACATGGGCAAATTCCGAAAAAAGGCAACTCGGCTCCCGAATTACCAGAATAGCCCAACGAGAATGCCGAAGCCGAAGACCAAGCTGATCTCAACTAACTAGACTGATGCTGCGTACAAAACCTACTCGACCTCGGAAGACAGCGTTATGCGCGCCGTTTCATTGGGGGCGACAAACGCATTAAGTACTTCGAACTCGAGCGAAACGGATTCCACCATGTCGCCCGTTCGAACCAAAAGGCTCTCCGAGCTGTGCTGCGGCACCACAATCGTAGCCGCGTGTTGGTGCAAATCGTAAGCGCTTAAGTTTCTCAGGTGAAAATCAGCATCAGACTCATTGGTGACAGTTACGCTCAAAATCGCCCCATCCCGATAACCGACATCTTCCAAACTGAGCGAGGCTTCTAGTAATGGCTGGAGATCCCGCTCTCGGCCCATGAGCCAATTTTTAAACCATACCACAGTCCGGCGATCAAATAGGGCTTCACGCATTGATTCCACTGTTCGATCCTCTGAGAAAACCAAGGTCACTGGCCTGTGTCCGCCATTGTGCGGTTCGTAGTCCCAATCGATCAAATCGTGGACATCCGATACTCCAATCAAAGCCAAATCGTAATCCAAAGCGATTTGGAACGCGTCTTCTGAATAATTCTTTCCATTCGCTATTTCTATTCCGTGCAACAGGCCTTCGCGAATGTTGTTTATGTGGAAGTCCGTAATGACAGGGATCCCGTTCGGAAAATCACGGGACCACCAGGAATGGTTCCAAAAGAGGAAGGCGCCTTGCTCATTCGCTGCCTCGACCGCGCTTTGCGACGGCCACTCGTTAGCTGCTGCCCTAAACGCATTCGTCGTTTTGAGCGATTCCGCGTCGGGAACTGAATAAAGCTTGTTCGCATCGTCTATGAATATGGCATTCATGTGTCCGGCAGGGAGATCGCGGGTGATTTCGGCTCCCGCCACGACAAGTAGATCTTTGTATTTTGCCGCCTCCGCTGTTTCGATAAACGACCGATTCCGATCAGGATGGGGAATGTCCTCAATATGCGGCTGATACTCTAAGTGCTCGGTCACTGCTAGAGCATCGAGTCCATCCCGCAAGGCTTCCCCTACCCGGATTTTTGGCCAAACGTGTCCGTCAGAGAATACCGAATGAGTGTGCGGATCGAAAACCAGAGTCTTGTGCTCCGCCGTATCCGGGAAGCTGATCTTGCGAGCCTCGTCTCCAGGTGGCTGCGGAGCTAGTCCATGCCCCATGGAAACATTAGAAACTGCAATGAAAACAAGTAGGCTGAGATTGATTCGAAACATGGAGACTTGAAGATTAAAAGGCTGTAGAGACATGAGCCTATACTCCCCGCAGCGTTCTAAAACACAAGCCCGACTCTGCGCCAATTGGGCAAATCAGAGATTCCGAGGCCCTCTTGACCGAATTGCTATTCACTCTCGAGCCAAATGCCTGGCTTGCCTGAGATTAACCTACTGACTTCCGAGCATCAGTCCCCTTTCCGCCAATTACAGCATGTCCGCGTTAGAACGAAAAACGATTCGCGAACCCTGGCCAGGCCGGGCGTAGCCTACAGACTCCCGAGGCATCACATTCGCGCTAGCCCCTCACGCTCTAGCGGGCCTACTGGAAACGCCTCGCGCAGCCTGGTGCCCCCGCTGGGAGTCGAAAGTCTTTTGTAAGTTACTCTATTACTGATACTTAAAAATTTCCTATTTTTTGAATCTCTTAAACATTGCGTATTTTTGAGCAAATTTTTGTATGCATTTGTATGCAAACGCCACGTTCGAAATTCCCCATTGCCGTTAAGTCCGGCTCGTCCGTAGTCAAGATTTACGCTAATAAGCGCGGCGATGGGCGAAAGATATTCCAAGTCGGCTGGTATCTTGGCGGACGCCGCTTAAAGCAGTTTAATGATCTTCCGTCAGCCAAAGATTTTGCTAAGAAAAAGGCTGACGACCTACGCACACAGAAGAGCTCTGAATCTTTAACTAGAAACCAAGTGTTAGAGTACAGCGAAGCAAAGAGGCTTTGCGGCAACGAGTCCTTGTTAGCTGTCGTTCAAGAGTGCCTAAAAGCTCGAGAAATGACCGGCGACAAAACCATACTAGCCGCCAAACAGTTTGCCAATACGATCACGCATCACGAGACGTTGTCGGTTAGCAAGGTCTGCGAACTTTTTGTTGAGGCCAAACGAGCATCTGGAATAAAGGTTGAGCGGTCCTACAAAAATACTCTCCCCCTTTTCAGGGATCGATTTGGGAGGCTGAAGATGGACTCAATTACGACGAGTCAGCTACAGAACTGGCTCAACGGTTTTGATAATCCTGGAACTAGAAATACGCACAGAAAGCGAATCGTTACCTTGTTCAGGTGGTCCCGCAAAAACGGTTACTTGCCAAAGAGCGCAACGACAGAGGCTGAGGATACGGAATCGGCTGTGGAGCCACCGCACCAAATAGGCATAATAGACGGAGCGACGTTAACAGCTTGTCTTAACGTAATTGTTGAGCGGCATAAGCACTATGTGCCTGCACTTGTTCTAGCCACCCTGTGCGGGCTGCGTCGCAGCGAAATACACGGCCAAGATTGGAAAGACATACACTTAGACCGTCGCTTAATGCGTGTGACAGCGGCAAAACCTGGAACGGCCCAAAATCGCATGGTTCCGATTTGCGACAGAGCCGCCTACTACTTAGAGCAGCATTGCGTTCAATCAGGTCCGGTTTGCGGCAACCTAGCAATCGACAGAATCCGCGACATTTGCATTACCACAGGCCTCAAATTACCGAACAACTGTTTTAGGCATTCGTTTATCAGCTATCGAGTAGCATTAACGGGCAACGTTGAGGAAACATCGTTGGAGGCGGGCAACTCGCCTAGGATCATACACAAGCATTACCGAGAACTCGTGACCAAAGAGCAGGCGCATGAGTGGTTTTCGGCTTAGATAAGCTTCATATCCTGCCAAAATTTAACGGGCGGGGCTACTTTTTGTATGTAAGTTGTATGTGAATTATTTTCTTAAACGTTGTACATACTTTAAGGGTTTTTAGCTGGCTTTAACTGGCTTTAAATGAGTGTGCTTAATTTTTCACTGCATTTGATTCGTCGGAAAAAAAGTGCGGAAGGACTAGTTGACGTGGAATTTAGGTGATGCTAAAACTGTTCCAGGCGCGGGCAATGCGTTTTGTTGTGCGAGAGTTAAGTTCAAAAAGTATAAACCTATAGTAATGCAATTTAAAGATAATCATCCATACCTAGATAGGCCGTTATATAACACTAAGGATTTGATGGAATTTTTTGGAATGAGCAGGGCAAGCCTGTGGCGTATTCAAAAAACGGGGTTTTTAGAGAGGCTGCCAATTGGAAAGGTCAATAGGGTTCCAAGAGCCGAAGTTGTTCGCTACTTGGAATCTGTCTCCGCCCAAAAATCGGAATAGAGCAATTTAACAGAAACAACCGTAAAAAAATAGGGCCACCGGTTGCAGCCAGTGACCCCAAAGAGAAACGTATGAAAGGTTACCACACCACAAACGGTGGTCCGAATCAAGTTTATTCCGATCTCCTCAGCGTTCCTGAAACGCTAAAATATCTAGGGATCAAGACCAGGAATACGCTCCACTGTTGGGCCTACGACAACAAGGTGCCGTCCGTGAAGGTGGGCAAAAGAAGACGCTACAGGAAAGCCGATCTCGACACCGCAATTGAACAGTCGAAGGAGGTGCAGGCATGAGCTACGAAGATGCGCCGGGGCTTACAGAAGATGAGCTCGATCAATTGGTAATTGACGATTATTCTCAGAACGAAGCGATCTGTCCCAAAGGGGGTTTCTTATCTCGCTGTCTGGAATATTTTCGAACTGTAAGCGAGGTGTCTGACGCTTCGATTTTGGGAAGTTTGTTGCCCATTTTTTCCGCCTGTCTGAGCGAAAAGGTTCGGTTGAAACCAAATCTTTGGGGCAATTTTAGACTTACATTGTATTCACTCCTAGCTGGTAGCCCAGGGACGGGGAAAAGTACCTTGATCCGAGTAGTGCACAAACTCGCTGGGGAGGTTTTACCCAAGGAAAGGTTCGGCACTCAGCACACGTCAGTAGAGGCCTTGTTCGACACCATGGATCCCGAAAAAGGTGGTAACCCCGACAAGCTCTTCATTATCAGCGAGGGCAACGAGGTAATCAACGGTTGGTCGCAAAAGAACTCAGTTAACAGTGCTATGGGTAAGAAGATGCTAGCCCTTCACGATGCTGATCCCTGGTCGATGAGCTTCAGGAAGGACGCCGCCCAAGGCAACGATACACCCATGAGGAAAATTGAATGTGCTTCTGCTAACATGCTTATGGGTACGACAACGAATACAGCGGGATTTAGTCAGCTAAGCGATCGTGACGGAATGAGAAGGAGGTTTTTGATCTTCATAATAAAAGAAAGTGTAAGAACGATTTATTATCCTCAGGGAGGAGCGGAAGCGCCTAAGTTCAAAGAGCTATGTCTGAATGCCTCAGTGCTTGGGCAGATAGCTGGGGACGTGGATATGGATGACAGTGCGAAGACTGAATGGATAAGAATTCAAAATGACAATCGAGCAAAACTGAAAAGGTTAAATGTATTAACTGGAGGCCAATCAGCTGCTATTGAAGCAACGCTAGTGAGTACTGAGCCGAGCCATATTATGAAGGTCGCAACAATATTTGCCTGCTGCGAATTGATTGATCCTTATGTGACTTCGTACACTTCGTACTCTTCGTACGGGGTACCTCTAGACAGGGAGAAGAGTAGAGATGCTCCCATTTTAACTTCTAAGCATATTAAATATGCGGAAAAGTTTATAAAACAGTGCACTTACAACGCTCTCCAGCTAGATCGAGTTGCCGACACGGATACCATCCAAGAAGAATTTTTTCAGATAGAGACAAAGGTATTCGATAATTACTCCAAATACACCTGCGATTTGGAACAGGAACCAGGTAAGAAAGACGTCTTCAAAGTGAGTCTTAAGAAATCAGAATTAACACGCTTGGTAAGTTCGAACGGTGAAAGAGGGAGCATAAAAACTGATCGGCTTCATAAAGTCATTTTACCAGAAATGAATAAAATAGGTAGATGTCATATAGGAG
>MDTA01065011.1_pt1 | contig 19794 bp, 18 predicted proteins | sample 811151 | NCBI WGS metagenome assembly MDTA01 (sample SAMN05326648, study PRJNA326480) | marine metagenome | isolation source: seawater | place: Indian Ocean: South | collected 2010 | reverse complement strand
TAAAGGGGCATGGAATAGCCTTTCCTTTTTGAGTTCTTACTACAAAGGTTTTAACACTAGTTTTAGTGTTCTTATCAGTGGTATTATTGGACTTTGCCATAGTGCCACTAATTAAAGCTATTTGTATAATTATTGCAACTAAATTCTAATATTTTTTCAATCCTCTAAATTTAGCCTTTTCAAATACAGTGTATCAAAATGGATTCTCTAAATTTAACAAATCTTAACTTTGTCACATTTTGAAAATTAATAATGAATCATTAATAATTAATATTGATTAATGAACCATGGAAAACGGATCACCGCTTCAGGCCTGGTGACCACCCGTACCCCCACTATTTTTTTTCTCAACAGGCCATACATATATATACATGCGTAGAAAAAAATTAATGACATTTTATCCCCCTGAGAAATGTGGCGTAAATGTGGGAAATGTGTGGGTAAGTTAACTTTTTTCTTAAAATGTGGTTTTTCTGAAGAAAATGTGGGTGCAAAAATGTGGGTTTACAAAGAAAGCTCTTGACCAATTCCTAAAACTCTCTACTACTACTTTAGCATATTACAGCATTATGTTGTAAATTACTTAACCTATATCTAAGAGTTTTATGAATGAAATTAAAGAAAGTGAAATCGAAACTAAAAACCTTTACGGAGCTTCGGCTTATGCCGTCGATGAAGAAGGTAATGTCTACCGCAAAACCCACAGAGGTGTCCTGCGGAAACTTAAAACTAGAGAAGTTTGCTCTAAGACTTATGTCACTATCAGAAATGACCACGGCCGATCTTGGTCTTTTGATACTAAACGAATAGCTCAAGCTTTATTCAAACAACCTATCCAAAAATACACAAAGCAAGACATCCTTGAGTTATTCGATGTAAAGATGATACCTGATTGGGCTAGGTATGTAATCACCCCATATGGGGCGGTATATTGTATTGACCCACCCAAAAGAGGGCGTAATGCAGGTGGGGCATACATGCTTCGAGAGTTTTTGATGGGGGGACACCCTTATGTCACTCTTTACCATTCGGACGGAACCCGAAGGAACAAGCGAGTCCGTACATTGGTTGAGGAGACCTGGGGAGAGGATTCAGCCTTGCCTGATGCTTAAAAAGGCTTAAATTTACAAATACATGTCCACCGAAAAATATTCTATTGATGCTCTTGAAGGTTTAGGCAGTCTTGATGACAAAGGCAAACCTGTAGAAGCCCGTATTAAAGATGTAAAGAGTGCCGTAGGTATTTATGAAGCTTTACGTAAAGCCGATGAAAAATCGTCGGTAAACCGTGCTCGTGTTGACGCAATGTTCGATGGGGCTAACCCCTATAGTCAGGGACAGCTAAATCAAAGTGGTCAAGGACTTAAGACTAACCTAAATTTTGGGGAAGCCCAGAGGTTACTAGATATCGCTTTGTCTGCTTATGTGGACTTGTATTCCTCCTTAGAAACACTAGTTGAGGTACGTGGAACAGAGGGTCAGAGATCCGAGATCAAGGTTCAAGAGGACATTGTCTCAGAAGAGATCACTCATATGTTGAGATGCTGGCCTGAATTTCACAGTAGTTACCTACGACTTTGTACTACATTCGTCAAGCACGGCACGGGCGTTGCATATTTTGACACCCCCGATGACTGGAAGTTTAGGGTGGGTAGTTTTGCGGATATTTTGATACCACGTCAAACACCTGCTAATGAAGGGGCTATTGATGTTGCGGTTGGTCGTAGACAATACCACTTGCATGAATTATTTGCGTTCATCAAAAACCCAAAAGCTGCTGCTCGTGTAGGTTGGGATGTTGAAGAGGTGAAACGCATTATTATGCACAACGCCACGACTAGAGGGCGGAACACAGGTAGGAACTACACTGATTGGGAGACTCTTCAGCAGGAGATGAAGAACAATGATATTTATGAGAGTTACCAGAATCCGACTGTAGCCGTGCTTCATTTTTGGGTACGTGAGATGGATGGGTCTGTGTCTCATTTTATTACGGCTGAAGAAAGACCTAAGAAGTTTATGTACCGCAAGGTTTCTCGTTATGAAAAGCCTGAACAAGCCTATGTGATGTTTACATATGGAGTTGGATCAAATGGTACTTACCATTCTATTCGTGGGTTGGGGCATAGAATCTTTAACCACATACAGACGAGCAACCGATTACGTTGTCAGATGATTGATGGGGCTATGTTAGGATCAGCCGTTATGATTCAGCCTGAAAACCAAAGGGCGTTGGATGAGCTTAGTTTCACTTATTATGGTGCGTATGCGGTATTATCTCCGAACATTAACATTGTACCTAAAGCCGTACCTAATTTAAGCACCGCAGTGACTCCTGCACTTGAGGATATCTCGAACCAGTTAGCCTTGAACACTGATACGGTGAGCACTTACGGACCGCAGCAGAGTTCACCGTACAGGAATCAGATGCAGGTGGTAGCTGACATGGATGTTAGCACTAGATTATCTGGAGCGAGTTTGAACTTGTTCTATGCATCGTGGACTCGTTTACTTAGAGAGATTGTTCGTAGGGTGGTGGTCAATAAGAAGCGTGATGGTATGGTGCAGGATTTTTATAATCGTTGTGCTGCGAGAGGGGTTCAAGAATCATTTATCAAGAGTTTAGATGTTGCCCGTACTAAGGCGGTTAGGTCCATAGGTAACGGATCATATGCCAATAGGTTGGTAGCGTTGAGAGAGTTACAAGCGATTTCTGGTTCATTTGATGAGGTGGGTCGTAAGAATTTGACTAGGGATATAGTGGCGACTCGTGTGGGGCATGATTTAGCTGACAGGTATATACCGCAGATGGAGCAGGAGAGACCTACAGTGGATACGAAGATAGCTTTCTTTGAGAATCAAGATTTGATGGAGGGTAAGATGGTCCCTGTTGTGGCGAATGAGTTACATGCGACGCATTTATCTGTGCATTTACCTGCATTACAGCAGTTATTGGAGCAATTGAACATGGGTCAATCTGATCCTGTGCAGTCTTTAGCTACGGTACAGGCGTTTTATCAGCATGTGAGTCAGACAGCACAACTTTTGGCAGGAGACCCGTCTCAAGAGAGTTTAGTTAAGCAGACTAAGCAGGTTTTACAGTTTGCTGAAGAGATGATTTACAACACATCTAAGCAAGTAGAGAAGCTTCAACGTGAGCAGATGGAGGCACAACCTGTTCAGGAGGGTCAGCCACAAGCAGATCCTGAGTTAGAAGCTAAAATTAGGGAGAGTGAGCTAAAAAATCAGATAACAATGGAGAAAGCAAAGCTTGACATGGAGATAAAACAAGCCAAGTTTGAGCAAGATCAAGCAATTAAGGACGCAGAGAATGCGATGAAGTTGCGTGAAAAATCATAAGTATGCCAAAAAAGATACCGTTACCTATTCCGTTGGATAGGTGGTTTAAGGATGTTAAGAAAGTTGAAGAGCTGCGAAATATCTTGGAGTCTGAGACTTTCCAGGAAGCCTCCGCAACTCTTAAAGAGTCAGCAGGACCGAGTTACGGATCAATTGCCACAGATCAAGGAACTAACAGCACACGTCATGCATGGTACGCAGGATATCGTGATGCTTTCAGTGATTTACATAAACTAACTAAGTTACAAAACACAAATAACACCCAACCCACAGCCGAAGAATGGATGCACATACAGAAACCGCAACAGTAGAAGCCCCTGAAGCCGAGGTTTCAAACCCTGTAGATTCTATACCAGAGGAGTCATCATCAACTGATGTATCTTTTTTGGATGCTATAGACCAAGCTTTTGATAGTATTGGTAAACCAACAGAGGAGGCTCAAGAACCCGTAGCGGAGGAACCCGCGAAAACCGAGGAGGAAGTGGCCGAAGCAGTTACCGAGGAGCCAAAAGTTGAAGAGGCTAAAGAGGAACCTAAAGAAGAGGCTAAAGAAGAGTCACAAGAGGAGGTAGACTCTCTTGAGAGTTTAACAGAGTCTATTGGAGACGATTGGACCCCTAAAGCAGCTAATAGATTTAAAGAGCTCAAGTCTGAATTGAAGACTAGCCGTTCAGAATTGGATGAACTTAGGCAGTTAACGAAGGAGCAGACCTCTAAGTTGGAGGAAATGTCTGCTATGGTGGAGAACAAAGACATTGAAGCTTTGCAAGAGAAGTTAGCTTCCTATGAGCAAGACCGAGCTTTCAATGATTTAGAGAGTACTGAGGCTTACCAGCAAGCGGTTAGTGAGCCTATCAATGAAATACTAGACGCAGCTTCTTCTGTGGCGGATCATTACGATGTTAACCCAGATATATTAATTGATATTTTAGCATTAGAGAATGCTGAAGATCAAGATACTGCTCTGGAGGAATATTTTCCTAACATGTCTACTAGGGATAAAGCTAAAATCTATCGAATGATAGAAGATATTGACCCTATTTTAAAGCAGAGAGAAGAAATGTTTGAAAACATTGATGTTGCTTTGAATGAGGCAAAAGCTCTTGAAGAAGAGCGTCAGAAAGCTGATTTAGCTGAGAGAGTTCAGTTAAGACAGAACGTGACAAAGAATGTAGTTAACAGAGTTAAAGAAAAACTTCCTTTTCTTAGTGGGTTAGATGACGTAAATCTGTCTGAAATACAAGAAAAAGCAGCAGAATTAGATCCCACTGTGGTACATCCTGTAGATTTTGCATATGGGGCAGTAGCTGCTGAGTTACTACCCAAAATAGTACGTCAGTATTTTTCTTCTCAGAAAGAGGTTGAAGCACTAATGGACAAGCTTTCTGAGTATGAGGAGGCGGAACCTACAATGTCAGGGGCTCCTGCTACTGATGGAAGTAATGTTTCAAAGGCAAATGCTGATTTGAGTTTTGAGGATGCTATCGCTGCTGCATTAGGATAGTTGCGAAGATTAGATTCATAGCTTATTTTAGGCTATGGCTAAACCCAAACTATCATATGAACAAGCTCGTTCTGAAGCTGAACGAGCTAAATTCTTTGGAGAACGGTCACAATCTCCTCCTCCCGTCCTAGGAAATTTAGGTGATTATAGTGCGGTTACTTCAGGGATAGGAAAAAACCGTAGGTATGATGCTGATGCGGAAGAAGAGTTAGACCGTATTGCTAAAAAACTAGACCAAGCAGCTAATGCTGCCCCTGTTAACGCAGGTGGTCAAGGTCAAGGAGCAGGGGGTAACGCTGGTGGTGATTTAGCTAATAAACCAAAAGGTGATGATCCCAATAAAAAAGAAAAACCTGATGGCATTAAAGGAGACGTAGATGATGATGATGGTCAAGTGGGGGCGGTTGGACCCGATGGCAAAACATCAGGACCAATTGAAGTTCCTTTAGAAACAATGGAAGGGTATACTATGGGTATCAACCCTATGCAAATTCCTTTAGCTGGCCCTGCTGCAATTCCTGGTATTGCGACGGTGTCTAAACTTCTTATGGATCAGTTTAATAAGAGTAAAAAAAATAAAGAAGCTGATGAGCTCATGAAAAAACTGTACCCTAACATGGGTCAACCAGATCGATTTAATAATTTATAATGGCCAAGTTTAAGAGATTACCATCAGGTGGTGTTAGTTACCGAGGAGAAAAGTTTCCCGGCTTTAATAAACCTAAAAAAGCTCCATCAGGAAGTAAGAAAAAGTTTTTTGTTCTAGCTAAACAAGGGGACAAAATCCGAAAGATTGGGTTTGGTCATCGGGATTACCAAGATTTTAGGCAACATAAAGACCCTAAGAGGCGTAAAAACTTTAGGTCTAGGCATAATTGTGCTACTGCAAAAGATAAACTAAGTGCTCGTTACTGGGCGTGTAAGAAACTTTGGTAATGAAAAAGAAATCAAGAGTCAACGAAGCTGGTAATTATACTAAACCAGGAATGCGTAAGCGTTTATTTGAGCGTATAAAAGCTGGATCTAAAGGCGGTAGGCCAGGTCAGTGGTCTGCTAGAAAAGCTCAACTTCTTGCTAAAGAATATAAGAAAAGAGGTGGAGGTTATAGGTAATGGCTCTAAAGAAGTCACAGAAGTCCTTAAAAAATTGGACTAAACAGAAGTGGAGAACTAAATCAGGTAAGAAATCTTCTGAGACAGGAGAAAGATATTTACCTGAGAAAGCAATAAAGTCTTTAACTGCTGCTCAATACGCTGCTGGAACCCGTAGAAAAAGAAAAGCTACGGCTCAAGGTAAACAAAGAGCTAAGTATACAGAAGCTGAGAAGCGAGCTTTTTTAAGAGCTTCAAAGAAAAAGAAAACTAAAAAGAAAAAATGAAGAAGAAGAAAGATTTCAAACCACATATGATGTATGACCCAAAAACTGGAAAGGGCATACAAGCTAAAACATATGAGAAACATCTTGAGTTAAAGAAGAAAGGGTTTGTTCATGATAAACCCCAAAAATCTTTTACTGAAGCTGTTGAATCTAGGCTTAAAAAGAAAAGCGGATATTAAATTAGTCTTCCACTATATCAAGACCTATACAAATTTTAGGGGGTAGTGGTTGTACTTGGGTTTCAAGATTAACCCTGACCGCTGGATCTGTAAAAGGAATTGGTAAACCTACTTTAGCGTCTGTGGTGTTACATGAAACGCTTGAAGCTGCAATTAAAAGAAGTCCTGCAAATGCTATAATTTTCTTTTTCATGGGTAACTATACCCTTATTTCAAGAAAAGCAATACTGATAACGTCATAATTATCAACATTATAAAAACCCATATAGGTATTTCATCTATAGGTAGTTTCATTGAGTAAGGTACTTACAAAATCCCCATTTGCATAAATATATTAATAAGGGTAAATTTAGTGAGTCATACGAAACGGTTGCTCTAGCCATTAAATAGTTCAGTTTTTTATGACGATGTAAACGAATTTTGTAAGGTTGCTCTAGCCTTAAATAGTTCTAGTAAGCAAGATTCACTTAACTTTGAAACTAGATCGCTTTACCGACCTAATAGGGAGCGGTCTGCACTTACTTAACTTAACAATTAGAAATTAAATAACATGGCATTTGCACCTCCAGGTACATTAACTACCGATGCAGCAGCAGCGGTAGATGTAGTATTGACTCAAGAGGCTAACAGAATTGGCTCCGATATACATAAGGCGACTCTTCATACTAGTCCTTGGATCGACTTAATTAAACAAACAACCTTTCCAGAAGGAATGGGTTATCAGTTGAACACGCTCGTTTATGACCGTGCTCTTCCATTGTCACCAGTAAACAAAGACCTTAGTGAGACAGGAACTTCTGTTGGAGTTTCTTGGTCAGCTTTAGGAACCACAGAAGCCTCTGGCTCAAATGGTTTTACAGGCGGTCAGCAAGATCAAACTAATGGTATGGGATCTGGTAAAGCTAACGTTAACGTGATTGACTTCACAAAGACTCTTAAGAACTATTCTCTTGAGAGAGCTGTTGTTGAATCTCCACGTATTAATGTTGAAGATCTTCGTTATGCAGCTCATCGTACTGAGCAGCTTCGTGCAATCATGGACCTCCTTAAAGAGTCTGTCCGTAATTCATGGGAAGAGCGTTACCGTGATGAGTACGCTAAACTTTGCGACAACGTCGTTATCTGTAAAGCTTCTGGTACTGCACCAGCTACTGGTAAAGAAGGAAGCACTACTCCAGATTCTGCTGGAGACGTAGACGCTGATAACAACGATTCAGCAGAGTTGATTGCTGCTAACATCTCAAACAAAGTTCTTGATGATCTATACTTCAAGCTTGTAAGAGCAGGAGCAGGTTTCAATGCGTACGGCCGTGAAAATGGTCGTCCAGTATTCTCACTTGTTTGCTCATCTGAAGCTTCTTATCAGATCATGACTGAGAGTGAGTCCATTAAGGATGACATTCGTTACAATAACTCAAGAGTATCAGAGCTCATTGCACCACTTGGTGTAGAGAAGAGCTTTAGAGGTTATTACCATCTTGTTGATGACCTTGCTCCACGTTATAGTGACACTGTTGACGGATCTGATAAGCTTGTACGTGTACAGCCTTATATTCACAACACATCAACAGACAAGGTTGAAATCAACCCTGATTATGATACTGCTCCTATTGAGGAAGCCTTTATCCTTGTTGATAACGTGATGGAGTCATTGATCCCAGCACCTATTACAGGAGCAAATGGATTAACATTTGATCCTGTGAACTACAAAGGTGAGTTCAAGTGGACAAACATACCTGATCAGACACTTAACCCTGATGGTACAATTGGTTTCTTCAGAGGCATCATGGCTTCTGCTTCTAAGCCGATTAAGACTAACTTCGGTTATTCTATCTTGTTCAGACGTACGTCTACAACACTTGCTGCTTAATTAGCATATATCATAACAATAATCCCCGATCCTCTTGAAAAAGGAGGGGATCGGGGTTATTTTTTTAAAAATAACATTAAAAATTATGGCTGAAGAAAACGAAGTTGAATCCGAAGAAATGGGTATGGACATGGACAAAAGCAACATGCCCAGTAATGAAATTCTTATAGAGCTTTTTGAGGCAATGGTGGGGGAAGAGTTAGATGAGTCAAATGATAACCATGCGGTAGCTATGGCAGGAATACAAGAGTTTCTTTCGCAAAACCCTGAGATAGCTGAAGCGTTATCTTCTGGAGAGATGACTGTATCTCAACTTGCTTTGAAACTATTTAAAGAATCTAAATAATCATGGCTCAATCACTATCAGGAATTTCAGTTACCTCAAAGGTAATAGGCACGATGGCGGGCCAAGGGACGAATGTTCAGAATGATATACGTATCGGTAGAAATATTGCTAAATCAATTAGTGCTACTGAAGCGGATATTTTATATTCTGTAAAGTTCACCTCTACGGCTGCTTCTGACCAAATATCTTGGGACTTAGATTTACATAAGTTCAGTGCAGCTTCAGGTGATAGTCCGAATGCTTTTGACAGGGCTAGTCATACATATACAGGTTACTCATCTAATAATAACACTCCAGGAACGCCTACAGACGCTGTCGGGGATGTACTCCCAACAGCATCTACTATAATGGCTATACTTTATGAGACTGATGCTACGAACACAGGCAATGTAGTTATTTCTTCTAGCGATGCTAAGTTTGGAACTGTAACATTAGCGGGAGGTACGGGCTCTGGGATTACAGGAGCTCATACAAGATCTGCTTTATTTATGCCTAGGGCTGACCCTTCAAATGTTAATGTTACCATAACTTTTGCAGATAACTCTAATTCATTGACGGTTTTAGTTTTAGCAAAATCTTAATTAGATGGCAGTCTCTTCTAATAGAAGGCAGAGAATATTAGAGTATGCTACTCCTAAAGTAGCTGACTTAGTTGTTATTGAGTTAGTTGATGCTAGCAAGAATCTAGGATCTGCTGATGCTGCTGACAACACTGCTTATGGGACGGCCCACCCTGACTCTGTAAACTTCCCTAATCATAAACTGTCATTAATTAAAAATGCTGACAGAGAGCAGGGGCAGTTTCAGTTTTGGTATTATGTAGTTGATAGGGATAGCCAAGATGATTACAACTGGGAGTTTCAATCGGCTTCTGCTTCAGGGAGAAGATACGATACTGTTGTAAGAACTTATATAACTTTAAGGAGTTCTTTTGATGACTCTACACCTGCTATCAATTCGGCTATGCCGATATCAACTAGCGATCCTTTTGCTACTACAGATGAGTATGTGCTCTTTGAAAAGAGGCAGGTAAGAGCTGGCGATGAGTCTTTAGATTCATTGTATGTTATTGAGAGAAGGGTCTTTGTTAAGAAAGTTCCTATTAGGAATATACGAACAGATGATAGTTTCCCTTATGATGTTACCCCTCATGAGAATACTAGTGATTCTACTGTAGATAGAGGAAACACTGCTGACCCTGCAAAAGGAGCTTTATTAGATAAAGAAACTTTATACTTTAGAACAGAGCAGATCAAAGCTACTACTGTGTTTGCTTCAACAGGTAATGATACGGCTATATCTGTTGTAGATGGTTCAAATAATCCTGTGACTTCTGAGGAAGCTTTTCGTGATCCTGATCTTAGTTTTGGCACAAACGTAACTGCTTTAGGGTCTTCAAACTTTTGGGGGACTGATGAGTTAGGGATTGAAAGAGAGGGTAAGCAGATATCTGAAAATTGGTTCGTGTTGCTAGAAAGACAAGTTGTGCCACCTGTAGATATAACTAACATTTCTGGTAAGAGTAATCCTGGTGAAATAATGTTAGCTAAATATACCACTAATGAAACTTTTACATGGCCAGCAGTACTTAATGATATGGACCCTGCGGATGGTAATCAAAACGGGGTTGTTGGGTATTCTTGGAAAAGAAAAAAAGGTGGTGCTGATACTGTAGTATTTCCTACTTTCAAAAGGGATACATGGACAGGACCAACTAAAACAACTAGAGAAATTATTTGGCGAAAGAAAAAATGGAGTGAGTCAGAGTTGACTGATCTTCAGCCCATGCAACCACTTCCAATAAACTTTATAACTCCATTAGCAAGGGCAAGTGTTAAACCCACTCTACACAAAGGGATGCAATTAGGCATGTCTACAGGAAACAATCATCCGATATATAATGATGCCTCAACAGTATTTACCTATGGTAGGACTAATTATACTGATTGGCCTGAAGAGTTAGTTGTATCAGATTCGCAAAAGCCTTTTAGAGGTGGTTATGTTAGAGAAAGAATAACTGTACATGCCCCAACAATAAGTGCTCAAAATCCTACATATGCACCTGATCCTTTTTAACAATGGCTGATGAGATAGATCCTAATATTAGAAGCAATATTGAGGGCGTAGGCAATATTGAGAATTGGCCTTATCCCTTCGGTCCTCATTCTGATTCTCAATTTAAAAACGCATACCCTGGCCAAGGTTTATTAGAGGTTTATCCTCAAGGTAACGAAGGTAATAAAGATTACCATCCTTATGAGTTAGAGTTTCATGTAGATGATGATAATAACGTAGAGCTCCGTTGTTATTTTGGGGTTGTTTATTATTCCATAACAGGCATTCAATTGGAGGCTTTTGATGACAATGATACTAGTAATGCTAACAAAAGATTTGGTATTAAAGGGCAGAGAGTTCTACCAGGAATTGGCAGTATAACCCCTGCTGGTTTTATTAGTAGAGATGATGGGAGCAACAAAAAATTTTGTGGTCTTGGTAGGGGTAAGTTAGACGCAAGAGGCAATCCTCCTGATAAATGTTTTGGGACTGTGTATTTAGTTTTTTATGTTGATTCTAATAATAGAACTGTTAGCGAAGCTGAAGTTCAGTTTATAGAGAAAGGAGAAGAGTTAGAAGAAGAGGAGCCCGTAGGTGAGTTAAAGCGTGTGGGGACAGACAAGTTACTTAGAGATAACCCTAGAAAAGGTAAGTATCACTTAAAGATAGGTTCTTTTAATTCTCCTAGAGATACACCAATTCCAATAACTCAGTCGATAGAGGACCATGTTTATTATGCTACTACTATAGTAGAAGATAGTGAAGCACCTTCTCCTGGAGATGGTTCTAGTTTTTCATATACTACTACAGCTACTCCCCCTGCTGGCGAAACTTTTTCAGCAGCGAAAGCCCCTGACCCCGTAGACCCTGACAATCCTTTCATACCAACAACTGCGGTAGATCAGCCTAATCAACCTAACCCAACAGGAGGGTCTTCAAATCAACCTAATTATAAAGACACTCATGCCGTAGGGGGTCTAGGGATTGACGCACAACAACCTGACCCTGTTTTTGAAGATGAGACTGATGAGCAACTGACTGTGCCTCCTCAAGACACAGGAGACACTTTTTTCGGTGGTCATGGTGGGGGTCCAGTAGTAACTACAGATTCTGATGACTATATAGACTCTGGATCAATATCTGGATTAACTGAGATTTACGAAGAACAAATTGAAGATCCTACAGGAGGAGGCACATCTTCAGCTACCTCTACATCATATTCTAATACTACTTAGTGAGTTATACAGAGCCAAAAAATCTTACAGACTGGTTTGAACGTGTTTATGTCATTAACCGACCTGACAGGCCAGAAAGGTTAAAAGCGTTTTATAAGAATATTGAAGATACAAAAGTAGCAGATCCTTCTAAAATCATTGTTTATCCTGCGGTTATGGGGGATAAAACGGCTTGCCCTAGGTATTTTCTGAGTGGTAATGGGGCTTGGGGATGCCTTAGATCTCATAGTAACATTATAGAAAACCTACTATTAGAGCAGATAAACACAGGAATAAGGGTTTATTCAGTTCTTATCTTAGAAGATGACGTTGAGTTTGTACCCAAGCCGTTGTTTAGGTTACACGCATTTATGTCTGCGGTTCCTAAAAACTGGGATCAGATCTATTTGGGAGGACAGCATAGGCTTTTACCAAAACCTACAGGGATTAATAGGGTTATGAGGGGTATTTCAGTAAACAGAACGCATGCCTATGCTTTAAATAGAAAAGTATTTAAATTATTTTACACTCATATTAACAATGCTGAAGAGTATATAGGTAAAAAGAACCACCATATAGATCATCAGTTAGAAATAGCTCATCGAAAATTAGCGTGGAATGTGTACTGCCCACCAGTGTGGCTTGCAGGACAAGCTGAAGGAATGAGTGATGTGTGTAATTCAGAGCTTGAAGCTCGTATTTGGGACTAGTTCATAGGTTGAATTGATCTGTAAATCCCTTATATTTATGGACCGTGCCAGCTTTAACTACACTTGATTTATACGAAACTCATTCAAAGTACCTTGACGCATCAGATAATACTCCTGATGCCTTTAGACAAGCTTTGAATGAAATAATGCCCCGTATCTACAAACTGGGGTATTGGCGAGAAATGTTGTTAGAACATTCTCAGGATGCTTCTTTAGGATACATATCTTTACCGCAAGATACTGATGCTATAGTAGCAGGTTTAATAGACAATAACCCAGTACCTACCCGTTCTGTGTGGCATGATTATAAACTTTTTGGAACTAATGATCAAGATGACACAGTTTTATCAGCTTTTATTGATGATGGTTATGCTTCTACATACAGGGATATTGAAACGGCTGAACAGTATTATTTTGAGTTACAAGCCATATCAGATGTTAATTCATCCTTACCTTCTAATGATTACAGCATAACGATTTCTTATAAAGGGTCGGGCACAGGCGATGGGTTTGATAATATTACTTTAACTAGTTCAGCAACATCTTCTGTTGGAGGAACCCCGCACCCAAATGTGTCAAGTATTGATAAGATTGTATACAAAAACATTCCCGATGGGCATTCAATAAGAGTTTTAGCTAAACGTTCTGGAGTTGATCCAATAACTTTAGCGGATATAAAAGGTGAATCAGGTGTGGTTCGTTATCGAAGATATCGAATTGGTAATGTTAACACTACTTCTACTGCTCACGTTCTTTTAAAAAGGAGATGGGAAGATGTAGATGGGAACTCTGATTTAGTTTACATGCCTTCTAACGCCATCGTTAAACATGGTTTATTAGGTAAGCTTGCTGAAGATAACGCAGACATACAGAGAGCAGCGTATCATTGGGGTTTAGTAACTCAACTATTAGAAACAGATACTGATTCATATAGAGGTGCGTCTAAACCGACACTAAAAGTAGCTCCTAATGGGGTAGGATCTGGAATGACTGGAATGTATTAATTATTATGGCTAACATACAAATCAAAAGAGGACAACAAACTCAAGTTTCAATTAAGTTTAAGCCTGACGGTATTTCTGCTACAAGAAACTTTTATACTGACGATGCTCAATATACGGCTTCTTTAGTTTTAAGAAAGAAGACAGGTAGTTCCGTTTCAGGTGAGAAAATAGATACTTTAATTAGTTTAACACCAGCTTCTGATGATCCAGATGCTAGCCCACCTGTAATTCAAAGCACTCATGGGAGAATTAGATTCCCTCAATTAGGAGCAGATAACAGGACGGATGGGACTGAAGATAATGCTAACATTATTTTAAGGTGGGAGACCGCAGATGCTGTAGCCCTTCCTAATGAAGATATTACCATTGTTGGTGATTTAAAAATTACAGACACAGATACTAACCCTGACGAGGTTTTACATTCACTACGACTTACTTTTGATATAGTACCAGAAATTATCTAATGGCCAATGATACAGCTACTGTTACACAGACAGTTAATACGGTTACTGTCGATTCTACTTCCCAAAATAGCTTAGAGCTAAGTTCTACTTCGGGGAGCTCGATTACTTTAACTGAGAGTCCCTCAAGTTCGACTACTGTTTCAATAACTCCATCATCATCGAGTTTAAAAATAGATAGTGTTTTTGCTCCAAAGATTAGCCCTGTTTTTACAGGAACTCCTATAGCTCCCACTGCTTCTCCTGGTACTAATAGTACTCAGATAGCAACAACGGCTTATGTTGATAGTGCTGTAACTTTAGAGAATACGTTGGGAGAAATGAATGATGTCAATGTGACATCTCTTTCTGACAATGAAATACTTCAGTATGATACAGCAAGTTCTAAATGGATTAATCAAACTTTAGCCGAAGCAGATATTGCTTCAGCAGCTACACTTAGTTCACATACAGGGAGTACTAGTAACCCACATAATGTTACCGCAGCTCAAGTTAACTTAGGTAATGTTACGAATGAGTCTAAGGCTACAATGTTTACAAGTCCTGTATTTACAGGCAACCCAACAGCCCCAACTCAACCATTAGGGAATGATAGCGTTAGTATTGCTACAACAGCTTTCGTTGACAATGCCATAAACGCATTGATAGCAGCAGCCCCTGATACTTTAGACACTCTCAATGAAATAGCAGAAGCTCTTAATGACGACGCAGACTTTCATCAAACGATTACAGATTTAGCTAACACTAAGCTCCCCCTCGCAGGAGGGACGATGACTGGTAACTTAAATCTTGGTGATGATGTTAAGCTGCAACTAGGTGGGGGTAATGATCTTCAGATCTTCCATGATCAGTCAGATAGCATAATCAAGGATGCAGGTACTGGAAATCTTGAGTTACATGCTACAAATCTGGTTTTTCGTAATCATGCTGACTCTGCTCAATACGCATCATTTATCAATGGTGGAGCTGTTTCCCTCTACCATAATAACGGCTTAAAGTTTCAGACGGCTGCTGGGGGGATTGATATTACTGGAAACCTTACAGTAGGTGACAGTCACTTTATAGGGGATGACTCTTTTGATAACTTAGCTCTAATTTCTTCGTCAGGAGAAAATGTAGTAGTTGCTGCTGCTAATGATATCTATCTGAATACAGACGCTTCAGGTGGAGGAACAGGAACCAATAGAGTTCTTATTAATGAGAGTGGGACTAGTATATCATCAGGCACACTAAAATTATTAGACGGAACAGCAAGTAGCCCTTCGTTGACTTTCACTAGTGGAACTAATACAGGAATTTATTGGAGCAACTATACAACTTCTCCACAAAAAGATCAGTTAAACCTTTCTGTAGATGGAAATACAAAGTTCAAAGCAAATGAAGCAGGTATATGGTCAGTAAGTGGCAACATATATCTTGCTAATGGTTATCAATTTAGAACTTTCCAAGAGTGGTTAGCTACAACAGGTGGGACAGGATACGGGTTTAAGTTTAGGAATACAGCGGATGCTGTTGACTCTATGACAATATCTTCAGCAGGTAATGTGGTTGCTGCTGGAACTATTACAGGTACAAGTTTCCATCAAAGCGATCAACTCGATAGCACTTTTTATAGTGCGACATTTGATGAAAATGTAGATATAAATGGATATTTAGAAGTTGCTGGTAAAGGTGAGTTTTTAGGAGGCACATTAAACGTACATACAGCAGGAAATATTAATTACATATCCTCTCAGGATGCTTCTAAAGATCTTCAGATAAGAAATACAGGAGCGAATAAGGATATTGTAATTAAAACAAAAGATTCTTCAGGAGAGAATGAAACTATTAGATTAAGAGGATCAGTAAATCATATAGTAGCAAGTGGTAACATAGAGGCACGATTTGGCACAAACTCTAGAACTTTTAATCTGTATGAAACATATAGTGATAGTTCTAACTATGAGAGAACATCTTTTAATCATAGTGGTGGGTACTTTAATTTAAGCACACAAGATCTTGGTACAGGAACAGCAAGTGGTATAAAGTTTAAAACTGACGATTTAACGGCACTAAGTATAGAAGCTAATGGTCTTGTTACAGTTCTTAGCAGGAACTCTGCATCAAGCACTAATATATTAAGCGTAGGTGGTTCTAGTAATGGATACATGAGTGTCCGACATATTGAAGGTAAGGCATCAAATTCAAATGCTTATGGCCCACTCTACATAAACTACCTATCCAACAACAATGTTTTTATAGCCTCTGGAGGAGGTAAAGTAGGCATTGGAACTACAACACCTGCAAGAAAATTAGAGGTTTCTGAAGGATCATCTTCTATAGTAGCTCAATTCAAAAGCACTTCTGGAACTAGTGCATTTATCACTCTTGCAAACACGACCGCAACAGCGGATCAGATAAGAGTTGGGTCGATTGGAAATGATTTAGTTTTATCTACTAATTACGCAGAGAGGATGCGTATTCTTTCTGATGGCAAAGTAGGTATTGGTACTACAAACCCTGCTGAATTACTCCATGTGGAGGGTAGCAATGCAACTATTAATGTTCGAGAAAGCGGTGCTGCTACTGTTAAAATGCGAGCAGGATCTGTTGGTAGAATAGGAACATATTCAGATAATGATTTCTCTATTGTTAGCAATAGCACGGATCGAGTTCGTATTAAAAGTGATGGTAAGGTTGGCATTGGAACAACTTCTGTAAATACTGGCATTGGCTTACAGGTGGCTAATGGGCATTTGTATGTTACTAGTGGAGAAGTAAAAGCTGATAATATCAATGCAGGGTATTTCAGTTCGACTAGAAATCTAGAATTGCAAGGTGGGTCTGCTGCTGGTGTTAAATTAATGTCAGGTGCGACTACTGTTTTGCAGACTAAATCTGATGGAAAAGTAGGGATAGGAACTACATCGCCAGACCACACTCTAAGAGTTAACGGAGATGCAAGACTAGGCAATCTACATATAAAAACATCAGATTTTGGGCAAGGCGGTACAGGGAAGACTATTTATGCAGACGGAGCAGGTTCAGGAGTTTTAGGTTTTATCTCTAGTACTGCTTTTGATTTTTCCAATGGAGCAACTTCTCGATTACGTATAGATAGTTCAGGTAACGTAGGTATAGGAACTACAAGCCCCTCCTACAAGTTAGAGATCGATGGTGGTGATTTTCTTGTTAACACAACAAATGGTGGGTATGTGCAAGTCGATGAGTCAGATAACTCTTTAAAGCTTTCTGATAATGTTAAGATAAAAGCAGGTACGGGTAATGATCTTTCTTTTTATCATAATTCTTCAAATAATATAAGCTTTATAGAGAACAGTCATGCTAATGGTTTACGAATAAAGTCAGATGAGCTGCTAATATTTGCTCATAATGGATCTACATTAAGAGCATCATTTGATACTGCCGTAAAGCTCCTGTACAACGATGCGTACAAGTTCGAGACAACTGCTGATGGGGCAAAGGTGATTGGGACTTTAGGCATTGGTGATTATGCTATGATGAAGTCAACGGCTCAGTATATGGGCATGATTGGTTTCAATAGAAATGGAAACACTGGGGCTATTTATAATAATTCTTATGGAGCCTTTCAGCTTCAGAATAACAACGGAGTCTTTGAGTTTCAGTGCTATAACTCTTCAGGTGCTGCTCAAGCAATACATAAGTTCACAAGTGATGGTAGGGTAGGTATAAACACAGCACCTCATACAAACCAACAATTACACATTGTTGCATCGTCTACAGATACAACAGGACTAGAGTTTTCAGCTTCACAACATTCAAACGAAACTAGAATTCTTTCTTACGATAGAGCAGTAGGAGGAGGATATAGACCATTAAGACTTCAATCATCTCATTTAAAAGTTGAGATTGCAGGTGTACAAAAATTTGCTGTTGATACAAGTGGTAACACAACTCTTGCTGGCAACTTAACTGTCGGGGGCGACCTAACCATCAACGGCACAACGACAACTCTTAATGCAGAAGAGTTAGTAATTGAGGATAAGAACATTGTTATAGGCAATGTACCTAGCCCGTCTAGCCCATCTGACACAACCGCTGATGGTGGTGGTATTACTCTCAAAGGTGCTAGTGATTATACAATCAACTGGACTAATTCAACTAACTCATGGCACTTTAACCAAGGGATTACAGTTGGGGAGAATGATACAGGATATGATGTAAAGTTTTATGGAGCGACATCAAATAGATATTTACACTGGAATCAAGCAGAGGACAGGTTAAACCTTAGAGACAATACAAAGTTCTCAATAGGTAATTCAAATGATCTACAGCTAGAGTTCAATGGCACACATAGCTACATCAAAAATAATGTTGGTGGTAGTTTATATATCCAAACGGCTAATACTATCCAACTAGAAAACTCTTCTGGTCAGGATATGTTAACTGCTGCGAGTGGTGGTGCAGTAAAATTATTTCATGGGGGTAACTCAACAGCAAAGTTTGAGACTACAACTGCTGGGGCAACTGTCACAGGTAAGTTGGGTATTGGTGTTACAAGCCCATCAACACCTTTACATGTGAAAGGTAATGTAAGGGCAGAGGCTTCTGGAAGTACAGCATTTGCTGACCTCAAGAGTTCTCAGATATATGCTTCAGGAACTTATGACCTTATAGTAGGCACAAATAATCCTTTATTTTTTAGAACAAACGATACCAGAAGGATGACCATCTTAGGTGATGGTAAGGTAGGAATAGGTACTACTAACCCACTTCAAGAGCTACACCTTTCATCACCCTCTCCTGTTATAAGGTTGCAGGATTCAGATGGCACAAATCAGTTTACTGAAATTGAACAAGCTGGTCAGTCTTTGTATATCAGTTTAAGAAATAACTCTCAAAACGGACATCTTTTTATTCTAGGTAAAAACGGAACAGGGACCGACACGGTGTTCATGAAGATTGCCTCAGATGGCAAGGTAGGTTTAGGAACCCAAACACCTGCAAGAGAACTTAGTGTTGTAAGTCCTACTTCAAACGCAGTCTTTCAGTTAAGCAACTCAACAGCAGGAGAGTCAGCCGATAGTGGTTTAGAGATTTTTGCATCTGGTGTTGATACAGGAATTGTAAATAGAGAAAATGGATATCTCCGTTTTGATACTAATAATACTGAACGAGCTAGGTTTTTATCAAGTGGGCAATTTATTGTCGGAGGAACTGACTACTTATATTCAGGAACAGATTTAACTGTTGGTAATACTAGTGACTCACAAAATGGTTTAAACATTGTTACGTCATCGTCTGGAAACGGATATGTTTTATTTGGAGATGGGGCAGCAGCAGCTGCTTATGTTGGTCAGATTAGGTATAGCCACACAGATAACTTCATGTCTTTCAATACCAATGGGAGTGAAAGACTAAGGATTAATTCTGAAGGATGTTTAGGTATTAATACAACTAATCCACTATCTGGAGCAAAACTAGATGTTGCTGGCAAAACTAGAATCTATCAGAACGAGTTTCAAATAACTTCAAGTGCTGCATATACCACACACTTTAACTACCAAAATGGGGGTAATAACTATATCTCACAAGCTAATGGAGGAGGCACTTTCTTCAGGAATAACGGTGGGACTTTAATGTTTTTAAATAGTGCAGGAGATTTCGGTGTTGATTCTGACACTTTGTATGTCGATGCATCAACTGATAGAGTAGGTATAGGAACAAATAGCCCTGCTGCTCCATTATCTTT
>MDTA01137230.1_pt1 | contig 19796 bp, 17 predicted proteins | sample 811151 | NCBI WGS metagenome assembly MDTA01 (sample SAMN05326648, study PRJNA326480) | marine metagenome | isolation source: seawater | place: Indian Ocean: South | collected 2010 | reverse complement strand
GATTAAATAATGATATATCTTATGATTTTAAAAATAAAAAATTCAGTAATTCATACAAAGTTACCTTAATAAGTGAATTACTAAATTATTCAAAAAATTTCTTGGCTAAAAAAAAAATGAAATATGAAAGAAATGAACTTATAAATATAGATGAAATTTATGAACTTTCGCTAAAAGCTCATAGTAAATTTTTAAACTTCAAATCGTTAACAAACTCAATTTTTAAAACTGATATATATATCCAAATCAAAGATAAATATATCAAAATTCCATTTGATGACAAAAAATTAACTTTAGAAGATAATATTAATAATGATAATGATTTTTTAAATTTAAATTTAGATGAAAGATTACTTAAAGATATTTTGCTTGGACCAAAGCATGCACATTGGAATAATGCAGATATTGGATCACACATTCAATTCTCAAGGAATAAAAATATTTATCAAAAAGATGTGCATTATTGTTTAAACTTTTTTCACTCATAATTATAATATTAATTTTTATAATTTTTGTATCTCTCTAAAAAAATTTCTAAAGAACTGGATTTTTCACAATCTATCTTTTTAAGATCAATCTTTCTTGCCAAATTTTTATAGTGATCGTTATTATTGATTAAATGAACATATATAAATTCATATATTTCTTTTTTTGATACTTTATTTTTTAATTTGTCATAATTATCTAGATAATATTTATAATGTTTTAAATTTTTTGGAATAAAAGAAATATTGAACTGTTTTCCTGGATGGTCACCAATTGATAAGCAATTAATTTTAAAATAAGCTAGTTCCCAAAGAATTGTTCCTAATGGTGAAATACCAAATTTAATTTTTTTAAATATTTCTTTATTTGGTGTCATTGGATCTAGCCAAATAAATTGATTATATTTTTTTTTAAGTGTTTCTAGAAAGTCTTTATTATCTTGATGGTAAATATCTAAATTGGGATGTGACTTAATTGCTACAGTAATATTTTTATTTACAAAATAATCTAAAGTATAAGTAATCCAATCATAAAAATCGGTAAAAACTATTTTTCCATAAGATCTTTGTGTTTCAAAGAAATTAGGTAAAAAAATTACTATCTCATAATTATTCTTCTGATCTATATTTTTTGAAATTTTCTTTCCCTTATATGAGTCGAGAGATAACCAGTAATACAACCTTTTTTGATGGCTTTTTTTTGTAACTGAAAAATAATCTTTAATCAGTTTTTTTGATTTTAACAATTTCTCTGATTTATTTTTTTTATTTTTAAATATTTTTTTTAAATTGTTAATATCAGGCTCGTGGCTAAAGCTCCTAGAGTTTATTAACTTATTGTACTGGGTTCCACTGTTTGTATATACAGGTAAATTTAATTTTACTCCTACTTTTGCTGGAACTCCATGTGATACAAAAGATGTGTATGGTAAATAAAGTGAAAATATTTTTTTTTTGCGTATAAATTTTGTTAAACTTTTTGATAAAATTATTGATTTGTATATTATTTCCTCTAAATATTTGTCTTTAATATTTATATTTATCTCATTCCTGTATCTAATATAAGTGTCATAAATTAACTCACCCATATTAATTTCATCAATCTTAATATTGAGTATATCTTTTTTTTTTCTTATTTTTTTTATAATATTTGATGATTTTTCTTTAATTTTAATTAATTCATTTTTTCCTAAATTTTTCTTTAAATCTTTATAGGAATTAAACTCACTAATTCCTATTACGCTATATAATTTTAACCATTTTCTTTTTAATAAGTAATAATACAGGCCTGACCTTAAAAACCTAAAAAGATCTAAAATTAACAAATTTGATTTTTTCTTAGGTTTAGAGATATCTGGCCAATAAGCTATTAAGTTGTAATTTTTTAATCTATCATTATAGATACAACTATAATAGATTAAAAAATAATAGTCTGGAGTGGCTTCTATTAAAATATTTTTTTTTTTTTTTGAAAAATTTTTATTTAATTTAAAACTTTTTAAAAATTTTTTTTCATAATTATCTAAAAAAAGCAAACTAAATAAAACTTTTAAATACATTAACATATTTGCAATACTTAAATTTTGTTTTTTAAAATCCAATTATTTTGGTGAGTTTTCCAAATCTCCATATTTCGGTGTTTATTTACTATTTCGTCAAAATCTAATTCAGATAAATTTAAAAAATTTAAAATTTCATTTAAATTTTTTTTTGGAAACTCACTATCATATTTTCTTGCATATTCTATTGCTTTTTCTCTAGATAGTTGGTTATTCTGTATCATCCTACAAGCATCTCTTGTAGCTCTACCAAATCCAAATTTTATATATTGCATGTAATAGTATAATGTATCTATTTTATCATCGAGACTATCAAAATTAGTAAACGTTCCTTCTGTTCTTCCAGTTGGTTCTGTTTTAAACTCAGGTAATTTTTCTTTAACATAATTCCAATTGTCCAACATGCTCCATCTAAAGAAATAACTAAAATAAAAAATTTCAACATTTTTTAATTGACCCTCATCCGGATAAATATATGGGCTCAAATCTTTCAAACTTATTTCATCATTTGCCCAATTTTCTGGAAAGTCACCTATTTGATGTTCTATTACCTCTCTTAAATCTCTTCTTTTATTACTTTCCTCACTTAATTTCAGACCACCATATTCACTTTCACCATGTTCTGCATAAAATATATATTTTATACCATGATCTAAAGCTGCTTTAACTGGAGCAGCATTAATACCAGCATCCCAAGCAACTTTAGGATTACCTCTTTCAACAAAAAATCTTTTTGCAAGTTTTGAGGAAATTTTAGAATTAACATCTACTAAAATTGAGTCGAAGCCTTTTTTATTAATTAATTCTCTATTAAATATTCCACATTCATTTTTAATTAATGGCGAAAATGTTACTAGAAGTGGATTTAATCCATAATCAAACTTAAGTTTAAGAGCAATTGAAGTAGAATCTTTGCCACCTGACCAAGGAACGACACAATCGTATCCTCCATTTATGTTATCATTTTTAATTTTTTCAACAATTTTATTAAATTCACTTTTCCTTGATGACCAATCTACAGTATCTTTATATTTTGCATTTTCACAAGCATTACATATTTGATCTGAATTAAAAATAATTCTCGGTCTTGAGTCTGGCATGATGCAAGTTTTACAAAATTTAATCATTTCCGGATATTTACCCCATTAAGGCTTAAATAATTTTTTGCAGACTTAATACTATCATTTGTAAAATGATAAATATTTTGTGTGCACGCTGCTGATATTTGAGTTTTTTCAAAAAGATCCAGTATATGTTTCCAATTACCACAACCTCCTAATGCCAAAATTGGAGTTCGTACTTTATTTGAAAATTCTTTTATAAAATGTAAATCAAAGCCTAATAGACTACCGTCATTTTCTATACTATTTAACAATATTTCTCCTGCTCCAAGTTCCAATGACTCCAATGCCCAATCAATGGGTTCGATATTCAATAATTCTTTTCCACTATTTCTGCAAATTAAATATTGATCATTTTTCTTTAAATAATCAATTGACTGAATAATTGACTGATTTCCATATTTTTTTGAAATTTTTCTTATTGTTTCTTTCTCTTTTATTACATTTGAACCAAGAATTATTTTATCTGCTCCATTATCAAAGTATAAATTTGCGTCCTTCAAAGATTTTATACCACCTCCAACTGAAATAGGAACAAAACAATTACGTGAAAAAAAATTAATGATATCAATAAAAGATTTTTGAAATTTTTTTTTTGATACATCAATTAATACAAGTTCATCTACACTCCAAAAATCAATAAAATTCTTTGTATATCGATAATCTGGATTAAATTTTTTAGTTCTAAATAAAACACCTTGATTAAATGTGAGAGTTATAATGATTCTTTTTTTCAACATCTAACAAATTTCACTAAAGTTTTTAAGACATCTTAAACCATTTTCTTGACTTTTTTCTGGATGAAATTGTACACCATAAATATTTTTAAAATTTATAGATGAAACAAAATCGAAATGATACTCGGTAGTTGTTGTTACAGTTGCCTCATTATAAGTTTCTAAAAAATATGAATGATCAAAATAAAAATCAGAGTTATTTTTTATTCCATCAAAGAGAGGACTTTTTTTTATTATATTACAATTATTCCATCCGACATGAGGTACTTTTATTTCATCAAATTTATTATTAAATTTTTTAAAACTTCCATCAATCAATCCCAAACCACCATGATAACCATGTTCATAACTCTCTTTAAATATTATTTGATACCCGGCACAAATTCCTAAAAATGGAACTTGGTTATGACATTTTTCAATAATTTTTTGTAATAAATTTTTTTTTTTTAATCTATTCATGAAATCTGGAAATGCACCAACGCCTGGTAAAATTATCTTGGTCACTCCTTGAAAGTCTTCCTGCTTTCTACATATCTTATATTTAATGTTAGATTTTATTATTGCGGACTCTAATGATTTTAAATTTCCACTTTCTATATCTATTAAACCAAGAGTCATAAATTATTGTTTTCTAAAAAAATTTTTGTATTTATAGTTGAAAAAATAAATTTAGATAAATGATTTGGTAATTTTTTTCTTTTAATCATTTTTTTTAATAATTTTAAATTAACAAATTCATTTATTGGTGATTTTTTTTCAAATAAATAAGAAATATTTTCTTTACTAGTTAGATCAAAAACTGAATTAATACCTGAGTTAAAACCTTTTTTTTGTCTATCAAGTCTGACATCATCTATTAGTATATTTTTTAAACAGTCTCTCAATATTTTCTTTTGATAACCCTCTGAAATTAAAAATCTCGTAGGTATATTTAGTGAATTTTCGAATAATTCTTTATTTAAATAAGGACTTCTGTTCTCAATAGAATTTTGCATAGCATTTAAGTCGTCGTGTTTTAATATTACAGGTATTACTTCTTTAAACAATTCATTTAACATCCTGTTTCTTAACAAATCTTGACTATATTTTTTTTCATAAAAATTAGAAATTTTTATTTTATGAGTAGAAAAATTTTTTAAATTAAAATATTCTTCGTAAATATTTTTTCTGTTATTTGGATTATTTATGTAAAAATTAAATTTTCTCAAATAAGGGTTTCTTATATTTGGCAATATATACTTATTCCAATATTTAACATTATCATTCAATAATTTTTTATCTCTTTTTTTTTGTGTGATTGATTTAAAAAACTGTAGGAAATGATCGTAGTAACCTGTAAAAATTTCATCAGCTCCTGTTCCGGAAATTGATACTTTAAAATTTTTCCTAGACATAACATTGTATAAATAAGATTGAATGTAATATGAAATTGTAGAGATTGGTCCATCATGATAATCAATTAAAGATTTAGTTTTATTAAGAAAATCTTTTTTAAAATTTCCAAATTTAATGAAGTCAACTTTGATATTTAAATCATTCTGAATTTTTTCTATATTTTTAATTTCATTGTATCTTTGATCGGTATCAATTAACGAAAAGCAATAAACTTTTTTATTTAATATTTTTTTAGCTATTGAAACTAATCCAGATGAATCCACTCCTCCACTCAAACAAAATGCCAAAGGTACATCAGATTGCATTCTGGATTTAACAGTTTTGATTAATATCTCTCTAGTACTTTCAACAATTTCATTGTAATCTTTGTAAAAGTTATTTTTTTTTTGGGGTCTCCAAAATTTATATTTTTTTTGACGAAAATTCTGATCAATTACTAGATTATTACCTGGTTCTAATGAAATTATTTTTTTATAAAATGTATCATTTTTTTTATTTAAAGATTTATAACCATTAAATAAAAAATCATTGATTTTAGTTTTATTTAAAGCCAACTGTTCATTCAAAAGAGATTTAATAAATTTTATTTCTGAGCCAAAAATAAAAGAATTATTATTTTTAATGTAATATAAAGGCTTTTCTCCAAAAATATCCCTTGATAAAAACATTTTTTTTTTATTATTGTCCCAGATGCAAAAAGACCACATTCCGTCAAAATAATTTACACATTTTTCCCCATATTCAATATATGATTTCAGTAATACTTCTGTATCTGACTGAGTTTTAAACTTATAATTTTTTTTAATTAATTCTTTTTTAATTTCTAAATAATTATATATCTCTCCATTGTAAATCAACTTGTATGGTCCATCTTCAAAAGGTTGATTAGATCTTTTTTCAACATCTAAAATACTGAGTCTTGTATGTAACAAACCAAAAAAATTATTTTTATAATTATCTACATAAAAACTTTGGTTATCTGGACCTCGATTTCTCATTAATAACAAAGTTTTTTTTATATTTGCAAGATCTATTTTTTTTTTCGATATAAACCCAGAAATGCCACACATTAGAAAATAAATTCTTTTTTTATCAACTTATTCTCTAGAATAGTTCTATTTACTTTTTTTCCTAAATAATAATTAGGATTTTCACTTTTGAGGTATTTTGATGGTCTTAAAAATATAATGTTTTTTGATGAAATTTTTTCTCCTTTTTCAATCTTTTTTAAAGCAAATGGTTGTCTTCTTACTGATTTTAACATTGTTTTTTCTGATTTTGACAAATCCAATCTCAATTTTTCAGTCATATTTTCAATTCTACGAATTGTTGTAACTAAGTTTAACATGTCTTTAAAATCTGCTGATAATTTATGGTCTCTAAAACCTGAAAAATTTTTATCTAGTGTAAAATGTTTTTCTATCACCATTGCGCCCAAAACTCTTGCTGCTATACATGCATCGACTCCTAAAGTATGATCCGAATATCCTATAACCATACCTTTATTTTTATTTTTTAATTCACTTATAGTCTCTAAATTAGCGTCTTCATCCTTAACTGGATAAGAGGAAACACAATGTAAAAAAGCAATATTTTTTTTTGTATATTTTGAGCCATACCTATTTTTTATTCTTGAGATAAGGCTAATCTTTTCTTTGAAGTTAAGTAAACCTAAGGAAATCACTACCTTTTTTTTTGATTTAATACACATATTAATTAAATTATCAAAATTGTTATCACCTGAAGATATCTTTATTGCATCTGAATTATTCTTCAAAAATTCTGCACTATGTAAATCAAGTGGAGTTGACATAAATATTAAATTATTTTTATTTGCAACTTTTTTTAATTCTGAAAATTGTTTATAAGTAAGTTTAAATTTATTTAATTTTTGAATTCTTTTTTTATCTTCTAAATGAGTAAATTTATCTGGAATAAAAGTTTGAAATTTTACTGCATCAACTTTTGCTTTAGCAGCGAGTTTAATCATTTTTTTTGCATTTAAAAATGAACCCTCATGATTATTTCCAATTTCTGCAACAATAAAAGATTTTTTGCTATCAAATTTAATTTTCATCAAATTAATCTTTTACTAGTTTTAAATAAAAATTTTTATACCATTTAATATATTGAACATATCCTACTTCCAGTTGATACTCTGGATTATAATTCAAAAGTTTTTTAGCTTTGCTGTTACTTAAAGTTCCTCTAATCGGCATTAACTTTTCTCTTGGCTTTTGAATTATTTTAATTTGAGGAAACTCTCCTCTTAAGATTTCGATTAATTTTTTGATAGTTCTTGAGTTTCCAAATGTAATATTAAATATCTGATTTATTGCTGATTTATTCTCACAACTAAGTTTAATTCCTTGAACCAGGTCTTTTATATATGTAAAATCAAGTTTCTCATCACCATCACCGTTAATTGTAATATCCAAATTCTGTAATGCATTTTCAATAAAAATTTGACCCACTCGCCTACTAACACATCTTTCACCATATAAAGCTGAAGGTCTTATAATAGTGTAAGGTAGATCAAAAACTTGATTATAAGATTTAATCATAAGTTCACCTGCTAATTTTAAATTGCCATAAATTCCAATAGGATCACATTTTGTTTCTTCATTTACTTCATTCTCTTTAAAATTTCCGTAGACCATGCTTGAAGATATATATATCAAATGAGTCCCATTATCTTTTGCATAATCTAAAGAATTTTCCAATGTTCTCAAACTATGATCAAATGTACTGTGTGGATCTTTATTAGATTTATTAGCATGAGAAATTGCTGCAAGATGTATAATAATATCAGGTTTAATATTATCAAATATTCTGCTCATAGAATGATAATCTCTCGCGTCTTGTAATATGAATTCTATATTTTTATTTTTAATAATATCTAACCGATTATTTAAAATGGACGAATAAAGTTTTTTATTTACAAAATTATCTTGATCATGGGCATAAAGATTATTAACACCTAAGCTATCAATAATCACAACATCATGAAAATCGGACAATTCGATTCCTAAATTATGACCAATAAAACCACATCCACCAACTAAAGCAATTTTTTTTTTCATTTTTCTTTATAAAATTTTTTTATTGTTCCTATAATATAATTTAATCCTTTTAAATTTAATTTAGGATAAACAGGTAAAGAAATATTAGTTTTCCCATACATTTCTGAATAAAAATATTTATTTTTATTAAAATGTTTCTTTTTATAATATTTCATTAAATGTAATGGTTTTAAATAATGTATGCTACAGCCAATGTTATTTAATTTTAAAAATTCAATAAGTTTATTTCTTTCATTATTACTTCTGCAAAAAATCTGATATACAAAATATGAACATTCATTAATATATGGCATTACTTTTAATTTTTTAATTTTTGAAAGCTCTAAAAAATATTTTTTTGCTATAAGTCTTCTTTTGTTTAGATTTAATTTATATCTTTTAAGCTGCATGTAACCAAGACATGCCTGAAAATCAGTTATTCTGTAATTGAAACCTAATTCAGTAACATTATATTCACCAGGCCTTTTCCTTAATTTAATATCCTTATTAATCCCAAAAGCTTTCAACTTTTTTATTTTATTATAAATTTGTTTATTATTAGTAATCACCATTCCTCCCTCGCCAGTAGTTACTTGTTTTGTTGGGTAAAATGAGAATGATCCGGAAATTCCAAAATTTCCAACATGTTTTTTTTTATATGTAGTACCTAGTGCGTGAGCGCAATCCTCTAAAATATGTAATTTTTTTTTTTTACATAAAGAAATAAGATCTTTAATTTTACATGGGTATCCTGCCATATGAACAATAATAATCGCCTTAGTTTTATTTGTAATTTTTTTCTCAACATCATTTACTAAAATGTTTCCTGTAATTGGATCTACGTCAGAAAATATTGCCTTAGCACCAGTATATTCTACAGCATGTGCGGTTGCTGTATGGGTTTGACTTGGTACAATTACTTCATCACCTTCTTTTAAACCAATCGATAAGCAGGATAAATGCAATCCAGCTGTACAACTTGAGACAGAAATAGCATATTTTGAGCCTGTAAATTTTTTAAACTCATTTTCAAAAAAATCATTATATTTTCCATGAGTTAACCATCCACTTTTTAGAATTTTTGAAACATGATTGATGTCATTTTTATAGATCTCAGGAATTGAAAACTTTACTTTCATTTAAACAAACGTAACCTTTCTTTCATATTCAGAAGTTAATTTATTTTCTTTATATTTAAATCTAGTATCAATTATTAAATTCGCATGATTTAAAATAAATTTATAATTATAATAATCATGATCAGTAACTAAAACTACTAAAGAGTGTTTTTTTATATTTGATTTAGATAATTTTATAGATTTACAAAAAATATTATAATCTCTAGTGGGTTTTAGTTTTCTAATATAAGGGTCGTTGTAAGAAAAATTAATTTTATTTTTTTTTAAAAAATTCATTATTTTCAAAGTTGGACTCTCTCTATAGTCATCAATATTTTTTTTGTATGCTAAACCTAGAATAAGAACAGATTTATTTTTTTGTTTTAAATTTTTAAGTTTATTTTTTATAGTTAAGTTAATTTTTTTTATATTATCTAAATTTATTTTCTCTGAAAGTTTAATAAAGTCTAAATTAATGCCAATTTTTTTTGCTTTCCAGCTTAAATAAAGTGGGTCAATTGGGATGCAATGTCCTCCAACACCTGGACCTGGATAAAATGGCATAAAACCGTAAGGCTTAGTTGATGCGAGTTTAATTGCATCAATTAAGTTTATTTTCATAGAAAGAGAAATTTTTTTCATTTCATTTATAAAAGCTATGTTTACACTTCTAAAAGTATTCTCTAATATTTTCGTAAATTCTGCTGTTTCTATTTCCTTAGTTAATTTGAAATCTTCAAATATTTTTTCATAAAACAATTTTATTAGTTGTTTGCAATTTTTGGTTTTTCCTGCACCAATTTTAGGTATTTTTTGAAGAAAATTTTCATTAACACCAGGATCAATTCTTTCAGGAGAGTAGGATACAAAACAATCTTTTCCACTCTCAATTTTTTTAGTATTCAAAAAATCAATAATTATTTCCTGTGTTGTCCCTGGATAAGAAGTAGACTCTAAAATAACTAATTTACCTACAAAATTAGAACCAAATTGTTTTACGAAATTTTTCAAATAATTTAAATAAGGAATTCTATTTTTAAGTGGTGTTGGTAGAGTTAAAATTATTATATCAGCATTCTTTAGTTTTTCTATTTTAAATTCAAACAGCGCATTTTTCTCTAATCTTTTAAAATTGAGTTTTGTTTTCATTAAATAATTTTTTTTATTATTTAATAATTCTATTTTCTTTTTATCAATATCATAACCTATAACTTTAAAACCTTCTTTTTCTATGAGTGACAAAAGAGGCAAACCCACATATCCAAGCCCAACGATACCAACTAATGCTTTTTTGTTTCGAATTTTTTTTTTCAAAATTAAAAACTTTTGATTGTTTGATTTTATCTTGTTCATTAAAAATTAATTTGTAAATTAAATTGAGGCTAGATATGTGCATTTTTTTCTAAATCCATCAATAAAAATATTGATTATATCTTAAATATTAAAATGAGAAAAATTGGTTTATTTTACAAGAGAAAGAAAATATTAATTATTTATTTTATTAAAACTAATTTAAAGTTTATATAAGTTTGAATTAATATTCAATTTTAATTTCTTTCTTTTTATTTAACGATCTATCAGCAGAAAAACAAATGTTCATTAGATCTAGTTGTTCTTTCCAGGTGGGAGAATAATTTTTTCTTATACCTAATAAATAATCAATAAACTTTTGTATTAGTTTTTTTCTATTTTCTTTGTCAGGATATTTAAAATTTAATTTTTTTGCATTCAAATTTTTTGAAATAACTTTTTTTCCATCTAAATTTAAAATTATAGTTTTATTTTTTTCAAAAATCTTGATCTCGTGAAAATGTGGGTATTTACAAGTAGCATTAGATGTTATTTTTAAAATTAACCCATTTTTGTATGTAAATATATGTGTTAGGAGTGAATTTTTTTTAAATTTTGTATTTTTTGTATGAATATCATTGCCTTTGGTGAATACAAATTTTGGCCTATCTTCAATAAGAAAATTAATAATATCAATCATATGAATAGATGCACCTAAAGTTAATGAATACTCTGAAACTTTTGATCTCCATTCAAATAATTTATTTTTTCTGCCCCACAAATAATCGGCTTCAATATAATTAATTTTTTTTTTCGATATTATTTTTTTTATTTTTTTAAAAAAATCAACTTCTCTGAGTACTAAATTACTTATAATATTAACTTTATATTTACTTACTAATCTTTTAATTTGATTTAAATTTTTAATCGAGACCACCATAGGCTTTTCAACAATAATGTCTTTTCTTTCTTTAATGAACCAAACCAGTTGTTCAAAATGATTATCATCATAACTTGCAATTGAAATTAGATTAATATTAGACTCTACTTTTAGTATCTCTTTGTAATTTTTTACAAACCTAATCTTTGGATATAATTTTTTTAACTTATTTAACTTTTTTAAATTATTTTCACAAATTACTTTAACTTTTGATTTTCTGTAGCCCTCTATTGCCTGAAGGTGTTTCAAGCCCACTCCGGTCCCAATTATTGCGGCATTTATCATTTTAAATTAGTTTTCTTATTAATTTCAAATCTTTTTTATAATCAACAGATAAATTATCATGCTTATAAATAAATTCTTTTGTTTTTTTGAAATTAATTATTTTAAATTTTTTATGATTTTTATAAAAAAATTTTGTAACATGTTCTTTTTCTTCTGCATTCATATGTTTAATATTGTTAAATAACAATTTAGTTTTTATGATCTCTACTGATTGTCCTTTAGGGAATGTCCTTGGAAATACATTTGTAATAATATCTGATTTTAAATTTTTTTTTTTAATTTTTACACATTTATCAATTATTCTATAATCAATTAAAGGACTATCCGCACAAATTCTAATAAAAAAACTTTTTTTTTCTTTTTTTACAGCGTTACAAATTCTAAGTGCGACATTGTTTAAGCTTCCTCGAAAAAAATTAATTTTATTTTTTTTTAAAAATTTTACTAATTTATTATCACTTTTTTCAATAGACGTAACTACAACTATTTTTTTAATATAATTTGATTTTTTAAGATTCTGAATAATATAATCTAAAATTGTTTTACCTTTAATTTTAGTGAGAACTTTACCTTTAAATCTTTTAGAGCTTAATCTTGCTTGGACAATCGCTATCAATTTTTTTTCTTTGTTAACAGTATTTATTTATATTTATATCAATCTGGTTCAAAAATATCAAATTCATCCTCTGTTAACATTGACTGATCTTTTCTATCTAAAATAAAATTATTAATTACTAAAAAATCTATCTCAGATCTCATGAAACACCTAAATGCATCAATAGCATTTAAAACTGGAGGTTCACCTCTTGTATTAAAGGATGTATTTATTAAAAATGGGCAACCAGAATTTTTAAAAAAAGAATCTAAAATTTGATTTAATAATAATTTTTTTTCTTTTCTAATTGTTTGAATTCTCGCGCTCCAATCGTTATGAATAATAGATGACTTAATATTTTGAAATAAACTACTATCAATTTCAATTTCATTTAATTTTAAAAATGAATTTGTTTTTCTATATTCTTCTTTCAAAAAGTATACAAAAGACATGTATTCTGAGTTTGATGGATTAATAAATAAATTTGCTAAATTTTCATTTGAAATTACTGGCGCAAAAGGCCTAAAATCTTCTCTCTGTTTAATTTTAATATTAAGAGTATTCTTAATATTTTTTATCATTGGATTTGCAATGATTGATCTAGCTCCAAGAGCTCTTGGTCCCCATTCAGATTTTCCAGAACAAATTGCAATTATATTTCCTTCTATCAATTTGTCAGATATGAATTTAACAAGTTCATTTGTTGAATAATATTTATAAGGACATCCTCTTTTTTTAAAAAAATTAATTGCTTCATCACTTATGATGTTTGGACCACAATAGACATCAAAATCATGATCTACTTTCTTTTTTATTTCTGACTTTTCATAAAATAATGCTAACGCAGCACCCATTGAGCCTCCTGCATCCCCTGCAGCTGGTTGTACATAAAAATTTATATCTTTAAATTTATTTCTCAATTTACCCAAAGCACTGCAGTTAAGAGCGACTCCACCAGCTAATGATATATTTTTGGAATTGGTGATTTTTAATATAGTATTGATCAAATTCTCCAATGCTACTTCAAGAACACTTTGAATTGAGGACGCTAAATCTTTTTGAGATTGATCAATTGCTTCATTTTCTTTTCTGGGTTTTACTTTTAATAATTCATAGATCTTATTTTTATTAGACATTTTGTTATCTATATGGAATTTAAAATATGATAAATCTAAATCATAAGACCCTTCAGAATTAAGTTTTAAAATGTTTTCTAAAATAGTCTTTTTATAAACAGGTTTACCATAAGGAGCTAATCCCATTAATTTATATTCCCCTGTATTAACTTTAAATCCCAAGTAATCTGTAAATGCAGAGTAAAAAAGCCCTAAAGAATTAGGAAAGTCTATTGATTTTAATAAATTTAGTTTTTGGTTATTTCCATATCCAATAGTTGTTGTTGAATATTCTCCAACCCCATCAACAGTCAATACAGCTGACTCAAGAAAAGGACTACAGTAGTATGCGGATGCTGCATGTGAATAATGATGTTGAACATAGCTTAATTTATTTTGAATTTCAGACTCACTTAAATTTAAAAAATTTGTTAAATTTTTAATTAAATCTTTTTCATTGAAAATATTTTCGGATGTATTCAAAATATTTTCAAAAGAACTAAAACCATTAGTTAATAAATTATCAATTGATCTTTTTTGTTTTAAAAACCAGTTATCGTAAAAAGCAATAAAATGAATATCTTCAGGCTTTAAGTTTGCAAATTCTAAACAATACTTAATTGAATTAAGAGGAAAACTTCTATCATGTTTAATTCTGCTAAATCGCTCTTCCTGAACAGATGTAATAATCTTGCCATTTTTAATCAAACACGCTGCGGAGTCATGATAATAAGCAGAAATTCCTATAATATTCATGAAAATTCTTTAATTATATATTTGGATATTGTTTCACCAATAATTTTATTGCCATTTTCAAAATAATGCGATTCATCGTAAAAAATGTCTTGATTTTCTGTCTGTTTATTTATTTCTCTATCAACATCTAATATAGTAAATTTTTTATCTTTATCATGTTCCATGCATTTTAAAATAAAATTATCGTAACTCTTTTGAAATTTTTCAATTCTAGATTTTTGTAAGTTCTCATCTGCTCCAAAAATATTATTTTGTTTTCTAAATGAAGCTAATTCATATCTAGAAAATTTTTTTTTAGATGTAAACAAGTTTGGTTGAGGTATAAATATAAATTCTTTTTTTTTATAATTACATAAAGATGCAATTTGCATTAGACATGAGAGATATAATTCTGTTCCTTCTTTAATTACATCTGGTAGAGTCAAATAGTAAATTTTTTGTGATCTTTTTGCTCTGAAATATTTTTCTGCACCCCGAAAATTTTTTTTAGAAAGCTTATTAGCTTTCTTAATTTCATTCTTCCTTAGTATTGATTTAAAAATTCTTTTTATAAAATATTTAAAGTTAGCCGAATTTTTGTTTAATATAAACCCATCCTCATAAATATCTTTGACATCCTGATAATCCCATAAACTTCCTAAAACATATGAGCTAAAATCGTTATAACCACTTAATAAAATTACAATATCTAGATCATACTCGATAAGAATTTTTGTGATTAATCTGGTCTCAATACCAATTCTTGATGATATTACTCCAAAATCTATTGCTTCAAATTTATCATCTTCATTTTTAAAAAACTGGTTTGAAAAAGAGGTAATAGTTTGATCATCGTTATTAACAGGAATGCCAATTAAGCCTGAAGGTCCAAAAAATCCAATTCTTTTTGTATTATTTATATTTTTAAAAGTAACTTCTTTGCCTCGGAAACCTTTTTTAGAAATATTTAATGTATTTGAATTGAATGGAGCATTTGTATAACCGGCAAACTCATTAAATTGAAACCTTTCACCTAAATACCAGTATTGCTCAAAATCTTGAATTTCATTAATATATTTTTTTTCTTTTTCATTTATTATCGTTAAATCGTCTTCTTCTTTTTTCATTTTTAATTTATTGGATAATAATTTTTAGAAATTTTTTTAACAGTTTTATTGTTCTTGAATTTATTTGATTGTATAACGCTTATTGTCTGTAATAGTGAAAATAATATTTTTTGTTTAAATGAAAGTTTCTTTATCTGTGAATTATAACTTACAATCATAATTTCCTTTTCAAGATTACGCCAATTGTTTAAATTTTTTTTAAATTTTCTATTTTTTAAAATAAATAAAATTAAATACGTAAAATATTTTAATAAAAATTTAATCATTTTTTTTTGTAATAAAATAATTACCTAAATATAAACAATCTAAACCAGATGAAAAAAATGTTTTTAAGGCATCCCTAGGTTTACAAACCATAGGTTCTCCTTTGACATTGAAGCTAGTATTCAAAAGAATAGGAATACTAGTTAATTTCTCAAATTCTTGTATTAACTTATAAAACTTTTTATTTTGTGTTTTATTAACAGTTTGAATTCTTCCTGTACCATCTTTGTGAGTAACACCTGGAATAATCGTCCTTTTACTCTTTCTAATCATACAAATTTTTTCCATAAAAGGGGTGCTACTTGGGTTGTTAAAAAAATACTTAGCTTTTTCCTCAAGCACTGCAGGTGCAAAAGGTCTGAATGGTTCTCTGTATTTAATTAATGTGTTTACTTTGTCTTTAATATCTTGTCCTCTTGGGTCAGCTAAAATACTTCTATTACCTAATGCTCTATCACCAAATTCGTTCGCTCCCTGAAACCATCCTATTATTTTCCCATTTGATAATTGCTTTGCTGCGTGAATTGATGGATCTTCAATTTTTTTAAAATTAATTTTTAAAGATTTTAAATCTTTTTCAATTTCAGTGTTAGTTGCCTCATAACCTAAATAGTTATGATCCATAAAATATCTCTTCTTAAATTTTTTAATATTATGATGCACGTACTGTGCAGCACCAATACTCACTCCACTATCATCAGGAACAGGTGGAATGAATATTTTTTTAAAAGATGTCCTGGATAAAATTTTTCCATTAACAAGTGAGTTTAATCCACATCCACCAGAAATTACTAAATTATTAGATCTATTTGTTTTTTTCATTTGATTTATTAAATTTAAATAAATATCTTCAAAACATCTCTGCGATGCAGCTGCTAAATCATAGTAATTTTTATTGAGTTTTGAACCTAATTTATTAGCTTTTAGTTTCAGTAGCTTCTCTAATTCATTCGTATATAATTTTGGTCTGTGAAATTGATAATGATTAAAATATTTAAGATCAAGTTCAAAACCTTTATTCAAAATTTTATAAGTTTTTTTTAATTTTTTATAATATTTACCAGCGTTACCATACGCACTTGCTCCCATTAATTTCCACTCATCACTTTGTGGTTTGAAGCCTAAAAATTCAGTTAACGCAGAATAAAAAGAACCAAGAGAGTGTGGAAATTCTTGTTCCCACAATTTTTTAATTTTATTATTATTTCCACTGGCAAAAGTAATACTCTCTTTTTCACCAAAAGCATCAAAAGTTATAATTGATGAGTCATTAAAAGGTGACATAAAATAATTAGAAGCATGACATAAATGATGTCTAACGAAATATATATGAATTTTTTTTCCTGATTTTAAGTGTATTATTTGTTCAGATAAATCACCAGCTTCTCCAGTAAATTTCATCAAACAATTAATAACACTATAAAAATATTCACCAATAAATCTGGATTTTTCTCCTGAAAAAGCGGAATTAAACTTTTCTAAATTTATTGCAGGATTCCAACCCACAGCTATGCAATCTAAGTCTTCAAGAGTTAATTTATTTTTATTTAAAGTCTCTTTAATGCCCTGAAATGGAAATTTTCTAGTTCTCTTTTCTCTAATTAGTCTCTCTTCTTCTATTGCAAATAAAGGTTTTCCATCGACCAATAAACAGGTCGAAGTATTAAATCCACAGGCATTTAATCCAAGAATTTTTATATTAGTTCCTTTGTTTGAAAGATATATTAATTATATTGTATTATGTTTGACTTGGGAACACTTCTCCTTCGTCATGAAATACCTCTGTTCTTCTAACACATTGATGACAAACTTCATTATCTTTGTAACACCTTTTTTTATGAAGATCCCTAAGATAGTTTTCAAACTGCGAGTCCCAAGCTTGTTTTATTGTATTATTCTTAATATTACCTAAACTAAAATCATCAAATCCTGGTAGATTTAGTGGGAAGCAAGGATAAAAGCCACCATTATATCTCATAAACATTCTTAAAAAAGGTTTATCACATCTAAATCCATCTTTTTCAGATTTTTCATTAAACTTAATTGCTGTATTAGGTAAATTCATGTCATAGTTTATTACTTCTTGAAGTGAAAAATAATCTGCATAATCTTTCCAATAATTTGTAAAAGCTTTTACTTCATGTTTATTAATATTCATTTTTACAAAACTTACTCTTAAAAGTGGAAAAACTGAATTTCTTTTTGATCTAACATCTAAAAAATTATGTATATTTCCAACTATATTTTCATAAATTGCTTCTTTACCTTTTCTAACTTTTTTAAAAGTTTCTGGTGTGGCAGCATCGATAGAAATTTCTAAACGAGAAAGACCTGAGTCAATTAACTTCTCAGCCATCTCGGTATCTAATAGAGATCCATTAGATCCTATTCTTTGATCGATAACACCTTTTTTATCTGCATAAGCAACTTTCTCTACTATGTTTGGGTGCATTAAAGGTTCACATTGAACTCCATGAGTTATTGCGGGTAATCCATATTCACTACCTTCATCAATAGCTCTTTTATATAGATCAAAATCCATCATCTTATCACCAACTCTATTTTTTAGATCTGGGTGGGCATGCCTTGCTGAAAACATACAATGATGACATGCAAAATTACAATGATTTAAATTTTCAAAATCAATGGTCAATGGAAATTCGGGAACTTCTTTTAATGTCATTCCTTTTGCCCAGGCTTTTCTATAATCCCAATATCTTTGACCACCTTTTCTCGCTAATAATTCATCTATATCTTTGTGACTTAACAACTCAACTTGTTTACATTCCATTTGTGTCTGAAACTTCACATCAAAGTCAACATTGTTTGACGAATTAATATTTTTGTTTGATATATTTTGGTCTGACATTTTAGTTTTATGTTCTTTTAATTGTATATTGAATAAAAATATATAAGTCAAGATAATTAGATTTTAACTAATTTATGTATATTTTTTTATATTAAGTTCAGATTATTTAATATATTAAATTTCAATGATTGTTAAATGCTGCGATGTGTGCAATTCAAAAAAGTCTGAAGAAATAAAAATTCTAAGAAAATATTCTAATGATCAAGAAATTAGAGTATGTAAAAAATGTGGTTTTATTTTTGTACCAAAAAGAAGAAGTTATGAAGAAATTGCTAAAACTTGGTCAAAAAAACTTTATGGAAATACTTACACAGCGAAAATCCCAGCTATTAAGGCCAGACAAACTTATTTAATCGACACTATAGACAACTGGTTTGGTTTAAAAAATAAAGAGATTTGTGATGTTGGTGCCGGAGAAGGTCAAATGTTAGAAATTGCAGCTAAAGAATATGGTGCAAAAGTTTTTGGTATAGAGCCATCTAAAAAAAATATTTTTCTAATGAGAAAAAATAAAATTAAATGTTTTGAAGGTACAATTGAGGACTATAATAAATCTACAAAGTTTAATAAAAAGAAGTTTGACATTGTAACTATTGCTTGGAAATTAGAAAATTGTTCTTCTTGTTTTGATTTAATAAATATTTCAAAAAAATTACTGAAACCTTCTGGTAAAATTGTTGTGGCTACCGGAAGCAGAATTTTAGTTCCATTCAAAAAACCTCTGAGTCTTTACATTAGCAAAGTTCAAGCGGATACTCATTCGTTCAGATTCTCCAGAAATACATTGGCAAGACTTATGATAATTAATGGTTTAAAAATTGTTAAAGAAAATCGTTATATAGATACAGATTATCTAATTTTATCAGGTAAAAAAACCAACAAATCAAAAATATATAAAAGAAAACTACCAAAAGATAATTACAAAAATATTTTAGATTTTTTTAAAAGATGGGACAAAGAACAAAAATTTTTTTTGTAATTTGCTTTATTTGTTTCGTAAATTTTCTATCTTTAATTTCTACTTAAAATAAAATTTTTTTCAGTGCATAAATCAAGCCAATTGAGCTATTAGTACTGGTCAGCTGCACGCATTACTGCG
>MDTA01075645.1_pt1 | contig 19797 bp, 18 predicted proteins | sample 811151 | NCBI WGS metagenome assembly MDTA01 (sample SAMN05326648, study PRJNA326480) | marine metagenome | isolation source: seawater | place: Indian Ocean: South | collected 2010 | reverse complement strand
CCAAACTGGTGCATTTGAAATCCTGTCTTTATTAACAATTCTAAAATTTTTTTTCATACAATTATCAATTTTAATAACATCAGATCCAGATATTGTGAAATCCAAAATATTAAAATTTCTAAACATATTTTCTCGATTTGTAGACATTGTATTTATTGAAACTCCTTTTTGTAAAATCCATTTCAAAGAAATTTGCTCTGGTGTTCTGTTATATGAAACAGCAATATCTTTTAAAATTTTCTCATTTCCAACTTTACCTTTAGCAAGGGAACAATAAGCTGATAATGGTATACCTAATTTATTAGAAACATCGAAAATTTTTTTTGTATCTAACAATGGATGAAACTCGACTTGGTTACAAACTGGCGTTGAAGATAATCTTGTCATTGCATCTTTCATCATCGAAATAGTATAATTGCTTATACCAATATTTTTAGTGTAACCCTTATCTATAGACTTTTGAAGACCCTCTAGGGCTTCTGAATTATTTCCATCTGGGTTTGGCCAATGTAACAAAAGAACGTCTACATATTCTAATTTTAAATCATTTAAACTTTTTACAACAGAATCAAGAAATTTATTTTTTGAGTAATTTGCAGGTAAAACTTTAGTAGTTATGCAAAATTCATCCCGTTTTAAATTTAATTCACTTAATACATTACCTAACTCTTCTTCATTATTATACATTTGTGCTGTATCGAAACTCCTATAACCAATATCAACTGCATTTTTGATAGAATTCTTTAATTCTTCACCTCTTAAAGGCCATGTTCCAAAAGTTCTTTCAAAACCGTTATAAAAATAAAAACTCATTTTTAAATATTAAACTAAAAAGTGTAATTTGTTTGCTTTAATTAAAATAATAAAATACGGTTTATATTAAAAAATAAATTGTTTGATTTGTCACTCACTTTTTGGGGGAAATAATGAGTTCAAAAACAAGGCAATTTCTTGAGTCTATAGAAATTAATTTTAAAAAAGCAGCTTCTTTTGTTGATATATCTGAAGGTCTTTCCGAACAAATATTAACAACTAACTCCACTTATGCTGTAAGGTTTGGTGTTAGACTTAGAGGAACAGTTCATATTTTTACTGGATATAGATCAGTACATAGTGAACATTTAGAACCTGTCAAAGGTGGAATACGTTATGATGAACATGTTGATCAAGATGAAGTGGAAGCGTTAGCATCACTTATGACATTTAAATGTGCTCTTGTTCAAGTGCCTTTTGGAGGTTCTAAAGGTGGTCTAATTATTAATCCACGTGATTGGACAGAAGATGAACTCGAAGTAATTACAAGAAGATTTGCTCAAGAACTATCCAAAAGAAATCTTATTAATCCTTCTCAAAATGTACCAGCACCAGATGTTGGAACAGGTGAAAGAGAAATGGCGTGGATGGCTGATGAATTTAAAAAACTTCACCCTTTAGATTTGAATGCATTGGGATGTGTTACAGGTAAACCAGTTACAAAAGGGGGCATAACAGGAAGAACTGAAGCAACAGGGAGAGGAGTTCAATATGCTTTGCAGGAGTTTTTTAGACACGAAAGGGATGTAAAAAAAACAAAATTATCACTAGGTCTTAAAGATAAAAGAGTAATAGTACAAGGTCTTGGAAATGTTGGGTATCATGCGGCTCTTTTCTTGAGTACAGAAGATGGAGCAAAAATTACTCATGTAATTGAAAGAGACGGAACGATAATTAATGAAAGCGGTATTAATATTTTAGATTTAAGGGAACATATTGTTAAAAATGGAGGTACAAAAGGGTTTAGCGGTTATGTAGAAGGAGGTATTGAATATCTAGAATCTGATGCAGATATCCTAATACCAGCTGCTTTAGAAATGGTAATTACTAAAGAAAACGCTGGAAATATTAAGACACCATTAATAATTGAAGCTGCTAATGGACCAATTACTTCTGAGGCTGATGAAATACTTTTAAATAATGGCACAATAGTAATTCCTGACTTATATGCAAATGCAGGAGGAGTAACTGTGAGTTATTTTGAATGGATTAAAAACTTGACGCACATTAGATTTGGAAGAATGATGCGAAGGCAAAGAGAAACAAATTTATCTGCCTTAATTCAAGGTATTGAAACGTTGACTGGAAAGAATTTTCCTGAAAAAGAAAAAGCTGCAGCTCTTACAGGTGATAGTGAAATCAATTTAGTACGTTCCGGACTAGAAGATACAATGAGAGAGGCTTATAATGATATTAGTAATGAATGGAATTCTAATCCTTCAATTCCAGATTTAAGAACAGCAGCTATGATCTTGGCCATTAAAAGAATTAAAATGAGTTATGACTCAATTGGGCTTTAAATTAAAAATGGATTACGAAGATAATTGTGAATTAATTTGTGTTAACAACGGAACTAATGTTTTGGCTGATATTATAAATTATATTCCAAAGTCAAAAATTATTTTAGCACTTAATAAGCAAGTAAGATTAACCTTGAAATATAATGAAAATGAAAAAAAATATTTTGGTAATATGTCTAACCTTGAATTTAAAACAAATGGACCAAAACCAATAAGAATAAATAGAGGAAGAACATAAGTTTATTTGATTGATATTTTTTTTAAAAATTTTAGAGTAATATTAACAATTTAAATTTTAGGAGTTTAATATGCGTTTAATTAATTCTTTATTTGCAAGTATATTGTTTGTAGTTTTATCTATTTCATATGTACTAGCAGATACGAAAGTCACTTACAAATCTGCGAAATCAACATCTTCTTATTATCAAATGGCAGTTGAACTCTCGGAGGCAATGAAAAATGGTTCAAATGGTGAAGTTATTATTACAGTTGAGGAAAGCCAAGGTTCTGTTCAAAATGTAATGGAAGTTATTGGTAGAAAAAATAATTATGTTTTTACTACACCCCCTGTTTTGATAAAACTTGCAAGAAGTGGAAAAGCAATGTTTAAGGATAAGTCTAATCCTAGATTTGATGAAATTAGAGCACTCTTCCCAATACCTTCACTAACAATGCATTTTGTTATGTCAAAATCTTCAGGGGTTAAGAAATTTTCAGAAATGGATGGAAAAACCATTCTTATTGGAAAGGGATCATTTGGAGCAAGAGAAGGAGCAAAGTATCTTAAATTGTTTGGATTGGAAGGAAAAGTTAAATTAGCTGAAGTAGAACTTTCAAATGCTGTTCCCGCTTTAAAAAATGGTCAAATAGACGGTTTCGTAACAGCTGGATCATACCCTGCTCCTAATGTTATAGAAGCTGCTGCATCAGCAGGTGCAAACGTTATTTCTCTAAGTGAAGAACAAGTAAAAAAATCTAAACGAACAAAATTAATTATTCCAGCAGGAACTTACGCTAATCAAAAGAGTGATATAATAACCACTTCTCTTCCAGTTGTTGCTTTTGCTACAACTGATATGAGTGATGAAACAGCGTATAACTTGACAAAAACTTATTGGAAAAACAAGAAAGCTCTTGGCTCTGCAGCTAAATGGTGGGATGGAGTATCTACAGAAATGTTAAGTAATATTTTAACAGAGATTCATCCGGGTGCAAAAAAATATTATACGGAAATTGGCGCTAATTTGGCAAAACATCACTAGACAAACTATTAATGAGTGATTTTCATTTAAATCACTCATTATTTTGAACTTTATGAAAATTTCATATACTTGGTTTTGGATATTTTTAGGTGTAATTTCAATTTTCTTTCACCTTTGGCTAGTATTTTCAGGTCTTGTTCCATCACTAATCTCAAGACCAATCCATATGGCTTTGGCAATTCCATGGATTTTTCTATATACAGAAAAATTAAACAAACCCAGTTATTTAAATTTAACAATAACTATTATTGGAATATCGATATGTTTATTTATTGCCTTAAATGAAAGTAGACTGTCAGAGCAGTATGGATTTTTAAATAGTAATTTTCAAATATTTATAAGTGTCATTTTACTTATGATTACTATTGAAATGGCAAGAAAAGCAATAGGATTTGCACTTCCTTCTATAGCAATCATTTTTATTATTTATGGTTTATTTGGCCAATATATTCCTGGAGAATTTGGACACGCAGGCATACCTCTTAAAAGTTTTTTAGGCACCATGACCATTACTGAGGGTGGAATTTGGGGGAAGTTAACAGGTATATCAGTTTCAATTGTTGCTATATTTGTTATTTTAGGTGCAATACTTAATGCCGGTGAAGCTGGTCAAGGATTTATGAATTTTGCAATTTTCTCAGCAGGAAAATTAAAAGCTGGAGCTGCAAAAGTAGCAATTTTATCTTCTGCATTTTTTGGATCCATATCAGGATCTGCGTCTGCAAATGTAGCTTCAACTGGAATGATAACTTTGCCTGCAATGATTAAATTAGGGTATCCTAAAAGGATAGCTGCCGCAGTTGAAGCAGTATCATCGACAGGAGGACAAATAATGCCCCCATTAATGGGAGCTGGAGCATTTGTAATGGTTGAGTTAACAGGTATTCCTTATCAAAACATAATTTTAGCTGCTTTAATTCCAGCATTTTTATATTTTGCAACCGTGTGGATAGGCATTAATTCATATGCAAATATTTATAAATTATTACCATTTCAAGACAAAGATAAACCATCATTTATGATTGTTTTTAAAACTACACTATTTTTTTTAATTCCTTTTGTAACTTTACTTATAATACTTTTTAGCGGTTTTACTCCTCAATTTGCAGCTTCATCTGCCATATTAATTGCTTTCATATTATTATTTATAGATATCAACTTAAAATTTGATTTAAGAAAATTTTTCACTCGAGTTCAAACTGCTTCTATTTTTGCAGGCAAACAAATTGCAATGATTGCATCTATTATATTATGTGCATCTATAATAGTAGGAGTGTTAGGAATAACTGGATTGGGGATTAAAATAACTTCTATGATAATTTCTTCTTCTAATGGTTTACTTTGGCCTGCATTAATAATGACTGCATTAGCATGTATAGTTTTAGGTATGGAGGTACCAACTACTGCAGCATATGTTATTTGCGTATCTGTTGCTGGTCCAGCTTTAATTGACATGGGATTAAAACCTCTTACAGTACATTTATTTGTATTTTGGTATGCACTTCTTTCTACTATCACACCACCAGTTTGCGGCGGTGTTTTTATTGCATCTAGCATGGTTCAAGAAAACTGGGTAAAGGTTTCTTTAACAGCAATGAGTCTTGGTCTCGGTCTTTATATAATTCCTATTGCAATGGTTATCCATCCTTCAATATTAAATATAATTGAAAATCCTTTAGTCAGTATACTGTCTGGTTTTCAAATAGTACTTGCTTTAACAGCTTTTTCTTTATCCATCATTAGCGAAAAAAAAATTTACATTAAAATAGTTTTTTTTATATTTGGCATATTGTTATTTTTAACAAACTTTACAGAAGTTTTAAAAACATAATTAAATTGACGTTATAATTATTATGATTATTATAATCGTAAGGCATTTAATCTTCAACTTGTGCACCTTGCTTAATAGCTAAAGCACTAAAGCGATGGAATAAAAGAATGAATTCATTTTTAAAAACAAACACTTCATTTTCATTTAAAATTAATTTTCACAAATTGTTAATTTTTTGCCTTTTATTATTTATTCAAGGAGAAAAAAATGACATTAGAAAAATTACAAAATACTGATTTAATAGTATCTGAAATTTTAAGTAAATATAATAAAATAGCAATGGTTGGCGTAAGTCCAAATTGGAAACGTCCCTCAAATTTTGTTTTAAAATATCTTAAAAAAAATGGATTTATTGTTTATCCTGTTAATCCTAATTATGCAGGTAAAACTATTGAAGGTGATTTTTGGTATTCTAATTTAGAAGATATTCCATATCCTGTTGAGATTGTCGATTTATTTAGACCATCAAATGAATGTTTAAAATTATCAAAGAAATCAATTAAAATAGGAGCAAAAGTAATATGGATGCAGATTGGTATAATTAATGAAGAAGCAAAAGAATTAGCATTATCTGAGGGATTAAAAGTAATTATGGATAAATGTCCAAAAATTGAACATTCTCGAATTAATGGCAGTCTGGGATTTGGTGGTATCAATTCACGTATCTTGTCTTCTCGTAAAATAAATTCCATTTCTTCAAGAGATGGAGGTTTTTTAGAGACAGATAACTTAGATACAATTAGTATTCACGCCGGCACAAGACCTGATCCATTTACAGGAGCAAGACAAACACCTATATATCAAACAACATCTTTTGTTTTTGATGATACCGAACATGCAGCAAGTCTATATAATTTGCAAGAACCAGGAAATATTTATGGAAGACTTTCTAATCCTACTACAGCGTCATTAGAACAGAGGTTAGCTGCCTTAGATGATGGAATTGGTGCATGTTGCTTATCTTCTGGACATGCTGCTCAACTCGTTGCTTTATATCCATTAATGGAAATGGGAAAAAAGATTGTAGCCTCAAAAAAATTATACGGTGGAACAATAACCCAATTTTCAATAACATTCAAAAAATTTGGTTGGGATGTGATTTTTGTGGACACTGAAAATATATCTGAGGTAGATAATGCAGTTTCAGACCCAAATGTATCTGTATTATTTGCTGAAAGTCTTGCTAATCCAGATGGAAATATATCAGATATAGCTATGTTATCAAAAATTGCAAAAAAAAATAAAATTCCATTAATAATTGATAATACCATGGCTACACCTATTTTGTGTCAACCAGGTAAGTTTGGTGCAGATATTATTGTTTATTCAACAACCAAATTTTTATCTGGTCATGGACATTCATTAGGTGGTGCTGTTATTGATTGTGGTAGTTTTAATTGGAAGAGTGGAAGAAATTTTCCAACTCTTACAAATCCAGATCCTGCCTATCATGGATTTAGTTTTTATGAAACCTTTGGACCTTTAGCATATATAACCTTTTGTCATTCTAAAGCTCTTAGAGATCTTGGACCTACACTCTCTCCAATGAATGCTTTTTTAACATTAATTGGACTTGAAACACTTCCTTTAAGAATGAAAAAACATATGAAAAATGCAAAAAAAATTGCAAATTTCCTTCATAATCACCCCAAAATAAATTATGTATCTTGGGCAGGCTTTAAAAATAATAATTATTATAAACTTGCAAAAAAATATTTTAATTTTGGGTTTGGATCTGTTTTTACTTTTGAAGTCAAAGGAGGATTAGATAGCGGAAAAAAAGTTTTAGAGAATTGTAATCTAATTTCACATCTTGCAAATATTGGCGATACTAGGACTTTAATTATTCATCCCGGATCTACAACACATCGACAACTAAATAAGGAGCAAAAATTAGATGCAGGCATTACTGAGGGACTTTTAAGAATTTCAGTTGGAATTGAAAATCCAAATGATATAATTGCAGATTTAAAAGAAGCACTGAAATTGATTTAAATAATTTTTTATTAATATATTTTAATTGTAACATTGGAGTTATTATGAAAGCGTATGAAAAATTGTATCAACGAATTTTAAATAATGAGAGAATTTTAATAGATGGAGCAACAGGAAGTGAAGTTGAACGAAGTGGATTTGAAAGAACCGATGGTGCATGGCTCTCAAAAGTATGTTTATCAAATCCAGATTTATTACAAAAAATACATGAAGGTTATATTGATTCTGGAGCAGAAATTATAATTACAAACACCTTTGGTTCAGCGAAGCATAGTTTAGAAGATGCAGGTATTAGCGATCATTTTGAAGAAATAAACCGAAAAAGTGCTGAGATTGCAATATGTGCTAGAAATAATCATCCAAATAGAGATGTTCTTGTAGCAGGTGGAATATCTTATTGGTCATGGATGAATAATCATCCTAATACACATATACTTAAACAAAATATTGAAGAGCAATCTCTTATTTTAAAAAATGCTGGTGTCGATCTAATAGTTTTAGAAATGATGATTGACATTGATCGAATGATTGCCACTTTAGAAGGTTCTTTGCAATCAAAAATTCCTGTTTGGGTAGGTTTATCTTGCAAAGTAAATGAATTAGGTAAACCTTGTTTGCTCAATGGTGAATCAATAAAAGATGCTGTTATTGAAATTAAAAAAAGAGATGTACCATTAATTAATATAATGCATACAGAAGTAGAATATGTAAACTCGTGTCTTAATGCCATCAATAATCTATGGCAAAAACCAATTGGAGTTTATGCTCATTCACAAAAAAATAAATCACAATACTGGCACGAGGACTCATCCATATCACCTAAAGAATATGCAAAGTATTGCAAGGGATGGTTAGAAAAAGGCGTCAATTTATTAGGCGGGTGTTGTGGACTTCACAAACCACATATTTTAGAATTACGAAAATTATTAAGCAATTATAATTAATCTGAATCTTTAATTATAAAAGAACCAGAAAAAGGTCCACTCCCTATCCCATCACTAGAATCGGGAACATCATTTCCATCATCATCAGTGAATTGTACACCATAATTTGTGATTTTGAAATTAAATTGCAAGCTAACAGTTTTTGGCGTTATAGAAAAAGGGCTGGATAAGCTAATTACACCAACTAATTTTGAAACATTATCACATTCACCTGATGTTACTTCGCTATCTTCCGATCTTGTCATTGTATTATTGACTAAAAAGGCGTCTATTGTTCCTACAGGTATACTTGCTCCTACATATCCTGAATAACATGCTGGACCATTAAAATTAGTTAGTTGATCAGTATAATCAACCGAACTACTTGCAAGTGTCGCAGTATTTCCATTTCCAGATCCATAATAAGTATTTCCATTGGAATGAAGAAACTCAGCATTTATAATAAAATTTTTATCTAAAATTATATATGGAAATTTATAAGTTCCATTGCTTGGTCTAGTACTTGTGCCATCTAAATCAACTTTACCACCAATATTGTTTGCTATATCGACTGTTGATCCAGAACTATTACTAAATGTTACTGAACATGTTGAAGTATCCATAGTCTTCTCTGTACCACCAACTCCAAAAGGATGCGATGTACAAACTCCCATTTCATAAATGGTAATTTGATATTTAGAAGGTGTTGTTCTACAACTATTTGCACCAGAAGAAAACATCGTACCTGTGGAACTACAAGCTGCAACATTTGCACCTTCACTGGCATTTAATAAAACTGCTAATGCATGTGAATTAAAAAAGAAAACAAAAATGATACTAAAATAAATTAATTGTTTCATATTTTATGTTCCACCAGCAGCAGACGAGAAAGTTGTTTGAAGAACAATTTTATTATTCCTTCTAACTTTATCTAGCATTCTATCCTTCATGGTATCAAATTCGAAAAAATTACCTGAAATAAGTGAGTAACGTTTTGTCTGATTTTCTTCATTTACCCTCTTATCTTTCTCTTTATCCCCTAATTTCATTCTGTAATTTAAATTAACAAAGCTATAGTTTTTTTGATTATCATAATATTTACGACCTGCTTCTAGCATAAAGTTTCTACTTATTGGAGATGTGACTTCCAAACTATATGTTTTACCTTTAACATCATTAGATGGTCCCCCAGCACCATCCCATTTCCAAGTTTTTGCAAAAAGTTTTGCATTTGGAACAAATGGAAATTGTGCACCAAACTCAAAATCATAACCATCCATAGGCCTTTCTTGAATATTATCTTCGCCCCTATTCCAATCAGACAATGCAAAATATCTATTTGCTGTTACTTCAAAAGCAGTACTTTTAATTTCTGCACCAATACTACCTCTTTTGTGATTATGATTAACATCATAGTCTAAAAAAGCATTAACTCCATACATCCAATTTTCATTTAAACTAAGATATCTCCTGGCAACCCCAAAATTTAATGTACTTCTCCCAACCTGAGAGAGAGCTGACGCTTGTAAAAAAGTTAATTTTCCTTCGTCAACACTACCCAAAAACGGCGTAACGGTAATAACACTAAATTTTGGTTTTTTTGTATCAGCACCTTGAATTGATATTTCAAAATTTGATGAAGCACTTAAAAATTTTTGATTAAGTTCTTTTTCTGTTTTCGATACAGCCTTATTTTTTAAAAAGCTAAAAAGTGATGTCTGGTAATCTTCTGAATTTTCTGCAGCAGCCTTAATCATTTCTGCTACAAATTTACTATTTTCTTGTACTTCTTCTTTTATTTCAAAATTTTCATACAAATTATGTTCAGCAGAAATTATATTTGATAAGAAAAATGAAATAAAAATTATACCAACAAAAATTATTTTTTGTTTTATGAGAAGTAAAGTTTTTTTCATATAACTAATGATCTTTATTTTTAAATATTAATCAAGAAAATTTAGTTATTTTAAACGACAAAATTTTACAATTTTTTAATTATTAGAAAAAATAATTGATAATTAACTTATGAAAAAAATAGCCAACAATTAATAGAATTATTCCTAATATTATCAAAACCCAGAAATTTACACCTAACTTATCTCCCCAAAAGAAAGGAAGAAAAAACAAGTAAGACGCAGGTATAGCTATAAGAATACTCTTAGCAAAAATAATAGTATTCTCCAAGTTTTTGTGCTCATAATATGAAAATATAATGGCAATAATAGAAGCAATTGGAAGTGCTATTATAAATCCGGCAAGTTCAGGTTTTTTTCCAGATAACCATGAACAAAAGGAAATTAATGCAGAAGCAAATAAAATTTTAATGAAAAACAACATTATGTTTCTGTCAGTGATGCTTCTTTTTCAAATGTATACGCACATACACCTAAAAATACCGTTTCTTTAAAAACAAGGCTATTCCTTAGACCTTTGATAATGTCGTCAAATTTTTTTTCAAAATCTTTGATTGAAGATGAATTTTCAAATTTAATAGATACATTTAGGTCACCATTTTGGCTAATGAACACATTAAACCCAATAACTTTGAATTCTGAAATCTTTGATCCAATTTTCTCAGAAAAATATGTTGCTGCAAGTTGTGCTTCTTCGATGTTTGCAAATTTTAAATTTAGTATCTTTCCATACATGACTAATTCAACTCTTTAAACATTTCTAAAAGTTTAGTTTGAGTTGCACTACTACTTAACCTTTTTAAAACCTTCGTATCTAAATCTAATTTACTAATTATTTTTTTTGCACTATTAGTTAAATTAAAACTTTCATCCAGAATTTCTAATTTTATTAGTTTTTTTCTATCAACATCAGAAATTTGCATGTTGGAAAAAGATTTTAATATAATCAATGCATCATCCAAATTTATATCTGAAAAAATACCATTTAGATTAGAAATAACATCAATAACTCTCTCAATTGAGAAAGATCTTTGTTGAGTTTGAATATCAAGTTGATGAGAGAGTTTTCTAGCTAAATCTTTCATTAATTTTATAATTTCTTTAGATAATCTCCTAACCTTGAAGTCTTCCACACAAAGTGATCCAAGAACATATCCATCAGAATTTATTAGCTGAAATGCAGCATAAAATGTGATACCGCGTTCTTTAACACTAGGATGATCACAAAAAATAGGATTTTTTGTCATGTCACTTACGATAAGAGGTTTAGTGCTTCCAAGAGCATATTGGCAAAATGAAATATTTCTATCTATCTTTCTAAATTGATTTTTAATTTTATCATCTAAATCGTCACTATCCATGACTAAATTAAATTGTTTATCTTTATCAATAATGTTTGCCCAACTGTTAGGACATCCAGTGATCTTGCGGGCAAGATGAGTATAAACGTTATATAGTTCTTCATTGACTATATCCATAACACCAGTTCTTTCTACAGCTTTTAGTCTGTTTTTTTCATTTTTCGGTATTGGTGCTGGTTTGAAACTCAATATCTGCTCCTAAATTAATTAACATTATTTATATAATAACAAATAAAAATTTTTCATTAACTTTTTTATTTTTGTTAAAATTTGACAAAGTGTAATTTATAATAAAACCTATTTACGAAATAATAATTTTGGTGATGAAAATGCATGATAAACCTACAGGGAGTTTTGTCGCTCTCATTACACCCATGAATGAAGATGGAACAATTGACATTAGTGGTTTTAAAAATCTTATTCAATTTCAACAAGAAAATGGAACAAGTGCAGTCTTAATTATGGGATCAACTGGAGAAGTATCTATGTTGACAACTGATGAAAAAAAACAAATTATTTCTGAAACATCAAAAATGAAATCTGAAAAAATTAAAATTTATTTTGGTTGTACAGGAAATAATACTGAATCCACCATTGAAATGGTTAAATTTGCTAAAAACCAAGGTGCTGATGGAGCAATCATTGCTGCACCGTCTTATGTATGCGCTTCTAGAGAAAATATTAAAGACTATGTTCTGGAGGTATGTGATTCTACAGATTTACCCATAGGTTTTTATAATAATCCTCCTCGAATTAATACAGATTTGCATTGGAATGATTTGATAGAAATTTCAAAACATCCCAATATGGTTGTATTAAAAGAAAGTACCGCAAGAGTTGGACAAGTAGCTCAAATGTGTTTAGCCAAACCAGATATTTCAATAATGTGCTGTTGTTCACCAAATCTAGGTTTAATAGTTCCTACTATGTCTCTTGGAGGACATGGAACTGCTAATATGACCGGTAATATTATTCCTAAAGAATTATCTATAATCTCTAAACCTTGGGAAAACTATGCAGATGCAACAAAATTTAAAGATGAATATTTAAAAAACTTAGATATACTTCACTTCGCTTATTCTTCAATAAATCCTGTTCCAATTAAAACATTAATGCGAGCAATTGGATTGCCTGCTGGTCCTTTAAGAAAACCACTAAAACCTATCTCAAAAGCCTCATTAAATGCAGGTATTGAATTATTATCAAAATTATCTCTCGACAAATCATATGGTTATAAAATTAATATGAACAAAGTAGCTTAATATTTTTACGTTTTGAATTAATTAGATAGATTATGGCAAATATTTTTCCATCGACCAGAATAAGAAGAACACATTTTTCTGATGGTGTCGAAAAAGCGGGTGTTAAGGGGTATACCGTTTACAATCATATGTTACTTCCAACAAATTTTGGGAATCTGCAAGATGAATGTATTCATTTAAAAAATTATGTTCAAATCTGGGATGTGGCAGTTGAAAGGCAAGTCAGTGTGACGGGAAAAGATACGCAAAAATTATTAAATCTAATAAGCCCCAGAGACCTATCAAAAATGTCTGATGACCAATGTTTTTACATTCCTGTTATAGATAGGAATGGTGGCATGCTAAATGACCCTGTGCTTATAAAAATTAATAAAGATAAGTATTGGTTCTCCCTTGCTGACAGTGATTTTTTGCAATACTTGTTGGGTATTTCTGATGCTTTAAACCTTGATGTAAAAATTGAAGAACCTGACATATCCCCATTAGCAATACAAGGTCCAAAATCTGATGAACTGATGTCTAGAGTGTTTGGAAAAGATGTTACAAGTATTAAGTTCTTTAGGTATAAAAAATTATATTATAAAGGCTATGAAATGATAGTTTCAAGATCTGGTTTTTCTAAACAAGGAGGTTTCGAAATTTATGTAGAAGGCAGCGAATATGCAATGAACTTATGGAATACTTTCTTGGAATATGGATCAGATCTAAATATTAAAGTAGGGTGTCCAAATTTGATTGAAACAATAGAAAGTGGTCTTTTATCTTATGGGAATGATATAACTCGTGAAAACACACCATTTGAAGCAGGGCTTGGAAAATTCGTTAATTCAACTCGTGACTACATAGGAAAAAAAAATCTTTTATCCAGACCAATTAATAAAATGATTAAACCAATTTCTATACATGGCAAAATTCCAATATCTGATAGAGCATGGAAGATTTTTGATAAAGATAAAGAAATAGGTTTAATATCAAGAGCTACTTATAGTATGAGTTATAAAACTAATGTTGCAATTGGAATGATATCCAAAAGTCATTGGGATCCTGGAACAAAGATAGAAGTACTTACTCATGAAGGAATGAGAAAAGCTGTAGTAGAAAAAAATTTTTGGAATTAGAATAAAAAAAATATAAATTGTTTTTTTAAACAATTTTCTTAATTCATTATTTTTTTTATACTAATTAATTATATCCAACAATCGATTTGTATTCGCAATAGTCATCTATACCCCAAGCTCCATATTCATGACCATTTCCAGATTGTTTATATCCACCAAAAGGAACTGTTACATCCCAACTAGGATAATTTATGTGAATTTGACCAGCTTTCAATTTTCTTGCAATCTTCCTAGCATGATTTAATTCACCTTGAACAAATGCTGCTAAACCATATTTTGTATTGTTTGCAATGTTGATTGCTTCTTCTTCATTATCATATGGTAAAATAACTAATACCGTGCCAAAAATTTCTTCATTAAATATTTTCATATTATAATTAACATTTGTAAAAATAGTTGGCTTAACAAAATAACCCTCATTTTTACCTTTAGGGTATCCCATTCCCCCAGTCACAAGAGAGGCACCCTCATCAATTCCACTTTTAATATAATTTTGAATTTTTAAATAATGAGTTTTACTAATTACTGGTCCGATATCTGTATTTTCATCCAATGGATTACCTACTTTAAATTGTTCTGCTCTAACTTTTGCGATTTCTATTGCTTTCAAAAAAGATTTTTTTGGTACTAACATTCTTGAAGGAGCATCACATGATTGTCCAGCATTACTAAAGCAAGCCTCTACACCACTTTTAACAGATTTCTCAATATTTGCAGTTTCTAAAATTATATTTGGAGATTTGCCACCTAATTCTTGAGTGACACGTTTTACAGTATCTGATGCTGCTTTAGCTACTGAAATTCCAGCTTTTGTAGATCCTGTAAATGAAACCATATCGACATTTGGGTGTGAGGATAAATAATTACCAATATCTTCTCCTGAACCATTAACCATATTAAAAACTCCATCTGGTAAATTAGAACTTTCAATTACTTCAGTAAATAATAAAGCGGACAAAGGTGACAATTCTGAGGGTTTTAAAACCATCGTGCAACCTGAAATAATTGCAGGAGCAACTTTACATACAATTTGGTTAAGTGGCCAGTTCCATGGAGTAATCATTACTGCAACCCCAATAGCTTCTTTAATTACTCTGCTATTTTCATATTTTTTCTCCCAATCAAATGTTTTTGCAGCATTAATTGTTGCATCGAAATGCATATCAGCTGACGAAACTTGTTCATCTCTAGAAAATTTAATTGGTGCTCCCATTTCTGCTGTCATGATTTGAGCAAAATCTTCATATCTTTCTAAAAACTTTTGTTTTATGTTCTTTAAGAAATCTATTCTTTCATTTATAGTTGTTTCAGAAAAACTATTAAAAGCATCTTTCGCTGACAATATTGCTTGATCACAATCATCTCTATTTGCAAAAGAAATATTGCAAATTTTTTCTTTATTTGATGGATTTTCAACTGAAAAAGTTTTTCTTGCAGAATTAATATTTTTCCATTTTCCAGATACAAAAATAGAATTTAAATGTTTAGGTATATAATTCAAAATTAACTCCACTTTTTGTTTTTTTATAATTACAATATAAAAGTAATATATGATTACAAACAATTTAAATTAATAAAAAATTAATGCTTATGAAAAATTTTTTACCTAAAGATAAAAAACAATCTACCTTAATTGGAAGAGTTTGGCGACCTGAACTTAATGGTCCTTCTGTGATTAAAATTGAAGCAGATAGAGTTATAGATATAACGTCCAAAAAAGCTCCTACTATTAGAGACATTATTGAAATTAAAAACTCAGCATCATATGTAAAGCATGCTAATGGAGAAGATATAGGAAAAGTTAGTGAATTAATAAGTTTTGATTACTCTAATGATACAAATTTAGAAAAATTACATTTTCTAGCTCCATGCGACTTGCAATCTATAAAAGCCTGTGGAGTAACATTCGTAGAGTCCATGTTAGAGAGAGTTATAGAAGAAAAAGCAAGAGGAAATCCATCAAAAGCGAAAGATATAAGAAGCATTTGTCAAAAAATTATTGGTGATAAAATTTCTAAAATAGTTCCTGGCTCTAAAGAAGCTCAAAAGATAAAAAATTTTTTAATTGAAGAAAATATGTGGTCTCAATATTTAGAGGTTGGAATTGGACCTTATGCTGAAATTTTTACAAAATCACAACCTCTTTCCTCTGTAGGTTTTGGATCTAAAATTGGATTGCCACCTATTTCTAAATGGAATAATCCTGAACCTGAAATTGTTTTAGCTATTGACAGTAAAGGAAATATTAAAGGAGCAACTCTTGGTAATGATTTTAATCTTAGAGATATAGAGGGTAGATCTGCATTATTACTTGGAAAAGCAAAAGATAATAATGCATCTTGTTCAATTGGACCTTTAATAAGACTTTTAGATGAAAATTATACAATTAAAAATATTAAAAATTCAGAAATTAATCTTAAAGTTATTGGTAAAGACGGATTTATTCTATCTGGAAAAAGTTCAATGAGTAAAATAAGTCGTGATCCAATTAATTTAGTCAGACAAACAATAGGTTTACACCATCAGTATCCTGATGGACTTATGCTTTTCCTTGGCACCATGTTCGCTCCTATAAAAGACAGAGGAAAGAAAGGTAATGGATTTACTCATTCAATAGGAGATTATGTAGAAATTTCTTGTAAAGATTTAGGAAGACTTATAAACACTATTGATGAAATTAAAAATTGTAACAAATGGACTTTTGGTCTAGCATCATTGATGAAAAACCTCTCTGAAAGAAATCTAATTTAAATGCATTATTCAACTGAAAAAAATAATCATGGTTTACCTCATGATCCATTTAAGGCCATAGTCTCTCCACGACCTATAGGTTGGATTGGAACGAAAAGTAAAGATGGAATTTTAAATCTTGCTCCATATAGTTTTTTTAACGCAATTTCAGACAAACCTTATTATGTTACTTTTTCTTCTTCTAATTATAAAGATTCTCTAAAAAATATTGAAGATACAGGTGAATTTACTACTTCTGTAGTTTCAGAAAAATTATTTGAACATATGAATAATAGTTCTGTAACTGCAGATCCTAAAATAAATGAATTTGAACTTGCAAATTTAAACGTTAGTTATGGGAGGTATGTAAAAGCACCATATGTCTCAGAAGCTCCTGCAGCTCTAGAATGTAAGTTGTGGAGAGTTATAGATTTACCAAATTGTGATAGAGAAAAAGGAACAGGAAACTATCTAATTATTGGCAAAGTTCTTGGAATTTATATTAATGATAATTTTATTATTGATGGCTTACTCGATATTAATTCCATTCGCCCGATAGTTAGACTTGGCTATATGGATTATGGTGTTGTTGGAAAAGAAAACCTGTTTACAAAAAATAGACCTGTATTGGATGAAAATGGAATGTTAAAAGAAATAAAATCATGGGATGGTAAATATAAATAAAACAATTTATTTTATATATTTACTAATTTATTTATCTCTTTTCTAACCTCTAAACCTTTTTCGCTCATTAATTGTAAATAAGATTTATCTAACCTCCTTGAAATAGCATCTTCAAAGTTTTTTTTCTCTTTAATTCTTTTTAACCAATTTTTTAAGTTTTTTCGTTCTTGGAACATCAGAAATAAATTTAGATGCTCAAATCTAATTAAATAAGGTGTGTATGCAGCATCGGCTAATGAATAATTCTCAGAGCCCAACCACTCATTTTCACTTAAGTATTCATCCATTTCTTTAAATAATTTATAAAAACTTGCTATTGCATTTGGAAATAATTTTGATTTTAAACCGTTTAATATTGTATCTCTAATTTTTTCTCTTCGTCCTAAATCTGGAATAGTATTTATATTTTCATTAATTTGTTTTTCTGTTTTGTTTTTGAGAAATTGATGTCTAAATGCAATTGCAGAACTTATTATTGATAAATGTGAATGCATACCTTCATCTAATTTCTTATTCCATAATCTCATCTTTGCAATCAAAAATGGTGTGCTTGACTTAAGACTAATTAAAGGAAAGACATCATCTAAATATTCCATAATAACAGTTGATTCTATGATTATTCTATCATCATGAATTATTGTTGGTACAACTCCATTAGGATTAATTTTTAAATATTTATAATTACGGGACTCCCCTTCTCTTATATTTAAATGCTTTTCAGTCCAAGTTAGATTTTTTTCATAGAGTACTAACCTAACTTTTTGTGAACAGCTTGACATATTGTTGTGGTAAAGAACTAGTTTTGACATATTTGTTACTTTATTTTTAAAATTTTTGATTTATGATAAATTATTAAATAAATTATATAAAGCGATATGAGTATACAAAGTTTTTTTAATAATGATAAAATTATAGACTTAAGTTTTTTTAATTTTGAAAATGCAATAACAGCAGCTTATTTCTCAGATAAAAATTTAAAAATATTGAAAGTAAATAAAAATTTTAAGTCATTCTTTCCTGTTTTAGGGAATGTAACAAATGCCTATTTTCCAGATGTTTTAAAACAGTTAGGTATATCTGAAGAACAAATCAAACTCTTTGTTAAAGAAATTAATAATAAAGGTACTGTTTTAATTCCCAAAGTAAAAATAATTATAAATGATGAAGAAAGACTTTTTTCTTTATTATCAACGAAAACTAAAAATAAGGATTTTAATTATTTAAATGGTATACAAGGTCAATTTGTGGATAGAACAAATGAATACAAATTAATGCAGGAAAGAGAGAATTTAATTCAAGAAAAATTAAATGACAAAAAATTAATTGAAGAAAAAAGTAATAAACTTGAAAATTTAGCAAAAAGGTTAGCTAAATATCTATCACCACAAATATATCAAAATATATTTGATGAAAATAATGATACGGCAACAACTCATTCAAGAAAAAACCTTACTGTCTTTTTCTCAGATATTGTTTCTTTTACTGATTTAACAGATACAATGGAACCAGAAAAACTTGCAACAGTTATTAATTCATATTTGTCTGAAATGTCAACTATAGCAATAAGATATGGAGGCACCATAGATAAATTTATCGGAGATGCAATTATGGTTTTTTTTGGTGATCCAGAGAGTTCAGGAGAAACCCTCGATGCACTAAAATGTATCGAAATGGCAGTTTCAATGCTTAAAAGAGTTGAAGAATTACAACCTCATTGGAAAAAGCTAGGAGTTAAAAATGGTATTTCAGTTAGAATTGGAATAAGTAATGGATATTGTACAGTAGGAAATTTCGGTTCAGATCTTAGACTTGATTACACAGTTTTGGGAAGCCCTGTAAATTTAGCAGCTCGCTTACAATCCATGTCAGAACCAAATAAAATATTAATCGATGAAAACACAAAAAACTTGGTAGATGCAGAAGTTAACTCAAAATATTTTGATGATTTTACTCCTAAAGGATTTGTTAGACCTATAGGAACATTTTTCATTGAAGGATTTAAATCAGAGAACTATTTAAAAAAGCAAATGAAACTATCTCATAAAGGTAAAAGGGTTGAAATTAATGTCATAGATAGTTCTAATATTGAAGAAGCAATTAGAGAACTAAAACAGATTCAGAAAGACTTTGAGTATGAACTTAAAGAAAAAGACTAATTAATATATCCTTTTAACTTCATAAATTTTTTAATTTTTATTAGACCTTCCTTAATATCATTATGACTTCTGGCATAAGAAAAACGGATTGTTTTATTTCCTCTATTTTCATCAAAATCAACTCCTGGAGTAATTGCTACACCTGTTGTATATAATAAATCTTTTGCAAAATCTAAACTATTTTCACTAAATTTGCTTATATCAGCATAGATATAAAAAGCTCCATCTG
>MDTA01201250.1_pt1 | contig 19801 bp, 11 predicted proteins | sample 811151 | NCBI WGS metagenome assembly MDTA01 (sample SAMN05326648, study PRJNA326480) | marine metagenome | isolation source: seawater | place: Indian Ocean: South | collected 2010 | reverse complement strand
TATGAAGGTATGGACAGTGGCGCTTTGATAGCTGCAGCTGGAAGTAAGGCAGAAGAATTATTGAACGGAGGAAGTTCCGATTCAATTACAAATACAAGTGATGTTGCACGTTCCGCCGGTGTTAAATCCGCAGTTCGTGCTTTTGGTGTTTCAAAAATACTTTCAAAATTTTCAAGAAATAATGCTCTTGCGGGCACGATATTAGGTGCTGGGATGGGATTAGCAGTCAATAATCATATGGCACTTGTGTATAGAGGACCAAATACATTTCGTAGTCACACATTCAATTTTTCATTCTTCCCTAAAAATTCAACAGAATCAAATGAAATTCAAAAAATTCTTTTAGATTTTAGAAATGGAATGTTGCCTAGGTATTCTGGTGCGGCATCTTCTTCGAGAAATGGTAGATTAAATTCACCATTTTTTAAATTACCCAGACATTATAAACTTTCTATCATGATGTTGGATGGTGAAAATTCTTTTTTGGACAAACAGATGTTTCCAAGAAATGAAAATAACGAACAAATAAATCATGTAATAACAAATTTCACTACAAATTTTGATCCTCAAGGAATAGTCTCATTACACAAAGATGGTGTTCCTGTTCAAATTAATATGGGCATAACCTTTCAAGAAACTGAATTCGTTGTCAGTCAAGATACGACAACTGCGGCCTTGGAACAAACATCGGTCAATTACGTCAAACAATTACAAGAAGCGGAAAGAGAACGAGAAAGAATAGAAATTAGTGGCAGATCAGGAAGACCTAGAGTTCCTGTTGTTGGAACACAAAAAGTGGGTTCTGAACCATCTATTTCATTTTAATTTAGGATTTTATGGCAAATTATTTTAGAAATATACCAAATGTTCAATATGACATTTATGGTACAGAACCAAACAATTATTTGACTGTTACAAATATCATGCAACGTGTCAAATTCAAATCAACTGTTATAGATGCTATTTCAGATTATTATCCTTATTATGTAAGAGAGGGTGAACGACCAGATATTGTTTCCAATCAATTATATGGTACAGTAGCTTATGCATATCTAATTCTATTATTTAATAATATTAATGACCCATTGTTTGATTGGCCATTACATTCAAGACAATTTGAAAATTATATCATTTCAAAGTATGGAAGTGTTGCTAATGCCTTGTCTAATATAAAACATTATTATCAAATAATTCGTGCCGAAGTTCCCAAAACAGGATTGAGTGAAAGAATACCAGAAGTAAAAATCATTGTTGATCAAACAACTTACAATACTTTACAGGAAAGTTCTAGGTCTACTATTAGTGATTACGAATGGGAAGATGAAAAAAATGAAGAAAAAAGATCTATAAGAGTAATAGATCCAGATATAATTCAAGACGTAGATTATGCATTAAAGAGAACATTTGCAAATTAATATATCATGGTAACACAAACAAATATTGATAATAAGATACATTTTTTAGACTATAATTCGCCTGATCATGAAGGTGATTTTAGACTATTAGAACTTTCAGTACATTCTAGGAACAATGATGATGTAGTAGAATTAAATTCAACATCTGTATTTCAAGAAATGGAAATATTTGAGGATTTATTTTCTAATGTACTTAAAGGTACTTTGACTATTACTGATTCGCAAGGATTGGCAGAATTATTACCTTTTGTCGGTGATGAAACTCTTGTGATTACTTTGCATACGCCTGGTGGTCAAGGAACATCTATTTCAAGAGTCACATCTTCAAGAACTGTAGTAGAAGAGGCCATTCAACAAAGATTTCAAATATATGATTGTGTAGAAGTTGGTACTCAAGAACGCACAAAATTATACAAACTATTTTTCATAAGTGAAGAATATATTTTGAATATGAAAAAACGAATAAGTAAAGCATATAAAGGAAAAACTTATTCTGACATTATAAAAGATATCGTTGATAATTTTTACGGACAACACAATAATTCTTTCAGAAAAGAAGTCTTTACTGAACAAACATTGTCAGAACAAAATATCATTATTCCAAATTGGACTCCATTTGAGGCTGTAAACTTTTGCGCTTCTAGATCACTTTCAGCTGATATTGAACCACAAGATCATACAAATACAAATCAACCCTTACCACCTAGACCAGTAGGATCTTTGTTTTTCTTTTATGAAAAATTTGGTTCTGGTTTTTATTTTGAATCATTGGAAAGTTTGATAATCAAACAAAAAATGTCAGGTAGATTGCCAACATATCAATATGCACCAAAATTAACATCGGGAAAAAGTAAAGAATTGCCGGTGGGTTATTTTCATGTAGATAGATATGAAGTTGATTCTTCTTTTAAAACATTAGAAAATTTAGGAATGGGAACCTTTGGTTCAAAATTGATAGCATATGATCCTATACGTATGAAGTACGACACAATTAAATATGATTATTACAAAAATAGAAATAATCAAAATATTACCAGAATGGAAGATGGTGATATGATAATAAACAATCCCGAAAATCTTGAAGACGATTCAAATAGGATTTTTGGTGATTTTATAGCGACGGACGTAAATGCTAGTGATGGTAAACCTAATAAATTCGTAAGTACAGATTCATATTTATTAGGATCTCATGATGCGAGTATTCGTTTGGCTACTACGACTAGGGACCACCAAACAGTTTTGCGTGATAAAGAAGCGAAACAAAACTACGTAGAAAAATGGTTATTACAACGGATGGTTCAAATTCAGGAATTTGATAATATTATAGTGAAGATTAATGTGCCTGGAAATTCGTCAAGACACGTTGGCGATTTGATACGTTTTGAAATGCCAACAAGTGTTCCAGATGACGACCCTTTAGTTCCTTCAGTCGATTATGGTCATAGAATTTTAAGTGGCAATTATTTGATTTCTAGCATACGACATATTATAAAAATTGACAAATATGAAATGGATATGGAACTTATTAAGAATTCTTTTGCAACACGTTTGAGTGGACAAAAAGTAGAAGGTACAACTCAATGAAAACAAGATATTTTCAGGGGTTAGACGGATATGTTTGGTGGAATGGTGTTGTTGAAGATCGCAAAGACCCTCTATTTCTTGGTCGGTGTCGTGTTCGTATTTTAGGTTGGCACACAGAAAATAAGACCCAATTACCAACATCAGATTTACCTTGGGCGTTTCCTTTAATGCCTATTACTTCTGCAAGTCAAACTGGTGTTGGACAAGCTCCAGTTGGTCCTGTAGAGGGAACATGGGTAATGGGGTTCTATCGAGATGGTGAACTCGCACAAGAACCAGTTATGGTAGGAACACTACCAGGCATCCCAGAAAGATTTGCAAAACAAAATACAGGTTTTTATGACCCAAGATTAGATGAAAATGACAGAAATAAAAATAGCATAGATCCAACAACAAAACGAGCAAAAACAACTGGAACAACAAAAAATTTACAATCATATCCTTTTCCGCCCAAATCAGTTTCGTATAAGGCCGGAAGAGAAGCGATAATTACAGATTACACTCATGATGAAAGAATTGCACTTTCTTCTCAATCATTATATCCTAGAGAATTAGATAAACCTACTACATCCATATATGCGAGGGGTGAATCAGATTCAACTTCAAATGTTTTGAGTGACAGTAATTCTATAGTTCAACGTAAGTTACAGAATGTGTTGAGTGATAAACTCACTGTTTCGTATACTCCAAATAAAATTGTTACACAGACATTAAGAAGTGGTGATTCTTACTTTACAGATTCGACATCTTTCAATTCTACAAATGTAATTAAAGATATAAAACAACCATCAACACCATATGCTTCAGTATATCCGTTTAATCACGTATATGAATCTGAAAGTGGACATTTGGTTGAAATTGATGATACTCCTACGAAAGAAAGATTACATTGGTATCATCGTTCTGGAACATTTACAGAATTTCATCCAGCTGGAAATCGTGTAGATAGGACTGTTGGTCATCGATACAATATGACAACTGGTAATCAAGAGTCTATTATACAAGGAGATGAATTAAAGGTTGTTACAAAGGATGCATACTTGGATGCTGGGGGAAAACTTACTCTCAATTCTAGTCAAGACATGAAACTCATATCTGATTCTGGAAATGTGATTGTGGATTCTCCTACTTTAAATACTGTCATTTCTGGCAAAAATGTCTTGGTCGCTGCATCTGATACTCTTGTTCTTAAAGCGGGAACAAAAATAATTCGTGATGACGATTCTGCAAATGATGTCGTTAAGGGAAATTACGAATTAAATGTTCAAGGGGGATATAATCTTAGTGCAGGAAAATTATCTTTGGGTTCTATGGGCGCTATGAACATATCAACCTTTGGTCCGTTATCTCATACTGTAACTGGAAATTCAGAAGAGACTATTGCAAATGCAGAAGTGCTTTTTGGAAACAGAAATGCAAAAACAATTAGAGCGGTCTTAGGTAAAATCGTATTAGAAACAGTTGATGCTATTTTGACTGGCGGTATACAATTAAACGTTGGTCCGGCCGGAGTTGCTGGACAAATTGCAATTAAGGCTCCTTTAGGGGATATCGATATATTGTCTAACACTGGACCATCTGGTGTAAATATAAGAGCGACAACTTTGGCAAAACTTAAAGGATTGGTTGGTGCAGAAGTAGAAGGAACCGCAACTGCAAAACTCAAGTCATCTGGATTGACACAAATTGAAGGTGGTTTGATAACAGTAGGGGGTACAAGTTCTCCAGCATTACTTGCAAAGGATTTTTTAAAAATATTTTCAGAACATTACCATCCAAGTTCTGTAGGTCCAACAGGACCATTACATCCTTCTTTTGCTAGTAGGTTAATCTCAACAATGTCTAAAAAAGTATTTTTATCGTAGGATGATATGCCTTTAATAATTGGAGCATTACAATCAGAGTTGATATCTATCTTTGAAAAGGGTCCATCTGGTAATCCTGCACCACAATTAGTTGGAATCAAAGTAGGACAAGCATATCAAAATTATTGTTCTACAATAATCAATGCAGGAGGTGGATCATTTACTGCTATGCCTGGTGCGACAATTTTAGGAAATGAAATAGGTAATATTTTATCTACTACAAGTCCTGCTGGTGCTTTGACAGGACAAAAGATGGCAAAAGCATTTGACTCTTGTCTATCAACTTTAATGTCTGTTTTTCAGACGACAATAATAACTGCGCCTGGATTGGGTTCATTGATACCAGAAATGATAGATCTTTTTAGTACACCCAATCCCTCTGCAACATTGTTTGCAAACAAATTAGCAAGAGCGTTAAATACTTTTACAAGTTCTGCGATTATTACAGGAGTAATTCCTGGCACACCACCTGTACCTTTTACTGGACCGCCGAGTTAAAATGGATATTGAATTAAAAAAACAAGAAGTATTAGAAGATATTGCGAGACAACCCTCTAATGTATTGTTTTCACGCATAGACATAATTAATCAAATTTTGTTGTCAAATTTATTGAAAACAAATTTTGCATCAAGTCTAGTTGGTGCGGCAAATACTTCACATTCTAATTCAGAAAACTTACACACAGTTTGTTCAAACTTGGCTAAACAACGTGCATTGTTACAAGGTGCATCTGTTTCTACCATAATGCAATTTGACATTGGACAAAAATCAGATCATTCAAACATGGGAACGTTATCGTACCCAAAGATGGAAGATAGTACATATAATAATAAAACCACTTTTCCGTATATTGTTCTTCACGATTTAAATGAAGATGGTGGTATAATTGATCTTTCTTCATCTCCAAATGCAACAAAAGATATAGAAAATGATGAGGGCAATTTTGTAACTTATTTTTCTGATTTTTCAAAATATTTCTTAACACGTAGTCGTGCAAATGGAGAGTTGGTTTCTATCGATGACAACAATGCACCATATACCACTCCAACTGCAGCGGAACCATTTTTTCCTGCAAATACGATAAATGGAGAAACATATTCTGGAACTGCAACTGATCCAACTGCTAATTCAGATGTTCGACATGATTTCTTCCTGACTCCAAATACTACTTCAGTAGGTTTTGCTGGAGCCAATAATGACATTACAGAAAATAAGTATACTGGAAATACGTTTGTCACTTTAGAACTTTCGGAAGTGGATGGATCATTTACTTCAAATGAAGTCATAATAGATTTTGATGGCAATTCAAGTACAATCAAAAATAGTTCAAATACAACAACTGTAATTCTAGAGTCTTTTGATTCCAAAGGCACATTTAGTGTCGGTGAAACAATTACTGATCTTAGTTCAAATGTAACGATTCAATCGATAGAAACTGTTTCTAACACAGAAGTTAATATTACTGTTACAGGAAGTACTTTTTTAACAGGATCGAATACTGATGTCTCATTAGGATTTGGAATTGCTAATACATTGACTTTGGAAGAAAATACTGTAAAGAGAACTGGAAATTTGGTATCTGTTACTGCAAATAATCACGGAATAAAACCAGGCGAATATGTAGTCCTAAAGGGTGCAGATGAAACTTTTGGTGAATTTAATGATACTTTTATCGTAGAGGATGTCACTCAAAATACTTTGACCTTTTCTACTTCAAATGCTGTTTCAGTTACTCCTACTGGTGATTTTAGTTTAGTCAAGAATTTATTTTTTGGTAGGACAAGTAATGCATCAGCTGCCATTCATACCAGAACAACAAACTCAAGTGCAACTTTGGTTTATCAATCAGACGATTTGGATTTGGGATTTGCAATCGGAAATACAATTACTGGTCAATCTACAAATTCAAATGGTAAGATAGATAAACGGACAAAGGGTGGTGCGTGGTATCAAGTCAAAACGAATGAAGTTAAAACATATTACATAGCGTCTGACTCTGGGACATGGGACTATGATGCATCAAACAATCCACAAGGTATTGAAAGTTCTGCAAATACAGGTGAATTTTGGTTGAAAAATTTTGAAATGGTTAAACTTAATCAACTAGTCGGTATAGGCAGTTCTTATTCAAGTAGGTTTTTACTGGAAGATGATTCGGGAGTTATTGAGTTAGAAACTTCCACAGATAATATTATTAACGAAATTGAATTCTTTGATAATAAAAAGGTTGTTCTAGACATTCCATTAGCGACTGCATCGGATACATCTGGCGGTTACAATTCAAATATTAGAACCAATTTGCCAGGTGTGTATTTTTCTTATCCTTTAAAAACTTATGAAGATCAAGTTTTTAATGGTGTTACTACTCTTGATGCATTTAGTAATTTTGCAAATATAGTTGTCGCTCCTGAAGGATTGGAAATAAATTTGAGTTGGAAACCATTAGGAAATACTTCAGGTGTTGCTTTGAATGGTACTCACATTAATCAAAATGGAACAGTAACAGACGTATCTTTTAATCCAGAAGAATGTACTACTCTCAATAAAACATCTTTTAATTCATATTTGGGTCCATTTGACACTATTCAAAATAATCCTTTGAATGATGTATACAGATCTGTAAATCCAAATAATAGATCAAGTGCTTTAAAAGTAGGGGGATCTTATCCAAATGTAAATGCTAATCCATTTTTCCCAGCGGTTGGTGGTACACATAAGAATCATACAGATACTTTGAATAGTATAACTGGAACTCAACCGGCCGGTTTAAATGCAAATGATATTTATGCTGGAGCGTATACTGAATATCAACAACAAGCACAAAATCCAACTGGTGATTATCGTTATGTTGTTCAAAATGATCAGAAATGGATTTATGCTTCAAATGTTTTTGATGCAAATAGTACTATTTCAGGTTCTTACAGTGCTCCCAGAAATAATGATATAAAAGGAAATGTTTTTGATGGTAGTCTAGATGGAGAGATAGGAAACAACGCTGATGAAAGTTCAACTCCATCTCCCTCAGCCGGTTCAGTTACTACCACAATTCCTGCAAACAATCCTGTTGTTTGTTCATTAACCTCTCATATAGGAAATCAAGGCCAATTATATTCTATGGGCACATATAATGGACGAAGTAATATGGTTCAAGTCACAAATCAAACTTGTAGTGGTGATTCTGGAACTTGTAGTTATGGTGGGTTTACTTCTCAGTATGCGTGTGAAGTGGAAGCTGAACCCCCTGGCACATGGACTTGGCTTACAGTACAGACCAATTCATCAACTGTAGAATTTGGATGTTTGTATAATCGTATCCAATATTTACTGACTAATAATGGTGGAAGTCTTACAGTTAATTCTACTACTAACATGAGAAGTAATTTTGCTGTATTGTATACTCTTTTAATGAACTTATATTCTTCGTCATATGGTAAAGACTATCTAGATCCAGTTGAAAGACCTGAAGCCTCAGGTTACACAGAAGAGGGGAGAAGTGATACTGATTTTAAATTGAGAGTTGAAGAATTGAAGACTGCAATCGATGCTGTTATTGGATTGCATAACACTGAAAGAGCGAATGTTATTGCTAACATAGGAAGTTCAATTTCTCATCCAAGTAATTATAGAACGACCTTTGAGGACATGAAAACAAAAATGATTGCCTTTAGATATGCTGTAAAAAATCGTATTACTGAAATTACAAATCGTATTGGTGGTGTAAATGGTAAAAATGTTGGTTCGGGTGGGAATACTTCCTTTCAAGTATCGGTGGGTGGTGTGAATACTGGATTTACAGGATATCCTTTCAATAATGGAAATGGTTATGCAAATACTATCTATTCTCAAAGTAATTTTCTTGCCGGAAAAAAACTAAAATTACTAGAATTGATTGCTTCGGCATTAAATGACATGGATACTCTATATGAACAAATTCAATCTAAACGAGCGGAATACTATGAGTACAACCAATAATAATGAAGAAATAAACTGGAAGAAATGGGGCGATCAAGATACTAACCCAGATCTTAAAACATATATCGAATTGTTAATTAAATATAATAACCAAACTAAAGAAATTTTAGAGGACACAAAAGAGTGGCTACTTACGAATGGGAATCGTTCACATTAGGACAAAATCCTGAGATACAAAAAATTGTATCTGCTGCTACAAAAGCATCAGAACTTCTCAATACTAATGTGGGTCTTGCTAAAACAGGATTGCAATTAACGCAATCTTTGTTACTCGCAATATTAAATCCAAAAATAATTTTACTTAATGCAATTGCTGATGAAATTGACAAATTTGTTGATGACTTCCGTGGTACAGGATTTTTCATTCTTGAAGTTACTCCATCTGGTAAGTCCCTCATACCAACAGATGCAGACGGCAATCCAATAAAACTTCTTTTATCCGCTCCTGCAATCGCAACAGCATATGCATCTGCTGCCGCTATAGGTCAAACAGCAGAATTTTTATCATGGACAAAGAGAGAATTGGGTATCGAAGATTACGCAACTACTGGTGCAAATCAATCATTTTACTCAGTTGAAATTGGCAAATCATTACCACCTTCAGCGAGAACAGAAAATGCAGATGATGATACTATGGCAACTATTGATCCTATTTTTGGGATGTATAAATTTACACCATCTCAAGTGATCGCACAAACACTGGCCGCCATGGATGATGTTGGGGATGAAAGAAGACCGCAATTTTCTACAAGTGCCGAAGTTGGTGCAATTATGGTCATAATTGGTTATTCAGATATGACAACCAATATTAAGTCGATAAAAAATGTTTTAAATTTGTTCATCAATTTTTTCGGTGGTGATAATGGGTTGTTTACAAAAGGACTACAACAAATTGGAAATTTAATAGCTGGTGCATTGGGACAATTAGATGATCCTTTTCAAAATAAAGTAATTATAGATTTAGAACAAGTGAGTGGTACATATGATGATGATTCACTTGACAATTTTGAAGATATATTTGAAGTGGATGATTTTATAATAGGTCCAAGAATTAAAGTGGGTGTTAATGCATTGGGATATGTTACTAAAGTTATCGAAACAAAGACTCAGGACGGAATTTATAAAACACAACAATTAGAAATAACTGGTGTGTCCGAACTTGATGCAATTGCTTTTCGTAGTATTGGTTCTGGAACAAACATAGAATTAGGTCATTATGAAAAACTAGAAAGAGTTTATATAGATGACAATACTGGCGAACCAGTACGAGGTCAATTTTATAATTCTGGTAGAACTATCGGCGAATTATCAATTAATCAATCTGACATATTTGATGATAATTCTTTATCAGAAGCACAAGAAGCATCAACAAAGGTAGAAAGAAAAGAAGGTGAAAGTCTATTGACTGTTAAAGGTAAAACAGATATAACTGAATTGGTCAATGACAAAATTGTTAGAAAAACTATTGTGGGTAAAATTAGAAGACCTGTTCTACCAACTTCTGTACCACCCGATTTTAAATCTGCAAAATTAGAAGACTTGATCGGAGGATTTACTACGTTCTTTTCTGCTATAGATACTCTTTCTAACACATTAAGAAATATAGCCGGTGATTCTTCACTTGCATTAAAGGAAATGATTGCATTTTTAGATAGTAAAATTAAAGAACTTGATGAATTGAACAAATCATTACAAGAAATTTTAAAGTTATTTACCATCGGATTACCAGATGCAGGAATATATGTATTGACAATTCCACCCACAGTTGGTGGAAATAATCTTATAAAAGATGCACTTAAAGGTGCATCAAATAGACCACCAGATTCATTGGATTTTTCAGTAGGGTTTTTAATGATGGGGGGAGGACCGAGTATGAAAGTTCTTAATACTTTGTTAGCGTCTGCTAAATAATAATAAATAATAATACTATGGGTATATCAACACGAACATATAAAGACCTTGCATTTTCAATGTTTGCAAATCCAATGAATGGAGATATAGGCAAATCAACTGGTGCAACCGCTGTTAAAAGATCTATCATAGGAATTCTAAAGACCAATTTTAATGAAAGAGTTTTTCAACCTGAGTTTGGTTCTAATATTCGTTCTTTGTTATTTGAACAAATGAATTCAATTACAGAACAACGTATGAAAATTGCAGTAGAAGAAGCGGTACGTAATCATGAACCTAGAGCTCAAATAATTGGTATAGATGTGGAAGGTCAAGAAGAACAAAATAGATATAGGGTTAAAGTTTTATTTAACTTGTCATCCGAATCACAACCGCAAGAACTAGAAACCTATTTTAGTAGAGTATAATGACAGAAATAACAAAACTCAATATTACAGAATTAGATTTTGACGTAATTAAAAATAATTTAAAAGATTATTTTAAATCCCAAACTGAATTTACGGACCACGATTTTGATGGTTCTGCTATTTCTGTTTTATTGGACATCTTGTCATACAACACTCATTATAATTCATATTATATGAATATGCTTGCAAGTGAATCATTTTTGGATTCTGCTCAATTGAGAGATTCTGTAGTTTCAAAAGCATCGATGTTAGGATATACTCCCAAATCGGCAAGGGGTGCTACTGCAAATGTAGAAGTAACAATCACACCAAATGATTCTCCTGCATCAATTACTATTGATAAAGATACACAATTTACTTCTACAGTCAATGGGACTTCTTATATTTTTTGTACTACTGCTTCTCATACAATAACTCCAAATAATGGTGTGTATAAAGCTTCGAGTGTTGAGTTGAGTCAAGGAATACCAACAACAATAAGATACACGGCAAATACAGCAAACACAGAACAATTATTTTTATTACCAAACGCAAATACTGATACCGATTCATTGATTGTTACTGTTCAAGAGTCTGAAATTGATACAAATACATCTGTTTACACTTTAGCAACAGATATTACTACAGTTAATTCTACTTCTAATGTATATTTTTTAAAAGAACATTCTAGTGGACAGTTTAACGTAGAATTTGGTGATGGGGTTTTGGGCAGAAAACCAATTACAGGAAACATAATCCTTTTATCTTCACGTATTACAGAGGGCGAAGAAGTAAATGGAGCGAATACATTTTCTGCCGCTGGTACAGTTGGGGGTTATTCGACTGTTTCTGTTGCAACTTCAAATGCCGCAGCGGGAGGTTTGGCGAAAGAATCTATTGATAGTATTAAATTCAATGCACCAAAAACCTATGAAACACAAAATCGTGCTGTAACTACAGATGATTATAAGTCTATTATTGAAAGAGAAGTATCTGGATTAGACAGTGTATCAGTTTGGGGTGGTCAAGATAATGAAACTCCGGCTTTTGGTCGTGTTTACATATCAGCAAAACCAGCGGGAGCAACCGCATTGTCAACCTCTCAGATTGCATTGATTAAATCAGTCGTGTCGGATTATAACTTAATGTCCATAACACCAGAAGTTGTGGACCCTGACATTATAGATTTGATTATGAGCATCACAGTCAAATATGATTCACGTTTAACCTCTTTATCTTCAGGTGCTGTTGCGGAAAAAGTTGTAAAAACTGTTAATGATTACAGAACACAAAATTTGTTAAAATTTGGTTCAATTTTTAGATATTCAACATTATCAACAAGAATTGATAATACTGATACATCAATAATTAATAATTTAACAACAATTACTGCAAAGAAGGGAATTGTTCCATCAACAACTGCAAACAATACTTATACAATAAGTTTTAATAATCCAATTTATAGTGAATCTACAACATATGAAGGAGCGGTTACTTCTTCTGCTTTTTCATATACCGATGCCGCCGGCACGTCATACGCTACGTGTTTTTTCGATGATTTAAATGGAGTGATGAGAATTTATTATATATCTGGAGCTAATAAAGTATTATTATCAAATAATGCTGGAACTGTTACTTATTCAAATGGACATATTACATTGTCTTCCTTCAAACCAAATTCCATTGTTGGATCAAAATTAGAATTTACTATCAAACCGGCAGTCAATGATTTGATACCGATAAGAAATCAATTATTTGATATTGCAAATACCAATATTACTGTTACTATGCAAGATGATGCTGGAACTGGAACTACTGTAACATCTACAAGTGCAACTGGAACTGTTTCTTCGACTACAACTGGAACATCATCTGGTACATTTAGTACAACATATTAATAGAGAATTATGTCTGCAAAAGTTACTGCAAAAGCTGTTTCACAAATATCGGAACAACTTCCTTCTTTTATAGGGGAAGACTTTCCTCTTTATGAAAAGTTTGTTAAAAATTATTATGAGTTTTTAGAGACTGTATGCGTTTACTACGACATAGTAGAAGGATATGAAAATGCATTCTCTTTTATTATGGGTGAGACAGTAACAGGACAAACTTCAGGTGCAACTGCAAAAGTAAAGGGTACAGGAGCTAATTCTGGTACGAATAAATTATTTCTTGAACCAACCAATACACTTGATTTTGTAGAAGAAACGATTATAGGTAGTACTTCCAATTCTTATGGTAAAGTTACTAGGATAGTAAGAAATCCCATAAACGCTCTAAAACTTTTCTCTACTCTCATTGATCCATCTCAAACTTCTGAAGGTGTTTTAGATTTTTTCAAAAAAGAATTTTATCCTAATTTAAGAAAGTCTTCAACCACTGATCTAAGAAAATTCATACAACATTTAAAAGATTTTTATCGTTCAAAAGGCAGTGAAAAATCTTTCAAGACTTTATTTCGTATTTTATATGGACAAGAAAATGTAGATTTTACGTTCCCAAAAACCGATCTTCTTAAAGTATCGGCTGGAAATTGGTCACAAGATATTGTTATTCAATTAAAATATGATGTGCAATACTTTAATTTTAATGGATTGACTATAACTGGAACAAGTTCAAACACTACTGCATTTGTATCTAATATTACTACTAGAAAATTAGGGACAATTTCAATCATAGAATTAGTATTGACTAATGCAACATCCATTTTTACCTTAGGCGAAACAATATCTGCTACAACAGCTTCAGGTGTTGTCATCACTGCAACTGTAACTGGTCAGATGACAGATATTTCTATAGACGATGGAGGAGCTGGTTATTTAGATGGTCAACAGTTGGTAATAACAGATCCAGCAACACTGGGGTTTGGAGCAGCTGCGACAGTTGCAAGAACTTCTAGAGATCAAGTCGTGACAATGAATATTACGAATAGTGGAAATGGATTTCAAGTAAACGATCCTTTTGTATTTGATAATACAGGCACAAATGCAGATGTGACTGCCGAAGCAAAAGTAAGAACTATAATAGATCCATATGATATAGATGTTATTTCCACTCGAATATTTGAAGTTGTAGAGACAGTATCTTTTAATATAATTGGCGCATCAATAGCATTACCATTTTCAGTTTCGGTTCAAACTGGATTTTTAATTGGAAACAATTCAAATTTTTCTGATGCAACAAAAGTTGGTGAAATAGTTTCTTTGACAAATCAAGAATTACACATTTATGACAGAGGTAATGAACCGAATAGAATTGGTCTTGAAGATGACAGTGGTTATATTGAACTTGAAGATTCCACAGATAACATTTTAAATGAGAATATTACATTGTCAAAATTTGTTGATGGTGACCAAATATTTGTATTTGATAAAAATGGCGCTTCAATATCTGGTTCAAGTTCTGCTACTATTTTTGATTCTACTTTTCAAAATCCAAATTCAAATGTTGACATAAATGCGGTAACATATGGAGCAAACCTGAATAATACTTCAATTATTTCCCAATTCATCACCGCAATGACTTTTATTACAGAAACTTTTGGCAAAATTGAAACGATAGATTTGGTTTCACATGGAAGTGGATATGAGGCAATACCCACTGCTACTATTGAAAATGATTATTATTCAAATTTATTTGAGCCCGATGGTATAAGTTTTAAGGGTAGAAATGCTATTATTGATGTTGGAGCATTGGGTGGTTCAATAGTAGACATTAAAGGCGGAACTATATCAGAAAGCGGGTTTGGTTATATTACACCACCAACTGTAGTTGCAACTGCAAATACACTTGCATCTGGTTCTTCATCGGCTAGTTTATCAGCAATTTTAACAGCAAATAGAACAAAAGATGGATTTTTTACAGATGATCAAGGTAAAGTAAGTTCATCTAAAAAATTACAAGACAATGATTATTTTCAAGATTTTTCATATGTGATAAAAACATCTGACTCTATCAATACATGGCGTCAAGACATATTAAAGTTGTTACATCCGGCCGGATTGAAATTGTTTGGTGAGGTTTCAATTGAAAATAATGTAAACTTACAACTTTTTGATCGTGGAAATAATAATATTAATTCGGTTGATGAATCTGGACTTGGTTCTTTATATCGTGACTTAATTTTAATTTTCTTGATAGAAACACTCAATGACCCAAGTGTTTTAGTTGATGCTTCCCTTGAGGAATTGACTTATATTTTAAGTCCACAATTAAACAATAATTTAAATATCCAGAACAATCTTGGAACACAATTTAATGCTGATATATTTTTAGAATATGTAAGATTAATTTTGTCATCTCTAGGAATTCCGGCAGAATTTTTTGCTTATATGTCAGTAAAAAGTGTTAATAATGTTTCTAGTGTTGAAGATAAATTTGGATTGGAAGATGGAACTGGAAGTTTATTGAAAGAGGATTCTGCAAGAATATTGACAGAATTGGGATCAAAAACAGTTGTTCAAACAACAGATCCTCATTATTTTCATGAAGGCGACGAAATTTATCTTGATAATTTTGAAGGAACACCAAATTCAATAGGGTTGGAAGATGATTCTGGTTCTTTAATTTTAGAAAGTAATTCAAAAATTTTAGAAGAACAAAATACAAGTCTACCACTAATTAATGAAAGAAGATTTAAAGTAACAGAGGTTGATGTTGAAAATAGTTCATTTTTAATAGAAAGTGATGAAGGGGATTTTCTTTTATATGAAGATGGTAGTCATATTTTAAATGAAAGTATTTCATTATTTACGTTATCCCAACCAAATGAATTTCAAGATTTGGATTTCGATACCTCTTCAATGTCAATTGCAGTAAATGGTAATATTTTTAGACCGGCAAAAACTGCTTGTGCAGGCCATGTAACTCCTGCTTACTTAGGTAAAGAATATGTGGGAGAATATTTAACATATGATATTGATTCTTATGTACATTACAATCCAACTGATTTAAGTTCTTTAACAAAAGATACAGTATTAGAATTTAGAGAGAAAGATTTAACTTTAACAAGTAATATTTTGACAGAAACAGGTGATGATTTGTTATTAGAAACAGGTAATTTAGTATTGGGGGATGATGGTAATATAAGCGATTTTATAATAGCAGAAAAACAACAAAAAGTCGTTTTTGGTGGTTTTTTAGTTAATGAAAATGACAACCATGACGATAAAATTATTTTAGAAGACATATTTTCCAATGGGGGAATAGAACTTGAAGAAACTGGTGTCGTAAATGGAGTTGTAACTTTTGACGAACCATTTGATTACAAAGGTCATCCCTACACAAATAGTAAAGGACTTTTATATACAAGACATTATGTCGATCAAAAAGTTTCCGTATAAATATATCAGAATAACTTAGGAGAAAAAAGTGGTCGCACTAGTAACTCAAAATTTTAGAATTCACAATGCAAAACAGTTTCGTGAAATGTTTGATGAGACTGAATTGTTTGGTGGAACTACAACAACAGATGCACAAAATTTGTTGAATACTCAATTATATCTTTTTATTGGCAAATCAGATGCATGGTCTGGTTCATTTAGTGATAGTAATATTCCGAATCCTGCAACTGCGGCAAATCCATCTTCAGATACAACTGCAAATACTTCGTATACGCATTGGAAAGATATGATTGCTGCTAAAAAAATTGCTTCATCGGATGTCAGTCATGTAATACCAAGACAAAATTGGACTTCGGGTAGACATTATTCGATGTATGATCATACAGAAACAATGTCCGATTTAACTGCTGTAAGGACTAATCAAACAATTAGTACAGGAACAGGTGAGTTGTATCCAATGTATGTGATGAACACGAACTTTAATGTATACAAATGTCTTTTTAATAATAAAAACCAACAAGGCACACCTTTTCCATCGACTGTAGAACCAACCGCAGTTGCAACCGATGCTGGTGCTCCTGCCGCACTTTCTGATGGATATGTGTGGAAATATATGTATACAATTTCTCCTTCCGATTCGATTAAGTATGTAACCAGTGGATACATTCCTGTTAAACAAATAAGAGATGCTAATGCTTTGGGGTCTGGAGCTGCAGCTGGTGGATTGGGAACCAATGGTGTAAAAAATGATGGATCGGATCAAGCTACTATTGAATTCAATGCAGTAAATGGTGCGTTGGATGTTTTTGTCATTTCTAATGATGGTGGAGATTATCATTTTGAAAATGATATGCCAATCGCTTCTGGATCTGGCACATCATTAGTATTGTCATCACCATCTTTGACACAAAATGAATCCTATAATAACTCTTCGGTTTATTTTACTTTTAGTGGTTCATCTTATGTCAGAAAAGTTTTGAGTGGTTCATATAATTCAGGAACATCTCAAATGACTCTTACTTTAGATTCTTCTTTAAATACAACCTTAACTGGAAGTTTGACTGCTAATGTGGCACCATTTCCGAGGATTATAGGTGATGGGGGAGGTCAAGAGATTGTATTGACTGCAAACAGTGCTGCGGCAAATTCTGTAGGTGGAGTAACTGTAATTAATTCTGGAAATAATTATACTAAAGCGTCATTGACAGTTCTTCAACAAGGTACAGGTGCCGGTTCAGGTGCTGTTATAACACCTATTATACCCCCAAAAGGAGGACATGGTTACGATCCTATTAATGAATTGGGTGGTTATTACATTATGATCAATACAAAATTGACTCAAGATGAATCTGGTTCTTTTACTACTACAAATGATTTTAGGAAATTGGGATTATTGAAAGATCCAAATGCAGATGGAACAAATACAAAATATACTTCATCTACTGCAACCCAGGCAAAAACTTTTACATTTTCATCAAATACAGCACCAATAAATCCAGATATGATCATTACACAAGGTAGTGTTGGTTCTGATGGTGCAACTGCTCATGTAGTTGATGTCAATGCATCTGCAAGTACAATTAGGGTTATTAATGTAGAAAATGGTGCAAATTCTAGTGTAGGTTATGATGGTGTTTCGGGGTCATTTCAATGTACAACTGCTAATGCAGCTAGTGGTTTTGGGGGCGCCTCTTCTGGGGAATCCATTTTTACTTATACCGGCGGATCTGCAACTCTTGTAAATGTAGCAAATGGCGCAATGGATATTGGTTCGGGTGAAGTTATTTACATAGAAAATAGAGCTCCTGTAGCAAGAGCGGCAGACCAAACAGAAGATATTAAACTTGTCATCGAATTCTAAGAAAAAATAAATGGGAAATGTAACTACCGATTTCAACGTAAATCCTTATTACGATGATTATGATCAAGATAAAGGATTTTTAAGAATTTTATTCCGCCCAGGATATGCTGTTCAGGGAAGAGAATTAACTCAACTTCAAACAATTTTACAAAAGCAGGTTTCTAGGTTTGGAGATCATATCTTTAAAGATGGCAGTAAAGTTTTAGGAGGTGAACTTACATTAGACACAGAAGTAAAATATTTAAAATTATCAACTGGTGCAGTCGCTTCTGAGTTTGAAAATGGAATAATTAATGATTCAAGTGCAACTATTGGTGCAGGAACAACTAGAGCACAAGTAATTGCTACAATTAATGAAATTGGTTCAGACGTTCCTACCTTAATTTTAAAATATATATCTGGTTCATCATTTTCTGCTGGTTCAATAATATTTCTTGAGGGGTCTACTACAACAGCAACTGTCAATGCAACTTTACCTACAGGTAATTCTTCTATTGTAAGTATTAACAGGGGAATTTATTTTGTAAATGGTTTTTTTGTATTGGTAGAACCACAAACTTTAGTATTGAATAAGTATGACAACATCCCAACAAATAGAATTGGATTACTGACAACTGAATCAATCGTTGAAAGTTCTACAGATTTATCGCTTCTCGATCCTGCATCTGGCACAACAAATGCGAATGCTCCAGGCGCAACACGATTCAAAATTAATCTGACACTCTCTAAAAAAGAGACTACATCTACTGATCCAGTATTAGCAAATGCAGATTCAAATTTTATAGAATTGATGCGTGTTGAAAATGGAGTTCCTACAAGACACACAAAATATCCTGTTTATGGTGAAATAGAAAAAACACTTGCCAGAAGAACATATGATGAGTCGGGAGATTACACAATAAAACCATTTCCTGTTCAAATAATTGATCACAAAGGAGCGACTGGCACTACCCTTGCATCAACTGATACAACTATAACTGGTGTATTAACCGATTTTCAAAATGATTTTGCAGTAGGTGATAATATAAGACTTTCCTCTGGAACTGCAACGGCGAATATTACATCGATAACAAATGCTACTTCAATGACGATTAATACTGCTTTGGGAGATGGAACCTCTCAAACTATTTTTAATAACAATCGTGTCTCGGCCGCATTAGAACCAGGCAAAGCATATGTAAAGGGGTATGAATACGAAAGTATAGGTGTTGAGTATGTCGATATTAAAAAAGGTAGAGACACTTCGACAACTACAAGTCTACCTATTAATCCTAATTTTGGACATAGTTTAAAAGTAACTGGTGTTGATTTTGGTGCATCTACAAATGGTAATGTATTTGATCCTTCAAATTTGTCACAATCTTATGATTTACATTGCGTATCAAAAGAAACCATTTCGGATACGAATCAAAACAAATATAATTCAACTAAAATTGGAACTACCAAAATAAGACAATTTGATTA
>MDTA01128504.1_pt1 | contig 19811 bp, 29 predicted proteins | sample 811151 | NCBI WGS metagenome assembly MDTA01 (sample SAMN05326648, study PRJNA326480) | marine metagenome | isolation source: seawater | place: Indian Ocean: South | collected 2010 | reverse complement strand
TGCAACTATAGGTCAAGTTGGGAATAGTTCCCACGAACAGGTTGTATCAGGAAAAGCGGGGAGAACTCGATGGTTGGGAAGGCGACCAAAAGTTAGAGGCGTAGTTATGAACCCCGTTGATCATCCTCATGGAGGAGGGGAAGGAAAATCATCAGGCGGTCGTCACCCATGTACTCCATGGGGGAAACCAACAAAGGGTTTTAAAACTAGGAAGAAAAATAAAAAATCTAATGATATGATCATTAAAAGGAGGAGGTAGTTTTATGGCGAGGTCACTCAAAAAAGGTCCCTTCGTTGATCAAAAGTTAATTAAAAAAGTTGAAAAATTGAACGAAAGTGGAAAAAAGAAAGTAATAAAAACTTGGTCGCGGCGTTCAATGATCACACCAGATTTTGTGGGACATACCTTTGGTGTCCATAATGGAAATAAATTTATTCCTGTTTTTATTTCTGAAAATATGGTTGGTCATAAACTTGGTGAGTTCTCTCCTAGTCGCACTTTTAGAATGCACTCGGGAGATAGGAAGAATTAAAATTATGAAAGCAAAAGCTACTGCAAAGCATATTCGTCAGTCCCCATTTAAAATTCGAAAAACCTTAAATAGTGTAAAGGGGATGAATGTTGAGTCTGCGATGGATCGGTTGCATTTTTCTCCAGAGAAGGCTGCTACTGTAATTGAAAAAACTTTAAGGTCTGCTGTTTCTAATTTAATGAGTGCTATGGATGATCCAAATATCAACCCTCAGTCTCTTGTAATTAATAAAGCATTTGTTGATGGAGGCCCTGTAATGAAGCGTTTTAGAGCTTCTGCTATGGGAAGAGTTTCTCGCCGGCGTAGGCCAACAAGTCATTTAACTATTGTTGTGAGCGATACAGAATAAAGAGGATATTATGGGTCAAAAAACACACCCTGTAGGTTTTAGATTAAATGTCAATCGAAATTGGCATTCTAACTGGTATGCATCAAAAAACAAATTTTCTTCTGAACTTGAGGAGGATTTGAAAATCAGAAAATATATTCTTCATCGCTTGCCAAACGCTGGTATTGCAAAAGTAGAGATATCTAGAACCTCAAAAAGAGTCACGGTTACTATACATACTGCGAGACCAGGAATTGTGATTGGTCGTGGCGGAGAAGAGGTAAATCGTTTAAAAAAAGAGTTACGTCAGTTAACCGGAACAAAAGATGCTCAAATAAATATTTCCGAGATAAAGCGTCCTGAAATGGATGCATCCCTTGTTGGAGCCAATATTGCGCATCAATTAAAAAAGAAAATATCATATCGTCGTGTTGTTAATAAAACTATTCAGTCAACAATGCGGATGGGAGCTGATGGCATCAGGATAAATGTTGCTGGACGGTTGGGTGGAGTAGAAATTGCTAGAAGTGAAAAGTTTATGGATGGTAGCGTTCCCCTACATACATTGAGGGCAGATATTGATTATGCTTTAACTGAAGCTCATACTGCATATGGTGTGATAGGTATAAAAGTATGGATTTGCAATGGGCAATATGAAAAGAAAAAAAGTAATTAATGTTAGAACCAAAAAAAATTAAATTTAGAAGACATCATCGTGGTAATCGGCGCGGAATGTCGATGCGAGGTAATCATGTGTCCTTCGGGTCTTATGGTCTCAAGGCTATGGAACCCGGCTGGGTGACTGCTAGGCAGATAGAAGCCTCTCGTATCGTTATATCAAGGGTCGTTCGTAAAGTGGGGAAAATGTGGATTAGAATATTTCCTGATAAGCCAGTCACGGAAAGACCTGCCGAAACTAGGATGGGTAAGGGTAAAGGTGCATTAGACCACTGGGTAGCTGTGGTTAAGCCAGGACGAATTATGTTTGAGGTTGATGGAGTAACCAAGGAAGAGGCAGAAGACGCGTTCCGAGACGCTGGACATAAACTTCCCATTAAGACAAGAGTCGTTGAAAGGAGGCCCATTTAATGAAAGTTCAACAACTTAATGAAATGAATGAGAGCGAATTACTTGATAAATTAAATGAAAATTTAGACTCCTTACAGAATTTGAAATTTCAACAAGCATTGCAGCAGTTAGATGATGCTACAAATATAAAAAAAACACGAAGAGAAATTGCGCAAATAAAAACAGTTTTGAAGGAATTTAAAATTGGAATCAGAAAGAATTAGGGTATTACTTAATGAGTACAGATAGAAAGCGACAGTCTTTAATTGGAAAAGTAATCAGTGCAAATATGCAGAGCACTGTTAATGTGAGAGTAACTAGAGAAATTCCACACCCCATATACAAAAAAAGAGTTAAAAAGTATAAAAATTATTTAGTGCACGTTGCAAAATTAAAGCCAAATATTGGGGATATAGTTAAAATTGCGTCTATAAAACCCATTAGCAAAAGAAAACGCTGGCAGATTAGTGAAGTTGTAAGAGAGGCAGTTAACCTGAGTGGTAAATAAATGATACAATCAGAAACAAGATTAAAAATTGCCGATAACACTGGTGCCAAAGAGGTGTTGTGTTTTAAGGTACTTGGGGGTTCAAAACGGAAGTACGCAAGCATTGGAGACCAAATTGTTATAACTGTAAAAAAAGCTCTGCCAGAGAGTATGGTTAAAAAAGGAGATGTTTGTAGAGCTGTTGTTGTGAGAACAAAAAAAGAGATTGGTCGCCGTGATGGAAGTTGTATTAGATTTGATGAAAATGCTGCTGTAATTCTTGATGGTCAAGGTGAACCAAGAGGTACAAGAATTTTTGGGCCAGTTGCTCGTGAGTTAAGAGAGTCAGGTTACATGAGGATTATTTCTATGGCACCGGAGGTTATCTAATTTGAAAATTAAAAAAGATATGACAGTTCGTATAATTAGCGGAAATAACAAAGGTTTGGAAGGAAAAATCTTACGCGTTTTTCCAAAGAAAAATAGAGCTATAGTTGAAGGTGTAAACTTTATTAAAAAGGCTACTAGGCCGAGCCAAAACAATCAATCAGGGGGGTTGGTTGAAAAAGAGGCATCGGTTCACATATCAAACCTTATGGTTATTCATAGTGGGGAAGCCACGAGAATAGGCTATAAAATCCTTGAAAATGGGAAAAAAGTAAGAGTTTCATTAAAAACTAAAGAAGAAATAGATACATAACTATGCCAAAGAGAAAAAAAACATCTAAAACTTCAACTCCAAAAACTGAGCCGAGCAAAGGTATGGAGGCTAAATATGAACCTAGATTGAAAAAATTATATCTCAAATCAGTTTTGCCACAACTCATGAAGCGTTTTAACTATAGAAATATCATGGAAATACCCAAAATTAGTTCAGTCTCACTGAATATGGGTATTGGTGATGGAAAAACTAATAATAAATTATTGGAGAGTGCGCTTAGTGAGCTAACTCTAATTTCCGGCCAAAAGCCCATTACAACCACAGCGAAAAAAGATATTTCCAATTTTAAGATTAGAAAAGGTTGGCCCGTTGGATGTAAGGTCACATTAAGGTCAGTCAGAATGTATGAGTTTTTGGATAGACTGATATCAGTGGCTCTGCCGAGGACAAGAGATTTTAGGGGTCTTTCTTTTAAAGCATTTGATGGAATGGGAAACTATAATTTTGGGATCCAAGAGCAAATAATATTTACCGAAATAAATTATGATGATATTGAATCAATAAGAGGTCTTAATATCACCATTGTCACAACTGCCAAAACAGATGAGGAAGCATATTGGTTATTAAAAAATTTAGGTTTACCTCTAAGAGAGAAAAAAATAATAAATGAAAAAGAAGAGGTTGTATAATGGCCAAGAAATCCAAAATTCATAAGTCAAAAATTAAGGCCAAGTTTTCCACTCGCGAAAAAAATCGTTGTTTTAGATGTGGTCGTCCGCATGGTTATTTGAGGCGATTTGGTTTGTGTAGAATTTGTTTTAGAGAACTAGCCTTAAAAGGTGAAATACCTGGCGTTACCAAAGCCAGTTGGTAGAAGGAAAATATTATGTCAATGTCTGATCCAGTCGCAGATTTCCTAACAAGAATTAGAAACGGCCTTTCGACTCATAAAAGGTGGGTAGATATTCCTTCTAGTAATTTGAAAAAAAGAATAGCCCTTATTCTTAAGCAAGAAAAATATATAGAAGATTTCTTTTTTATAGCGGACGAAAACAATAAAGAAACTATAAGAATTTTTTTAAAGTATGATTATCAAGGAAATCCTGCCATTGATAAGTTGAAAAGAGTAAGTCGTCCCGGATTAAGAGTTTACACTGGTTCTTCTAGTATTCCTCGAGTACTTGATGGTCTCGGAATATCTATTCTTTCAACTTCAAAAGGTGTTATATCAAATAAGACAGCAAAAAAAATGAATATTGGCGGTGAAATTTTGTGTGAGGTTTATTAAAAATATGTCCAGAGTCGGAAAAAATCCAATTCCTATACCAGATAAAGTAAATGTAAAACTTCAAGACGGAATGATTACAGTAACTGGTCCCAAAGGAGAGCTTGATTTTAGGCCTCATAAAGATATGAAAATTACTATGGAAAATAATTCAATCACTGTTAATCGGCCTTCCAATAATAGACACCATAGAGCATTGCATGGAACCACTAGGCAATTGATAAATAATTTAATTCTTGGTATTTCTGAAGGATTTACTAAAGAATTAGAAATTAATGGCGTTGGTTATCAAGCTAGTAAAGATGGAAATCGATTGAAATTACAGCTAGGGTTTTCCCATGATATCTTCATGGATTTGCCAGATGGTATTTCAATTAAAGTTGATCGTAATATCTTGGTAGTTTCAGGAATAGATAAGCAACTTGTAGGAGAAGTTGCTGCTAAAATCAGATCCCTTCGAAAACCTGAGCCTTATAAAGGGAAGGGTATCAGATATCGCGGTGAACTTGTGCGAACCAAACAAGGAAAAACAGTTGGGGGTGTTGGTTAATGGCAAAAAACAGTTCAGTTTCTCGTCGATTCAAGAGAAGGAAAAACAGGTCAAAAAAGACATCCAAGTTCCATTCAACGCTTCCAAGACTTGTGGTCTACAGGAGTTTGAATCATTTTATCGCTCAAGTAATTAATGACTTTGATGGCAAGACAATTGTTGCTACCTCATCGCATGATAAAGAATTGAGAGCAAATGTAAAAAAAATGAAAAATAAAAAAGATTTAAGTAGACTCATAGGTGAGTCAATGGCTAAAAAGGCAAAAAAGAAGAAAATTTCTAAAGTTGTTTTTGATAGGAATGGATATACATATCATGGTCGTGTTAAAGCTTTTGCCGAAGCAGCACGAAAAGGTGGTTTGGAATTTTAACTTAGGGGGATCATTTTGGGTATTATTAATCCAGCAGAACTTGAATTAAAAGAAGAAGCAGTTGTTAAAGTCAATCGTACAGCAAAAGTTACATCAAGGGGAAAAAGGTTTAGATTCTCTGCGCTTGTAGTTGTAGGAGATGGGAGAGGACATATCGGTGTCGGACTAGGGAAAGCTAATGAGGTAATTTCAGCTATACAAAAAGCAAAAGAGGCTGCCAAACAGCATATTGTAAAGATTTCTTTAATTAATGGTACGATTCCGCATAAAATTATTGGTAAGCATGGAGCAAGTAGGATAATGCTGAAACCGGCTTCACCTGGAACCGGTATAATAGCAAGCGCTCCTGTACGTGCAGTTATGGAGCAGGTAGGTGTTCAAAATATCCTCACAAAACGTAATGGTTCCAAGAATTCGATGAATTTGGTTCGTGCGACTATGGATGCGCTGATTAATATGAAAGATGCTGTGTCAATAGCTAATAAAAGAGGTATCACTATCGGAGAAGTTTTCGGATAATGGTTAAAAAGAACAAAATGTTAAAATTAACTCAGATCAAAAGCTCAATAGGTCATAGATCTAAGTCAAAACAAACTCTAAAAGCTCTTGGGTTAGGTAAAATGCAAAAAACAGTTATCAAAATAGACAACCCTCAAATTAGAGGAATGATCAACAAAATTTCTTTTTTATTAAAAATTGAGGAATTATGAAAATTAATACACTAAGTCCAGTTCCCGGCTCAATAAAAAAACGTAAACGAGTTGGCAGAGGGCATGGATCAGGTTTGGGTAAATCCGCTGGTCGAGGAGATAAAGGCGCTGCTCAGCGGAGTGGTTATAAAAGAAGAGCGTGGTTTGAGGGCGGGCAGATGCCGTTGGCTAGAAGGTTGCCCAGAAGAGGCTTTACAAATATTTTCAAGAAAGAAACTCAAATTGTTAATCTCAACAAGATTGATAGCTTGGGCAAAGACAAAGTCGATGCCAATATTTTATTTGAAAATGGCTTGATTCGGTCTGCTTTAAAGCCAGTAAAAATTCTAGGTAATGGAGAATTAAAAAGTAAAATAGTAATTTGTGCAAGTTCGTTCAGCAGTGCAGCTATTGAAAAAATTGAAAAAGCAGGAGGAGTTGCAAGGGTAGAATGATTAGTAAAATTAAAAGTATATTTTCAATACCTGAGCTTAGAGCAAGAATCACATTTACTGTTCTAATTCTAATTGTAGTTAGAGTTGGTGCTCATATACCCATTCCTGGAGTTGATGGAGAGGCCCTAGCTGGTGCGTTTACCAATCTTGAAAACTCATTGTTTGGATTATTTAATACATTTGTTGGAGGTGCTTTTGCCCAGGCTTCTCTTTTTTCGCTAGGAATAATGCCATACATATCTTCATCTATAATCATACAGCTCATGGGTTCTGTAATTCCTTATTTTCAAAGATTGCAAAAAGAAGGTGAAGCAGGTAGAAAAAAAATAACTCAAATTACTCGATACGGAACAGTTTTATTAGCCTCGATGCAGTCTTATGGTGTAGTAGCGGTATTTTTGCCAAGCCTCAATTCTGCTAATAGTGTTGTTGTTTTAAATCCAGGCTTGCTTTTTACATTTACTGGTATTGTGAGTATGGTAACTGGTACTTTGTTTCTAATGTGGATGGGAGAGAGGATTACTGAGCGTGGTATTGGAAATGGGATTTCAATCATAATAATGATTGGTATCATATCGGCCTTTCCAAATGTAATTCTTACTGAAATAACGCTTGTCCAAGAAAACGTTCGTGGGTTATTATCTGAGCTTGTACTGGTTGGGATTATGTTTTTGATTATTTGTTTTGTTGTAATGCTCACACAAGGAACCCGTAAAATACCTGTTCAATATGCTAAACGCGTTGTTGGAAGAAAAGTTTACGGAGGTCAAAATACTCACATTCCGATGAAAGTAAATACCGCTGGTGTTATGCCAATAATTTTTGCACAATCTATAATGTTTGTGCCTAGTACCGTGGCCACATTTCTCGGTGAGAGTGACTTTTCTCAAGGATTATTAGCATGGTTTTCTTTTGACCATCCTTTTTATTGGATAGTTTTTGGCTTGATGATAATATTTTTTACATACTTCTACACTGCAATAGCATTTGATCCTGTTCAAGTGTCAGCCACAATGAAGCAACAAGGTGGGTTCATACCCGGTGTGAGGCCAGGGAAAAAAACAGCCGAATACATTGACAATATTTTAACTCGCGTTACACTCCCAGGATCGATAGCTTTAGCTTTCGTGGCGATTTTCCCCTACATACTAATGCAAACGATGAAAATTAATTACGATCTCGCATCTTTTTTCGGCGGTACTAGCTTATTGATAATAGTTGGTGTCGCTTTAGATACGCTCCAGCAAATTGAGTCTCATCTCATGATGCGTCACTATGATGGTTTTTTAAGTCAAGGTCGCATAAGAGGAAGGAGAAGAATGTAATGGTTCACCTTCGTACTCAGAAAGAAATTGATAAAATTTCTAAAAGTTGTCAAATAGTTGCAGATACATTAATCATGTTAGAAAAGCACGTTGTCCCTGGTATGGCAGTCAAAGAATTAGATAAAATGGCCGAGGAATACATCATACAAAGAGGAGCACGTCCTGCCTTTAAGGGTTATATGGGTTTTCCTGCAACCTTGTGTGTCTCCATTGACGATGTAGTTGTTCATGGTATACCCGGAAACGAGATTCTGAGGTCTGGGCAAATTGTTGGTATTGATTGTGGAGCGGAACTAGATGGGTACTATGGAGATCATGCCAAAACTTTTTCAGTGGGTAATATTGATATTGAAAAAGAAAAACTTATGACTATTACAAGAGAGTCATTATATAGAGCTATTAGTAAGGCCATTCCTGGTAATTATGTAGGAGATATAGGTTTTGCTGTGCAAGATTTTGTAGAGGGTCATGGCTATTCAGTTGTTAGAGAACTTGTAGGTCATGGAATAGGTACTCATCTACATGAAGAGCCACAAATTCCCAACTATGGGGTTGCAAAGCAAGGACATTTACTTAAAGCCGGAATGTGTATTGCGATTGAGCCTATGATCAATTTGGGAGGAAGAGAAATATATACTGATGAAGATGGTTGGTCAATCAAAACAAAAGATGGCCAAGTTTCAGCTCACTTCGAGCATACAATTGTAATAACAGAAAATGAACCAAAAATACTTAGCGTAGCATCAGATGGCTAAAGAACAGCCAATTGTCATCGAAGGGATCATAAAAGAAACTCTACCAAATGCAATGTTTCGGGTTGAAGTTGAAATAGGAGAAGATTTGCATGAAGTTTTAGCTCATGTTAGTGGTAAAATGAGAATGCACTTTATAAAGATTTTACCGGGTGATTCGGTTACTCTTGAAATATCACCATACGATCTAAGTAGAGGGAGAATTGTTTACAGGCAAAAATAAAATGAAAGTACGTCCATCAGTTAAAAAGATATGTAATAAATGTAAAATTATAAAAAGGAATCGTGTTCTTTTAGTAATTTGTGAAAATCCTAAACATAAACAAAGGCAAGGATAAATAATATGGCACGTATTGTAGGCATTGACATCCCACGAGATAAAAAAGTTCCATTTGCTTTGAGATACATCCATGGTATTGGACCGGCCGTTGCTGTGAAGTTATGCGTTGAAGCAAAAGTCGATCAAAATAATAGAGTAAGAGATTTAACTGAAAAGCAAGTTATTGCGTTACGTGATGCAATTTCTAATTTAGGAATTGTTGTCGAGGGTGAATTGCGCTCTCAAACTGCAATGAATATTAAAAGACTGAAAGATCTTGGAACCTACAGAGGTATCAGGCATAGAAAAGGACTTCCAGCAAATGGTCAAAGAACAAAGACAAATGCTAGGACTAGAAAAGGTAAAAAACGAACAATTGGTTTGGGGAAAAAAGCAGTAACAGGGTAAAAAAAAATAAGAGGTAATTTTGGCAGAAACACAAAAAAGAAAAAAGAAAAAAGCCGCTGACCCGCATGGTATAGCGCATATTAAGTCTACATTTAACAATACTCACATAACATTATCAGATAAGTACGGTAATGTAATTGTTTGGGAAAAAGCAGGTACGTCTGGTTTTAAAGGGTCAAGAAAAAGTACTGCTTATGCTGCAACCATGGCCGGTGAGAAAGCTGCCCTAGCTGCTCTTAATATGGGTTTAAATAGTATAGATGTACGAGTTAAGGGGCCTGGATCTGGTCGCGAGGCTGCAATAAGAGCATTGGCAGTAGCCGGTTTACAGATAACAAGTATTACTGATGTTACTCCATTACCCCACAATGGTTGTAGACCACCAAAGAGGAGGAGAGTTTAAAATGAGGGAGAACTTAAATTAATGGCGAAAAATAATACTCCCAGAGGAAAACTGGTAAGAAAGTTCGGAGAAAATATATTTAATAACCCAAAATTTGATAGGTTATTAAATCGGAAACCATACAAACCAGGTCAACATGGACAAACTCGCAGAGCTAAGCTTTCGAATTTTGGCTTGCAACTTCAAGAAAAACAAAAAATAAAGTTCATGTATGGATTACTTGAAAAACAATTTAGATTAACTTTTGACAAAGCGGATAGAATGCAAGGCGAAACAGGCACAAATATGTTGCAGTTATTAGAACAAAGGCTAGACAATATCGTTTTTCGTCTTGGCTTTGCTCCAACCAGACCAGCTGCAAGGCAGATGGTAAGTCACAAGCATATTCTTGTAAATAATAAAGTTGTTAATATCCCTTCCTTTTCTCTAAAGCCAGGATCAATAATAGAAGTTCGTGACAAAAGTAAGAAAAATGATAATATTTTAGATTCAATGCGTAGAATTAAGGGAGATATCCAATTATCTTGGTTGGATTTAGATAAAGCAAAAATGCGTGGAACTTTTGTATCTGTACCAAATCGTGATGAAATGAACCTTACTGTGAATGAACAGTTGGTTGTAGAATTATTCTCAAAATAATAAAATTAGGAAAAACTCAAAATGGCAAGTAAACCCTTGGAACTAAATGTAGATTTTCAAATAACCTCTAAATCTGGCAATACAGGCAATTTTTCAGTACAGCCCCTAGAACGTGGTTTCGGCGTAACTATCGGTAACTCGCTGAGACGCGTCCTACTAACTAGTATACCTGGGGCTGCAATAACTCATGTTAAAATTGATGGAGTTCAACATGAATTTTCAACCATTAAAGGAGTTAAGGAAGATGTTGCAGATATTATTATGAATCTTAAAAATGTGCGTTTTAAGCTCATGGATAATAATCCTGATAAGGTCAATCTATCCATTAAGGGAAAGCATGTTTTTACCGCTGGGGATATACAAAAAGCCAGCGACCAGTTTGAAATTCTAAATCCAGATCTCTACATCAGCGAGATAAATAGTAAAGGAAAGATGGAAATGGAGTTGAGAATTGGGATTGGTAAAGGTTATGTCTCTTCAGATGAGAATGAACTTCCAAACTTAACACTCGGTACGCTATCAATTGATAGTATTTTTAACCCCGTAACAAATGTTTCATTTGATGTTCAACCTGTCCCGGGAGCTAAAGATCCTATTGAGATATTATCCGTGCAAATTGAAACTGATGGATCAATTACTGCAAAAGATGCTGCAAGCTATGCTGCAACATATTTGAGAGAGCATCTGAAATTTGTCGAGGCAATTTCAAACCCATCTGTACTAGAGATTTCAGATGGAGTTTCAGAAGAAACATTGCTCCTAAGAAAGTTATTGAACTCAACTATAGATGAAATGGAACTTTCTGTGAGGAGTTTCAATTGTCTGCAAGCCGCAGGAATAAAATATATTTATGAATTAGTTAATAAAGAAGAACATCAGATGCTCAAGTACAAAAATTTTGGCAGAAAATCCTTAACTGAATTAGTAGAGAAACTGGACTCTATGGGATTGCATTTTGGCATGGAAATTGACAAAATTATGGTTGAAGAAGGATAAAAAATGAGGCACAAAATATCTGGAAGGAAGCTAAGTAGAAAGTCCGCAAATCGAAAAGCGCTATTATCAAACCTGGCATCTGAATTGATTCGCCATAAAAAAATTAAAACAACAGATGCTAAGGCAAAAGAATTAAGGATGTTTATTGAGCCTATGGTAACCTTTGCGAAAAGAGGAGACCTGAATGCAAGAAGGCAGGTGCTAAAAAAAATTCCACACAAAAAAGTTGTTCAAGAGTTGTTTGATAATATTGCTCCGATATATTCAAAAAGAGACGGCGGGTACACCAGGATAATTAAATTAGGATTTAGGGACAACGATTGTGCTCCAATTTCTCTAATTGAGTTTGTTGGTCTAAACTCAAATGTCCCAATTGAAAGTGAATCAACATAAACTGTCATTAGGTATAAGGTCACTGTGAATACAATATATAGAAGGGCAGTTTTAGCTGCCCTTCTTTTTTTTACTGGAAATCTATTGATAAGTAAAACTTTTGATATAAGAGCTCTCTGGATTGTAAGGGATCACATAATAAATAAAGAAAAAATAAATAATTTATTAGAGTTTGCTGATCAAAATAATTACAATCATTTGTTTGTTCAAATCAGAGGCAGAGGAGATGCTTATTATTCATCAAAAGTAGTTCCTAGGGCTCATCTATTATCAGATAGTAAGTTTGACCCATTGGAATATATTATCCAAAAATCTAAAATTTATGATATTAAAATTCATGCATGGCTAAACACATATTATTTGTGGTCCTCATTAGATTACCCCACCCAGCAGGACCATCTTCTATATACTCGGCCTAGTTGGCTCGATAATAATTTTCCAGACCCAATTAATGTTGGGTCAACAATGGATAAGGTAAAAATTAGCCGAAATTCTAATGGGGAAGGTTTTTATCTTTCCCCAACTCATCCAGAAGTAGATGCTCACTTACAAAATGTAATTACTGAGCTGGTACAGAACTATAAATTAGATGGTATTCATTTTGACTATATCAGATATCATGCTAAAGGTTGGGGTATGAACCAAGTTGGATTAAAATTATTTTTTGAACATTCAGTTGCCATACCTGGACTCCCAGCTCTTGTTGTTAAGGACAAACCATCATTTAAAAAATATAAAAGTGATGCAATCACTAAGTTTATAAGAAAAGCATCAACTAGAATTAAAGCATATCAACCGTATTGCATAGTATCTGCAGCTGTGAAACCAAATCTGAAAAGTGCCCATGATGATTTTGGTCAACATTGGGATATCTGGTTATCTGAAAGGTATATTGATTGGGCCGTTCCTATGAACTACGCATCTGGAATTAAAAATTTTAGTAGCAGTATTGAAATAATGAAAAAAAACATACCAATGCAGTATCATGATCGAATTATCATGGGGATAGCTGTTTACAATCAAAACCCGAGATCTGCAGGCCAGAAAATATATTATGCAGGTAAAAGTAATTTTACTGGTATAAGTATATTTTCATATACAGTTTTTGAGCAAGATCCGTCCTATGCTGTAAAGTTAATCAATTACTTAAAATAGTTGATTAACGTATTTTTGATATAAAAAATACTTAGTAATAAGATAACTATTTTATTAATTAAAACTGTTGAATATTGATATTTTGTTCTTGATAATTTTGCTCATTAAATGCTAAACTTTCAGTCCTGCTTCAAAAAAAAGAATGAAAATTCACAAAATAAAACTTACAACATTTTTCGTTTCGATATTATCTGCGAATTTTCTCTTTGGAAATTATGCATTTAAAAAGAAGGTCAAAAACATCTGCAAGAGTTACAGAATTACTGTAGAGTCAGACCAGTTTGAATTAGAGAATGATACGTTCTATTTAACGCTTGAGAGTGGCAGAAACAATTTTGAAATGTTTATGGTAGTTGGGTTTGCAGCCGCAGGTCAGGCTGTAGCTCATCAAAAAGACCTTGGTTTATCTAATGCTTATACGCCAGGAAATGTTCAGGTTACAGTAAGAGTACCGTCATCCAAAGATACATTTAATACTTTTGTTGCTTCTTGTTCGTCCGATTTGGCAAATGAACTAGCGCAAGGTAAAATAGACTCATCTGAATTCATGCAAAAAATAACCAAAAATCTAAAAATAATATAAAGGAGTAAGAATGCTTCAAGATCCTAACTCTCTAATTGGTATGCTAACACAGTATTTAAGAGCTGTTGGTTGGTCAATCGCTGCTGCTGTAGGCTTTGCTTTTGGCATTGGAATAGCTTTAAAAGTCTTTGATATGCTTTCAACAGAAATCGATGAGTGGCAAGAAATTAAAAATGGGAACATTGGCGTGGCCCTCATATTCATATCTCTGATAGTAATGGTGGGTTTACTTGTGCATAAGGTGATATAATTAATAAAGCCCATTTATCATCTTAATATGATGATGAAGTAAAACATCGTTCTTTCAGACAAATTTTATCTGAAAAATAAATAATGTAAAAATTGGAGCAAATGTTGTGTTAATCAAGTTTACCACATTATTGCCCATCCAGGAATATCCGTTTATAAGATAATTACTACTCGATGAATCTTCCGTGATAATTCCATTAGAGTCTAAATATTTTCCTTGTAGGCTTGCGCCGATTGCAGAGTCTAGCAAAGAAGATAAAAAACCTGCGGTTATGACAATAAAAATAAGATCTCTTTCTGATGTGAAATAAAAACCTATCAAGCCAATCATACAAGAGCCCATGAAAGAGCCTATGGTTCCTATTAGGGATATACCTCCAGATTCACCATAATTCATTTCTCTTAAATTTAATATTGAAATAGGTCTGTTTTTTGAAAACTTTCCAAATTCCGTGCCCCAAGTATCCGATGCAGCAGCCGCAACTGACGACAAAAATAAATAATAGATAAATTGGTAGTCATCCAAAAAAGTACTACAAACACACAATAAAAGAGCTATACCTCCATTTGCAAAAACTTGGATAATATTACGTTTTGATGACTCCTTAAATGAGTATTTATTTTTTGGCTTGATCTTACTTATGAGAGAAGAAAAAATAAAAAACACCCCAAGAGGTGCTAAATAATTTATGCCACCATATGCAATTATAAAATTTCCCATAATAATTGCTCCAAAGAATCCATCTAGAGTGATAAAGTTGAGTAGATATGCAAATAATAGTAACAATGACAAAATGAGCGTTATTTCCAAAATATTTGGTTCTAAATAGAAAGAATACATTGATAACAGAGAAATAAGAGGAATAGAAAGGTTATCACTACCTTTAAAACTTATTAATTCAGCCAAAGTAGCATTTATTGAACTAAAGAGAACAAAATAAAAGATGCATTTGTCCTCTCCTTTCATAGAAAATGGCAATATGATCGAACAAAAGTAAATAATAAATATCGATGCAAAAAACATCGAAAGAGTACCTCCAAGCGACTTATCATCACCTAACAAATTTATTTTCATTAAAGGGAATGCTCTGCCTATAATGGCGGCCAAAGGATCTGCAACAGCAAGGATAAAATATGAAATTGTAAAATATTCTGATATTTCCCAGAATAAAAAAGATAGAATGAAGTAGGATAATGGAAAATATATTGTGCCATATGTTATTCTGTCTTCAGAATGTATGCTTTCAAATAATTTATGTTTATGAAAAAAAATATTGATGAAAACAAATGATAAACCGAGGATTGATGGGACTAGATTAGATTCAAAAATAAATGGTGATAATCCGCACATTATTCCAATAGTGAAGTGGACAAAGATTCTACTCAAGGTTGCTGAAAAATATTTTTTCTTATATAAAAAACTACTAATTGCTAAAAACAACAATATAACTAATGCAAATAAAATAAGTAGTGTCCAATCCATTTTGCTTTATTAAAATTCCTAAATTCCTGACAATTAAAAAATGGTTTATGAGTTTGCTATATAATTATAATTTTCAATCTATTAAATTATAAAAAGTTATGTCTGTTGCTATTAATGATTTTGTATTGCGTCAAGTAAAGGGATCTGGTAAAACATATTCCCCTACTCTAAGTTTTGAACAAATAGTTGAACATGCTGAATATAGAATGAATAATGGAAAGTTTAAAGAGGGATACAGAGATGGTGTCAGAATTATTCAGGCTACAAAAAAAATTGCATCCCATTTTTTATGCCCATTTGTCCGTGTGTCTGAGGATTTGAAACTTGAGGCGAAAGTCATTAAGCGAAGAGATAACGAAGATTCTTATATCCAAATAAGAGCTCTGTCAGGTAAGTCAGAAATAGCATCCAGAGTTAATTTTATATGTTATCGGCATGATGTTTTAGCTGAAAATAAAGAAAATTCAACGAATGAAGAATGGGAGCTCGTTAGTATGAATGCAATACCAGATGGAGTTAAAGAAATGCCCATGGGTCCTATTACTATGATGCGTAATCAACTTGAGCTTAAAGGAGGAACTAAAGGCTCTTATGACTCTGGAACTTGGGCAAGGTCTGTTCAGTTTTGGCAAAAATATGTACCCTTAAAAGATTTTTAATTTCTCATTTTATCAATAAAAGCAAAAAGATATATAACTATTGACAAAAGTTAATTAAATAAAATAAGTTTGGAGGTGTCTATTTAAGGCACAAGAATGCGGAGTTCCAAGTGAAAGATAATATACTTTCAGAGATATATTTGTATAATTTTAGCCCAAATATAGCATCTTTTTGGGTGAGGCATTTTTCTATTTTACCTGATAAAGTAGGTATTTTTGTTGTTATCTGGATGGGATATTATGCTGAATAGATGCTTTTTTAAGCCTATGTCTTGCTATTCTAGATTTAAAACATTTTTAATTTTTTCCCTTTTATCATTTTCGGTAATTATTAAAGCCCAAACATTCAAAATAGCTGGCAGTGTTGTCGATGAGAGCGGAGAACCGATAAGAGGAGCAAGGCTTCATCTTTATCTATCTAATAAACTTATGATATCTGAAGACGAAACAGGTCGTAATGGTAAGTTTGTTTTTGGAAAACTTAAACCAGATAAATATACCTTAAATATTTATGCAAAAAATGGTTATAACCTCACAAAAGAAATTGATTTAAACACTGGAGATGCTGAAGGTTTAGAGTTGGCTCCAAGTCAAGATCGTAAGCAACCTCAGTTAATTATCGAATCCTTAATTGGAGAGATCAAAATCAATTGGGGTCCAATTGTTGATGGAAAAGAATATATTATTTATAAAGATAATAAAGAAATAGGTAGAGTAAGTGTACCGGAATATTTAGATGAAGTTGGAGGAGGTAAGTCTTATTCATATGCTGTATCTACAGTATTTGTAGATGGTACAAAGGGCGCGAGATCTCTAACGGAATATGGAAAAGCATTATTCAGCCCACCTTCCAATATTTCTACCGACGTAAATAAAAACACAATCAATCTCAAGTGGGACCCTATTAAAAATGCTAAGGCGTATGTTATTTACCAATATAGCTCGATAAAAGATGATTGGAATGTTGTTAATGCAACTAGCAAGAATTCATATAAACATCTTAATCTCGACTATGAGACAGAATACGTATACACTATTGCAACTATGGATCATCATAAGAAGCCTGGGGATAAATCGGATCGAGTGCAGGCGACTACACATCCTGAGCTAAAAAAAATTAAAGGGGTTGAAGCAGAGGCGGGTGACAGCCAAGTTAAATTGACATGTAAAGCTCATCCACTGGCAATTAATTATAAAATATATCTGAATGGTGTTGCAACTGATACGGTTGATCGTGTTTCCTTTGTTCAAAAAACAGATCCCGGAACGGAGAGTTGCTACACAATTTCACCAATAGACAAATATGGAATAGAGGGCCCACAATCAGATATGGTATGTGATGTAGCGCAGTTCCCTCCCCCTGAAAACATAACACTCACATTAGGTGAATTATACTCACCTGAAATGAACTCAATTCTTGTAGAATGGGAACGGGTTGTTGGAGCTGGATTTTATAATTTATACAGAGATGGTAAAGTGATCACAAATACTCCTGATGATAATTACAGAGATAGAGAATTAGATTTTGGAAAAGAATATTCTTATCAGGTGTCATCATTAACAGAAAGTGGGTTAGAGGGTCCCCTATCTAATCCTGCAAAGCAAAAAACGCCTAGTACTTATAAGATATCCGGTCGTCTTGTAACCGAGGAGGGTCGAGAAAGAATTAATGAGGCAAAAATATTTCTTTATACTGAAAAAAATGAGCTGTGGGGGGAATATACTGCAGGATTTACGGGGAAATTCACATTTGATGATCGAATTATTGCCGGCAAATATAGGATTAAGGCATACGGGAATGGATATGGAAATAACGTTGATTACGATGATGGGGGCATTGTTGGTGGTGAGCACGTTGAGGTTAAAGATCAGGATATTAAAGGGGTCAGGATTAATTTGACAACAGATGGGTTAAGGCCTGATATGAAAATTATCAGAGGGGTTCAAGAATTAACTATAACATGGGAGCCTTTAGCGCATGCAGAATCATATAATGTTTATAAGAACGGAAAGCCTATTGCTGAAAGGATTTCTGAAACAAAGTTTTTAGATAAAGTGGCTCCTGGTAAACGATATGAATATTATGTCAGAGCCTGGGATCTATATGAACTAGAGGGTCCTGAATCAAACAAGATAATGGAAAAATCATCTTATCAATATCCCACTCTTAAGCCTACCATTCTTCAGAAAGCATTAAAAACGGAAGGAAGCGGAAGGTTCGTAAATTTAGAATGGGTTGCAATTCCTGCAATTACCCAATATGCAATCTATCGTGATGGAGAAAGATTGTCGATCCAATCTGAGCTAACTTTTGTTGACACATCTTCTTTTTGGGGCAGAGTCTATAATTATGAGATCAATTCTATTGATGGGGATGGCGATGAAGGTGCAAACTCACCACCAATCACCGTAGAGACTCACCCGGAAGTGCCGACTCCTGAAATAACTGCAACAGGTGATGTGAATGCAGTAAGAATAGAAGTGGGTACGCCATCAATTATTGCAGAATACTATAAAGTTTTTAGAAATGGGAACTACTTAGCTGATTCAGACATGCCAATATTTATTGATAATGTTGCCGCAGGAGAAAAGTATTGCTACGCCATGGCAGCTGTTGATAAGTATGGCACTGAAGGTGAACAGTCTAGTGTCCAATGCGCTAAAGGAGCGTTTGCTCCTCCTTCAAACTTCAAAGCCGTTGTAACAAAGAATGAAGTTGAACTCAGTTGGTCCAGGGTAGCAAATGCACCTGGATATCACCTTTATCGAGATGACTCTTTAGTTTTAGAGACTCGAGATTTGACCTTTTTCAAAGAAGAACTTGATTTTGATCAATTATACACTTACAAAATTACTTCTTACGATAATGATGGAGATGATGGACCTAAAGTTGAAGTCCTTGCCACTACACATGAAGAGGTTCTTGATGTGGAGATTTTTGCGATGGCTGATTTGGAGAAGGTGAGCTTAAATTGGTCCAAATCAAATTTAAAAGTATATCATCAATATCGCTTGTATCGCGATGATGTACTAATTCGTACAACGGAAGATACATCATATCAAGATTTTGTTACCCCCGGAACCTATTTCTGTTACAAAGTTAGGGTGATTGATAAATATGGGACTGAAGGTCCTCCTTCGCTAGAAAATTGTCAGAAAGTACTTGTTCAATATCCTAAAGATCTAGTGACCGGTGGGGACGTACGAAAAGTGGTCTTTAAATGGCAAAAGATGATAGGGGCAGTACATTATAACATTTACTTAATGGACAAAAAAGGTAAGGGTACTTTTTTAACAAAAGTTAAAGGTAACTATTATGAACACAAAGGACTGGAATTTGATACAGAGTATTGCTATCAAGTATCTTCAGTTGATATAGATGGTGATGAGGGGCCTCGTTCAAAAACCATGTGTGGCTGGGTTTTGCCAGCGCCAAACCTTACCTTAATTGAAAAAATGTTTTTTGAACCTACTGGCAATGGATTGCTTGATGGAAGAGAGAATGGAATGATAGTTATTAAAGTAACCAACGATGGACGTAGTCCTGCTCGAGAATTGAGGCCATGGCTGGAGCCTATAGATGATGCTGTAACCCCTTCTTTAGTTATTGACTCCGTAAAAACAATTCCAATTCTTTATGTTGGAGATACCGTAACAATCACCTTTCCAATTTACGCGAAATTAAAAATAGAATCTGGAGTAAGGAATTTCAATATAAGAATAGATGAGTTTGCCGATAGTGATCTTGATCCTGTACCACTATCATTTGAGACTCTAAAAATAATACCACCAAATTTTGTCATAGCTGATTTTGCCATTGATAATGAATGGGGGCAAAGTTACATACCTGCTAATGAAATTGTCACCTTAACTGTTAGGTTGCAAAACCTTTCGGAGGGAAAATCTGATACAGCATCAGTTCGATTTCGTAGAGATAGCACTTTTTTAATTAGAGACGATGATGAATTACATCAATTCGGTCTTGTTCCTGGCGGCCAGTATTATGATTTTAGCTATGAG
>MDTA01109528.1_pt1 | contig 19820 bp, 6 predicted proteins | sample 811151 | NCBI WGS metagenome assembly MDTA01 (sample SAMN05326648, study PRJNA326480) | marine metagenome | isolation source: seawater | place: Indian Ocean: South | collected 2010 | reverse complement strand
ATTTCACATAAAGAGTTTACTATAATTTTGTTTTTTTAAAAAAATCATGTTCCTACATAGCGAATCAATCTTATCGGTACTTGAATTCTCGAATTGGTTGTTGCGCCTATAATGTAAATAGTCGTATCTATATAATCAAACTTTTTAGTCGGCAATTCGCTAAAAACAATTTGGTCCGTATATCCATATTCAGTGTATCTAAAGTCTCTATCACCCGTAGATGTAGTTTGTAGTTTCTGATCTATCAAAGGATTAAAAGCTACAACTGTACCGCGAGCGCCATTGTGCGCAGAATGTTTATTGACATCTGCCTCTGTTCCTTCGCCGGTTGTCCAGTCAAATAACAAATTGGGAATCCCTTTTGCAATAAAAGTTGCATGTGAATCATATTCGCTTTCCAAAGATATTGTAGGTGATTCTTGACCAGTTTTTAAGTTAATTATGATTTCTCCACTAGGAAAGTTTTCAAAACGAGAATTATGTCTTATTCCTACAATTTTTCTAAAAAATTTATTATCAGCATAAATAAAATAATCATGATCTAATAAAAACTTTTTCATTATTTTACGATCTCTGGTTTCTAAAGTGGCGCGCGCGAGGTCTGGAACTGGAGACTTAACGGTAAATCCGGATTCTATTACAATTTTTGTATTTTCTAATTTATTGGTAGTTAAAAATCTAAAGGTAGAATTCTCGGTGGCGCCGGGACGAGTAGTTTTAGAGATACTATCTAGCTGTTCTGTCGTTTCATCATTAACTGAAAGGTAGCATACAGAGCTGCTTATTGTAGGAGTCATACTCAGTTTATTGTTTGCTTTTAATATTGGCATATGTAGTATATGCGAATGAAATGGATTTTCATTATATTCTTCTGCTGACAAGTATAATCTTCCTTCATCATAAGAATTTAAACCATATCTTATGCCCTTATTTTTTGAAGCGGAAGCTTCAAAAATGAAAGAATTGAACACTGCGGGCTTGTACTCACGCGACGTGCCGTCAGTTTCTATAATACCGGTTTCAAATCTATCTGGATCTATCATGTCATAGTCTAACTCGTCATCTCCAAATGCAAATTTAGCAATTTTAAACTTGCCTCTAGATAATAATTTACGCCCCTTGTCGGTCAAGGTTGCTTTAATAATAATTGAATCACTAGTTGAAAGAAACGCCATATAAAATAATTAGTTTGATTGTATAAATAAGTTCACTTATTAGCTCATGGTTGTAGAGCCAATGCCCAACATCTCGCCAGCGGTTGTGGTTACCGAAGATTCGCCTACGGTTACGTCACCGCCCGGGGCGGTGACGGAAATTACTTCAACATCTTCAAGGTCGGTACCCACCGAGGTAGAAGTTATGTCAGTATCGGGCGCTAAGTCTACAATATCTGGGGATAGATCTTTGGTTCTTAAGTTGTAGGTAACATTAATGTCTAATTTCTTTTGTGTCTTTTTGGATGTTAATCTAATCTTAAATTTTTTGCCAAAAACGGTTTCAACACCATCCATTCCAACTTGGACATTATCAACTTCATCTTTTGCATAGTTAGAAAAATCAACTTTTTTGGTATCAAACATAACTTGTTGAATACTTGGTTCAAGTTGGAATATCTTTTTAGCCGGTGTTGAATTTACCACGTATGGATCTACTTTAAAATCACTAGTATTTAGCACATCAAAAAGAGAATAAATATATCCGCCCTCGTCATTTAGCTCAGCTTCTATTATAGCAGATAATGGTCCCGGAATTCCATTTTCGTTTACAAATCTAAAAACATAGTAATATTTTTTATTTACATTAACCTCATCGGCAGCGATAAAATCTGATCTATTGAATTCTTCATTTGGAACTCTAAGATCAATTCTGCTTACCAACAAACCATCAAAATCAGTGAAAGATGTTGGTTTTTTACTGCTTCTAAATATTTCTATATACCTTGCTGGGGATTGAGAAAGCTCATACACACTATCAGTTTCTCGAAGATCGCGACCGTGCAAATAACCTTCTTTTATTGATGTATCTTTGTCTGTTATTGTTGTCGGATATGGTAATGCGCTATTCCATCCCTCAGAAAACAAATTAAACCCAACCCTTTTACTGTCGTCAATAAAGTGAAAGGGAACGGCACTAATTGGATTTGGAGGACTGTCGAGAACCGAGACTGTTTTTTCAAATAATGGAACTTCTAATATTTTAACACAAGGTTCTATATTTAAATTAAAATCAGCTAACTGGGGTGATATTGAGATATCAATCCCATTCGTTGAAAATGAATTAAGTTTTGAAAGTGTAGTAGTTTCCCACACTGCATAATCTTCTATAGATTCTTCTGGCACAAAACGAAAAATTTGTTCTGCCGCTTCATTAGTAACAGGATCATAAAACTGAAGGCAGTATTTCGTAGGTTCACTTTCGTCACCTTCTGTTTCAGGGTCATCCTCAACTGCTTCGTGAACACCAATTTGTTTTGTTAGTCTAAAATCACTATATTTATACTTGTGCGACATGACTGATACATAGGCATACACTTTATAGGTATATCGTTCTCCATATTTAACTTGAGTGTCGTTTATTCTCATCTGTAACGGTGCGTCTTTGGAATTATATAACCAAAATTTTTGAATTAAATTTTGTGATGAAGAATCTCCAGTAGGGGTTCCACCATATTTTTCAATTTTGTATGCTAAAACTTCAGAATTTTTTTCAACGGGCGCTAGTAAATTAGCTAGTATGGGCTTGGAGACTGCTTTATATTCAAATTCAAGCCAATGAGTTGAATACCAATCTGGTTCTTTTTCCGCATCTATTAAAATATGAAAATATTGTTGCATTATGTCTACTGTTTTATCTAAAACTTTTAAAACATTTTGATTATCAGAAAATCTATATAAAGTACTATCTGTGTAAGTTGTGTCGTGTGTGCTTTTTACTGGTCCCATAAAAGAATAATTGTCGTTTAAAGCAGCATCATATTCATTATATGTGTATAATAAAAATTGCATCCAATCAAAAGTTTTTAAACGATTCATGCTCGTTTCTGACACCCGTTTATTTTCTTCGGGATCGACAGATATATTTTGAATGGCATATTCTGTTGTTCTATATGGTATGTCTGTTATTGTTCCATCATCAAGATCTTTTAATATTTCCAAAAATTTTGAAGAAAAATCATTAGCTTCTATTGTATTTCGTATTCGATAATTTTGTGGTGTTATTGAACCATAATACAAAAAAGAGGATGGATTTTCCAAATCGTATTCCGCAAGAATAGGCTTGGTTAATTGATAACCCGGTTCAGCGCCCAAGGCGCCTTCTGGGAGTTCAATTTGTGATACTGATTCGTTTCTCGTAAAACTAATCTTAATAGAATACATGTTAGATGAGGCATCGTATGTTACCCCGGCATCAGTCAAAGCTTCAAAGTGAGCATTCTCTAAATTATAATAAGGGGCATCGGCACCACCGTGGCTTTGATAGTATACAAAATAATTACTATCAAATATTAGATTTTTTTGTGCATTGATGACGTTGTTTTTAAGTTCTGCATCTTTTTCTATAGCTAGCCAATCGCGCCCGCACCATTTATTTGGCTCTTCTGTTTCAGAAACTTCACCAAGAGGATAGTAGTAATTCATTAATAATTTTCGTTGCCGGCCGGCGGGACTATAATCGGCATCGTCAATAGGATCTAAAAATGCAGATATTGCAAAACTATAATTTGGCAATAACAATTCATCTTGTGTCTTGCTCCAATCTTGATATTCCTGAACATATTGATCATAGTCGTTATATATTGGTTGTACCCACCAATTGGAAATCCAATTGTGTGTCCAAGAATATTTAGCAGTTTTCCAATGATACGGGTGTCGAAGGACGATTTCTGTATCATAGTAAACTTCTTCATTAAATAATTTTGGATATAGGTTGTCTGCATAAGTGCCTCCCATAAAGAAGGTGTTCCAAAACTGATCTCCGATGCCAGCATTTGGATCAGCATATAATCTAATTGGAATTTTAAAATTTGGTACATAAGAATTACTGTTTATTTTTGTAATTCTAGTGGGGTTTGTTTCTATAAATCTGACAACTGCAGTATTTTCTTCTGGAATTAGTGCTCTCATCGAGTACTCGTCTGCAAGATCATATGCCTCGTATACATTATATGGTCGGTCATCAAATGTAACCGAATCGTCTGAATACGGTCCGTCGAACTTTACTGGAAACTCATATGATGTGCCTGCTGTTTCATCGGTTGTGCTTTCAGGCTTTGCTTGATAGTATGTACCAAGCGCTAAACGCAAACCATCGCTAGAACTTTCCGTTATATCTTTAGAAAATATTTTTAAAATTTTAGATGATAAGTCAATTAATGCCATATTAAAATCCTAATACCCGCTAGTGCCACTGCCGCCTCCACTGCCGCCGGCGGATATCCCCGTAGCCTCTGGTCTATCGTCAAAAGGAGTAGCAGTCACGCCTTCATCGTATGATGTATCTGGCGTCTCCATCATTGTAAAATCATCAAACATAGCCGAAGCTAGAGTATAACTTAGTGGAGAATTTTTTTGAATTTTGACGCCGGCGATTCCTTGTACTTTGCGGGTACCGGTGTCTGCTGTGTCGATTGCGTCCGTGATGGCTTCTATTCTATCAGCTATCAAATCACTTGAAAATTCTCTAGTGTCACTGGGTCTTCCAAATCGCCTGGCTAGCTCAACATCGAAGAGGACTGCTTCGCCTGGATCGCCAGACGAAGCACCGTAGTTATCAAACTCCAATGAAAATAGGACAACACCAGTTCTACCGCCAATCGTATCACTTGTCAATGTTGCCGGTTTGTAGCGTGGCAGATATTTTGAAAAGCCGCGATCCATTCCATCCGCGCCAGCATCAATAGTTTCCATGGGGCTAGCGGAGTCTACTGCTGTGATTCGTTCCCAGACTCTACCATAAGTTGGCAACGGCATTACAGTGTGTGTATAATTTGTCGCTGTCAAAGCCACTATGTTATTTGTTGAAGTTAGTTCACCAATTTCAACACCCATCAAACCGGTACCGGTGCCGGTACCGATGGGTGCGCCGAAATATTGGAACAAATCCCAGCGCGCAAGAAATACGTATTCCTCAAAAATCGTCATATATTTTGCATCTGGATATTCTTCGCGATAATAATCTTTGAAACTTTCGGCGCCGCCTTCCTCAAAATCGTGTACCATAGGATTTCTGCCGTCGCTTGGGTCTCCCGTTGATTGAAAGTAATCACCCGTTGAAAGATATTCTTCTTCGTAAGGCTCGGAAACATCTGGTATATAACGTCTCCAGAAATGGTATCTTTGTTGGATTGTTCTGTAAAACTTTTCCTTGGGGTTTAGAAAACCGGCTTCAAGGTCTGGTAACCCTGTGTGGTAAGCTTTGATAGTTTTATCATAAGGAGCTGACGTCATTGAGGTTTGCATCATATTATAATCTACTTCACTATCAACTTCGGCAAGATAAGAACTATCAAAATCCGGCATCATAAGTGGTGCGACCCCACCAAAGCCGTAACTATCTCCTACAGTGCGTTCGGGGGCAAAGCTGTAGTTTTCAATATCGCCTGCAATATTTGAAACATGAAATAAACGCGATTCGACTTGTGGCATTTCTGCGTAATCGCCAGAATCATAGGCGTAAACTGTGATGGCGCCATCGATTAATTCGGCGCGCCAGTTGTTAAGCCAGTGCTTACCTTTGTACCTAAAGACGTCCACACTAATATCAGCATGAACCCCGGATCCTCCGCGGTATCCTTCATCCTCCGGGCTCATAGCTACCATAGGGGAAACGTATTCAGACGGCGGTATTATCATTTATTTACCAGACCTCCTACTATGTCTCAATTTTCTATCATTTAAGTATTTGTTTTCTAAATTTGAACCGCGATGTTTCGGATCCATATTTAAAGCACAAAGTGCTGATGCTAATTTTATTAAGAAAGTTTGTTGCATAGATTTTGATCTGTGTTTTACCATAATATCAGAGTCTGACACTTTGTCATCTACTTGATAAAACGGATCGGTTACCGCCAAAAACTTGTCTTCAGCATTTATTAGTGAAGGGGCATCTCCGGGATTCCCCACAACCGTACCTTGTGACTCTGTTGGATCTTGTGAGAGCATGTTTATCTGTAAATTTTCATTCTCCATAAAGCTAAAATTTGCGTGAAATTTAACTGGAGCATCCCCGGGGTTCCCCACAACTGTGCCTTCTGACTCTGTTGGATCTTGTGAGATGGCAGTAACTCCAAGCACATTTAATACTTCAAATGCCATAGAAGCCAACGATGTTGAACGATGTGGTTCTATAATTAGCTTTGTTCCATCTCTGATGAAAACGTCTATCGCTTGAGTTATTTTATAAGCATGTGGTTGAGAAACAAAATCAACTATACTTTTATTTGTTCGCATGGGATAATATAGTTTCATGTTGTTAAGCTCTCTCTAATCATAAATAGGATAAAATTTTATTATTTGCACATTTGGGTCACAGGTTAGTCAGTGAAATCAGTGAAATACGACTTTATTGCATCTCCGGAGCCGATGAACGCGGTGTCTGCCCAAACATCGTCATAGTCATCATACAATTCGTATCTGCTAGGGTCTTCGTCAAAAGTGCCGCCGGAACGAAGGTTATTCCAATCTAGACCAATTGGGTTATCGCGATCTAAATAAGATCTTACTGTAGCGGCTATAGCATAGCGATATGGTTCCCATTCATTTGATGTGCGCTTACCGCCGTCAGAAAGAGGCGCGTCCATTATATGGTCTGGCTCATCACCCGGTTCCCACCAATCTCTGCCAACATCCGTATAATCCATAATATCGCCAGAAAATCCATAGCAAATATCAAGTAAAGCATTGTGAAGAAGTTTTAAACCATTTCTAAAAAGATAGTATTTTCTAAGTCTTTCGTATCTCTCAAGATTACGTCTATAAGACTCGGTGTGTCCGCCGATGAAATATCTGTATGCGTCGTCGCGCATCAGGATCCTTGCTACGGAATATCCAGTGTGATCCTTGGTGTCATATATAGTATCTCCGTCAGAGGTCGCGTCGAAGATGATATCATCGTCCGATGCGACAAGGTCGGCGGGAAGAGCACCTAGGATAGCATCGGCGCCGTCTACCGTAAAGAGTGCGTCTTCGAGATCACCACCATCGCCGCCCGTTGACAGCATATGCATACCGTCATCAATTGTACCGGTACCTCTATTAGTTGACCCATCTATAGGTCTTCTATCCACCAAAGGATAAATTTCATTTCTAATAACATACAATAATGCTTGAGCAGTGAGACCTGTGATATTTCCCATCGATTTCATAGCATGATTGTCAACCGCGCTATGTTCAAGACTAATATAATTCTTTCGAGCTGTAAACGATTCGGCGAAGGTGTCGGCGCCGTAGTCGCCTTTAAATTTTGCCACAGAATGACCAATATATCCTCCACCTGCCATGTTGGCAGCAAGACACATCATAATGTCAAGAGCGATACCTAATCGCAATTTAGGGGTACCGTGGGGGGCACCCAGTAGCGAACTAGGTCCACCGGTGCCGGATCGTGCAATTCGTGATTGGGTTGCGTAATTTAAATGTGGGGCGTCGGTGTTATAAAACTGCCAGATTGGCAGAATTTGATGGTCAGTGACGTCATATCTTTCATCTGAATCGGCAATACCAGCCATGTACCCAGCTTCATACTCAAAGTCCAGTCTTTGCCAAAGATAATCTATAATAGAAGACACCGTGGCTCTTGTAGCGCCTACGAACATATCCTCATGCATGCCCGTAACGCCGTCATGGAAAGTGGCGTTACACATTTCCCCAATAAATCTCAAGCCTGTATCTCCCTCAAGGACTCTTGTGGAACTGCCGGGGGCGGTACCGGTCGGGGCTGCGCCGGCGGGCAAAAAAGTAAACAATATTGGAGTATCCGATATGTCGAAACCAATATCAGCGGCGCTTATATCATCTTCTCCATATGCAGCTAAAGAGAAATCCCCGTAGATGGGTTGATTTATATTAAGATAGTTTGCAAATTCAAAGTCTCTCGTTAAATTATAAGAAACAGCAGAAAAATCTTCAGGATCAATCATATCCATGTCCTCTTCTAGTGGCGGAAACGCAAGATCATTTACTATTCGATTATATATTAATGGAGTCGGTGGTTCTCCTCCTAATAGATCTATTGAATCATCAAGGTTGGGGTTAAACTGCATTAAAAATCTTTTATACTCAGCAGCAAAAGATTGTAAACCTTCTAATGTTCCGGTATCGGGTGCAAACTTATTTACCATAGCAATTGATTCATCAATTATTTTTTGTTCAATTTCAACTCCACCTATTGCGTCGAACTCTTTAAAGAATATCTGGCGACAAGTATTGATAAGAAATGCTGCTTTGACCCAAGGTTTTTCATCAGTAGACTCGTATACGTCAAGAACACCGTCAATAAAATACTGATTAAAAACTCCAGTTATGTTATTGTAACTACAATAGTTTTCAGCATAATCTACATATTCTTTTAAATCATCGTACGCATCTTTTAATAATTTATAAACAGTGTTTATAAAAAATTCAATTGTTTTATCTTTAACTATAATTTGGATACTGTATGCGCTGCAGGGAGCACCTGACGGATTGAGCGCTTGGAGCGCATCCTCTCGCTCTGGGTCACTATAAAAGGAAGTTCCGGCTGTGCGTGTGTTGTAGTAAGCTAAATCGTCATCCATATAATCTCTAAACTCAAAACACATTAACCGATAACCTTGTCTAACCTTTGCCCCGCGGGCGATAGTGTCTGCTAGAGTGGAGCCTGCGCCATAGCTTGTGGCACTGAAATCGTTAAACCCCTCCAGTCTAAGTGATTCGCTGGCGTTAGCAACATCAAAGTTTACTAATTTAATATATGCAGGTTGTCGGCTCACTCTGTCCGATTTGGTCGTCTTTGGGTATGGATAACCATATCCTCTAGTATCTTCACTAGTTAAAAGAGCTTGTTCACCAGCATCGGTATCAGTTGAGTCAATGGAGCCATCAAATATTTGATATTCAGTATAGTTATTTTGTGGTCCGTTATACAAGGAATAATTCAAATGTAAAATCTGATCTACACCATGATAATTAATAGTACTTAGGTCTGCGGCTTCCATCTCTCCGTCGGTCACTACAAAATCTGGTTCTTTTCGAAGCATTCTGACCGTTTTAACTTGAAAATACTTGTATGGTACTCGAAGCCCTAAAAATCTTTGAAGTCTGGATAGTGGGCATAGTTGTGCAATATTTGATTGAGTATGTAGGGCTTTTTCCCAATCAAAGAAAAAGAAGCCATTATTCTCACAAATATAATCTGCGTCCTCCTGACGTCCATGTCCCTTAGCATCTCTATACAAATCCGATCGAAGACCTTCATGAAACATATATTCAGTCAAAATCTCTGCGTCAGAGCCGCGTGCGCCGGCGTCTACAATATCATCAAATATCTCATCATAATCATCTGTAAGCCAATCATCAAGTTCGGAATATTCGTCAGCGTACGAATAAGTAGTGAGCGATCTGCGTGACAATTCCATCCAACTCCTGGGAATAAAAGAATCGGATGCTGTTTCTAAGCGTGTTGATCTAAGAGGATCAGGATTAAATTCAAAATTTCCTCTGGTGTACGCTTCGCGCGGGCTTGGGAAGGTAACACTATCGGTTAAAAATTTGGTGTCTCTTATGTCTATAACAGTTGTATTCAATACTAATTTTTTTCTCACTTCTGTTTGTAGCATTATCTTTTTGCTAAACTCCACCATTTTAGCTATGATTTCGGAGTAAAATCTACCCGAGGCAGTTGCTTTAGATTTGGGCGTATAAACTGTTTGAAACCTTTTAAGTTCACTAAAAAACTCTATTGAATCCTTAAAGACCGATAAGATATATTGTAAATTTTTGATGTTTTGAAGTAAAACTTCATCAAACGCATGTTCTGTTTTATATTTCTTAATAATCTTACCGAAGGAATCTATAACGTCTCTTCTACTAAGAGGTTCTTCTGCGTAATATTTACCATTAAGGGCTTGCACTGGTGTGCCATCATACGGAACTCCTGTTTTTGCTTCAACAAGCATTTCTTCAAAAGATTTATCAACTTCTCCATATTTTAATATTGTTTCATACGTTATACCACCGTAATAGTTGTTAAACATACTCCTTGGTGCGGCATCCCCAGAAAAACCGTAATATGTTCCCATGCCTTCGACAACAGCACCAAATTCTGTACCATATGGAGAATCGGTGCTTGGGTGTCCGGTCTCTCCGGGATCTCTGAAATTAACATCGTCTAAGCCAATTGTTGAAATAGAAAGCAAATTTGGTATGGTCTTAAGTGATTCGCTAGCTCCTGATTTTCCGTGAGCATATAAAAAAGTTAAAACTATATCAGTGATTTGTATAAGTTCGTTACCATTTTCATCATAAACTTCTCTTTTTGATAACATGCCTGTTTCGCCATCGCCTAGCAATTCAGTTAATTTTACTTTTCGAGTCAGAATACTCGCTGAATCTTCGTGTGTTACATGTCGAGTAATAAAATCAGCCAAATTTCTTTTTACAAAACTTTCTCTATAGCCACCTTTAAGGGGAACCCCGTCGGTTTTGAATTTTCCGTCATCACTGCCCACAGATTCAATATCTATTGTAAGTTCGTCTCCATCCAAAAAGCCATGAGAGTCAAACCAACTTTCAGTATAATAATTATCACTATAATATACATAATCCGAATCCAATCCAGTGAGTTCACCTATGTCTAACCTGTAATAAACGTTGTTTGGTATATCGGTACCGTCCGCGTTCCACGGACCGTCAAAGTTTACGTCACCATCAACCACACCGTAAAAAAGTTTTTGCATCATTGAATTATCGGTGTTAAGAGAAGTCATCAAATCATTATAGTTTGAATAATAATACAGAGTTTTCAGACCGTCGGCGGATCGATCTGCGGATGTGGGGTATGCCGTGGCAATTGCTTCTTCTCCGCCGGTGGTGGGCAATCCTTCTTCAAAATAATCAATATATTTGCGCGCGAAGGCTTCCTTCATTTCGCCTATTAAATCATCATATATTGGTGACTCTCTATTGAACGTTGATTCATCAATCCCGCCCGGTATAAAAAATAAATCCATTAAATTTAATTTTTTGTCTTCTAAGTCTTGGTTTACTTTTGAATAAGGAGATACCCAAGAATATAAATACAATCTATCTAAATTGGTCTCTATCCATGATTTAATATTCTCAAATGTGTTATCTTTACCTTCAAAAGTAAAATTGATAGTTAAATGCACGTCAAATGAAATTTGACTTGTATCAGTTATTTCATCTGTTCGGGGGTGATTAACTATAATTCTATCAATATATACCGCCGGTAGGTATTTACCATAGACTCTATCGGCGTTTAAATCTAAATTAATTTTTGGCATTATTCTTCATCTCCACATGGCTGTAAGTCGCCGTCTCCGTCGCCGGTACCATCGTCGCATATTTCTGGCACAGTGACACTGCCGTAAATATCAAAATATAAGGTTTCATCTGCCTCTTTACAAACTTCTTCATCAAAATCAATATCGATGTAGTAAGAATTTTTATTAAACGTGCTTGCACATTCACATGCTATTTTAGCATCAACTGATGTATCTGTTAACACATCAAAATAATATTCTACCGCATCAGTGTTTAATTCGGTATTTAAATTTTGTTCTGGGTTGCTTGATTTCATTATACCATCAACAATATGAGGTATTTCTTTTTCAAAAAACTTTCTTTGCAATTTGGTAATTTTTGTATCTAGACATTTGCCAAATCCTGAGACTTCGATGACGTCAGGATAATCGGTTGTTATTAAGCCCATGTCACCAGTGCATGGGTTGTTGTTCACTATTGTAAATTCTACAGAGTCTTTGGTGGCGGCATCAGTCCTAATCACAGGTACCTTGTTGATGGACACATTTAAATCATTATGTCCTGAATTAACAACACATCTAGGTTGACTATCAGGTAAGTTTAGACATTTCCCACGATTCTCAGCTGCGCTACCATCGGAATTGCTACCTAAATACCAATTTTCTGTTGGGTATTTATTATCAAATGTGTTATCAATTGCTGCTATTAAATTATAAACTACTGCCTGATGATTCATAGTCACGCCAGATACTCCAAGATATTGAAAACTTGCTGGTACTATAACACCGACGTTGCCGGCGGTGGGAGAGCCTCCATCAGCAACAAATTCAAATGTTGCGGTTGTTTCTCCATCGCTTATCGTTAACGTTCGTCCATAGAAAGCATTCGATCCACCGTTCAGCAAAACTTTAATTGTACCGGTTGAAGGCGTGATTTCGCCTTCTGTTTCTTCAATTTCAAAAACTTCAATTTCAAAATTCTCTGTTAATAGTTGGGTGTTCATTTCTTCTGCATAAACAACCATATCATCTTTAACAAGTTTAACTGAATAGCCATCTGCAAACGTTTGGGTTTCAGTAATCGAATCAGATACAGATGAAAATTCAAGCGGGGTAGAAGGCTTGTCAATTAATTTTGAATAATAAAGCTCAACGTTTAATTGTGGTATATTGAATTCTCTTGCTTCTATATCTTGCACAACATGCGTGTTGTCGTATGCTGCAGTGTCTCTTGTGGCAGAAGATATTATCTCCCCTTGACATGTTACTACTTTCCATGCTGGTGCCGCTTGAGTATTTTCTCCTTCGAATTGTGCATCTCCAATAGCAGAGTCAAATAAAAATTTATTAGCTTGTAGAATGTTTTTGTCTGGGGATATGTCGATATCGTACGGTGCCACAGATAAATCGTCATATGCAACTTCTAAATAATTACCGGGAGGTGTTGAAGTTTCAATTTCTTCAAAGGAAAGTATTCCTTTGGTGTAAGATGTTTCATTTTTAATTCGAGGATGAATAGAATTCTGATCCTCACTAAAGCCGGCATATTCAGAATCGTATATTACCCCATCGTCATAAAAGGAGTAATATGTGGGTTTTAACTTTCCTGTCGCCAATTTTCTTCTGCCAAGCGGCGTTAGTTGAAAATCAATAACCTGTTCTTTTTTATCAAGGAATTTTGTCATTTTATTAAATTATCGCTACTTTTTTACTAGAACATCAACGTCCATTCTAATTAGCTCAACAAAAGATAAATAATCATACGGCCAATTAAATCCAAATGTATATTCTTTAGTTTCTCTTTTCTTTTCTACAATTTTTCTAGTGGCTTCTCCTGCTTGATCTGCTAGAAGATCATAATAATCAGTATTTGCTCTTTGTTTAACCTTAAACACCATCCACCTAAGATTTGGCTCTGATAATATATCTTGATTTATTAATTCACTATCCGCAAGATTGTGTGAAACTGTACTTGTCTTGAATTGTAATTTTTTATAATCCCGGGGTGCAGTATTTTGCCAGATATATGATAGATCATCCTTATCAAATTCGTATTCAAATTCAAAAACATACATTGCTATTGGCTTAATACGTTTATAATTTAAGAAATCAAACTGTGGTGGAAAAACATATTTTCGCATTGCTTGTTTTAATCTTCTAATTGAATCCCCTTCTGAGACAGTTGAGAGTGTGGCGCCGGGGGCTCCGATCACTTCCTCAAATCTATGTTTGGGAATTGATATAAATTTCTTTTGACTTCTCTTAAATGTTGAATCATGCGCTATACTACCTGTTTCAATAGTTTCAACTTTTTGTAAAACATATGGAATTGCTACAACTGCTTCTGAAATAATTGTTTTATCTTTTATTTGTCCTAACTTAGTAGATGTTTTTCCCTTATTAAATCCACAAAGATCAGTTAGGGACTTGGTGCGTTTATAAAGATTTCTAGTTTCTTTTGCAGAGCCTGTTATAAAATTATTATAAACTGTTTCATTGTTTATAACATCATAATGAGTTTTTAGCCATTGTTCTGGGATATCGCCTATTTCTAGAAATACACCTGTTTTTGGATTTTCAGGAATAATTCCAAATTGATGCCACATACCGCGAGGTACTGAAGCCGATCCATATGTTGGAAGTGTTAAAGTGTTGTTGTTTGCAGTGATTGGTCTAGTCCCTTCATCACTAAAATTGAGCATTGGCGTTTCCCATTTTGGCTGAATAATCCATTTTGCGCCAACTGTTTTGTTTCTTGTTTCTATAACTGCCCCACTCGCATCAACAGCTTGTTCTAAGACTCTTTCAAGACCAAAGATGTTTACACTACTTGTTATTTGCATTGAATTAACGTTAATTCTATATCCATCATAAATTGACGGTATTGTCATATCATTGCCTGGAGAATCACCATCATAATCTGGATTGTCCGATATTCTTTCTACAGGGATTAAAGATGGTATATCGGCTCGGGCAGTGCCATCAAAACCACCGGTGAAAGCAGAAGGCACTGCTACAGAAAACGCGCCGGTGGTTAAAGTGCTGGTTATTGTTTTATTGCCGGCAACACCAGCTGTGTCTTGAGTAAGCGTGACTTTGTTTCCATTGCGAGCAGCTGTTATGTTTAAAGACGAGTCATTGATTGCAGTTACAAGAGCAATAGCTGTTCCTGCGGCGCCTCCTCCATTTTCGGTAATTTGAGTCACCTTGGTTCCGCTAACGCTTGAGTTGGCATCGTCGTCAATAACAAACGTGACAGATGTTCCAGCAGTGTCAGTTAATATGATTGTAGTATCCTCGTTTGGTTTGCCACTAAACGTAAAGGTGGCTGTTGCTGGGTTGTCTTCCGTGAGGATTCTGTGACCGGGATCAAATCTCCAAGTTTTCATTTTTAATTCAGATAATATTTTTTCTAAGTCATATGATACAGACGCAGATGGTCTAAATATTAAATCGACCCAAGCTTCACCATCATAATATGGCGGCGTGAATGCAGGATTGAATCCTTCAAAACTATCCTTTGCTGCGTATTCAAAAGCACCTGATACTGCTCTAGAGCCCGAAGGTCTTCCAGCCACAGGAGGTCCAAACGCTGACGGACGACTGTACATGGTAAATGTTTCTTTAAAAGTTGGGTGCCGGCTAGGATCTTGTGGAATTGGAAAGGATTGTTTTTTAACCTTTCCGTATCGGTTAACAACTTTGGCGCCGTCAATCGCATAATTTGAAGCTGCACCAACAACACCATTCGAGTCATAATCATATTGATATGTTCTTTGTCCATTGTGGGATCTTCTAAGTTTTATTCTTGCCATATAAACATCGTCTTTTTTGAATTTTAAGTCATCTGTAACCGTAGCTGATTCTAGTTTTGACAGTTGATTATTTTTTAAAAAGAAATTTGTGCATTCTCCAAAGAAATTTCTTGCCATTAAACTGTATATCTCATCTCCATTTTCGTTCATGGAGGCAGTAAACACCGATGTGCGAGTGGGCGGTCCGGTGAGACTATTCCAGCTATCTAGACTCATTGATGGGTGAGATTCCATATCAAAAAAGCTTAAGCCGGGTAGATATTTTTTGGGATCAATAATGCCATCAAAAGGTATTCTCTTGTCCCAATATAAACCACCATCATACCCTTCACCATCAGTAGCGGAAGATGTTGGTGCACCAATCGATAAAGCATATGCATCACGTCGAACATTGTCTCCAAAATTTACTCGTTTTATAGTAGAAACATCTGTGACTAATGGATAATCCACTGCTAATCCGGATTTTATTGAATTGTATAAAATCCCGGGTGAAAACAACTTGTCATAAACCAACTTAATTGTACCGCCGTGATTATCCCTTAATGAATTATCTTTATTTGTTAGCTCTTGTGAATTGCCACTCCCATCAACATAGTTTACTTGTAGTGCATCACTAAACGAATTATAAAATTGGCTAACCAAATCTAATGTTCTTTGTGCTGGATAAAAACCTTTATATGCATTATATCTTATAGCCGCATCGCACCTTAATCTTATCTCTTTAGCAGATACCAAATCGCCTTTTCTGAGCCCAAGGAATCCTTGAAGAAAATCTGTGTTTGAAAAATCTCTATAAAAGTCATCCTGTGAGCTATTGAAACTTGTTCCTGGGATTTCAAATGTATCCTTTAACGATTTGTTTAAAGGTCCATATTTTGTGTAATCTTCAACATGCTCACTCATTCTAAATTCAGGTATAACAGCATAACCTTTAGCTTTTAATCTTAAATCTTCTCTAAAGTCGTCGTAATCGTTCCACCATGGATTAGATGCTGAGGGAACGAAAACACTACCAGTGAGTCCTTTTTCAATTATCCCAGCCTGAGAACCAGCCTCCCATACAGCTTCACCGCCAAGAACTTCTATTTGTTCAGATGTTGTAAATGAACCGGTAAACGATCCTGTTTCTGGTATTGCTGGACCTGAAGGGGATACAACCGATCTCGGGGAGCCTAGACAGTGTTTTCTAGCATATAGGGCGCCCGGCTTCAAGTATGCGTGTTTGTTAGTGGCGGCATTAATTGTAAAGTATGAGCCATAGGTGTTGTGAAGTTCTCCTGCTTGGGTTTCATTTGTGTTATGTGTCTGTAGTGACGACGTTTCATCGCCGCGACCAACCGTGATTGATGTTCTAGTTAAAAAATCGACCGGTGGATCTAATAACCATGCGCTTTGGCTAACACTTAGACCAAACGAATTTAAAACAGTGTTTCCAACGGTAATTCTATTTGAATTGTCGTTTCTCCAATATAAATTGTCATAACCTAATCTTTTCACTGACATTGAAACAAATTCATTTCTTGTAGATGGGAATATGTTTTGTACATGCATATGCCACATATATCCTCCACCCACTCTAAGAGTAGAACTTAGCACATCGTGAGTGGGAGTAAAAAAGCGCAGTTTATCGTAATCTAATAATTCGTTTAATTTTCTTTCATTAAAAAATATTCTTTCATTTGTGTTGGTGGCTTGAACAGTGATATTTTGTGTCATAGTATCTCCACCGCCAGCGATCGCAATAGAATCAAAATTAACTAAGGACGGACGACCCTTCATGGAAACTGGTGGAAGTCTAAAAGTGTGCAATTCTTTGTTAGCATCTTTTGTTAATATAATTTCATTTGCTTTTCTTTGTTCCACAAAAACTTTGTTATCAATTTGTCGAAGTTTTTGCCAACCCCAACCATACAATGCCTGTCTTTTGCATAAAAGTTGATTTAAATAATTTGTGTTAGCCTTAGTACCAAGCGTACCAAGCAACTCTTCATTTGCGTAATTTGACATAACTGTACCGACTGGATGTCCGATTGTGTTTGTTGCACGATCGACCGGGTCAACAACCATAATATTCATAATGTTAGCAGGTTGAAAAATAGATCCTGTTGTTGCATCTGATTTAGACACAAACTGCCAATAAGATTCTTTTCCTGCCGAAGAGGTTAAATATGGTGACATCTCATAGTCACTCGTTTTTTGGTAGTCGGCATATCTTATATTATTAATATCAATAACAGAATTATTAATCCACCTATATTGTCTATCAGATCTTGGCAGAGGGTGTTGTACGCTATAGTTATCATACTTAGAAGCGGTCGCAAACGCTGTATTGTCTCCATTGGTTGAAACAATAACTTGTTTTGTATTTCTATGAATCTTATAGCGGCTTGGTAATTCATCTTTAGTTATACCGGGAGTAGTTACATGTAGTGAATCTCTGCCAAATTTTGCAGAATGTCTTGCTATATGCGAACGAAGTCCATAGTCCTTACCGTGAATATCTCGTACCCGGGAAGTAGACGGAGTGCCACCATGTGGCTCTGGCAGTGTTCCAGATGGTCCTTGTGATAATTTTTTAAGTGACAGATTTCTATTATTAATACAATTATAAACGGAATATTCAGAAGCTTTAAAATCTTGATATCCGCGAGATTGAATCTCTATACCGCCGGGATATCCAGAAAACCTTGTAACTATTATACTTTTGTTTTTTGCTGATCCAGTGAGATATCCTGTATCATACTCTTCTATAAAGTTGTGGTGTCCTTGCTCGCCGCGGTGGCGACTTAATATTGTTCTAATAACAGTTGAACTTGTTGTGTTATTTTTAAAAGCTGTTGGCGGTAACGTTGGTTGGTTGTCTATAAATGCTCTTGGGTTGTTGTACGCACCGAATGAATGAATGACTTCATAATTTTTATTGTAGTTTCCAAGAATTGTTTTCATAGTTGAGCCGGTTGCGTGGTGAATGTTTCTTATGTTAACTGGTCTTTTTGCAATTCCATCTCTATACAAGAATGCTTTCTGGTAATCCTTATATGGGTAAGGCGTTGTTCCTGCGGGTGGCTTATACCATGGCGGCGGGTAGTCCGGACCGACCAAACCAATTGCCCCCGTTTGTGGAGTTTTGTCTTCTAAAAGATAGTTTGCGTCTGTATGTCCTTCTCTTAAGTCTTCGCACGTACCGAGCCTGATTCTCCATGCTTCTGGTCTCGTAAATTCAGTGTCTGTTCCATCATTCAAAGAAACATGTCTTGACTGGTGACCACCGACCGCATAATTTGTAAAATGACTTTGGATGGGAATTTCAAGATTTCCGTATGCATCGTTATGAAGATTGGTAATTTGTAAATTTCTATCAACTTTATCAATAACATGCTTGTTATATCCCGAATTAACTTCAACATTTGAACTTACTATAGTGAATGGAAATGCTAATGTAGACTTCAGGTTCTTGTAGCCAATTCCTTTTTCCCAGTCTTTTCCTTGTTGAACGTGAAAGATTTTTTCATCTTTGGTGATATAATTTGATGGTTGTGCTTTTGAAGTGTATTTTTGAGGTGTAACAGATTCTGCCGTGTATCCTACCATAACATTTAATGGAACAAAAACATTGTCACCAGTTTCAACTGGTCCAGCAGGTCTGAGCCTTGTTAGTGCAAAGTCTAAAGTTTTATTAGGGTTTCGGAAATTTACACCACCCTTAACTGGACCAACCTGATCAATGGGTGACTCTCTCACACCAAGCGCGTCTGCTAACATCTCATAGTGTTCGAATCTAACGTTGTAGTTAGCCTCTTTCCATGAGGTATATGTACCGGTTTCACTATCGTAAACCTTAGCATCATCTTCGGGTGTGAGCAGCATTCTCAACTCGTCTTCACTTAACTCTTTAAGAGGTTTTTCTTCTGGTCTTTCTACGTCTTCTGGGATGTCGATATAATCTTCAGTATATCCCCTGTCTGCTGATGTTACCAGATCGTCAAATGCATTCTGAAATTGTTGAACTATGGGAATTCTCCATTTATATTTGTTTCTTTCCAATACATGACTTTCAATCACATTCTGAACATCTTCCACATATTCAGCCGATGCTGGCACAAGTTGTGCAATTATCGAAGTTAAAGAATCATCAAACCACTTATAGTAATTTAGATATTTTTCAACATCTGATACCTTGTTGACTCTGCGAAAAAATGCGGCTCTTAATTTTTCCATTTCCTTGTACCGTTCGCGATATCTGTTTACTGGGTGTCCAATTAACGAATGAAAGTCATTTACACCAGCCATAAAATCTAACATCTCTTCCGAGACAGCGTTATAGATACTTTTCTCAATTGTGTATACGTGGTTTGGCACAAATTCTTCTCTTCTTAAGTTTGGGAAAAATTCGTCCTCTTCTGAAAACAGCTGGATCATCTCAGAGGCTATTGCTCTTTCTGGATTAATAAATTTATACGTATTAATGTTTTTCTTTTTTACTGCACCGGTAGAATTAGCTGGAAATCCAAATCCAAATCCAAGGT